>ERZ1645187.2034-NODE-2034-length-18184-cov-6.492912_pt1 | contig 18184 bp, 19 predicted proteins | sample MGYA00575352_ERZ1645187 | MGnify/ENA primary metagenome ERZ1645187 (study PRJEB40837, sample SAMN11349314) | freshwater sediment metagenome | isolation source: river sediment | host: Sediment | place: India: Wazaribad , New Delhi | collected 2017-02-21 ... | reverse complement strand
GATCGCGTCCAAGAGTTCACATCGACGACGCGGTTTGGCACCTCGATGTCGGCTCGTCGCATCCTGGGGGTGGAGAAGCTCCCAAGGGTATGGCTGTTCGCCATTTAAAGCGGTACGCGAGCTGGGTTCAGAACGTCGTGAGACAGTTTGGCCCCTATCTGTTGTGGGCGTTTAGAAATTTGAAGAGATCTGTTCCTAGTACGAGAGGACCGGAATGGACGAACCTCTGGTGTATCGGTTGTCAGGTATACTGGCATTGCCGAGTAGCTAAGTTCGGAAGGGATAACCACTGAAAGCATCTAAGTGGGAAGCCTACTTTAAGATTAGATTTCTCTGCCTAGAGCAATAAGTCCCCATGGAGACTACATGGTTGATAGGTTGCAGGTGTAAGAATAGCGATATTCTCAGCCGAGCAATACTAATCGGACGAATGGATTTTATTACTATATTCTCAATTATTTATTGAAGATATTGATTAACTAACTTTAAGTATTCAGATTATTGAGCGAAATAAACAATTTAAATATTGATATTAGGCTCTTGGTAGTTATAACGGTTGAGGTACACCTGTTCCCATCCCGAACACAGAAGTTAAGCCAACTCGTGCTAATGGTAGTGCATCTCGTAGATGTGCAAGAGTAGGTAGCTGCCAAGATCTTGATATCAATTTTTTTATGAATTTGCCGTGTATATTTTTATATGCTCGAGTAGCTCAGCGGAAGAGCAGTGGCCTTCTAAGCCAAAGGTCGTAGGTTCGATCCCTGCCTCGAGCACCATTTTTGATTATACCCCGGGTGATTAGCTCAGTTGGCGAGAGCATCTGCCTTACAAGCAGGGGGTCATAGGTTCGAATCCTATATCACCCACCATTTAAGAATAGTAAAAACTCTAATTTAGTATTAACTAATTTGGAGTTTTTTTATGTTTTGGATGAGAAGTTTATGCCCCTTGTGGGTAAATCCTATATCACCCACCATTTAAGAATAGTAAAAACTCTAATTTAGTATTAACTAAGTTGGAGTTTTTTTGTATTATTTTTTACAATTTTTTAAATATATGTTAATATTTAAATATATTATATATTAATTTTTTTTAAAAGTGATATTATTATCTACTTCATCTTTAGATTGATATTGAATTCATAGGACTTTTTTATTCGCAAAAAAAGCATGATTTGATGGTATTGATTTGTCATTAGCAAATGATAATTATGATCTTTGGGATGAAAACTACATTAAATGACTATCAGATTCAATATGAGTTAAAGTTTTATCAATTACGGTTTCTTCTAAGTGATTAGATGAAGATACAATTGATAAAATAATTTCCTTATCTAAAATTTTGTGAGCCCAAGTTGTAAATTTTTCACCCCCATATTTTAAGGATTTGAATTCATCTTGGTTTTCAAAAAAATTATCAAAAATAAAAAAGGAAAATAAAATTTCAATTGCAATTAAAAACGTTGAGCCAGAATTTTTGTTACTTGTTATTCCAAAGTATAGAAATTCTTCATTACTTGATATTAAAAAAATTACAGGTGATACATCTCTTGATTTATCAATTTTAGATTGAAGTTCATGAGTTGATATAATTAAAGCTCATAAAATTCTTTGAACTAGTATTAAAAATATTTATTTAAGTGATAAAGATTGATTATTACCTTGAAATGCATGATGATGAATTTCAAATTTGCCTTTAGAAAGTTTTTTAATGAAACTTAAAACAACAGCATATAATTGATTTATTTCACTAAAAGTTAATCCTGTTGAGTTATGAGTTTGAAATGAAGATTTAGTTTTTCAAAATTTTGAATGAGTTATATCTTATTATAAAAAATATTATTTAGATTATAAATAAAAAAACGACTTTTAAGTCGTTTTTTTAGTCTTCTAAATATTTTTTACCTTCTTCATATGCATAATACCATAATGATGTTTTAAATACTTCTAAAACAGCAGTTAAATATCATAAAGCAAGTATTAATCATATAAATATTATTCAAAGAATTGTAACAGCTATTATTAATAGAAACTTAGTTGTTATTAATCAAATAACAACAAATATCATAATAGGGAAAAAGAGGAATATTATAAAATTTATTATTACTCTTAGGTTTAAAAAGAATATTAAAAAATATAATTTTGTTGTTCTTTTTAGGTTTAAAATACTTATTTTTGATGATTCTCAAATAGATTGAAAAACATTTTTATTATTTAAAACTATAGCATATTTAGAATATACAAATAGTATATTTAATATTATTCATATTGTAAATACTATTAAAAATATGTAATTTATTACCATGATATATTCTATTCAAATAAATCTTATAGAAAATAAATAAAAGTTTAATATACTTATTATTTTAAATTCTGAAAATACATTATTGTATTCAAATAATGGTAAAAACTTGTATAATCATTGTCAAAAAGCTTCACTTCAAGATATAGGAGTACCTTTATTTTTTAAATCAATATATTTTATTAATCATCATTCAAATATAGGTATTGATAAGAAATATATAATAATAAAAAGTATTCATATTATAACTGCTTCAAATCAGTAATCTGATTCTAAAAAATATAACAATTTTTTAAGAATTTCATCTTGGTTATTTCAAAAAATCACAACATATGTATATATAGCTTGATATACAAGAAGAGCAGTTAAGAAAATAATAGATAGTAGTCAAGGAAAAATATAAAATTTTTTGATTTTTGTATCATCTCTAATAGTTTTCCGAGCTGGTAGTATTATTTTCTCTTTTATATCATTATTCATACAATTTTTTTAATATAAATTTAAAGAAGTTAACTATACTTTTATTTTCAAAATTTATAATTTTATCTTCTTTTATATAAGATGAATTTAAAATATATGATCTTAAGTATTTATTTGGTAAGCTTTCATACATTTCTTTGTTTTTTAAATTTTTATCAACAAGTAAGTTTATTTTAGGCGTATATAAAGTTTTAATTACTTGTTCTTCTTTTAATATTTCTAATATTTTAATTTGATTTTCTTTTATTTTTTCATCACTTAAAATATTTGATTTTAAATCTTCTAATAATATATCTAAACTAGTTTTTTTAACATTACCAAAATTATATCAATTTTTTGATTGACTAGAATGAAAATAAGGAAATATATTAAAATCAAAATATCATAAATTAACTCAAGTTAATATCATATCATAATCATCCTTATTTGCTAGTACTTTTGCAACATTATTTAAATCAAAAGGAACTAATTCTATTTCTATTCATAATTCTTTTAGTGAATTTTTTATAAAATTAGCTGTGTCATCTAATGCTTTTTCAGTATTTAAGTAATATAATCTTAATGTAAAAGGAGTTAAATCTTTATCATAATATATATTTTCGTCTAGTTTATTTACTTTTTCAAATTCTTCTTGATTAATATTTGTTATTTCCTTTTTTTCTTCATTTTCTTTTTTTGCTTGCTCTTCTTTAGCTTGTTCTTCTTGTTTTGCCTTAGCCTCTAAATCTGCTAAGTAAAGATCTTTTACAAATGCTTTTTCTTGAGAATTTAGTATTTCTTTATTAGTATTTAATAAGAAATTTATTTCTTCTTTAAATACTTTTTTTCATCATATTACAAAATAAATTTTGTAATTATTTCTTCATTCTTTAAAGTTTCAATTTGAAGTTTTTAATCTGTAAAAAAAAGATGTATCTCATTTTTTATAGTCAGATAATTTATAGTCATTTATATAAATTTCTTCAACTTCAGATGTAGAAACTCATTCTAATAATATATCTTCTTTTGTAACAAAGTTATATTTTTCTACATAAGTAGGTTTTACTATGATCTCAGATTCTTTTTGAAATTTTGCAATATCTAAATCTTCATCTTTTATTTCTGTTGTATTTTTAGTTTCTTCTTTAACTTCTTCAACTTTAGGTATTTCTTTTTCAGGAATTAAATCTTCTATTTTTTTAGATTTTTTTGTATAACCTAAGGATTTCATTATAGATTCAAAGTTTTTTATATTTGGTTCTTTTTCTATTTTAGTTTCTCAAATATATGGATTATTTACTATATTGAAATTGTCTTTTCAAAGCAATTCAATTAAATTTTCACTATTTATTTTGTTAAATATATAGTTTCTTAGTTCTAAATTTGTTACTTTGTTTTGATTTATAAATAATCAAACAAATTGAGGAAGAGTATATTTATTACTTTGAAGCCTAGGAACAGACTCTCAAATTATATTATCATCATCATTAAATACATTAACAGATTGTTTATTCTTTAAGAAAGTATTTATATTTGGGAATACATTTATTATTACTTTTGATATGTTTCAATTACCATAATATTCATTTTTATCTAATATTATCTTTGAAACTCATAATGTTAAATCAGAACTTACATTTGATATTTTAAAATTTCATGAATAAACTAAATCTGTAGTAGGGAAGTTTCAAAAAATATTTTCTTTAGATAAACTATCTATTGTTTTTTTAGATAAAATTGGTTGAAAAAACACATTTAAAAAATTTATATCTTGTTTATTATTTTTAAATGCAATCATATTGTCTTTGTATTCAATCTTTGTTCCTTCTAATAAAGAAGTTAAAATTATATTTGAATTTGTAGATTTTATTAATTCATATGTAGAATATATATCTTCTGCTGTTATTTTTTCTCAATTTGACCATTTTGCATCATCATTAATATAACACTCTATATTTACAAGAGTGCTTATATCACAATTAGCAATATCTCAAACTATTTTATCTTCTTCTAAATCATATTTCAAAAGAGATCTATATAATAATCAAATTACATATTGATTATTTCAAGATAAATTTTTAAGTGGATTTAAACTCGGAAAATTTCATATTAATCATTCCGAAATAGTCCCTCATTTCACAGGAATTGTTTTTGCATCTGTATATAAAAAAATATATATAAGATGAAAAAGCGAAGTAAACAAAAATAGAATACTTATTAAAAATAAGTATTTTTTTAGTTTAAGAAATTTTTGAGTTATCATAAAATAATGAAAAATTATTTAAGTAGAAATAATGCTATAGAATTAATTACAAATAATACTCATAAAACTATTGTAGCATTTTGAAGTATTTTTTCAGGACCTCTTTTTGTTATTTCTCACATTCATGAGCTCATATCACTTAAATTCAAAGAAACATTTTTGTTTTGTATTAAAACAATAAAAATTAATAATATAGCAATAATAATTTCGCTAAATTTTAAAATATCTAACATTTGTCTATTTTTTAGAAAATAATATTGAATAAACCATATTCAAAATTGTAAAAATTGCAACTGCAATTATAAAATTTACAGCTCAATTTATTGAATAAGATATTCCTGGTATAACTAGTATTTTATTAAAAATATAGTCAAGTAACCAAAGTACAACTCAGTTAACTATAAAAGCAACAAGTCATAGAAAAACAAAAAATAAAGGAAGAGACAATATTTTTAATATTGGTTTTATTGTTACATTAATTAATCAAAGCAATGCTCCTCAAATTATATATGTTTTTAGTCATCACTCCACTATAATTCAAGCTTCAACTCATTTTTCAGGATTCGCACTTAATAGATATGTAAGTGCAAATAATATTAATGCATTAAATAATATAGATAAAAATATTTTCATTTTATAATTTTAATAAATTAATAAGTTTTTCACTATTTGTAAGTTCTCATCATTTAAGTTCTTCAATATAATTTGGTAATATTTTTTTTAAATCACTACAAATTTGATCATCTACTTTTAAGTCAATTTTTTTAATTCATTTTTTACTTAATTCTAATCTAATTAATATAGCATTATTTCAGCTATATATAAATGAAAAATTATTTATTGTAGAAAAATCATAAAAATAATCTCAAATACTTATTCATAATTCTGTTATATTTACATCAATATTTTCAGCTGAATTATTTTCAATAAAAAAACTTATTCATGCAATTAAAAACACAATAAAACTTAATCAGTATTGTTTTGTAAATATTCACCATATTGCAAGTCATAAAATAACAGATATAGCTATTATATACCATAATTTACCTCTATTTTTAGAGTCAGAAAAACTCCATTCATAAATAGTATTTGACATTTTTTTAAAATTAAAGTTAAACTTATTTACCTAGATTATCAATAACAAGTCTTATAATAAACCAAGCTAAACTTGCAATAGCAAATCAGAAAATAGCCATTATAATAGTATCTTTTCATTTAGTCTTATCTTGTTCAAGAGATCAAAATAAAATTTTAAATGCTCAAAGTATTATAAAAATAACAGCAATTGTTCAAGCTATTCACATTCAAAAATCTATAGCTCATTTTATAATATTTGGAATATCATCAGTATGAATATCTCATTTTCTTAATTCTTCTTGACTTATTGAATCTCATAAAAGTCAAGCATCATTTGCTAACGCAGTTTGCATAGAGGAGAAAATTCATACTAAATAATAAAAATATTTTTTCATAATTAATTTGTTAAATTGTAATTTTCAATGTTTGATCAAACACTTGCTAAACTATCAAGTCTAGGATTATAGTAATCTGTTAAGAAATTAACTAAGTCTTGTTTCTCCATCATTTCTGCTCTTATTCATATATTTTCTAATCAAGTTTTAACTCAATTATATCTTCATATAAGTCCTTTTTTTAATTTTGAGAAATTTCTAAGTTGACTTTTAAGAGACACTAAATCAGAAGATTGGTTTATTCATTTCCAAAATGTAGTAAAAACTCAAAGTAATGAATCATCTTTTACACTTTTATTTCAATCATTATCAAAAGGAATAATTATATAAAATTCTTTTTTCATTATTTGAGCAACTTCAATTAATTTTCTTAGATATTCTATATATTCATAAGTTTGATTTTGCAATAATGAGTTAGTTTGCCTCATTGCTTTATCATTTAAATTTGATAAATAAGTTTCAATATCCAACTTTTTTGATCTAACTAAAACTTGAATAGGGAAATCAAGAGAATTTAGAAATCTTTGAAAACTAATTATAATAGAATCTTGTTCATCAGTATTTTTTAATAAAAAATTTATTGTAGAACATTTTACAACTAATCTAGCACTACCATCTTTCATTATAATAATATTTTCTTTAATACTTGAAAAAGGTAAATATCTTTGAGTTGAACTATCAGGATGTTCTTTTTTATTTGTTTTTATAGGCACTTTTATTTTTTTAAAAACTAAATTTTATTTAATTTGTCTTCCATTTCTTTCATTTTATTTATTTTATCTTGAAAATCTACTTTATTATCTATTTTATTTTCAATATTACTTATAAATCAAATATCCATTAATGAATAACTATCTACTCATTTAACCCATTTTCTATTATCAATATTTACTTTATATCTTATAAAAGCTAATAAAAATTCTATAAATGTCATTTCAGAATATTTAAAAATTGCTATTATTAATCAAGTAGCAGCTATTGTAATAGCTGGAATTGCAGCAATTTCTACTCATATTGGAGCAAGTGATTTAAAAATAGAATATCAAATTCAAAATCAAATCATTACAATACTTAATTGTCTTAAGCTTAGTCATAAAAGTATTGGATCTTCATTTTCGATTTGTACAGGTATTTTATATTGCATATATTTTTGTTTTTATTTAATTATTATGATTTTATTTTAATAATTTTTTCTTATTTTCAAAATAGTTCTAACCATATTTTATCTTCTAAAGCTTGCATAATTTCATATTCATTGTCTAATTCATGATCATATCATAAAATATGTAAAATAGAGTGAATTATTAGTTTATAAAATTCTTTTTCATTTCAAAGTCAATACTCTATAGCCTGTATTAAAATTTTGTTCTCATTAAACACCATTTCTCAGGCAATATCATCTTCTTTTAAATCATTAAAATTATCAAAATAGTGAAAACTTAAAACATCTGTTGTTTTATCTATATTTCTATAATTTTTGTTCAAATTTTGTATACTATTATCATCTAAAAACACTATATTTAGGGTTCATTTTTGAGGTATATTAACTATATTTCAAATTATATTAAATATAGTGTCAATAATTTTTTCATTTATATCAAAACTTGGCTTCTCTATGATGTTATATTTAAACATTTTCAATTAATTTTTATATAAAATATTCAATTTTTATTATATATATTTTGCAAGTAAATACAATTTTATTATAATATAAGTGTCTATTTTATTGGTGGCACGTCAAACTAATTTTCCTTACAAATATTAGTAATATGGTAATTCTTAGAAGTTTTTTCTATGAGGGTTAATTCTTTCAGAAAGAAAAACGGAATATCATAAAAATTCCTCACTAAGGAATACAAAAATTTTGGCTGACCATAAATATGGATAAAAATACATGGTAAAGATTATAATTTTATTGTAATTTTTACCTTGTATTTTTTTTAATAAAATATATTATACATAAACTAAATTATATTTTAAAATTAAATTTTATGTCAGAAGTTAAAGTGCCTTATGTAAATGAAACTTGTATTGGTTGTGGAGCATGTGTAGCAATATGTTCAGATGTATTTGATTTAGATGATGAATGAAAAGCATTTGCAAAAGCTTGAATGGATACTTCAAATGCTGTTTGAATTGACGATGCAATAAGTGCTTGTCCTGTTAATGCTATACATTATAAAGATTAATAGTAAAGATATTTTTATCTATTTGAGTTGATATTTTTAATAAAATAATATACAATTTGCTTGTTTTATTTAATAATAATTTTGTATTATGAAATTACAAAAATTAAAATCAGCTTTTACACTGATTGAATTACTAGTTGTTATTACTATTATTGGTATTCTTGCTACATGAGCTGTTTCTATATATACATCTCAAATCCAAAAAGCAAGAGATTCTACTAGAATTACTTCTCTTAATGCTTTGAAAGCATCAGTTGAACAAGTTTATCAAGATTTATCTGAATATCCACATGCAGATACATTTATAACTTCTGTTAGACCTTATTTAGAAAATTTTCCAAAAGATCCTAAACATGCTCAACCATGTAATAATGGTGGTGCTGGTTCTGTTGATTGTTGATTTGCATATATAACAAGTGCAGATTCAAATGGTATACTTTATGGTACTTATGAATTATCTACTGCATTTGAAAATACTTGAAATTTATCTGCTAGAGCTATTGCTGATTCTGGTACAGATGGTTTAAGACTTGAAATATGAATTGCTACTAATACAAATGTAACTGCTGTTGCTGCAGATGCTATAACTGCTCAAAGATGAGCTTGTACTCCTGCATGAGCTGTTGCATGAGCTGGAACTGCTTTAATTATTATAAATTGAAATCCAGTTGCACCTGCTACTGTATGTGGTTAATATATATTATAAAATAAAAAAATCTCTTTTAAAGGGATTTTTTTATTTTATTTTGTATTATTTATATAAAAACTATAATTTTTATAGCTTATTTACTTATATAAAAATATGGTTAAAAAAGTGTTATTGTTTTTAATTTTATTATCTATATGAATTTTTTTATTTGTTTTATTTTCAATGAATAAAAATGAAAATATTGTAACTAATAAAGATAATACAAATGAAATTCTTTATTGAGATTCTGATACCCATTTATGATTGAAGATTAAAGATATTTTAAATAAAGATAATTATGATAAAATATGAATTAATCCAGAAAAATATGCTACTTTTAAAAATTTTCTTCTAGATTTTAAAACTTTTTCTTGAGTTACTATAGATCCAATAAATGAAAAATTTTCTATAGCTATTAAAGAGGGAACTGGTAGTACACTTTATATACCGTATAATTTTAATAAAAATCAAGAAACATTTAATGATGAAGTTAATAAAAATTTAGCAATTTTAGATATATATTCTTCATATAAAAATAATTTAATTTTTTGATGATATAATTCTAAGTGATGATCAAGAGTAATTTATGAATGAGATATGGTTCATCCTTTAACAGATACTTTAAATGATGTTTTTTCAAGTCAAATAAATGTTTTTAATTTGATTTGAGACTTAAAAAAGTCACAATTTATATGACAAGAGAATACTGAATTACTTGCATATTTATATGATTTTATAGGTGATTATGATAATGCTAAAATAACTAGAGATAAATGATGTCTAGATTTCAATAATTGTGAAAAAAAGATTACATTAGAAGTTTATTGAAAAATAGTTGATAATGATTGAAATCCTTTGTCTTGAGCTAAAATTGAATTATTAAATGATCAAGATAATAAAATTATTTCAAAATCTGATTGAACATATAAATTTACATTTGATGTATTTCCATTTACACACTTAAGATTTAAAACTTCATTATTATGATATTCAGATTCTTTTAGTAATTATAGTTTAAATGATTATTTTTTTCCAGTTGACTCAAAAAAAATTACAATAGATTTTGTTTTAAATAAACCAAATCAAGTTTTAAGTATCACAAAAGGAACTGAAATGACTTTTACGAAATGAAATTATTTTTTGCTTGAAACAGATTTATCTAAATATTTTATTCCAAAGGATTGATTATATTATGAAAATGGTACAAAATATACAAAATCTGATTTTGATGTATATTTATACCATTTTACAAAATGGTCAAATATGGATAATTTGCTTGAAAATGATACTTTTGAACCAGTTTACTGATATGTTTGAAATATAATGAAAACTTTTGGTATGCCTTATATACAAATAATTGATAAAGAAAGTAAAAAAGAATTATTTACTAAATCTTCAAATCCAATAATTTTACAAAACCAAGTTTATCATATGAAAGAATTATATGAAAACTATGATAAAATTTATTGACCAATTACTGATGCTGATATGGAGTATCTTGTTAAATATTCTAATGAGTCAGAAAGTCCATATCCAATTGATTTTGATTTTCTTACATGAAATAATTTTTTAAGGTGGCCAGCTCGGTGGTCCCTTGATAGAGAAACTTGAGTTTGGTCAAATGTAGGCCATAGAGTGATAGATGTTGGTTGATTAGTAGAATTACCTTTTTATCATTTAAAAGATAATTAATTAATTTTAAAATATTTTATATTTATAATTTTTTGTTTATGAAAAAAGTAGTTGTTGCGTTATCATCTCTTGTATTAGGAGTTTGAATTTGATATTATTTTTACGTTTTTAATTGAGTTTCATTAACTTCAGTTGAAGCAAATCCAGATTATATTTGTAAAAAATCTGTTATAGATATGCCTTGTATGGTTACTACTTGTGAATCATGGAAAACTGATGGAACTAGAGCATGTAATTGATTAAGAGCTACAGAAGTTGCTTATTATTTAATTCGTACGGATTGCGAACCATGATATACAAAAGTTTCTGCAGGATGAAATGTATGATGAAATAGCTGAAGACAATGAGCTGATTACATTTCATGAACTCAAAGTTGTACTGTTGTAGAAGTTGATAATGTTCCACCTCTTGGAGACATTTCAGAATAATTTAAATATATTTCAGAATAATAATTTATTCTGAAATTTTATTGTTTATTAATTTAAAAATATGAAATTTTTTAAAATTGTTTTATTTTTTCTTTTTTTGTCTTTTTTTACAATTGCTAAAGCTGGATATAATTATCCATATGTTTGTAATAACTCTCAATGTTATTGGACTGAATTAAAAGAATTAAATAAAACTGATAATTGATATTTTATGACAGAAACTGATATTAAATCAGTTTCTAATTTATCAGATTATCTTAATTTAAAATTACAAGATTATGAAACATATTATGGTTGAGCAGAATTTACTATTAAAAATTATTTTGCTTGATGAACATGAAGTATTTATGATAAAAATGTAACATTTTGACAATTATTGGATATAAATACAAGATTTTATATTGCCCATAAATCATGATGAATAACTTATATTGATGAAACTTATGATAATTGAAAAGAATATCTTTATGATAATTTCAAAGATGTTATTGATGATATTCATAGTGGTTTTCCAATCTGAACTAAAAAAAATAAGTTAAGTGATTTATTATGGAATATTGTTGAATATAGACAAGATTCAAATACTTTTCGTTTAAAAAATGTATGTACTAATTCTTTATGTCATGATTCAAATTATATGGCTATTTCATATTTTAGTCCAAATCCATATTATTTTTTATCTTGAACAGTAAAACATAATAGTCAATTTGTAATTGATAATTTTAAAGTATCAAATGATTATAGTATTTCTCATATTTATTTAAAAGCAGGTTGATCTGCTAATTTTAACTTTTGATTTGAAGACTATTTAGATGTATGATCAGTAAACACAAAATATAAATATACTCTTTCTTATAAGTATGATTGAGAGCCAGTAAAAGATTTATTTTCAGAAACTATTAAAGTTGCAAATGATTATAAAGTTACTTCAGATACAATAACACAAACAGTTTTAGACGATATTATTGATTTAACGGTTTTAAATAATACATCTAAAAAAATTAGAATATGAGTTAAAGAATGATTAAAGTTAACAAAAGTGTGAAAAATTACATTTTATTTAGCTGTTGAGAATTTAAATACTTGAGACAAATTTGATACAACTGCAATTAATCAATATTCTCCGCTTTATGTTATTCCAAATGATTATGTATGATCATGAGATTCAATTATTTATTGATTTTCAAAATCATCAAATGATGTTTGATATAATATTTGAGATACATTTTCAGTAACAATGTATCTATATGATGAATTTAATAATAAACATTATGATTATATAAATTGATATGATATTTCTCTTGATACTTGAACTTCAGAATTCATTGAATTATCAAAATCATGATCAGATGTTTATTCTGATACTTTAATTTGAGTTAAAAGTTGAGAATTATCACCATATCCTATAAATTTTAAATTTAGAATAACAAAAGCATGATATCATGAATTTAATTGATTTAAAATAAAAATTAGAAACAAGCAATCAACTTCTTCTTATACAACACCTGCTAGTTATTCATATTTTACAATAATTCCTTCAAACTTGTATGATGGTGAACAAAAAATGAAAATTCATATTAACTCCCCATTAATTACAGATTTTCCAATTTCATGTACAAATACATCAGTTATATTAAAAACAACTTGTACTTCTGATAATTTTAGTTGATGTAATCCTTCAATGAATCAAAGTATTACATTTACAAGTGAAGAAGATAATTGAAGTACAGGAACATTGTCTATACGTGATTATGCACATAATGTTAAAAATTTTAACTATACTATGAATCATATAGATAAAACTGCTCCTGTAATATCAGTTTTTAAAGGTTCTAATTTACTTTCTTGAAATTCATATAAGTATAAGGCAAATGAAGATACTTTAAAAATAAATTTCTATGAAAAAACAACATCTAATTGTACTTCTCAAATTAATTATTTAGTAAAAGTTAATTGAGATATAGTGTATGATAGTTTTGTTTGATCTTCTAATTTAGATGCTACGATAAATGATTTTTTTACCACTTCTTGAGCAAAAGAATTATATATTAAAGCAGTTGATAAGTATTGAAATTATTCAGAAAAGGTTATAAATTTTAATAATTATCCTGGTGATATTGATCCAATAAAAACTACTATAAGTGTTAATGAAACAAATAATAAATATGCAAATAATTCAGATTATTATATTTATACATTAAGTTTAAAAGATAAGTTTAATAATCCTATATATAATAAAGCTTTAGATTTTGTTAATCAAGATTGTACTTGATATACTTGATGTTCAACTATAAAAAACAATATGTCTTGAATTAATCCATCATGAGATGATTCTATAATTGAATATTCATATTGAACAAATACAAATTCATTGTGAGAAGTTAGCTTTAGAGTAAAATCATTTGCTCCTTGAGTATTTTTAAATAGATTTAAAATTAGATTAAATGACTGGAATGATGATTATGTAGATATATGATCAACATCAGATTATTTTGTTTCAAATATTTGAACTAATACTTTTAATAAATTATTTGTTTGAGAGTTATTAGCATCTGATGATAATTGAGTTACTTGGGATTCTTTACCTGAATATTGAACAGATTTAAAATATAAATTACAAGTAAATCCTATACCATCTGCAATTTGAATTTCAACAACATTATTAAATTTTAAAAATGATATTAGAGCAACAGATTTATCAAATTCTGAGGTACAATCTGTTTCAAATATAACTTGATTAAATACTAAAAGTCCAATTTTTACATGTAGATTAAATACATCTACAACAGCAACATCTTTTTCTATTCCATGAATACAAATATCTGATAATAGTGATATATCTACTATTGTTATTTCATATTTAATTTGATGAAAAACAGTTTCATATATCTTATCAGCTAATGAATCATGAACGGATAAAACACCAATATCATTAAAAAATGAAACTTGAAATGTATTTTTATGAGTTCAAGTTATATGATTATTACAATGATCTGGTAAATCTGATTTTACAGGTCAAGAGAAAAATTTTTCTGATATATCTAAATCAGAAACCAGAGCTACTATAAGAAAGAATGCATTTACTCAAATAAAAAACATGACTAATAATCAAATAGTTAATTGAGTAAAATATATAGTTTGAGAAGATATTAATTTATCTTGAGAAATAAGTTGATATGAAACACTTGTTGTTAAAGATGGTAATGTAATTATTAATTGAGATTTAAATAATTCTTGAAAAAAATTATGAATTATAGTGTTAAGAGATAATTATAATACTAATTCAGATTATATAAATAAATGAAACATTTATGTAACATCAAATGTAAGCAAAATAAATGCTACAATTTATGCAGATTGATGATTTATAAGTGCTAATACTTCTTGAATTCCATATACATCAGATAGTACATCAAGAAGTATAGAACTAAATAATCAATTATATATGAAGTGAAGTTTATTTACTAGAAATACTATTGGGTGAGCAATATTAGCTGGTTGAGATTATATATTACCATGATGAAAAAAAATAACATGAAATGATTCTAATTTTGAAAAGGCAATGATTTATGATTTAAATTACATTAGAAGATGAAAAACTAATTGTATTGAAATTACTCCTTGAGTATGTAAATATAACAAATGAGCATTTGTAATAGAATATGATTCAAAAATTCAAACTTCACCTCCTAAATTATTTTCAAATTAAAACAAATAAAAAATCCCTTTAAAGGGATTTTTTATTTGTTTTAATAACTAGTTTCAACTTCAGTTTTTATTTCATAAATTATATAATCTGTTTCTTTAAATTCTTTTTCATTTAATTTTTCTTTTAGTACAGGTATAAAATCATCTCAAGTTAGTAATTTTGGATTTATATTTGGTAAAATACATGCCATTTTTGAATAATCTTTTTTTATAGCTATAACTCAAGATATAGTAGGCTCAATTTGTTTAATTGATTTTTCCTTTAATATTTCTCTAGAAGAAATTCTATCAATTCTTATTTTTAAATCAGCTGCTTCATTTAGATTAACAGGACTAAATCTATCATCTTTTGTCAATGCATGTATCGTATTTTCTATTATTTCTGCTACTCAATTATCTTTTATTTCTTTTATGTTTCATGCGGAACCTCTAATTTCTCATTTATAATAAAGAGTAATAAATACTGATATTTTTTGATTTATTAGAGGGTTATTTTCTATTTTTAAATCATATATTTTAGGTGTTTGTAGATTTTTCATATAAAAATCTATAGTTTGTTTTGCAATATCTAACATTTATTTTTATTTTAGAAATTAAATAGTATTTTTTTCTTCTTCAATTTTTGCTTTATCATTTTCTTCTAATTCAATTTGATAAAAAATATCTCATAATGGATCAAGAGAAGTATAGCTATAATAAGAGTAATATGATAATTCAAATATTTGTTTTAAAAAAATTGTAGTAAAGTTTATTATTGGTAATAATAAAGTTAACATTATTAATTTTGCATATCAACTTCAAAATGAGTTAAATATAAAAAGAGTAAAAAGTATACTTACAAATAATCATATAAAACTACCATAAAATCAAATTAATATATATCTGTAATTATTAAATATTTCTAATATTAAGCTAGTTCAAAATATAATTATCAATACATGAAATATATATATTATCATTATATTATCATAATCCATAAGTCACATATATACATAAATAGGACTTATAAATAAATATGTAATAAATTGTAAAAATGCTAATTGTCAGAATATAACTAAGCTTCTTTTATATTTTTCAGGATCAGTAAGAGTGATAATATAATATGATAAAAATGAAGCAATAGTAGTTCAAAGTAGAGTTAATAATGATATTATTATAGGAAACATTGGACTTGTTTTTATTCATAAATCATTTGCTTCAAATGTTGAAACTATATCAAGAAAATCTGAAATCATAAAAGTTATTACTATCAATATTATACTTCAAATAATTCATGCAATAAATGCTCAAATTGAATTTATCATTATATCAGAAATTTTTTGTTTTCTAGGTGCTAAAAACATAATTATTTATTATTTTTTAAAATATATATTCCATAAATTATTGCTCAAATGCTTATAAAAACATCTGCCATATTAAATATTGAAAAGTATTTAACTCAAATAAAATCAATTACTTTTGAATTAAATATTCTTTCAAATCAATTTCAAATAGCTCATCAAATAATTAATCAAAAACCTAAATCTATAAGTTTATTTTTTTTGTTTTTTTCTTCTTTAAAATAATAATAAAAAATTCATATTATCAAAATAATAGTTATTATTTTAATAAATGGTAATTGCATTGAAAATGCTATTCAAGTATTTTCAAAATATTCTAAATAGAAATAATCTCATATTATTTCTATTTTTTTATTTAGTAAATTTAATGCTAAATATTTAGTTATTAAATCTATTATTAAACTTATTATTATACTTGTGTAAAAAGTCATTGACTATTATTATTAAATATTTATACTTCTATTGTCTAAACTAAAAAAGAGGGACAAAAAATGAAACTTTTTCAATTGCATGATGTTGAACCTGTTGAATTTGAAGCAATGAGAGCAATGATTGGAACAGAATTTTGTTCCAGGAAAGATGCTTTTATTGCAGTTACAAAAAACAGCAAGGGAGAAGTAATATGTGTCACAAATGATCCATCTTTGGCTCAAACTCATGTTGATTCTGGAAATGAATCAAGTGTTGTTGAGCTTGAATTTAGGATTCATGGTTGAATGCATGTAAAAGACTAGGGATTTTCCCTGGTCTTTGTTATTTTAATATTCATTTTACTATTTCATTTCTTTTAATATTTCAAGTTGTTATCTCAAAAGTTTTTTCGTCAGCTTCTATATAATTTTGTGTCCAACCTTTCCATTTTATTTTTCAGTTTTCTTCTTTTACACTTTCTATTAATACTTCAAATGTTTTTCATATATTTCTATCTATAAACTCATCTCTTATTTTGTCTCAAATAGCTTCAAGTTCCCACATCCTTTCTTTTTTTACTTTGTCATTTACTTGATTTGGAAACATTCAAGCAGGAACACTTTCTCATAAAGTATGTGCTGAAAAAGGGAATGCATGTATTTTTGTAATAAGTCAGTTAGCAACTAAATTGTATGTATCCATAAAATTTTCTTCACTTTCTCATGGAAATCCTACAATTAAATCAGCTCAAATACTTACTTCAACACCATCTTCTCTTTTTAAATTTTTAGTTTTTATAAGTAAATCTCTCATATATTTACCATCGTAGTGTCTATGCATTGATTTTAATATTTCACTAGATCCAGATTGAACAGAATAGTGAAAATGAGGATATATTCTAGTGTTTTTAAATAATTCTAAACATTTATCATCTATAAACTCAGGTCACATAGAGCTGATTCTTATCCTAGGAATAGTTGTTTTTTCAAGAATATATTCAAGAAGTTCTGCAAAACGAGATTTTCAAACTTGATTGGTATCTGATAATCACCATGCAGATAGATTTATACCAGTTAAAACAACTTCTTTTCATCAAGAAACTTCAAATTCAAGAATTTCTTCTACTATATCATCTTTGTCTCTATAATAATGTCATCATCTTTTCTTTACAGTAAGACAAAATGTACAAAAACTATCACAACCTCATTGTATTAAAAGAAATTTTTTTGTATA
>ERZ1645187.2032-NODE-2032-length-18219-cov-88.008423_pt1 | contig 18219 bp, 18 predicted proteins | sample MGYA00575352_ERZ1645187 | MGnify/ENA primary metagenome ERZ1645187 (study PRJEB40837, sample SAMN11349314) | freshwater sediment metagenome | isolation source: river sediment | host: Sediment | place: India: Wazaribad , New Delhi | collected 2017-02-21 ... | reverse complement strand
CCAGCGGCGTCTCGACCGCCTCGAAGCCGTAGAGCTCGTAGATCTCGCGGATCTTGCCGAGCATCGCGTCGGTGGCCTTGACGTCGGCGGGACCGCGGTCGACGAAGCCGCGCGGCACGCGTGCCTTCAGTTTCGCCTCGTTCGCCATCGATCCACCCGTTCCTGTCCGACCAACCCGAAAAATCCGCGTATGGGCGCGAGGCCAACACGAAAACCCGCGCGTCCGCGCGGGGTCGCGTGGTTCCTAGACCGGATCGCGGCGGCGGACAAGCGTCGGCGGACGCCGCGGCCGCGATCCACCCGCAGCGATGGCACGGGCGTCACGCCGCGTCTCGAAGGCGCATGGGTGGAATTCGCCGCAGCGATTGAATTTCACTCACAATTCCGCCACGGTGCGCGGTCATCGAGCGACATCGACGCCGGCGGCGGAAAAACCGTGGCATGTCGCTCCCGTCCGTTCGAGAAGAAGCGATCTTCGATGGAATCCGTCGCCGAGGCCGTCACCCGTCTTCCCGCCGCGCCCGAACTGTCGGTGGTGATCCCGACGTTCAAGGAGAGCGCCAACGTGCCCGAGTTGGTGCGGCGCCTCGATCTGGCGCTCGCCGGTATCGCCTGGGAGGCGATCTTCGTCGACGACGACAGCCCGGACGGCACCTGGGAGGTGGCCAAGGAGATCGGCCGGCGCGACCCGCGGGTGCGCTGCCTGCGTCGCGTCGGCCGCCGCGGTCTCGCCGGCGCCTGCATCGAGGGCATGCTCTCCTCCGCCGCCCCGACGGTCGCGGTGATGGACGCCGACCTGCAGCACGACGAGACGCTGCTGCCGAAGATGTTCGCGGCGATCCGCGACGGTGCCGAACTGGTGGTCGGCAGCCGCTACGTCGAGGGCGGCTCGCAGGGCGACGGCTTCTCCACGGTGCGCGCCTGGGGCAGCGAGACCGCCACGGCACTGGCCCGCCGCTTCCTCAACATCGACCTCACCGACCCGATGAGCGGCTTCTTCATGATCCGCCGCGCCAAGGTCGACGCCGTTGCCGACGGTCTGTCGCGCGAGGGCTTCAAGATCCTGCTCGACATCGTCGCCTCCTCCCCCGAGAAGCTGAAGACGGTGGAACTGCCGTTCACCTTCCGCGAGCGGCTGGCCGGCGAGTCGAAGCTCGACAGTCTGGTCACCGCCGAATATCTGGGGCTGCTGCTGTCGAAGTTCTCCGGCGGGCTGGTGCCGGTGCGCTTCCTGATGTTCCTCGCGGTCGGCGCGTCGGGCATCGTCATCCATCTGGCGGCGCTCAAGGTGGCGCTGCACATGTTCACCACCACCTTCGCCTGGGGCGAGTTCGTCGCCTCGGTGGTGGCGATGACCTGGAACTTCCTGCTCAACAACCACCTCACCTATCGCGATCGGCGGCTGACCGGCTTCGACTTCGTCTGGGGTCTGCTGACCTTCTATGTCGTCTGCTCGGTCGGGACGATCGCCAACATGGGCGTCGCCACCGGTCTCTTCGAGATGGTCGACACCGGGCCGTGGGTCGCGGGCTTCGCCGGCGCGGCAATGAGCGCGGTGTTCAACTACACCGTCTCTGCGACGCTGACCTGGCGCAAGTGATGGCAGAGCCGACGCCGGAAGCGGCGGGATCACAGATGCGTCCGCCCGTCGGGCTGCCGCCGGCGGCGCTGGTGGCGGGGCTGGTCGGGCTCCTCGCCGTGCGCCTCGTGGTCGCCGCCTTCGCCGGGCTCACCGACGACGAAGCCTACTATCGACTGTGGTCGCTGAAGCTGCAGGCCGGTTACTACGACCACGCGCCGATGGTCGCCTGGGCGATCCGGGCGGGACGCGAGATCGTCGGCGACACCGCCCTCGGGCTCCGCCTCTTCTCGCCGCTGGTGACCTTCGTCGGTTCGCTGATGCTGTGGCGCACCGTCGCGCTCTTCGACGGGCGGGCGACCGCGACCCGGGCCGTGGTGTTCTTCAACGCCATGATCCTCATCGGTGCCGGCGCGGTGCTGATGACGCCCGACACGCCCTCGGTGTTCTTCTGGGGTGCGACGCTGTGGGCGCTGGCCGAGCTCTCCGCCTCGCGCAATCCGGCGTGGTGGCTGGTGGTCGGCGTCACTGCGGGGCTGGGGCTCTTCTCCAAGTATTCGGTGCTGTTCCTCGGGCTCGGCATCCTGCTGTGGCTGGTCGCCACCCGCGAGACGCGGACGTGGTTCCGCGCCTGGCAGCTGTGGGTGGGCGGGGCGATCGCGCTCGCGCTCTTCGCGCCGGTCGTCCTGTGGAACGCCGAGCACGGCTGGATCTCCTTCGCCAAGCAGTTCGGCCGAACCGTGCCCTACGCCTTCCGCCCCGAGAAGGCGTTCGAGTTCGCCGGTGTGCAGTGGCTGCTGATCGGCCTGCCTCTGGCGCCGTTGGTGATCTGGGGGGCGATCCGATCGTTCCGCGAGCGGCTGAACGACGCGGGCGTGCTGCTGCCGATCGCCACCTCGCTGCCCTTCCTCGCCTATCTCTGTTTCCATTCGACCCACGGCGGCGTCGAGGGCAATTGGCCGGCGCCGCTCTACGCCGGCTTCGCCTGGATGGCGGCGCGGGTGGTCCCGGCGATCGAGGACTTGACGGGGCGGACGCGGGCCGTCGCCGCCGGCGCGGCCCGGCTGGTGGCGCCGCTCGGCTTCGGCCTGTCGGGCCTGCTCTACGTCCACGCCGTGACGCCGCTGATGGTGCTGCCGCCGGAGATGGATCCGACCGCCCAGTTGCGCGGCTGGAACGGCTTCGCCGCGGAGATCGAAGTGCTCCGGCGCGAGGTCGGCGCGGGCTGGATCGCGGTGCCGAGCTACACGCTCGCCGGGCAGTTCACCCGCCGGCTCGGGACCGAGCGAGTGGTGCACTTGGCCGAGAGGGAGCGCTACGCCCATCTGGCGCCGCCCGATGCGGCGATGCTCGCCGAGCCGGCGCTGTTCGTCGTCCGGGCACGCAAGAACCCGCTGCAACTGTTCGAGGACCGCTTCGCCACCGTCGAGCCGCTCGGCACCCGCGACCGGCTGGAGCGTGGCCGGGTGGTCGACACCTATGCGGTCTATCGGCTGTCCGGCGCCAAGGGCGATCCGCGCCGGTGAGCCGCGCCGACGCCTTTCAACCGCCGCCGAGGTAGCGGCGGAGGAAGAAGACGGCGCGGTCGAAGGCACGATCGGCCGCCTCCTTGTTGTAGACGCGCGCGGCGGCGTCGGAGGCGAAGCCGGCGGCCACGCCGGGATAGACCCAGCTCTCGAACACGCGGCCGGCACCGATCATCTTGCGCTCGAGCGGCTCGACCTGCGGCGTGGTGCGCGGGTCGTTCTCGACCCAATGGAACTGCACCGGCACCTTGGCCGCAGCCGCCTTGTCGGGGGTCGGCAGGGTGGCGTAGTGGATCACCACGGCCTTCACCCGAGAACCGGTGATGGCGAACTGCATGGCATAGGGGCCGCCCCAGACGAAGCCGACCACGGCGATCGAACCGTTGCACTCGGGGTGTTTGGCGAGCAGATCGGCGGCGGCATCGAGCGCCAACTGGTGTTCGGCGGGAATGATCCGCGCCATGAGGTTGATCGCCTCGTCGGACCCTTCCGGCTGATTGAACGGGGCCAGGAGGTCCGGCAGCAGGACGGTGAAGCCCTCGAGCGCATAGCGCCGGGCGAGGCTGCGCCAGTAGGGGCTGGGTCCGCGCTGATCGGGGATGAGGAGGACGCCCGGCCGTTTCGCCGCGACGCGCGGGCGGACCAGCAGGCCCTTGAAGATGCCGCGGCGGACCTGGAAGGTGACGGTGTCGGCGGAGAGCCGCGGATCGAGCGGCGGCTCGGCCTCCTGAGCGACGGCAAGTGCCGGTGCCCCCGCGGCAAAGAGGGTCGAGACCGTGGCCGCCAGCAGGTCGCGCCGTCCGATGCCGGAACGGCGCGTGGGACCGGCGACGGCGACCGGCGGGAGGGGCGGAGAGGTCGGATCGGACATCGGCGCGGGCTCGTCTCGCTGGGTACGATCGATTCGACCGCGCCCGAGGATTGCCCCGGCACTATGGAGAAGACGAGGCGAAGCGCAAATCGCGCGCCGCTCACACCGGCCGGACGAAGGCGGCACGCTCGCGCTCGACAGCCTCGCGGACGTGGCAGCCTTCGATATGATCGTCGACCAGTCCCATCGACTGCATGAAGGCATAAGCCGTGGTCGGGCCGACGAAGGCCCAGCCGCGGCGGCGCAGTTCCTTCGACAGGCCGGTCGATTCCTTCGTCGTCGACATGGCGCAGACCGCCGCCTTGGTGACGCGGGCGGGACGCGTCGCCGGATCGGGCTCGAAGCGCCAGACGAAGCGGGCGAGCGAGCCCTGCTCGTCGATCAGATCGAGACAGCGGCGGGCGTTGGTCAGGACCGCTTCGATCTTGCCGCGATGGCGGACGATGCCCGGGTCGGTGAGGAGACGATCCATGTCCTGCTCGTCGAAGCGGGCGATCGCTTCCGGATCGAAGCCGGCGAAGGCGCGGCGGAAGTTCTCGCGCTTCCTCAGGATGGTCAGCCAGGAGAGGCCGGACTGGAAGCCCTCCAGGCAGAGCTTCTCGAAGAGGCGGCGGTCGTCGGCCACCGGGCGACCCCACTCCTCGTCGTGATAGCGGCGATAGAGCTCGTCGTCGCCGGGCCACCAGCAGCGCGGCCGCCCGTCCGTGCCGACCGCCACGCCCTCGTCCGTCGATCCCGCCATGTCCGTCGCCCTCCGCCGCCGATCCGAGTCGTCGAGGGAGCTTAGACGGACGGGAACAAAATGAAAACGGGCGCCGAGGCGCCCGCCGTTCGCGATCGGAATGGACAGCCGGCTCAGGCGAAGAGCGCGTCGATGTCGTCCTGGCTGGCAATGTTCTGGTCGGAGCCGAGCGCCGGGCCGTTGAGCAGCGACTGGTCGCCCATGCGGTGCTCGAGTTCGACCTCGATCTCCTTGAAGGTCTCCACGCCGCCCCAGATCTCCATCATCTTGATGATGCGCTCCTCGACGAAGCGCAGGGTACCGACCACCTTGGAGATGCGCTGACCGGTGAGGTCCTGGAAGTTGCAGGCCTCGAAGATCTGGATGGTGTGTTCCTGGATGTCGTTGGCGAGGCCCTGGTCGTCGCCCTTGAGCTTGGCGGCGAGATTGCCGGCACGCTCGTCGATCGCTTCCGCCGCGGCGAGAATGGTCTCGGTGGCGCCCTCGGTGCCGAGGACGACCGCATCGAGTTCGTTGGTGACGCGGGACAATTCCTGACCGTTGCAGCCGGAGACGTGCAGCGTGGCGATCTCGCGCTTGGTGCGGTTGATGGCCTCGTAGATCAGATCCATCTCGGCCTTGATCTTGGAGGCCTCGTGCTGATCGCGGCGCAGTTGCTCCAGCGCCTTCTCGCTCAGTTCCTGAGTCGGCTGGACCAGATTGCGCAGGGCACGAATCTCGGCGAGGAGCTCGCGATGGCGGTCGTCGCCGGGATCGCCCGATCCCGCGGCGGCGGCGTTGATCGCCTCGATGCGGAACATCTTTCTCGCGGCCATGTCTACCCCTGCGCCTCACTCGCGTCGAGAACCCACCGGCGAATGGTTAGCCGCGCGTCGTTAAGGAATCGTTCTTGACCGCCCACATGGCCTCCTGACGTTGCGTCAGAATGTGGCCCGCCCGCAGCAAGTGCCGAGGTTACTCTCGTCAACGCTCCGGTAACCATGACGAAACCTTTCGGCGATCGTTCGAGTCGAAAGGTGAATCGTTCACCATTCGGTGGCCGACACGGCCGCACTGTGGCTGCAGACGTCGTCTTCGCCCCGCCCACCCCGCCTCGCGCGAGGTGATGGAACGAAGTCGGCATCCGGTTCAGTTCCGAGTACCGAGCAAGACGATGACCCGTGTTCCGATCCTCCTGGCGAGCCTCTCGATCCTCGCCGCCACCGTCGCGCCCGCCGCGGCCGAGAGCCGTTACGGCCCCCGTCCACCGGTGGTTCTCTCTCCCGATCTCGCCGGGCCGTGGACGATGCAGCTGCGTCCCGCCTATCGCGACGTCACCGGCCCGGTGGTCTATGCGCCGCCGCCGGTGCGCGAGCCGCTGGCGAGCCGCTACGGCCCGGTGGAACGCGTCGCCGCGGTCGAGCCGCGGGCGGTGCGCCGCGCGGCCGAGGAGATCGACCCGCGCTTCCTGCCGACGGAAGTCGCCTGGGACGGCAAGCAGGCGCCCGGCACGATCGTCGTCGATACCGGACAGCGCTACCTCTTCCTGGTCCAGGGCGGCGGCAAGGCGCGGCGCTACGGCGTCGGCGTCGGGCGGCCGGGCTTCCAGTGGGCCGGATCCCACACCATCACCCGCAAGGCGGAGTGGCCCGACTGGGTGCCGCCGCCGGCGATGTTGAAGCGCAAGCCGGAGCTGCCCCGCTTCATGGCCGGGGGCCCCGACAACCCGCTCGGCGCCCGCGCCCTCTACCTCGGCTCGACCGAATACCGCATCCACGGCTCCAACGAGCCGTGGACCATCGGGCAGGCAGTGTCCTCGGGCTGCATCCGCATGCGCAACGAGGATGTCACCGACCTCTACGGCCGCGTCGGCGTCGGCACGAAGGTGGTGGTGCTGTGAGATCCCCGGCGGTGCGCCGCGTGCGCGCCGCATCCCGGAACGCGACAGAGCCCCCGGACGGTCGACCGTCCGGGGGCTCTGTCGTTCGAACCGGGAATCGGGTTCAGACCTCGATCGCCCGCTTGTAGAGGTGCCAAGTGGCGTGACCGAGCCAGGGCAGGACCACGACGAGGCCGAGGAACATCGGCAGGATGGCGATCGCCAGCATGGTGCCGACGAAGATGCCCCAGCCGAGCATCACCATGGGGGCGGCGAAGACGGTGCGGATCGAGGTGATCATCGCGGTGACGAAGTCGACGTCGCGGTCGAGCAGCATCGGGTAGGCGACGACGCTGACCGAGAAGATCACCGTGGCCATCACCGCGCCGACGACGTTGCCGGCGACGAGGAAGGCGATGCCGCGCGGGGTGGAGACCACCGCCGAGACGATGTCGGTGTAGTCGAGCGGCCTGAGGCCGAAGAACAGCGCGTAGACGAAGCCGGCGGCGTAGATCCAGCCGATCATGCCGAAGGCCGAGACCAGCGCCATGTAGCCGAGTTCGCGCCGGGCGTGGGCGGGGACCGAGCCGACGAGCGACCCGACCGAGAGGTCGCCGCCCCGCTCCAGACGGCGGCTGGTCTCATAGACGCCGACCGCCGCGAAGGGCGCCACCAGCGCGAAGCCGGCCGCCAGCGGATAGGCGAGGAAGAGGAAGTCGAAGGAGGCGGCGACCCAGAAGAGCAGGTTGCCGGCGATCGCGTAGACGGCGCCGACGATCAGGCCGAAGGCGGGCGCGGATCGGAAGTCGCGCAGGCCGGCCGAGAGGGCGGCGGAGATGTCGTCGACGGTGATGGCGCGCACCTGCGTCTCGGCGGCCGCCAGTCCGGAAGGAAGGGTCCCTGCCACGGTCTGTGTCATTCGATTTCCTCGCCCTGTCGGCCGCGTCTTGTTCTCGACGTGTGCCATGATGCGTCAGAGTGCCACAGAACGAGTGATTTGCAACGATTTAGACGCCCCATAATCCGTAATTTCCCTCACGATGAGGCGATAAAATTAGACTACGCATATATGTTGACGGCTCGGATCGGACCGGAAGAGCGTGGCCTCGGCGTCTGCTCGCCGCGCCCGGTCGCCGTGGCATTTCGGCTGCCGAAAAGGCAGGAATCTCGGTCTCGAATTGGTCCAATTTCCTGATATGAAGTCGACCCGCCGTCGCATAGACGTGTCGACCGGAATTCGATCCCGATCATCACGCCCTCGGAGTGAACATATGAAGAAGGTTCTCGTCCTCGCCGCCCTCGGCCTCGTCGCCGCCGTCGGCACCGCTTCCGCCGCCGACGTCGCCGCCGGCGAGAAGGCTTTCGCCAAGTGCAAGGTCTGCCACGCCATCGGCGAAGGCGCCAAGAACAAGGTCGGCCCGGAAATCAACGGTCTCGCCGGCCGCAAGATGGCCTCCGTCGCCGACTTCAAGGGCTACGGCGCCGACCTCAAGGCGATGGGCGATGCCGGCAAGGCGTGGGACGCGGCGACGCTCGCGACCTACCTCGCCGACCCGAAGGCCTTCAACCCGGGCACCAAGATGGCCTTCGCCGGCGTCAAGGATGCCGCCGAGCTCGAGAACGTCGTCGCCTACGTCATGCAGTTCGGCGCCGACGGCAAGGTGAAGTGATCACGACGATCCGATCCGGCGCCCGACGGCGACGGTGAGATCGACGGACGACGCGAGGCCCCGGGGGAGACCCCGGGGCCTTCGTCGTTTCGGTGCATCGATTCGGCACCGCCCGGTCCGATCTGCCGCCGGCTCAGTGTTCGCCGTCCGGCGCGTGGGCATGGCGAATGCGCCGGACCATCCAGAACACGCCGGCGAGGACCACGGGCACCGCGAGGCCGGTGGCGACGTTGGCGTCGATCGGCAGGAGGTGGGCCTCCTTCATCGCCTTGAAGACGTAGCCGAAGAGGCCGATGACGTAGTAGCTCACCGCTGCCACCGACAGGCCCTCGACCGTCTGCTGGAGCAGCAGTTGCTGGCGCGAGCGGCGGTTCATCGATTCGAGCAGATCGCGGTTCTGCTCCTCGAGATCGACGTCGACGCGGGTGCGCAGCAGTTGGACCGCGCGGGTCAGCTTGCGCGAGAGGTCGTTCATCCGCTCCTGCAGGCCGTAGACGGTGCGCATCGCCGGCTCGGAGCGGCGGGCGAGGAAGTTCGACCAGGTGCCGAAGCCGGGGATGTGGTGCTCGTGCAGAGTGGCGAGGCGGTCCTTGACGATCTGGTCGTAGGCGCGGGTCGCACCGAAGCGGTAGGAGACCTCGGCCGCATGGGCCTCGAGGTCGGCGGTCAGCCCCGACAGGCGCTCGAGCAGGCCGCGGTTGGCGGCGAGGCCCTCGCTGGAGCGCACCTCGATGGTGATCTCGGCGAGCGAGCGCTCGATGCCGCGGATCTCCGGCGCCAGTTTCTGGGCGACCGGCAGGCCGAGCATCGCCAGCGTGCGGTAGGTCTCGATCTCCAGGAGACGCTGGACCAGCGCGCCGGCCTGTTGTTCGACGAGGCCGCGATCGAGGAGCAGGATGCGGGTTCGGCCGTCGCCGTCCTGGCGGAAGTCGGTCAGCGCCGCGCCGGCGCCACCATAGGCCTGCGAGATGCACAGGCTGGAGCCGTCGAAGGACGATGCGGCGCGGGCGAGATCGCCGTCGTCGGTGACGAGGTCGAGGCGCACCGCCACCAGCATCGGGCCGGGCTGGACGAACTCGGTGCCGAAGGGGTGGATCGCCGGCAGATCGGCGAAGGGGCGGGCGCCGTCGGGAAGCGGGCCGTCCCAGGTGTAGGTGATGAACTCGGCGTGGCGCTCCCACTTCAGCGTGCCGCCACCGAAGGGCACGAGATGATGGCGGGTACGCGGCCCCGGGCCGGGCTCGCCGCGCGACCGACAGAAGCGATCGAGGAAGACGAGGTCGCGCTCGGTCGCGTCGCGATCGACGGAGAAGGCGTGGTGGAGAAAGACGCGCGGCGCCTTCGTCGCCCGGAACGGGCGGGCATGGACCTCGCCCAGGATCTCGGCGCGCAGCGCATGAGGCGCGAAGCCGCGCGGGCCATCCGTCGGGAGTGGTGCGGCGGCGGGAGTGTCGGTCATGATCGTCCTCGTCTCCGGCTCGGAGCGCCCGAGCATCCTCCGCCGCGTCCCTCACGGCAAGGATCGGAACCCGCCGAAACGGCAGGCGAACCGGTTCGATCCTTGCTGCATCGCATCATGGACGGCGGCAATGCGTCGCGGTGCCACGGTCACGGGCTTTCCGCCGACGGTCGCAACACGCGAGGCGCTGCGGAGCACGGGAAAGGCGGTGCGGCGGGCACCTCCCGTGGTCAAATCATCTGACCACGCGGTTTGACGCCCCTCGGCGAGCGATCTATGGTCGGTGGTGGCGGGTTCGGGGGCGCTTCGGCGCGGCCGGACGTCGCCGCATTGCCCCCTCGCCCGCGTGAGACGGACCGTTCCATGACCTCTGCCCCGCGCCCCCGCGTCGCGCTCTTCGTCACCTGCCTCGTCGATCTGTTCCGGCCGACGGTCGGCTTCGCCGCGGTGAAGCTGCTCGAAGACGCCGGCTGCGAGGTGGTGGTTCCGGCGGCGCAGACCTGCTGCGGCCAGCCGGCCTTCAACTCGGGCGACCGCAAGGACGCCACCGAGATCGCCAAGACGGTGATCGCCGCCTTCGAGGGCTACGACTTCCTCGTCGCCCCGTCGGGCTCCTGCGCCGGGCAGATCGCCAAGCACTACCCGGAGCTCTTCGCCGAGGGCGATCCGTGGAAGGCGCGGGCCGAACTCCTCGCCGCCAAGAGCCACGAGCTGATCTCGTTCCTGGTCGACGTGCGCGGCGTCGCCTCGACCGGTGCGCGGTTCGCCGGCTCGGTCACCTATCACGACAGCTGCTCGGGCCTGCGCGAGCTCGGGGTGCGAGCCCAGCCGCGCAAGCTCCTCGGTGCGGTCGAGGGGCTGAGCCTCACCGAACTCGAGGATTCCGACGTCTGCTGCGGCTTCGGCGGTACCTTCTCGGTGAAGTACTCCGACCTCTCCGGCGCCATCGTCGACAAGAAGGCGACCAAGGTCGAGGCGAGCGGGGCGACGACGCTGCTCGCCGGCGACCTCGGCTGTCTGATGAACATGGCCGGGCGCCTCTCCCGCAAGGGCTCGACCATCGAGGTCCGCCACGTCGCCGAGGTGCTGGCCGGCATGGCCGACGGGCCGGCGATCGGCAAGACCGGAAAGGGGCGCTGACGATGCAGGTCACCTCTCCCGCCTTCAAACAGAACGCCACTCGGGCTCTCGCCGACGTCACGCTGCAGAAGGCGATGAAGAACGTCGAGACCGGGTTCATCGCCAAGCGCGCCAAGGCGGCGGAGGCGCTGCCGGAGTTCGAGGCGCTGCGCGACGCGGCGCGCGATCTGAAGACCCATGTGCTGAAGCATCTCGACCTCTATCTCGAGGCCTACGAGAAGAAGGTGATCGCCTCGGGCGGTCACGTCCACTGGGCCGAGAGCGCCGAGGACGCGCGGCGCATCGTCACCGACATCTGCAAGCGCCTCGGCGCCCGCACGGTGACCAAGGGCAAGAGCATGATCACCGAGGAGATCGCGCTCAACGATCACCTGGAGAAAGAAGGCCTGATCCCGGTCGAGACCGACCTCGGCGAGTACATCATCCAGCTCAGGGGCGAGCACCCGAGCCACATCATCGCGCCGGCGGTGCATCTCACCAAGGAGCAGGTGGCGGGCGATTTCCGTCGGGTCCACACCCATCTCGACGCCGGGCGCGACCTGACCGAGCCGGTGACGCTGCTCTCCGAGGCGCGCGCCGTGCTGCGCGAGAAGTTCCTTCTCGCCGACGTCGGCATCACCGGGGCGAACTTCCTCGTCGCCGAGACCGGCACCTCGATCATCGTCACCAACGAGGGCAACGGCGACCTCACCCAGACCCTCCCCAAAGCCCATGTCGTCGTCGCCTCGATCGAGAAGATCGTGCCGACGCTCGAGGACGTCGACACGCTGCTGCGCGTCCTCGCCCGCTCGGCGACGGGCCAGGAGATGAGCGTCTACACCACCTTCTCCACCGGCCCGCGGCGCGACGGCGATCCCGACGGGCCGGGCGAGTATCACGTGGTGCTGCTCGACAACGGCCGTTCGGCGATGCTCGGCACCGAGTTCGAAGAGATGCTGCGCTGCATCCGTTGCGGCGCCTGCATGAACCACTGCCCGGTCTATCAGCAGATCGGCGGCCACGCCTACGGCTGGGTCTATCCCGGGCCGATGGGGGCGGTGCTGACGCCGACGCTGGTCGGGGTCGACAAGGCCGGGCATCTGCCCAACGCCTCGACCCTGTGCGGGCGCTGCGAGAGCGTCTGCCCGATGCGGATCCCGCTGCCAAAGATGATGCGGGCCTGGCGCAACCGCGAATGGGAGCGGGCGCTGAACCCGGCGGCACTGCGCACCGGCCTCGGCCTGTGGGCCTCCGTCGCGACCCGCCCTGCCCTCTACCGGTTGGCGGCGCGCGCCGCCTCGCTCGGCATGCGCCTCCTCGGGCGCGGCGGACGCATCGCGCGGCTGCCCTTCTTCGCCGCCGGCTGGACGGCGAACCGCGACATGCCCGCGCCCGAGGGCGCGACCTTCATGGACCAGTGGAAGGCGAAGGGCGGGCGCAGCGCCTGACCCCCTCAGCAACGCTCGACATGTGAGAGTTCTGCATATGAATGCTCGCGACGCCATCCTCGGGAAGATCCGCCGCGCCCGCGTCGTCGGCGACGATGCCGCGCGCCGCGCCACCGTGACCGACCGCCTCGCCGCCCACCGGCCGGGGATCGTGCCGGCGCGCGGCGAGGGCGATGCCGCCCATCGGCTGGCGCTGTTCCTGGAGATGGCCGACAAGGTGTCGGCCTCGACCGAGCGGCTCGCCTCGGCCGACGACGTGCCCGCGGCGGTGGCGCGTTACCTGCGCTCGAAGAACCTGCCGCAGGCGATCCGCCGTGGCATCGATCCGCGCCTCGCCGGGCTGCCCTTCGATCGCGAGCCGCAGCTCACCGTCGCCGTCGGCCCGTCGGACGGCCACGACCTCGCCGGCCTCTCCCACGCCTTCGCCGGGGTCGCGGAGACCGGCACGGTGGTGCTCGTCTCCGGCGCCGACAATCCGACGACGCTCAACTTCCTGCCCGAGCATCATCTCGTCGTCGTCCGCGCCTCGGAGATCGCCGGCAACTACGAGGCGGTGTGGGCGCGGGTGCGGGCCGAGTGGGGGGCGGGGGAAATGCCGCGCGCCATCAACTGGATCACCGGCCCGTCGCGATCCGGCGACATCGAGCAGACCATCCTGCTCGGCGCCCATGGCCCACGCTCGCTCCACCTCCTGGTGGTCGACGACGGCTGAGACGCGCAGAGGCGGTCGAGAGGGTCGCCCACCCGACCTAAATCGAATAGATTCGGTCCGCGAGCCCTCTCGCATCCGGAAAAACGCGTGTTACACTACCCCCTGATTTCAGACCGCCGTCCGGGACCGTCACCCTCTGCGCCAGGCGCGAGGTGATCTCCGCGCCGGGGACGGGTTCGAGCACCGAGGGGAGATCGACGCCATGACGCAGGGACGGCCGCATTCGGACACCTCGTCGTCCGTCGACGCGCCGGCGGGGAACGCTCCGCGGCAGGCGACCTACGAGCGGGTGTTCGATGCCGGTCGCCTCATCGGCTGCCTCGGCTGTCTGAAGCGCAACGCCGACGATCCCCCGCCGCTGCCGGCCTGGTTCCTCGGCCGCCATGCGGAGAAGCGCGCGAACGGCGTCGACGAGGTGGTGCGGCTGGCCGCCGGCGGCCGACCCTGCGGCGAATGCCGGCCCGATGCGGCGATCGCCTTCGCCGAGGCCTGGGCGCGCGGCAACGGGCTGACCACGCCGCCGTCCTTCGAGGAGATCGACGCGATGCTGGCGCGCGAGGGGATCGCCGGCGAGGGCGACGGCTTTCCGCGCTGGGTCGCCTTCGTCGACACCCTGCCCGACGGCGCAGTGGTGATCGACGAGACCGTGTCGCCCGAGCCGCAGGCGATCTGCGGCGATGCCATGTTGCCCTGGGCCGGCGACGGCTGGGGCGAGCCGCAGCCGCGCAGTCGCGAGAAGCTGGTGACGCTGGTGACGCCGCCGTCCACCGTGGCGACGCTCGCCGCCGGCTATCGGCCGGGCTGGGTCGGCGAGAACGAGGACGGCGACCGTCATCAGTCGGCTTGATCGATCGGATCAGCAACATTCGCTGGACCGAACGGCCGGCCTCGCGCGAGATGAGGCCTTCCGCGTGCGCCTCGGCGTCCGCGCCGCCGACCGACGCATCCGAGGCCTCCGCGATGACCGCCACGTCCCCTGCCGCTCCCGCCGCCGTCTCGCCGGCGGATGCCCGGTTCGGCGCCTTCGACGCGGTGCTCTATGCGGTCACCGTCTTCGGCTGGTCGACGAGCTGGATCGCGATGAAGGCGCAGGTCGCCAGCGTGCCGCCCGAGGCGTCGCTGCTCTGGCGCTTCCTGATCTCGTCGTCGCTGATGTGGATCTGGGTCACGGCGCGCGGCGATCGCATGCGCTTCCCGCTCGCCGCCCATCTCGGCTTCGCCGGGCTCGGCTTCTTCATCTTCTCGATGAACTTCAATCTGTTCTATCACGGCGCCAAGGGACTGCCCTCGGGCCTCCTGTCGGTGGTGTTCTCACTCGCCTCGGTGATCAACCTGCTGCTCGGTTGGCTGTTCTTCCGGCACAGGATCTCCGGGCGGGTGTTCTTCGGCGGCATGCTCGGCTTCGCCGGCGTCGCGGCGATGTTCTGGCCGCGCATCGCGGGAACCGACTTCGACACCGGGGCGGCGATCGGCCTGGGGCTGTGCGTCGCCGGCACGACCTTCTTCTGCACCGGCAACATGCTGTCGAGCGCCATCCAACGCCGCGGCATTCCGGTATTGTCCGCCACCGCCTGGGGCATGACCTGGGGCTGCGTCTTCCTCTTCGCCGCGATCGAAATCCGGGGGCTGCCGTTCGAGTTCGATCCGTCGATGCCCTACGTGGTGTCGCTCCTGTGGCTGGCGATCGTCTCGTCGGTCGCCGCCTTCTGGGCCTATCTGACGCTGCTCGGTCGTATCGGAGCCGCCCGCGCCGGCTATTCGACGGTGATGTTCCCTGTCTTCGCGCTCGCCATCTCCACCGTCTTCGAAGACTACCACTGGACTCTGCCGGCGCTTCTCGGGCTCGGCCTCGTTCTCGCCGGCAATCTCTTCGTCCTGCGGCGCTGACGTGCCTCGCGACTGCTTTACGTCTTCGGAACCCTTCCGGCGTAGACTGTACCGGAATGTGACGACGCGGTTCGGCGTCTCGGCGCGGGCGACAGAGAGGACGGAGACATGGCGACCACCGCGAAGATGCGGCCGTTGACGCCGCCGCCCGGGCGGATGCCTCAGGGCGCGCGCCCGGTCGCCCATGCGCCGCACCACAAGGGTGGTGCGCTGACCAACAAGGAGATCACGCCACAAGAACTGAAGGTCCTCGTCGTCCAGGGAACCCTCGTGGGAACGCTGCTGATCGGCATCCTGGCGGTGGCCTACTTCTTCTTCGGCGATGCGCTGAGAGCCAACTTCCTGCCGATCGCCGGCGTATCGAGCCCGGCCGCCGCGACGAGCGGCCCCGGACCGACCGTCTTCTATCGCGACCGCGGCGACGGCACGGTGACGGTGTTGGAGATCGACGGCAACGGCACTCGGGTCAAGGGCACCATCGACCGGGTCGACGTTCCGCTGCTGCAGGCCGACAAGGTGCGTGAAGGTTTGGGCAGTTCCAACACCTCACCCAATTCCCGCGTCAACGCGCTCGGATCATCCTTCCGCTGAACCGACGCCCCGGTTTCACTCCGCCGCACGGCCGAAGCCGGTCGACAGGTTGTCGAGCGAGGAGACGATATGGCCGGCGAGCGCCTCGGCGACCGGGTTCTTGCCCCGCGTCCTGAGCAGGCCGATGTCGACGGGGGGAAGGCGGGGGAAGCCCTCGTGCTCGCCGAGAACCCGCATGCCCTGGCGCAACGCCGATTCCGGCAGGACCGACACGGCGAGACCGGCGAGCACCGCCGCGCCGACGGCGGTCGAGTTCCAACTGACGTAGAGCAACCGGTGGCGGCGCCCGACATGTTCGAGCGCATCGATCGCGGCACGCCGCCAGTCACAGGTGGGGCGCCCGAGCGCCAGCGGCAGCGGATCGATCTCCTGGGCGGCGTGGCGCTGTGAACCGACCCACAACAACGGCTCGCGCCGGATCAGCTCGGCCGGCCCCTTCTCGCGCACATGGGTGATGATGGCGACGTCGAGTTCGCCGTTGTTCATCGCCTCGACCAGCAGCGGCGTCGGGGCACAGACCACCGTCACCTCGGCTCGCGGGTTCGAATGGGCGAAGCGCGCCAGGATCTCCGGCAGGAAGCGGTCGGCGTAGTCGTCGGGCGTGCCGAGGCGGACGCGGCCGGTCAGTTCGGCATCGTCGAAGGCGGCGAGGGTCTCGTCGTTGAGGCGCATCATCCGCCGCGCGTAGGCGAGCAGGCGTTCACCGTCCTCGGTGAGGCGCGAGGCACGGCCGTCGCGGGCGAAGATCGGCTTGCCGACGCGCTCCTCCAGCCGACGCATCTGCATCGACACCGCCGACTGGGTCTTGTGCACCAGATCGGCGGCACGGGTGAACGAGCCCGACTCGGCGATGGCGACGAAGGTCTTCAACTGATCGAGGTCGAGCGTCGCGGCCATGCGGCGATCCATCAAATTATGTGCGATGCAAGATCTATAACATTCGCTTGATCGATCGATCCAGATCGTTTCTTCTCTCGCTCGTTCCAGTTGCGTCGCGCCTTTCCCCCGCCCAACCGGCGGACGAGGGCGACGCTTCGCACGCACTCACCACCTGCCCGAACACCGGAGATCGAAGAGGAGAAGTCCCATGGCCTCGCCCATGTCGCCGTCGAAGCGCCCCGTCACCATCGCCGTCCTCGCCGCCGCGCTCCGCGCCGGCGTGTACGCCGCCGTGGCCTTCGTCCGCACGACGTGGAAAGCCCGCCGCAACCGCCGCGCGGTGGCGGGACTGCTGCAGTTCGACGATCACGCCCTCGCCGACATCGGCCTGACCCGCGGCGACGTCGCGGCCGTGCTCTCCGGGCCGGTGTTCGAAGACCCGTCGTCGCGGCTGCGCATCCTCGCCGTCGAGCGGCGGGCGGCGAAGCGAGCTCAGGTTCGAGAATGGTGGGAGGCCGGGCGAGAGTCCCGGGCCGTCCGCCCGCACACGGCCCCGCTCGCGGTGCCGGCGCCGGTCCGCGCCGCAATCTGATCGCCGACAGCACCTCGCGCCGCCACGGGTCCTCCCGGCCTCGGCGCGAGGTCAGCCGCCGAGATCGCCACCGCCACTGCGGAAGGCGGTGTGCGGACCGTCCTTCCAATAGCGATCGAAGAGCGCCTCGAGTGCTCGGGCCTGTTCGGAGTGGGCGTCGCGGCCGGCCTCGAAGAGGCGATCGACCACCTCGCTCGGCGGCGGCACGACGTCGTCCGGGTGCGGGTCCTCGTCGACCGGCGGGCCGCCGTTGTTGAAGCCGCGGATGAACTCGCCGAGCACCTCGCCGAAGAAGGTCGACGGGCCGATCGGATTGGGCGTCTCCTTCAGCGTCTTGCCGACGAGCCGCGAGGTGGCCGGGCCGAAGTTGTCGGTGAGCACCTCGTCGAGGGTCGGCGCGGCGCGCGGCTTGGGCTCGAAGAGGGTGCCGAGCGCCTCGGTCAACGGGTGGCTCTTGAGGCTGTCGGAGAAGGTCGCCATCACCGCCTCGGAGGCGAGCGGCAGCATGATCTCCAGGCTGCGCTTGTCGACGCCGCTGGTGCGGGCGATCTGATCGATGATCGCCCCCGTCAGCTCGCGCGAGCCGAAGAGCTTGCCGAGCGCCTCGCCGCCGGGCATCGAGGCGGCGAAATCCGGCTTCGGTTTCACCCAGCCCATCATCTCGGCGAGACCGCGCGGATCGGCGGCGCGGCGTTTCAGCGCCGCGGCGATCGCCGGTTGCAGCGCGGCGGTGGCGCCGAGCGCCTGATCGGGCGAGACTCCGTAGACCCGCGCCGCTTCGCCGAGGCGCACCGGATCGAGCATCTGCTTCATCAATTCCATGGGATCGAACATGGAATCTCCTTCTCGCCACCCCATGTGATGATCCGCTCGAAACGTTTCGTCGTCAAATCTCACGAGTGCCGAAACATCGAATCGGTGAACGAAGCTGAACGCGGCATTCGAGAAAACGCATTTGTTCCGTCATCGGCGGCCGAGTATGGTGCGCCCCCCTGAGCGTATCGAGGAAGCGACATGGCGCGCGACACCACCGACGACCGCCGCATCGAGAGCCGTGATGCTCTCGTCGCCTGGATCGAGGCAGGCCAGCGGCCACGCGAGACCTGGAAGCTCGGCACCGAGCACGAGAAGTTCCCGTTCCGCCGCGCCGATTTCTCGCCCGTCGCCTACGACGGCGAGGCGGGCATCCGTGCATTGCTCGAAGGCGTGCGGGCGCGGACCGGCTGGGAGCCGATCTTCGACGGCGAGGCGATCATCGGGCTCGCCGACGACCACGGCGGCGGCGC
>ERZ1645187.2031-NODE-2031-length-18222-cov-14.367479_pt1 | contig 18222 bp, 13 predicted proteins | sample MGYA00575352_ERZ1645187 | MGnify/ENA primary metagenome ERZ1645187 (study PRJEB40837, sample SAMN11349314) | freshwater sediment metagenome | isolation source: river sediment | host: Sediment | place: India: Wazaribad , New Delhi | collected 2017-02-21 ... | reverse complement strand
ACGCAGCGGGCGGCGCCGCGCCGGGGCAAGCCGAAGCCCTCCCCGCGACGATGCTGGGCCGTGTGGACGAATTTAATCAAGCACAGCCCTACGGCGAAGCTGACGATGGATCGGAAATTCTGCGCGGTCTTCTCGCAGCGGAGCGCGACGCGCTTGAAGCGTCCGATTCCCTGCTCGATGCGGGCGCGACCCTTGTAGAGCGCCTTGGCGAAGAACTTCGGCGGGTTCTTCTCGTTGGCCTTGTGCGGGATCACCGGGGCGACGCCGCGAGCTCTGGCGGCGGCGCGATCAAAGGACATCCGCACGCTCGGCGACCTGTTCGTCCATCAGCTGCAGGATATCTATTACGCCGAGCAGCAAGTCCTGCGCGCGCTTCCCGGCATGATCGAGAAGGTCGGCGACGATCAATTGCGGCGCGATCTCACCGCCCACATGGAGGAGACGCGTCAGCATGTGTCGCGCCTCGAACGGGTGTTCGAGATGCACGGTCAGAACGTTCGCGGGGCGGACTGTCCGGCGATCGACGGGATCATCGAGGAGGCCCACACGGTGTCGGGCGAGATCGAGGACAAGCGCGTTCTCGACGCCGCGATCATCGCCAACGCTCAGGCGGTGGAGCACTACGAGATCACACGGTATGGAACGCTGATCGCCTGGGCGCGCGAACTCGGACGGCAGGATTGCGCTGCGGTGCTGGAGGACACTCTGGAGGAGGAAAAGGCCGCGGACCGGAAACTGACGTTGCTGGCCGAGAGCCGCGTCAACCTGTCGGCATGAACGCCTGCGCCCTCGCACGTCCCCCGCGCCGCCCCTCGCCGGGCGGCGCTTCTTGCTCATCTCCCGGGCCGCCACGCCCCGCGCGCCTTCTCCAAGTCGCGCTCGTCTCTCGGATGGCCTCGGCCAAAGGGAAATGAATCTCGCGTCTTCCGTCCTCGACGTCGAGACCGAAGAGGCCGTTGCGACACAAACGGTCGTCGGTCCATCCCGGATGGTCGATGATCGGATAGATGCAGATCCCTTCGACCGGCGCTCCGCGAGCGCGCGCGCGCATCGCCTCGCCCGACCCATCCGAGGCCGCGTTCGCGGTGACGACCGCTCCGCGAGCGCGCGCGCGCATCGCCTCGCGGTGGATCATACGAAACCAGGCGGCGCGCTCGTGGCCTTCCGTGCTCGTCTCCGCGATCAGAAGCGGACGGCCGTAACGCGCAAAGTTCTCCAGCAAGAGCTCACCGGGCGGCTGGTGGCTCGGATGATCCGCCCCGATCACGGGGCCGCCATGCAGGCGTTGGTTCCAAGGATAGTAGTTGACGCCGATCACATCGAGAAAAGACCGATCGCCGCCGATTTGCGGCCAGAGACGGCCGCTGATGAGGTCGAAGGCCTGATACTGGGCTTCGTGCCATCCCGCCGCGTCGGCAAGCGGCGATCCGCTTGTGGGATCGTGATGGATCGCCATCATCGGTTCGCAATGCACGAACCGGGCCCGCGCATCGACGGACTTCAACTCCACCATCGCCGCAATGGAGGCTCGGGCGAGTTGCACCTTGAGTTCGAATCCGCGTCCCCTTGTGAAGGGATCGTGAAGCGCTTCCTCGCCTCCCGCCCAGGCCATGTAGGAGATTTCGTTGATCGGGCACCACCATGGCGTCGCATCGCTGGTTTCCCGAAAGACGCGGGCCACCGTGCGCGCGTATCGCGCGAAGCGGTCGACGAACGCCGGCTTCCAAATGTCGAGATCGTCGGGCCAACCATAATGCATCAGGTCCCAGATCACCTGCGCGTCCGCGCTGGCGGCGGCTTCGAACATGGGCCAGACGCTGGACAGGTCCCAACGACCGGGCTGCGCTTCGATGAGGTGCCAGCGCAGGCCGTCTCGAAGCGTCGTCAGCCCGTGTGCGGCGGCCGCGCGATAGTCGGCATCAACATTTTTGTCGTGACCCGTCGCGGCGATCAGATCAAGCCGATGCCCGCAAGGGCGATGATGGGTGGAACACTCGAACCCGCCTTGCAAGAAGCTCCTGAACAGGCTCGGCGCCGGCGCCGGTCGCCTTCCGGAGGCAGACTTCATGTCCGAAAGCACGTCGCGCGACCGACGCGCGTCGACGACCACCGGCGGAAGGTGCGAGGCGCGAAGCGCCGCCTCCACATCTTCCTCATGTCCCTCGTGCAGCAGAACGTCGCAGACTGCGAGCTTGCGCCCGAGCGCCGTGACTCGCTGTGCGGAGGAAAGCGAGAAGAAGGAAGGCCCTTGGGCGTCTTCGGTGTCGCTCTCGCTTCCCACACAGGCAACCGCGTAACGTTCGCCGCAAAGCGCGCTCAACATGCGCCACGTCGCGGATTGTTTTCCTTGGCTCCCCAGAAACAAAACGCGCGTGAGGGGCTGGTGCGCGTCGGCGCCCGGCATAATTGGCCCATCGTTCACGCGGTGGCCTCCACGCGCGCCGCCAGGCCGACGCCCCGAGCCTGTAGACGGCGATGCGTCGCAAGAGCCTGTCCGACGACCTGATCCATATTGTAATAGCGATAGCTCCCCAAGCGCCCCAGAAAGATCACGTCCGACGCGTGCCGCGCGAGCGCCTCGTAACGCTTGTAGAGCAGGGCGTTCTCGGGTCGAGGAATGGGATAGTATGGATCGCCGTCCGGGCGCGCGAATTCGTAGCAAATCGACGTCGACGGGTGGACCTGTCCGGTGAGATGCTTGAACTCGGTGACGCGCGTATAAGGCACGTCGAGCGAGGGGTAATTCACCACGCCGACGGGCTGGTGGCGGCGCTTGGGCAGCGTGCGGTGCTCGAAGGCGAGGCTGCGATAGGGGAGGGCGCCGAAGCAGCAATTGAAATAGGAGTCGATGGGGCCGGTATAGATCGTCAGAGGCGCCAGCTCGTGCGCCTCAAGCTCCTCATAGGCGACGCCGAGCGCGAGATCGATGTTGGGATGGTCCAGCATGTTCTCGAACATGCGCGTATAACCCTCGGCCGGCATGGCCTGAAAGCTATCGGTGAAGTAGCGGTCGTCGAGATCGTGACGCGCAGGCACGCGTTGCGTCACCGATTTGTCGAGCTCCTCCGGCGACACGCCCCATTGCTTGCGCGTGTAGCCTTCGAAGAAGGTGCGATAAAGCCGTTCGCCCACTTGCGAAACGACGGCGTCGCGCGCGGTGCGGATGTGATCGACTGGCGCGGCCTGCGCGGTGAGAAAGGCCGCGGTCTCCGCGTCCGTTTCCAGTGAAATGCCGAACACACCGTTGACCGTCGCGCGGTTGATCGGCATCGGCAGGCGCTGGCCGCCAACATCGGCGAGAACGCGATGTTCATAGGCGCGCCAGCGTGTGAAGCGCGAAAGATAACGCACCACGTCCTGACTGTTGGTGTGGAAAATGTGCGGCCCGTAAGGGTGAATCAGAAGCCCGGCGGCGTCATGGCGATCATAAGCGTTGCCGCCGATATGATCGCGTTTGTCGCACACCAGCACCTTCAGGCCGGACGACGAGGCGAGGCGCTCCGCCATCACCGCGCCGGCGAAGCCTGCTCCTGCCACGACGACGTCGTAGCGCCCGGCGCGGCGACGCAGGCCTGGCGCGGGGAACCGGTCGGGCGGCGGTCGACGCGACAGCGCCGCGCGCGTGCGGCGGATCACGCTCTCCATAGACTGATAGGCGCTCTCCCATGACGTGCCCGCAAGATGAGCGTCCGCCTCCTGCCGCCAGGCGTCATCCGACGCGCCCTCCAGCGCGCGATCGATGGCGCGGACATAACCTGCGGCGTCGGCGGCGATCTTTACCGCGCGCAAGGCGCCATGCTGGCGCACGACGTCGCGCACCGGCGTCGACACCACGGGCTTGCCTCCCGCAAGATATTCGAGCGTCTTGGTCGGGCTGATGAAGCGCGTCGCCTCGTTCATCGCGAATGGCATGGACGCGACGGACCAGTTGGAGAGATAGGCCGGAAGCTCCGCGTAGTCCTTGAAGCCGAGATAATGGATGTTGGGCGCGCGCGGCAACTCGGACGGGTCCACTTTGACGGCCGGTCCTACGAAGACGAACGCATAGTCCGGTCGCGCGGCCGCTACGGCCGCGATGAGCTCAAGGTCGAGCCGCTCGTCGATCACGCCATAATAGCCGATGCGGGGGCGAGGCAGCGCCGCCTGATCCGGCGGATCGGCGAGGCCCGCGCGGGCGGATGCGAAGTGCGCATGATCGACGCTCGAAGGGAACGCGTGGATATTGTCGTGTCTGGATTTCTTGGCTTCGTAGAGGCTGAGGCCGCCGGTGAACACCACGTCCGCGCGTTGCAGCAGGTCGGCCTCGCGATCGCATAAATGCGGGTCTGCGAAGCGAAAGGCCGACAATTCGTCCATGCAGTCATAGACGACAAGCGAGGCGCCGAGGCCGATCTCGTCGGCGAGCGGCAGCATCTGCGGGGTGTAGAACCAGGCCAGCGGAGCGACGGGCGAGAAGGCGGCGAGCGCTTCGCGCAGGAGCGTGGCGAGCGTCGCAAACGCCTCTTTCGCGCCCAAAGCATTCGGGAGGCGGGGGCGCAGCACATGCACCCCCGGGGCGGCGCCTCGTGTTTCGACATGGGGCGCGCCGTCATTGGTCGGAAGGGGTTCTTCAATGAAAAAGACGCGCCCTGCCTTCGCGAAGCGGGCCATCAGGTGCTGCGGGCGTTGATAGACGAAATCCCAACGAAGGTGGCTAAAGCAGATGATGTCGAAGCCGTTGCTCGCAGTCGTTTCGGCGCGTTTGGGATGAAGATGATCGACAACAGGAACAAGCGCCGCGGCATCCATAGATAATCTCCTTGGGCGTCGCGGACGGTCCGTGCGCCTTGTGGCAACCCTTCCTCGCCTCTCGCCGTTCCTTTTCCGGCGCAGAGGTACGCGCGCGCACCTTCGGCGCGCTCACACCGCGTCGGCGCTCGTCTTCGCAAGCTTCGCAGGCGGCATGGCGATCGGGCGCAACGAGCGCGCGTCGCCGCGATCCCGAGCGGTTTCGGCGAGCATCGCCCTGTAGACGTCGCAGGTCTCCGCCGCCGTGCGGCGTGCATCGAAGAGGGCGAGAGCGCTTTCGCGAGCCGCCACGGCCATGCGCGGGAGCTTGCCCGACGTGGAGACGAGCTGCACGAGCGCGGAGGCGGCCGCTTCCCAGCCTCCGCCATGCAGGCAGAACGTGCCGGCGGCTTCGACGGGCGGCGTCAACACGCCCGTCTCGTCGTCGCTGACGATCTCCGGCACGCCGCCGACCCCGAAGCCGAGCACGGGACAACCGCATGCCAGCGCCTCGAGAGCGACGAGGGGCATCGCCTCGGAGCGCGAGGTATGCGCCAGAATATCGGCCGCGCGGTAGATGTCCTCGCTCCGGCGCGCGACGCCGCGCATGAGGAGCGCGTTCTCGAGACCTGCCGCGCCCGCAAGCGCGCGCAGTTCTGCCTCCATCGGGCCTCCCCCCGCCATGAGGAAGCGCAGGGACGGGAGGGCGCGATGCGCGGCGCCGGCCATGCGTATGAAATTGTCCGGCCCTTTTTCGTGCGAGAAGCGCCCCACAAACGCCACCAGCACATCGTCCGGGCCTGCGCCGATATCGGCGCGCAAACGATCGCGCTCGCCGGCGTCGGGGCGAAATCGGTCGAGATCGACGCCGTTGCGAATGAGGGTGGCGCGCTGCGGCGAAAGGCCGACCGCCAGGAGCTGGCGGTAACTCGCCTCGCACACGCCGATCAGGTGCGAATCGCACAGGCGCGCCACGGCGATGTCCTGAACCGACGGGGAAAGGCCGTGGATGGTGGCTACGCAAGGCGTTCCCGCAAGCCGCGCGGCCAGCGCGCAGACAGTGTGCGCGTTCGGCAGATGCGCATGCGCCACGTCGATGCGCTGCTCGCGCATGATCATCGCCAGCGTTTCGATGGACCGCCAGGGCGGATCGTCGAGCAAGGGCGTGTAGCGCACCTCCACGCCGAGGGCGGCGAAAGCTGTCGTCAGACGGCTGCGGAACGGCGCCACGCAGGCGACGGCGTGGCCCAGCGCGAGATAATCGCGGGCGAGGCCGAGCGCATGCTGCTCCACGCCGCCGACGACGGCGTTGCCCAAAACCTGAAGGATGCGAAGGGGCGCGTCTCCGCGCGGCGTTGGCTGTTGCGACATGAAGGCCGATCCTGCGTCACGGCGCGGCAGGGGCGCCCGAGAGCCACTGCGCCGCCGTTTGGTGGAAAATATTCGCGTGATCCTCGGCGCTCGCCCCCACCGCTTCGAGAACGGCGCGCGTTTCTTCAATCCCGCGCCGCAAGCGAGCGGCCTCGCAGGGCAGAAAGGCATCGCTGCCATATTGAAGCATCGCGGAACCCAACACGCCGAGCGCGTCCGCAAAAACGCGCTCGCGATAAGGCGGCGGCGGGCCGAAGGAAAGGTCGAAACGGAACTGTCGTTCGTGCGCAGAGCGACCGTGAAGAAGGTCGATCAGACCGACGGCGATCGCTTCGTCGCACCACGGCCACCCAAGATGCGCGAGCGTGGCGCGCAGGCGGGGATGTTCGCGGATCGCCTCGAAAAAGCTCGGTCGACAATAGCGGCCCGAGGTTCCGTCGATGAAGATGCCGCTGTGAAACAGACACGGCGCGCCGGCGCGCGCGGCGATCTCGTAAACGCGGTGGGCGCGCGGATCGTACGGATACCAGCCGGTGGGGACCGTTTTGAGGCCTCTCACGCCCGACCTTTCCAGCGCCGCGGCAAGGTCGTCGGCGGCGCTTTCGTGAAGGGGGTTCACGACAGCGAAGCCGATCAGGCGATCCTCATGGCCGGCGATCAGCTTCGCCAGATGGGCGTTCGACGCGCGCAGACTCTCGGCGTCGTGAAGCGAGTAGGGCGGCGTCAGGAACGGCGCGAGGAGGACGGCCATGTCGACGCCGGCCTCGTCGAGCGTCCGCAACACCTCCGTGCTCGTCTCCCTTCCCGAGCAGTGCAGATGCGCGTCGATGATCATGGAAGATAAATTCCGCTTGATGCGCGCGAGGCGGGCGCCGCTGAGCAACCTTGCGGGCCCGCCGTTGTTCCCGGAAACTTGCCTTCGTTCGGGCCTGAGAGGCCCAACGTACGCTTGCGCACTTTGGCGGCGCCCCGCCGACCTGCCCCGAGAACCGTGTTCTGCGCGAGAAGGACCCATGAGCCAAGCGAGGGTGATTGCGCAGCGCCGGTTCATAGGCCGCCGCGATGCGTTAACCTATGTTGGGGCCATGTCGGGCCTTCGCGCCCATCCTGCCAGTTCAGGTAGAGGATGGGAGAGGCAGATGGCCAGCCACGTTTCTAATGTCGCGCGTTCGACCGCGACCGCATCGGCGTATCTGGCCGCCGCCGGACGACGCGCGACCCTCAAGCGCGGCGACATCGTATCCTCCGACGACGGCGTTGTCATCCTGGGCGATCTCGCCTTGTCTGTGCGCCGCGACGGCAAACCGAGTTTCGATCTCGGGTTTCTCGGTCCGGGCTGCGTGCTGGGCGTGGAGCACATCTTCGTTGATTATCCGCCAGTGGTGGGGCGCGCGATGAGAGACGGCTTCGTCTGGCATGTTTCACACGACGCGCTGATGCGCGCGATCAATGAAAGAGAGGACGTGAAGGCGGCGTTGATGCAGATCGCCGTCTCGTCCTCCGCGAACCATTTCAGGCGCGCCGCTGACGCCATCGAGATGCGCGCCGACAGACGCGTCGCGCAGTGGGTGCTGGAATGCGCGCGAGCGCTTGAAACAGACGAACTCGACATCACCCATCACGAGATCGCCAACGCGCTTGGCGTCAGGCGATCGAGCGTGACGGACGGGTTGCATTTGATCGAGGCGGACCGTGTGATCCGCTCCCATCGCCGGCGTCTGTTGATCCGCGACGCGGTCGGCCTCGCCCGTTATGCGGGCCTCGACGGCGACGTTCCGCCCGTATCGCGCGCGGGAGGCGGCCCTCGCGGTGGCGCCGGACTATCATGAGAGCCGCGCTCCCGACAGCGCCCGCCTCGGCCACGAAGAGCCTCGACTGGACACGCGCGCAGGCGAGCGAATGCCGGCGCTGCCCTTTATGGGCCGGCGCGACGCAAGTCGTGTTCGGCGAGGGCCGGCGCGAGGCCCTCGCCATTCTTGTGGGAGAACAGCCAGACGATCGCGAGGATATCCTCGGACGGTCGTTTGTCGGCCCAGCCGGTCGGGTGCTCGACGCCGCATTGGAGCGCGCGGGCGTTCCGCGCGGAGAACTCTATCTCACCAACGCCGTCAAGCATTTCAAGAATGAGCCGCGCGGCAAGAGAAAGCTGCACAAGGCGCCCAACGCGCAGGAAGTGGAGGCCTGCCGCTTCTGGCTGGATCAGGAGCTCGCGCTCGTGCGCGCGCCCATCGTCGTCGCCCTCGGCGCGAGCGCCTTGCGAGGCGTCGGCGGGCCGACCTTCCGCGGGGCGACAATTTCTTCCTTGCGCGGGAGCGCGAGATGGCGCGCTTCGTCGACGATCTCGCGGCGGTCGCGGCATGAGCGCGGCGGGGGCGAACAGCGTGGACGACACCCCACCTTGAACAAGCCATCATGCTTGCAACGGCGGCGCCAATCGTAGGAAAGTGGCGAGCCAACCGACGCGACGCTGATGGAACTGTTCGTTCGCAAGCTGCACCATGGCGCGCCTCTCACGCGGGAGGATACGGCTATCCTCGCCGCTTTGCCCATCTCCGTGCGCACTGTCGAGGCGCGCGTCGATTTCGGCACGGATCTGGACGCCGTGCGGTCGCTCCCGATCATTCTGGAGGGCTGGGCCTGTCGCTACAGGCTGCTGGAGAACGGTAAGAGGCAAATCATCAATCTCATCCTGCCCGGCGATCTTTGCGAGCCATTCGGCGCGTTGCCGCATTTTCTCGATCGCTCCCTCGCCTCCCTGACAATGGCGGCCACGGGCCTTTGCTTGGTCGCGGTCCAAGCTCATGCCCAGACCGCCGCGGCCGACAGGTTTCTGACCAAGGCGATCGAAGGCAATCTCGGCGAGGTGGCGATGGGCGATCTCGCCATCGTCCGAGGCGCGACGGAGAAGGTCAAGGCCTATGGCGAAATGCTGAAGGCCGATCACGCCGCCGCCAACGAGAAAGCGCTCCAGATCGCCGCAAGCGCGAACGTGACCGCTCCGAGCGAGCCCTCGAAAGAGGCAAAAGCGGCGCATGCGCGGCTGTCGAAGCTGGAAGGCGCGGCCTTCGACAAGGCCTTCGCCAAGGCGATGGTCGACGACCACAAGAAGGACATCGCCAGTTTCACGAAGGCGCTGCGGCTCAAGGACGCACCGGAGGTGGTAGGCTTCGCCAACGAGACGCTTCCACATTTGCGAGACCATCTGCGCAAGGCGCAGGCGCTGCGGTAAACGCAGAGCCGAGGGCCAGGACAAGTTGCGCCGTCGAAACCGCGGAGTCTGGCCATGCTTGCGGCGGCAACAGTTTGACACCCCGGCTCCCGTCTGCCCTCATTCCCCCCGAGGCGAGGCCCTCCGTATTGGAGCGCCGGACTTCGGCGGAATTGACGCATATCGCCATCGGCAGGCCCGCGAAGTCCGGATGCCTTGATGAGGAAGAGAACCTCTGCCATGGGCCCTTGGCCGCCGGGCGAAGGCGAGATGGCCCGCCGCATTCGCGAGCACGCGTGGGTCGCCACCCCGCTCGGGCCCATCGAGAGCTGGCCGCAGAGCCTGCGGACGACGGTGGACGTCGTGCTTGCCATGCCCGGCCCCGCGGCTTTGTTCTGGGGCGCCTCGTCGATCCAGCTCTACAACGACGCCTATATCGCCATCGCTCAGGATCGCCATCCGGGCTTGCTTGGCCGCGCCGTCGCGGAAGGTTGGCCGGACGTTTTCGAGCAAGTCATCGAACCCCTGCTGCACGCGGCGCGCGCGGGACGCGCGACGCGCCTCGCCGATATCGCCGTCGTGCTGCGCGGAGCGGATGGGAGGACGGACGAACGCACGTTCGACACCGACTGGTCGCCGGTTCGCGACGAGTCGGGCGTCGTCAGGGGCGCGCTTCAAACCCTCGTCGAAGCGACGAAGCGGCGGCAGGCCGAACGCACGCTGCGCGAAAGCGAGACGCGTCTGCGCCTTCTGGTCACCACGGGCAGCCATATGGTCTATCGCATGAGCCCCGATTGGAGGGTCATGTATCAGCTCGACGGCCAGAACATTCTTGCGGACACGAGGGAGGCGACCGCAGACTGGACCGGGAAATACATCCTCCCCGAGGATCGGTCCGGCGTTTGGGCCGCGATCGACGCGGCGATTGCGGCCCGCTCGCTTTTCGAGCTTGAGCATCGCGTGCGTCGGGCGAACGGCGGCGTCGGCTGGGTGCTATCGCGCGCGGTTCCAATTCTTGGACCTGCGGGCGAGGTCGTGGAATGGTTCGGCGCGGGCATCGACGTCACGGCGCGGCGGGAAATGGACGCCGCGCTCCGCGACAGCGAGGAGCGGCACCGCACGCTGTTTCAGACGATGGGCCAAGGCTATTGCGACCTCGAATTGATCCGCGACGCCGGAGGCCGGGCGATCGACCAGCGCTATCTGGAACTGAACCCGGCCTTCGAGCGCCTGTTCGGCATTCCTGTCGCCGCGGCGAAGGGCCGAAGGGCCAGCGAAGTCTTCCCCGAAATGCAAGCGTGGTGGCACGAAGCCTTCGACCGCATCGCGAAAGGCGGGGCGCCGGAGCGGATCGAGAACGAGCTGCGGCCGTCCGGCCGCTGGTTCGAGGTTTTCGTGCATCCGCGCGGGCGCGACCGTCTGACGGTGCTCTATGAGGACGTCACCGATCGCAAACGCGCGGAGCGGCGCCTGCGCGAGAGCGAGGAGCGGCAGGCTTTCCTGCTGCAACTCAGCGACGCGCTGCGCCCGTTGAACGATCCCGCCAACGTCCTGTCGACCGCCGCGCGGCTGACCGGCGAGCATCTGGGCGTGACGCACGCCACCTATGCGCCCATCGAGATCGAGGACGGCGTCGAGCATTATGTCGCCGATTACGGCTACGCCGCTCCGGACCAACGCTCGCTGCGCGGACGTTATCGCTTCTCGGATTTCCCTGGCGTGACCGAAATGATGCGGGCGGGCCGCACGATGGTGGTCGAGGATGTCGCGAGCGATTCCACGCTCACGGCGCAGGACAAGGCGAGCTACGCGGCCAGCGAGGTTTCCAGCTACGTCATCGTGCCCATGGTGAAGCGCGGCCGGCTCGGCGCGATCCTCAGCGCCCATGATCGCGATCCCCGCGCCTGGAGCGTGAACGAGATCGCGCTGCTGGAGGAGATCGGCGAGCGCACCTGGGCGGCGCTCGAACGCGCGCGCGCCGAGACGGCGCTGCGCGAGAGCGAGCGCACGCTCGCCGCCGATCTCGCGGGCGCCTCCTTGCTGCGCGGCCTCGCCGACCGTCTGGTCACCGAGGAGAACGAGACGACGATCTACGAGGAGATCCTCGCCGCCGCCATCGCCATCACGGAAGCGGACGCGGGCACCGTGCAGGTCTACGATTCGCAGACGAAATCTCTGGTCCTGCTGGTGACAAACGGCTTCGACAGGGCCATGACCGACCGCTTTCGCCGCGTCGACGCGAACAGCCGCACGGCCTGCGGCATGGCGCTGCGGACGAACACGCGAACATTCATCGATTTCGACGATGAGGCGGACGAAGCCTCCGTGATGCATGTCAGGGCCGGCTACCGGGCCGCGCAGGCGACGCCGCTTGTCTCGCGGTCCGGCGCGCCTCTCGGCATGCTCAACACGCATTGGCGTGAAGTCAGGCGCCGCCCGAACGAGCGACAGCTCAGACTCCTCGATCTTCTGGCGCGTCAGGCCGCCGATCTCATCGAGCGGCGGCAGTCGCAAGAGGCGCTGAACGAACATGCGGCGCGGCAGGCCTACCTGCTCAAGCTGAGCGACGCGCTGCGTCCATTGTCCGACCCTGCGACGGTTCAGGAGACAGCCTGCCGCATCCTTGGCGAACATCTGCATCTCGATTGGGCGCACTACGGCAGGATCGATCCTGGTCGAAGGCTCATCATCAACGGTCGGGACTATCGCCGCGGCGCTCGGCCAAGTCACGCCGGTCAATATCCCCTCGATCTCTTTCCGGCTCACGCCGAGGCCTGGCGTGGCGGGCGGACGCTGGCGGTCGATAATGTCGCATCGGACGCGGCGCTGAGCGAGGGCGAGCGGTCGGCAATGCTGGCCGGCTCGGTGCGCGCCGCGCTCTCGACCGCGTTGATCAAGGACGGCGCGCCGGCCATCGTGATGGCGGCCCTGACGAGCGCCCCGCGCCAATGGACCGCCACCGACGTCGCCCTTCTGGAGGCGACCGCGGAACGCGCATGGGACGCCGTGGAGAGGGCCGGCGCGGAGACGGCGCTGCGGCGGAGCGAGGCGCGGTTTCGACAGTTCACCGACGCGGCGCCCGAGGTGGTGTGGATCAGAAGCGCCGACACGCTGCAATGGGAGTTTCTCTCGCCCGCCTTCGAGACGATCTACGGTCTGGGACGCGACGAGGCGCTGAAAGGCGACAACCTGCACAACTGGGCCGCGCTGATCCTGCCCGAGGATCGCGAGACGGCGCTGGCGGGCATCGCGCGGGTGCGTCTGGGCGAGCAGGTCGTCTTCGAATATCGGGTTCGGCGTCCCGTGGACGGAGAGTTGCGTTGGCTGCGCAACACCGATTTTCCCCTGCGCGACGCCACGGGCCGGGTCGAGAGGATCGGCGGGTTCGGACAGGACGTGACGGCGCTCAAGCTGGCCGACGAACGCCTTCGCGGCATCGAGGGCCGCCAGCGCGCGCTGATCGAGGGCATGCCGCAGCTCGTCTGGCGCGCGGTCGAGAGCGGCCGATGGATATGGTCGAGTCCGCAATGGAGCGCGTTCACGGGCCTCACGAACGAAGTGAGCCTCGGATTTGGCTGGCTCGACGCCGTGCATCCCGAGGATCGCGACAGGACGGTCGATCTCTGGCGCGGGGCGGCCCAAGCGGGGGTGTTCGAGACGAATTACCGCTTGCGAGACGCCCGCGAGTCGCGGCACCGATGGTTCACGACCCGCGCCGCGCCGGTGCGCGACGAGGCGGGCGAAATTGTCGAGTGGCTTGGCACGTCGACGGATATCGACGAACTGCGTCGACTTCAGAACGCGCAGCAGGTGATGGTGGCCGAGCTTCAGCATCGCACCCGCAACCTGATCGCGGTGGTTCGCTCGATCGCGCGCCAGACCATGGCTGCGACCGGACCGACCGAAGCCTTCCGCGAGGAGTTCGATCACCGCCTCGAAGCCCTGGCGCGGGTGCAGGGACTCCTGTCGCGCGCCGAGACCGCCCCGATCACGATCGAAAGGGTGATCCGCATGGAGCTCGACGCGCTTGGCGCCCCGCAGGGCATCAGCGACCGGATCGAACTCCAGGGTCCTCCAGTCCATCTTCGCCACTCCATCGTGCAGACGCTGGCGCTCGCCCTGCACGAGCTGGCCACGAACGCGCGCAAGCACGGCGCGTTGTCGGAGGACGAAGGCCGCCTGTCCATCGCCTGGCGCGTGCGTCAGGCGCCGGGCCAGGAGCGCCGCTTGAGGGTGGAGTGGTCCGAGACGGGAAGCTCGCGCGCCATGGGAGAGGCGGCAGAGCGCCGCGGATATGGTCGGGAATTGATCGAGCGGGCGCTGCCTTATTCCCTCGGCGCCGCCACGAGCTACGAGATTACACCGGACGGCGTGCGCTGCACGATCGACTTGCCGCTGGACAAAGCGGAACGGCGCAGGAGGCCGGAATGACGCAGATTCCGTCGTTGAAGGGGCGTCGTCTTCTCATCGTCGAAGACGAATTCTTTCTCGCCGACGATCTGGCCAAGGCGTTGCGCGGCGCCGGCGCGGAGATCCTCGGGCCGATCGCGAGCGTCGACGACGCGCTCGATCTGCTCGACGAAACCGAGCGGCTGGACGGCGCCGTGCTGGATCTGAATCTGCGTGGAGAGATGGCCTATCCCGTCGCCGACGCGATGATCGAGCGCGGCATTCCGTTTGTGTTCGTCACCGGCTACGACGCGACGCAGATCCCGCTTCGCTATCGCGGCGTCACGCGCTGCGAAAAGCCCGTTCACGCCTTCCAGGTGGTGACCGCGTTGTTCGGGTGACGCCGTCGGCCTGGCAGAAAAAGATCGGGCCGAACAACGACTGCGTCCACACACTTGATGGCGGTGAGTTCGTCGCCTACAACTACAGGCAGAGACACCCCCATGCCTTCGTCGACGCGCGACTGAAGCGCAGCACCCCCACGTCCTCTTCGGCAATCGTTTGGAAAAGGAAGGGACGGTCGGAGAACGCACCGAACGCGGTCTACCTCAAACCTCGTCTACACGGTCTAATTCTGCAAATATCGCAAACGCGTTTTGACCGATGTTGCATGACGCGGAAAGCTATAAGCTGACTTCGCTCTGTGACATAAGGTGGGAAAACCGTCCATGGTGGTTCGCGACGGCGCATCCCCGACCAATATGGGAGACGAAGAATGGGCGAGAGCGTACGCACCTTCTGGAAAGGCCATCTTCGCCTCGCCCTCGTCGCGATCCCCATTCGCCTCGTCTCGGCCGAGAAAGCCGAGGAGACACCGAGATTCCACCAGATCGACCGCGAGAGCGGCCAGCGCGTCCGATATCTCAAGGTGGTGCCGGGCCGCGGCGAGGTGAAGAAGGAAAACATTGTCTCCGGCTACGAGGTGGAGCCCGGTAACTATGTTCTCGTCGAGGAGCATGAACTCGACGCGGTGAAGCTCGCGTCACGCCACACGATCGAACTCACACAGTTCGTCGAGATGTGCGAAATCGACCCGCTCTACTTCGAGCGCCCCTACTATGTCCTTCCGGACGGCGATGTCGCCGAAGAGGGCTACATCGTCATCCGCGACGCTCTCAAAGCAAGTCGCAAGGCCGCGATCGGGCAATTGACGCTGCGAGGGCGCGAGCATCTCGTCGCCCTCTATCCGGGCGGTTCCGGCTTGGTGCTCGACACGCTGCGATACGAGAGCGAGATCAAGGACGCGGACGATATATTTTCGTCGATCGCGAAGAAACCGGCCCGCGCCGACATGCTCGCGATGGCCGAGCAGTTGATCGGCGGGCGAACCGAGTCGTTCGATCCCGGCAAGTTCAAGAACCATTATTCCATCGCCCTGCGCGATCTCGTGAAGGCGAAACTCGCCAGCGGCTCCACGCTCGCCATCGACGAACCGGAGAAGAAGGGCGCCCAGGTGCTCGACTTCATGGAGGCTCTGAAACGCTCGCTCGCCGGCGGCGCGAAAGCAAGCGACGAGAAGGCCTCGAGGAAGAAGGGGTCGGCCGACGAGGCGAAGGCGCCCGCCAAGGCCGCGAAGGCTCCGGCGAAGACCCCGACGAAGAAAGCGCCCGCGAAGAAGAGCAGCGCTTGATGGCTGGCAAAACCGCCTCGTCGAAGCTCGACGCCTACCGCGCCAAACGCGATTTCTCGAAAACGGCGGAGCCGTCGGGCGCGAATGTCGCCCCTGGCCGACGCCTGATCATCCAACGCCATTTCGCGCGGCGCGAACATTTCGACCTTCGCCTCGAGATCGACGGCGTCCTTGTCAGCTGGGCCGTCACGCGAGGGCCGTCGGCCAATCCGCGCGACAAACGCCTCGCCGTGCGCACCGAGGATCATCCGCTCGATTACGCGACGTTCGAGGGCGTGATCCCGAAAGGCGAATACGGGGGCGGCACGGTGTCGCTCTGGGAATCCACGACGTATGAGGCTCTGAACGGCGATCCCGCATCCGCGCTCGCAAAAGGCGAAATCAAATTTCGCTCCCTGGGCGATCGACTGCGCGGCGCGTGGGTCTTGGTGCGGATGAAGACGCAGGACAAGAGCGAGAACTGGCTCCTGATCAAGGAGCGTGACGAATTCGTCGAGACGGACGACAGCCTCGCCACGCGCTACGAGACGAGCGTCGTCAGCGGCCGTGACCGCGCCGCCATCGAGGCGGGCAAAACGCCTAAGCCAAAGGCCAGGGTGAAGCGCAAGGTCGAGCTTCCGGCCCCCGATTTCGTCCCGCCCATGCTGTGCGACACCGCCGATCATCCGCCCGCGGGCGAAGGATGGCTCGCGGAGATGAAATACGACGGCTATCGCCTTCAGGTCGCGGTCGGATCCGGAGAGTCGAGGGCCTACACCCGCACCGGCCTCGACTGGAGCGCGAAATTTCCACAGATCATCGCCTCCGCCGCGACGCTCCCCTGTGACGCCGCCTTGATCGACGGCGAGGCCGTCGTTTTCGACGCGCAGGGCCTGAGCGATTTTCCCGCGCTTGTCGCGGCGCTGGAGCAGCGCTCGAACGGCGCCATTGTTTTCGTCGCCTTCGACCTTCTTTCGCTCGACGGGGTCGATTTGCGCCAAACGCCCCTGCGAACGCGGAAGGAGAAACTGCGCGCCCTGCTGACCAAAACCCCTGCCACGCTCCGCTTCGCCGAACATGTGGAAGGACAGATGGCGGTCGCATTCGAGAGCGCGGAACGCGCTGGCGCGGAAGGGATCATCGCGAAACGCTCGGATGGCCCTTATGTCTCGGGCAGGTCATCGGCGTGGCTCAAAATCAAGGCGGCGCGGCGAGAGGATGTGATCGTCGTCGGCTTCATGCCTTCGACGAAGGGCGAAAGTTTCGCCTCGCTCCTTGCGGCCGTCGAGGACGGCGAAAACCTCCGCTACGTCGGTCGCATCGGCACGGGCTACGGCGCGGCCATGCGCGGACGTCTCGCGCCGCGTCTTCGCGCAGCATCGAAGCCTGCCCGTCTCGTCGGGACCGTCGCGCCTCCCAGCGGGGCCATATGGCTTGCGACGCCGTTCCGCGCCGAGATCGGCTTCGGCGGCTGGACGGGGGACGGCCAGCTTCGGCAAGCGCGCTTTCTCGCGCCGCGCGAGGACTTGCCCGCGCCGAAGCTCTCGCCAGGGGCGGTCACGAAGGCGAGGAAACCCGGCGCGATCACGATCACGCATCGCGAACGCGTGCTTTTCCCGAAAGTGGGCGTCACGAAGGGCGATGTCGCCGACTACTACGCCGCCGTCGCATCACGCCTCAAGCCTCACCTGCGCGACCGGCCCGTTTCGATCCTGCGCGCCCCCGAGGGGATCGAGGGCGAGACATTCTTCCAGCGTCATCCTCTCAAGGGCATGACGCGGGGCGTCGTCGAGGTCGAGCAAGGCGACAAGGTTTACATGGCGCTCGACGGCGCGGAGGGTCTGGCGACCGCCGCCCAATTTGGAGCCGTCGAGCTTCATGGCTGGATGAGCCTGCTGGACGCCTCGGATCGCCCGGACCGCATGGTGTTCGATCTCGACCCGCATGAAAGCGTCGGTTTCGACGAGGTGAAATCCGCGGCCACGCTGATCCGCGATGGCCTCGACGCGATCGGTCTCAAGAGCTGGCCGCTGCTGTCGGGCGGCAAGGGCGTTCATGTGGTCGCGCCGCTGGATCGCAGCCTGTCCACGGCTGACGTCGAGGCGTTCACGAAGGGCTTCGCGGAGGGCCTTGCAAGCCATGCTCCCAAACGCTTCGTCGCATCGATGAGCAAGGCGCGGCGCGAGGGGCGTATCTTCATCGACTGGATGCGCAACAAGCGAGGCTCAACCGCGATCCTCCCCTGGTCGATCAGGGCGAGGTCAGGCGCGAGCGTGGCCGTCCCTCTCGCCTGGTCCGGCCTGGCGCGAACGAAGCGGGCGGATGAATACTCGCTCAAAGAGGCGATCGCGGCGCGTGACGGCTGGGCCGGGTTCTTCGAGGTTTCGCAGACCGTCCCGAGGGGGGTTCTCGATTTCGTTCGGTCCCGCTCAGTAGGGTAATTGTCCCTTATTGCCGAACGTGGGCACTGTATAGTCCCGAGGTGAGGTGGGTCGGATCGTTTCTGAAGCGCTCTGGTTCGGCTTCCCATATTTTTCAGACGTATTCATTCGGGGTTAGCCCCCAAAGAATCTTCAATCGCTTTGCGTAGTTGTAGGCGGCCCGGAAGGCCGCGAGGTGTTCGCGCATTTGATTATGGCTGTCGTAGTAGTATCTCTTGACCGTGGCCTCCCTGAGCGTGCGGTTCATGCGTTCGACCTGCCCGTCCGTCCAAGGGTGATTTGGTTTGGTGAGACGAGGATGCGTCCGGCCGAGCGCTCGTACGCTCGACGCCGAAGCGCCGCTTCATCTCGTCGCGCAGATCGACGCGCCGCCAGCG
>ERZ1645187.2030-NODE-2030-length-18232-cov-21.466139_pt1 | contig 18232 bp, 14 predicted proteins | sample MGYA00575352_ERZ1645187 | MGnify/ENA primary metagenome ERZ1645187 (study PRJEB40837, sample SAMN11349314) | freshwater sediment metagenome | isolation source: river sediment | host: Sediment | place: India: Wazaribad , New Delhi | collected 2017-02-21 ... | reverse complement strand
GGCGACCAGGTGGAGCCCGAACCTGATGTTCCGGAGGCCGACGTTCCCGAGCCGGACGTCCCTGTCGATCCTGTCGACCCGCCGGTGATCCCGGACAGGCCGCTGGGCGTCGATGCGCCTCCTGCGGTGTTCCCTCCGGTTCCGGTCGTCGAACCAACCTCGTTGACGGCCGCCTGGCTGACGCCCTGGGTCGAACAGACCGAAGCGTCGGTGCAATATTTCAGGTTGGCGCGGGCGTTCCGGGCGAACTTGCAGATGGACTGGCTGTTGCCGTCATAGGCGTCGTTGCAACTGTTCGCGTTGATCGCGTCCTTGCAATAGCCCGGGCCCATCTGCATGCAGGCGACGATGAAGGCGGCGTCGACAGGCGACGTGATGCCCTCGTCGTCGGCCGACAGCGTCGGGCCATTGCCGCTCGCCGCCAGTTGCATGATGCTCTTCACGGCCGCTTCGGTCGCCGCTTCGTATTTGCCGTAGATGTCGATCTGTTCGGCGGGCGACAGCGCGGCGTAGGCCGAACCTGACAGCCGGCCATAACCGGCCTGGGCGCTGTAGGTCTGCACGTTCGGAGCGCTGGCGGCCGCGTTGAGCTGGAAGATGCCGTAACAGCATGAACCGTTGAAGATGGTCGAGTCGGAGTAGCCCGGCTGGCCTCGCGCCGTTGATTCCTGGCCGACGGCGATCGCAGCGAAAAGTCCGGCGTTCTGCTTCATGAAGGACGAGGTCGTCGTTGAATTCTGGATCATCCGCGCGATGTCGTTGGCGGAGATGACGTCGGCGCGCGTCGGCGCGGCGCAGACCAGGATCGCGACGACGATCGCCGCTGCGAGCGAACCCAGACGTTGACGAAGACCGGGCATTTTCGCAATCCCTGTGAAAATCGGAAGTCCGCGCGGATCATCGCGCGGACACGGGTCAAGTCAAGGAGTTTCGACAGCGGTTCGGAGCGTCGTCAGGGAGCCGGGCCGATCTCCACCGAGACCGGCCGCCAGCGTTTGCCGCTATGCGTGACGCCGTTCACGAGAGGCGTGAGCGTGAGCGCGCCCGCCTCGGTGAGCTTGGCCTCATAGCCTTGCTCGCCGGCGACGGCGATGGCGTCGGCCGGGAAGATCTTGATGCGCTGAAGAGCGCCCCTGGCGTCGAACACCAGAGCCGCGGCCGGGCAGGCCTGCGCGTTGACGCTGTTGGCGACGGCAAGGCAGCGATAGCCGTCGACCGGATCGGCGTCGAGCCCTCCGAGCGTCAACACGCTGACGATCGCATGACCGGCGCCGAAGGGCAGTCGGACATGCTGCTCCGAAACGCCAGGAAACAGTTGCGTCAGCGTCACGGGCATTCGATCGAGGCCCAGCAATTTTCGCGCGGGACTGTCGGCGACGTCCAGCGACGTCATCCAGAACGCATAAGGCTGCGTGGCGACCAGAGATCGGGATTGCGCCGCGGCGCCCGACTTGACCGCCTCGACAATCATCGCGTCGATGCGTTCGGCGTCCTTGTCCCGTGTGGCGGCCGGCAGATCTTCGTCCCTCACCATATCGGCGCCCGTGGGCAGTCGCCCCAACGCGCTGCGCAGGGTCAGCATCTTGCCTGTCAGGGCGGCCGCGAAAGCCTTGTTGTCGGCTTCGAAGATCCCGGCGTTCGGAAAAGAGACCCGCGCATCTGCAACGGCGGCGACGGAAGCCTGCGTCATCAAGGCGGCGACGAACAGGCCGGTCACCGCCATGAGCGGAACTGCGAGTGTTTTGAGCGTGCGAAGCATGGCGAGCGTCCGGCGCTAGGCAGGTATTGGACTTATTGTAGAATGAAATCGTGGTTTTCGCAAGCCCATCAATCGGAGTCCTTGCTCCCGCGACTGGTTTCGCCGTGAGATTTGCTGGATAAAAGTCTGGGGGCGAACTGGAAAGGTGACCGGCGGGTCTTCGCCGCGGGTCGGTCGTCTCCTGCGCGGCCGGCGTCAGCGTCGACCCAATGCTTGAGCCGGGGGGCGACCGCCAGATCGGGGCGCAACTCGAAACCATAGTCGATCGCAGAGCGAACAAACGCTCTGGGTTGACCGCTGCGAAGCGGACCGGCCAGCCAGGAGCGGGCGAACCTCATCGCAGACGGCAGAGGCAGCCGAAAGCGGGCGATCGCCCAGAAGAAGGCGATGCCGGCGACGCCCAGGATGAGCGTCCAGACAGTGAAGTAGAACAGCGTCACAGCGAGAATGACGGTCAAACGCGCATCGAACGGCCCCACGCGAGGATCGCGCATCGTCTCGCGCCAGAAGCATTGCGACGAAAACAGACGCCTTTTTCCTTCAGCCGGCATGCGATCGACTCCAACTGCTTTGTGGTTCAGCCAAACATGCCGAGTGTCCTGCCCAGGAACGCCAGACCGAAACCGAGCGACAGATAGGCGAGGATCGCCCATGTCAGTTTGCCGGCATAGGAGCGGATGCGGGTTCGCGCATTCTTTCGTCGGGCGAACCGCGATTTTTCGATCTCAAGGAATGACGACATGGCGAGGCCGGCCTGTCACGCCTTCGTCGGCGTCGCTCGTTTGTCGCCATGTTCGTCGATGAAGCGCGAGCACAGATGCGACGAGCTTTCGTATCCCGCCGGCGCCGTCAGCTTCTTGCGCGCCGCGATCGCCTTGACCGCCTTGATCTGGCCTTCGCTCGCGGGCTTGTCCGGACGATCGGTCGCCGGCGGCATCTGCGCCTTGTGTTTCTCGATGAACTCCTTGCAGATGCGCCAGGACGCCGGCGCTTCGGGCGGCAGTTCGACGTTGAGATGCTCGGCGATCTTCATGGCGTAAGCGACCTGCGGCTGCGTCGGCGGGTCGTCGAGAACATGCTTGTTCTTGTCGATGAAGTCGGCGCAGGCGCGCCAGTCCAGCGACGCCTGATCCGGCAAGTCGACGCCAAGCCGATCGGCGATCTTCTGGGCGAAATCCAGTCGCCCCGGCCGCGGTGCGCCGTCGCTGGCGCTGTCGGTTTTCGCATGGTCGGCGGCGTCGGTCATGGAGCGATATCCTTGGAGGGCGGGGAGAGACGGTGCGAAAAGCGCGCCGGAAGCTTAGAGCCTCGGCGCGAAAACGTAAAGCCGACGCGGATTTCGCGTGAGGCGTCAGGCGGCCTTTCCTTCGCTTTCGAGCAGGATCGGAAAAGCTTTCTCGTAGAGGTAGCGCAGGTATTGATCGTGGACATCGCCGGGGGTCAACACCGCGACATGCTGCCTGATCTTGAAAGACGGGTCGCCATCGGCGAGCTTGCGCATCTCGTCGATATCGTCGTTGCCGACGTAATGGATGAACAGGCAAGGCACCGCGTTGCGCGACGGCGATTTCTCCACCCGATCCGCCAACATCCGCAACAGCGACGCGACCGCGCGGGTCTCCTCCCTCTCCTCGTGCGAGAAGGGTCGGTCGCCTGAGTGAGTCACGCTCGGGTCGATGGTGTTCTGGGCGCGCAAATTCATGTGGGCCTCACGGTTGGCCTTGTCGATTGAATATAGAAGCCCGGCAGCGAAAACCCCAAACGACGCCGCAGGCAATTTGGCACGGAAAACTATCCGTTGTATTAGGTTGTAAATCCTCACCCTGTCTCTGTATGGGACAAGTTGAACGTGCCATGATTCTGCATTTCCGCCCCCCGGCATCAAGAAAGATGGATTGTGGTGATTTGGCAGTTGAACGCTGTCATGTCGTTAACCTAAACATGACACTACATTTTTACGATGATCCGTGTGGAGAACCCCATGGCTAAGCACAGACCTTCGGCGTCGGGGGGCGACGATGAAGGAACGCACAGTTGCAATGATCGAAAGGACCAAACATCGTCCGGCGACGGAGCGCAAGGACATGAAAAAGGCCATTCGTCTAACAAAAGAGTCACATCTTCCAAATGGTTAACGATGAAAACCCTCGTTCACACATCGGACGGATTTTATGTTACGTCAAAAATCAACGACAAGAAAGACAAAAATGGCAAAGGTGATATGTGATGCGCAGATATCTGAGCAATGAATTAGCGCCAATTTTATGATCCGGACGTCAGCTGTCGAGCGCGAAGCCGGGCATCAACCGGCCTCGTCTGGGGCGGACAGGTTTCGTTGGAGTTCTTCATTCAGAACAAGGCGATCATGACGCGAAAGGACATTCTGACGGCGCGATGGTCTGTAGAACATTCTTGCTGCAGGATGGCCGCTTCCCGAACGTCCTTCCTGTGTTAGACTTTCGGCCACCAACTGCTCCAGCAAGTCCTGGACCTGCTTCATGTCGCTCAATCGTGTCTGTTCCGTCGTACGCGTCGCCGCGCCGCGGCCGATCGGGCGGGCTGAATCGGCCTGATCCGCCCACCGCTTTTTGGGCGACTGCGCCGGGGCTGGCGCCTCCGGCGTAAGCACGTCGGGGAAAGCGAGGGGGGAAACCCACGACGAATCGCCGGGACGATCCGGATCCGCCATTTCCTGCGTCATTCGCTTCGTTTCGTCCGACGTTTCGGATGGCGTTGGGTCGGCCATCGCATCGGTTTCGCGCAGCGGCGCCTCAGCCTCTCGCAACGGTTCCCGGATTGTCGCAGGGGCGAGCGCTTGCGGTCGACGCAACGCGACGGCGAAGGCGTTCTCTTCGATCGGAGTTGGCGACATCGCCTCGGCAAAGATGCTGGTGGAGACGTCAGCGTTCGTCTTCGCGCCGGCCGGCGACGGCGCGACGGGCTGCGTCGCGATGTCGATCTGCGTCGCGATGTCGGGCTGCATCGCGGCGGTCGCCGCCGCCACGACGCTGTCGTCGAGGACGGGCGAGGCCGGCGTGGCGAGCGCGACGCGCTGCGTTGTCTCCACCGGGCTCCTTCGCCCGGCTGCCGCCGCTTGACGCGCCGCGGCGGCTTCGCGCGCAGGGATGCCTCCCTCGCCGATTTCGGAGGCGGAAGGCCTTGGCGAGGGGCCGCCGCTGTCACCTTCGTCTTCCTCGTCCTCGACGACCATCGCTGGTGCGCGCACGCCAAGGATCGCCGACCGCATGCCGCCAAGCCGCTCGGTCTCCGCCTGTTCGTCGGCCATGATTTCGGCCATCGGATCGTCGTCGGCATGACTGTCGGCGCTATCGTCCTGGGTCTCGTGCGACGGCGTGAAGGCCGCCGCGGCGAGCGCGCCCGCAAGAGCCGCCCACCGATGATCCGCGTCCGCCTGCGCGCGCCAGGCGTTCGCCGAGTCTTCGAGATGATCGGCGCCGCCCCAAGGGTTGGCGTCCTGATCCAGGAGCGCCGGCGCGACGCCGATGTAATTCTCGAAGAGCGCCATGTCTTCTGGTTCGAGACCATGCGCCGTGGCGGGCGTCGCAACCGTCAGTTCCTGGTCGTTTCCGCCGTTTTTCTGTCGGCCGCCGCCGCCCGTTGGATCGACGTGATCAAGATCATGTTCGGCCGACGCGTTGAGCCGGTTGAAAATCGTCTCCCAATCGGCGTTGAACTGGATCTCTTTGCGTTGATCGAGACCGGGCGCGCGGTCGGCGGGGCTGCGCACCTTCAGGAATTTGTTCACTCTGGAACGGGCTGCGAAATCCTCGCCGATATAGAAAGTCGAACAGCGCGCCACCACGCCCTCGAACAACATGTAAAATTCGCCCGCCTGCAGGCCTTGAAGCTCTTGCAGCGTCACCAGCTCCGTCTCCTGGAACGAGACGGACATCTGGTCCGTATATTGCGAGCCCATCATTCCGGATTGGCTCTGATAGCTCGACGTCGCCGCGACATGGCCGCGCCCGATCTTGTCCATCACGAATTGACGCGTCTCCTTCGCGTCTTCGGTGGCCCCGATGATGGTTAAACGCGCATTCGCCGAAACAGAGTCCGCGACAGTCGATCCGCCCTTTTTCATCGCCTGCAGATCTTGGCCAGCAGGAATAACGCAGAAATTCAAAGATCTGGCCTGCGCCATCATAACATCGACGCCGTCAACCATATAATAGCCTATCTCGTCGGCCACAACAACAAATGGGGTCGAAGACTTGGTAGCGCTTGATTCGATAATCTGCAATCTTGATCCGTCGATCTTATCACCTGATGCAAGCCCCATCATTGCTTTGAGCATCGCAATAATGATCTTGCCGCAGTTTTTGATTTCGTCCGGGGCTTTCTGAAGCGCCGGCAGCAGCACGACGAGGATGCGACGCTGGAACACCACATCGTTCATGTCGACTTCGCCGAGCGGCGTGCGGAAGATGTGCCCGAAATCGTCGGCGAGCGAGCCAAGCGGCTTGGTCAGCTGCATCGACAGATAGCCATATTGCTCCAGCGTCTTGCCGTCCTGTTCCTGACCGCTCCACGCCTTGTCCAGAATGAAGCCCGGCAGCGAGTCGAAGAAGCCTTTCAGGGCGAGCGCCGAACGCGTCGAAAACTCCCCGCGCAGCGAGCGCAGATAGAGTTCGATCATGCCGGGCTTTTCCTTCATCGCCTCCCATTCGGCGTCGGTGACCCCTTCCATGCCCGACGCCGGCGCGCCGGGAGCGCCGGGGCGCGCCATGCCGGGCCGCGCCGGCGGCTGCGCCTGTCGGCCCCACACGCCTTTGCCCAACGGGAGAAAGTCGCGGATCGCCTGCACGTCCAGCAGCAGGTCGCCGCTGTCGCGCAGCTCCACGAGCACGCTCATGGCCGACGAGATCAGCTGGGCGGCGCGGCCCTTCCACATGTCGCCGGAGCTGCCGCTGTCGCCCATCAAGGAGATCAGCATGTTGGTGAGCTGGTCCGCGGTGCCGCGGGCGAACGGGTTCATCGTGTTGGTCTGCGACGACGGGCCGCCGCTGGGCGCGTCGGAGCCCTCGGCGCCCATGAAATTGATGACCCGCAGATCGTCCTGGCGCCCGAAGCGTTTGCACAACGAGAAGACGCGCGCATAAAAGGGCGGCGTGCCCTTGCCATCGACAAACAGGAAGCCCGACGACCACATCAAGGGCTGCGCGCAGATGCCGAGCAGCACCTCGGTGTTGTGCGTGACGACGTAATTGTCGGTGACGAACAGGCCGTTGTGCTCGGGCGCGTCTGGATCGTCCTCGATCTTGATGCAGACGCAGTCCTCCTCCTGGTCGAGCGGCTCGACCGAGACGATGCCCAGGTCGCAATCGGCGGCGGCGCGATCGAGCGGCAGGCGATAGCGCAGCCAGGCGCGGCCGTCGGCGTCGAACACCAGAAGGCAGACGCCGCCCGCCGCCCAGACCGCGCGTTGCGCGGCGCGCGCCTCGATCTCGATCAAGCTATACTGGTCCGGCGCGCAGCCGCCGCGCGGGCGCGCCTGCGTCCAGTCCGGATGCGCGCCGAGCGTGAAAAAATCGCCCTTGAAGGCGAACGCCCCGGCGTCCGGCCGCGCCACCAGCGGCACACGCGTCGCGCGTTCGGGATAGACGCCCGTGAACACGCCGAGGTCGGCGGCCGTCATGACGCGCCAGCCCGCCGCGTCGGCCGACGTGACGTCGCCGTCGATGCGCACCTTCCACAGGTGGTCGCGGTCGCAATCGCTGATCCGTCCGTCCTGAAAGGTCAGGCGCACCAGCGCGCGCAGGCCTTGCGGATAGACGCCCGCGATACGGCCGATCTTGCCGTTCGACCGCAGGATCAGGTCGCCTTCGACGAGATCGCCGATGCGGCGGAAACCGTCGGGCGTCAACACCAGGGCGCGGACCGGCAGCGCCTTGCCCGAGCCGGTGGTGCCCAGGCAGAACATGTGACGGCGCGCATCCGAGTTGGTGATGTGCAGCTCGGTCATCGTCTCCTGGTCGCGCCCGAGATAGAGCAGACCGTCGGCGTCGGCGTATTCGTTCGGCCGCCCGGGCTTCGGCGTGGAGTAATCCGGCCCGTGCCAGTCCCACGGCACGCGGAAAGGCAGCCGCCGCTTGAGGCCGGCAAACCAGAGGAAATACAGCGCCGCCACCGGCGCCAGCAGGAAATAAAGGCTGGCCGGCAGGACCAGCCCAGGGATCAACGTCAGGAAGGGATAGACGGCGACGAGGACCAGAATGTTGCGCGCCATCGCGCCGTCGCCCAGCGACTCCCGCCAGTTTGTCGACTGCCGCGCCACCGAACGACGAATGTCGTCGGCATGGACGCGCGTGCGCCGCGAGACGGCGGGGCGATGTTTGGAGGCTTCAAGCATGGCGCCGCAATCTCAAGTGCGAAGTCGACGGTTCAATATCGACAGCCGTTCTCGATGGTCGACGGCGTCGATGTGATGGCGGCGCGCCGTTTCACGGCGACGGCGACGCATCCTCCTCGATCCGGGCGGGAACCGGCAGTTCGCCGCGCCGCATCAGCGTTTCCACCAATCCGGTCGTTGCGATGCAGCGATTGACCAGATCGACGCCCTCGGGCGTCGCCGGCGTTTCGAAGACGACCAGATCCATGCCGAGCCGCGCGCGATAGGCTTCACCCGCTTCGTCGCGCCAGGCGCGCACGCGGTCGGGTGAGCCATGCTTGAGAAGGACGCCGTCCTCGGCGTAGCAGATCGCCAGGCCCTCGGCCGCCGGGCCGACGCGCTCGATGGGAGAGGTGACGCAGCGATCCTTGCCGCGGGCCGCCGGCTTCGATGGATCGGCGGGATCGGGATCCTTGTTCCAGAACAGGGAGGCGTCGCGCAGGAAATACACCGTCGCCTCCCTCAAAAATGATAGGCCGCGCCGAGGCGGCCGCTGACGTCGTCGCGATGCGGCGCCTTGCCCCACTGGAAAGTCTTCCAGATGAAGTCGGCGCGCATCGTCACCTTTTCGAACACCTGCATCTGCGCGCCGAGGCCGAGCGCAAGGCCGGTGGAAAGCAGTTTCTTCTCGGTGACGACGGGCGGCGTCGCGCTCGACACGGTCGCGCTGCGGCCATAATCGAAGGCCGCCCCGCCCAGCGCGTAGACGAACAGATTGTCGCGCAGCGCGAAGACGCCGGCGCGGCCGAGAATGTCGGCGCCCGCGGTCGAGCGATAGCGCCAGCCCGTCCCGCCGAATTTCTCGCCATTGTAAAACACCGACGCGTCGACGCCATAACCGAAGGGGCTCGTGCGCGTCCATTTGCCGAGCCATCCCAGCGTGACGCCGCCGCCCGCGGCGACGCCGTCGTTCTTGTTCGAGAACCAGTTCCTCGACAGGCCGCCGACCGGCGCCTTGGTCGAGGACGGCGAAGAGAACTGACCGAACGCGCCCAGCGACGTTCCGGTGAAAGACGTGGTCGGCAGGCCCAGTTCATAGGGCCAGACATAATGATCGCCTTGCGTGTAAGGCGAATCCGCGAGACTCGCGATGTCGGCCGCCGCGGCTGGCCGGGCGGCGAGAGCCGCTGCGATCAGACTTGCGCCGGCCAGCACGACGCCGGCCGGACGAAGGATGAGAGAGGCGTGATGAACGAGGCGCATGAAGGTTCTCCGGTCAGCGTCTGGAAGGAAGGATCTGGGCTGGTTCGTTCGGCGGCGGCAGGATCGCCAGAATGGCGGCGCGCACGCCGCTTTCGCCGCCGAATGAACGCGACACGAAGGGGTCGATCTTGCCTGTGCGCAGCAAGGCGTGCGTCTCGACGAGGCCGATCACGCGGCCGATGGTGAGGATGTCGGACATGGACAGCGTCCGCTCGTCGAGAAGGGCGAGCTTGCGTCCGACATAGACATTCAGACCGAGAAGATCGGCGGTCGATTGTTCGCGCGGAAAATCCTGCCCGTCGAGACGCGCGACTTCCTCGGCGCGCGCCGGGGAGCCGACAAGAGCCGCGACCCCGATCGCCGCGACGATGATGAACTTCATCCTCATGCAGCGCCCCCTCTCCGCGCCGCTTCGATCAGCGCGGCGTCGCTTTGCGGGTCGGCGGTCATGAACTTGCGGTCCATCTCCAGTCCGAATTTGTCGGCCAGACTGCGACGGCGTTCGGCGATCGCCGTCTTCTTGGCGACGCGCTCGGGCGAGAGATCGAGATAGTCGTCGACCAGCGCGCGCGCCGCTTGCCAGACGTAAGGCATCGGCAACGGAATACGGAAGGCGCGCTCGGCCTGGTAATGGGCGAACACGCCCGCCGCCTCGACGACCGGCGTGTTCGAGCCGACCGTGTTCAAGGCGTAATAGAAGCCGCGGTCGAACTCTTTCAGCCAGACGAATTGCGCTGTCGGCAACAGGCCGCGGCCGGAATATTTTTTTCCGATATCGGCCGCCGCCAATTCGGTGATCATGTCCTCCTGCGTCGAGCGCGACATCGACACCATGGCGAAGAAGGCGGTCTCTTCGTAGGCATGCGCGCGCGTCAGGGCCTTCTCCATCTCGATCGCCGCCGTCGTCGTGAAGAACGCGTCGATGCGCTCGCTCAACCCCTTTTCGGCGAGGATCGCGGCGTCCATGTCGACCCATGGTTCGCCGCGCTCGTCCTTGATTTCCGGCGCCACCGAAAACAGATGGCAGAGATCTTCGAGCATGGCTTCGCCGCGATTGCGGTCGAAGCCGAAATAGCAGCAGAACGCGCCGGCGAGCGCGCGACGCGTCGGCGTCAAGGCGGCGAAGCCCAACCACGGCCGCGTCAGCTGGTCGGCGAGCGCCGACTCCGTCGCGGCGATCAGTTCGTCACGTCCGCTTTGCAGATCGAAGGTCGACGTGACGCCCTTGGCCATCAGCCATTCTTCGGGCCGCATGGCGGACGCCCAGTTCGTCGGCGGCGTCACTTCCGGCCTTAGCGCCGTCATGGCGCCGGCCTCGGCCGCATTTTTGATCGCCTTTTGCGCCGCCTTCGCGCCTTCCTCGACATGACGGCGGTCGACGTCGCGCGCGTCGAACAGTTTCGTGCGGCGGCGCATGTGACGGCTGGTCTTGTGGCGTTCGGTCTGGCGCTGGATCTGCTCCTGCAGCGTATTCAGGGCGCGCCTGTTTTCGTCGACATGCCAATCCTCCGCGCGCATCGCGATGACGAAGAACACGCCGCTGACGATGAGGCCGAGCCGCCGCACAGCGACCCCGACCATCACGTCGCGCTGGTCGGGCGTCAGGGCGGCGACGTCGCGACTCGCAAGCGAGTCGACGATCGCCATCGGCATGCGCCACAACGGGTCGATCACCGGCAGGCGCGCGCCGCGCCCGCCTGTCGCCGCGAAGAAGCCGTCGACGATATGCCCGAGGCCGGCGAACACATCGAGCACCGGCCAGCATAACCCGGCGAACATCAGGTTGATCTCGCGCGACCACGCGCTGGCGAACCATGCGAAGGCGATCATCGCCGCCACGAAGAGAATGAGCCAGAGCAGTTCGCTGTCGTTCGACGCCTGCGCGCCGGGCGGCGAGGTCGCCATGGTCGGTCCTTACCTGTCGCGCACGAAGATCGTGCCGCCTTCGGTGTCGACGAACACGCCGCCGTCGGAACGACGCACGAGATTGACGCGGCCGTAGGCCGGCAGCGTGTCTCCGGGGCGCAGTTGCGAGACGTCGCCGGACGTCGCCAGCGTGAAACCGCGCGACGGCGATCCGGTGGTCGAGCCCGTGGTGGGCGCATCGCCCGGCGCAGGTTCGACAGGCAGGGCCGAATGGGTCGGACGCGCATTCGGGGCCTTGGCGGCCACACGCGGCGCGCGGCGCGGCGTATAGGCGGGCTCGCGGGCGATCTGCAATCCTTCGACGCCCGGCTTCGCTTGCGCGAGGCGCCCGTCGACATTGGAGGCGAGATCCAGCAGCGCGGCCTTGACCGTGTCGAGATCGGCCTTGATCTCGTCGACCTTGGCGGTCACCACGGCCGGCGCGCTGGCGCCGTTCTGCTTGAGCGCGTTCGCCAGACTTTCGACGCCGTCGAGGCGCTGCGCGAACTGCGCGAGGACTTGTGGATCAAGGCCGCGCGACGCCCGTTCGGAGAGTTCGGCGTAGCGCCTGGACAGATCGTCATACTTGTCGGAGAGCGCCTGCAGCTCCGCCCGCGTTGGCGGCGCCGGCGCGGGCGGCGCGATCTGCGCGACGGCAGGCGCGGCGGGCAGACGCGACAGCGTCGCCGGACGCGACGACAGGAACGCCCAGGCCGCCAGCGGCAGGGCGATGGCCGCGACCGCGATGGTCACCGCGGTCGCAGGCGCGGCCGCGGCGCGCGCGCGCAGATCCTGCGCCACGATGACGGGAGACGGCTTGGCCTTCGTCTCTTTCGTTTGTTCGTCCGCAAGCGAGGACGCGCTGCGAACTTCATCGTCGGCGAGCCGCACGCGTTCGTCCGCGATCGCGTCGCCGGGCGACCGGGCGCGCATGATCATCGCTTCGCGCTCTTCGTCGGACATCGACTTGTCGAAGCTCTGGCCGGCGACGTCGGTCGACATGTTGCCCTGGATCTGCGACTGAAGCTGCGCGCGCGCGGCGATCTGTTCCGGCGAAGGTTCGGGCGCCTCGACCGCAATCGGCGGCGAACGGCGCGGCAAGCCCAGGCGACTGATGAAGGAAGTCATGGCGATCCTCAGTTGACGACGCCGGTGGGCGCGACGATGACGGGGGCGGCCGGGGCGTATTGGACCTGCGGCGCGACGACGAGGCCGCCGCCGTAACCCGAGGGTCCGTAGGTCTGCAGGCCCGGATAGGTGCGCAGCCCCGTCTGACCCTGATAGCCTTGCACCAGCGGCTGCTGCGGCATGCGTTGGGCCTGCGCCTGCGCGATCGCCAGGGCCGACTGGTCCTTCGCCGCCGCCGCGTTGTTGGCGGCGATCTGTTCGGTCTCGCTCGCGCCTGGCCCATAGACGGAGTCGACGAACAGGATGGCGATCGGGTAGTCGGCGGCGAGCGTGACCAGCGGGCCCTTCGGCGCGCGCGCCATCACGTCGGACGCGATCGCCGCCGCCGCCGTGGAGGCGCCGGCGAAGGCGGCTTGCTTGAGGCTGGGCGCGAGTTGGCTGACGGTGATTCCGGAGCTGCTCTGCTGCTGCGTCGTGCCGACCTGCGAGGCCGCGGCGCCGAACCCTGCGACGAAAGCCGCGCCGAGCACGGGCGCGTAACGCGACAAATAACGCCGGTCGACATCGCTGGCGACCGCGGTCGAGGCGGTCGCGCCGTCCACGGCGTAAGCGGAGACCGGCGTCGTTTCGCCGCTCGGCAAGGTCATCAGGGTGAAACGGACGACCAGCGCCTCGGCATTGTTGTTAGGCTGCGCGAAGGCGCCGATCAACCTGGACTTGCGATACGGGCCTGCGTCGACGGTGACGACGACAGGAGATCCGGGCGCGTCCGAATTCACCGCCGTCAAGGTCGATCCGTAGAGGATCGTCCCGGCGGTGATGATCGGCGTCGCGCGCGATTTCGCCGCGGCGGGCGCTCCGGCCGCGGCCGCGGCGGCCGCTTTCGCGGCGTCCGCGCCCTCCTTGGCGCCGCGCGGCGTGTAATCGACCACAAGGGCCGGGCGAGGACCCCAGGCCGCCGCCAGCTCCTTCATCTGCGCGAGAATGGCGTCGTCCATCGTCGGCTTGGGCGGAGGCGGCGGAGGCGGCGCGGCGGGCGCGGCCTGCGCCGCCGTCGGACGTGGCGCAGGCTCGGGCAGCGTGGCTTGCGGCGCACGCAGATTGACGGGCGGCGGCGGGCCGGCGTCCTGCGGCAGGGTCTGCTTCCAGCCCTTCTCCTGCGTCGGGGCCGGCTGCTGCAACGGATCGGTGGATCGCTCGACCGTGGGAATGTTGCTGCGTCCGGTCTTGATGGCGTCCTGATAGGCCTTGTCGTTCGCGGTTTCGAGCGAACGCTGATAATTCGGCGATTCCTTCTGTTCGCGTCCGCCTGGCGTCGCGTCGAGATGCGGCGTCACGCCGGCGACGCGGGACTCCGCGACGTCCTTGCGCGGCGCGAGATACCAGCCGAGGGCGGCGGTCAACGCGATCGCGCCGGCGCCGATCGCCGTCCAGCGGTGCTGGCGGCCCTTGGCGCGCAGCGCGGCGATGTCGAACGCCTTGCCTTTTTTCGGGTCAGCCATCGATCAATCTCCGATGCGGGCCGAGACCATGCGGCCTTCGGTCGAGAAAATGACCGCCTTCACCGGAGCGAGGCGATAGATGCGCATGTCGTCGACGCTGGACAGGGACGCGCTGTATCCGGGCGAGGCGAGCGTCAGACGCGTGCGGATGTAGAGCTGGCCGTCGATCATCCAGCCCCGCGCGTCGAGGCCGCTGCGCTGATCCTGGAAGTTGATCGGCACGGGTCTCGCGCCAGGCGGCATGTCGGTCGCCGCCAGCGCCCGAAGAAGTTTTTCATCCCCCGGTTTCGATCCGACCGTCTTGTCAATCGCCATCGGCGTTTTCTTGCCGTTGGGTCCGAGCGCCTGAATGCGAACGTCGTGCCGGTAATGGGCCTGATAGCGGTCGATCACAAGCGTGAAGCTCACCGGCGCGACCCATTGGTTTTCGCCCGGGGGTTTGAGCGCGACCGTCAGATTGGTGCTGCCCGCCTGCATTTTCGGCGCGAGCGACAACAGCATGTTGTCCTCGCTCAACCTGACGACGTCGACGGCGTCCTTATTGCCCACCATGAAGCCCGTGAAAGGCCAGGGCTGTCCCGTGATGTCGGAGAAATCGATCGTCGAGACGACGCCGGGCGCGAGATGGATGGTGGTCGCCGGAGCGCCGGGCTCCAGGGAGATCGACGAAGCGTCGATGATCGCCCTCGGGCGTTCGTGCTTGAAGGCGGCGTCCTGCTGGGATTCGTACTCCTTGCGGAAATCCTTGATCATTCCGGGCGTCATCGGATACATGCGCGGCCGCGCGCCATTGTAGCCCTCGGCCTGATCGCGCAGCATCTGGGCCGACGAGGACAGCGGCGGCACGCCTTCGTCGTCATCCGCCGAAGCCGGCGGCGCGGCGCGCGTCGGAGCCGCCGGCGCGTCGGGCTTGCCGGCGGCGGACGGCGTCGAAGCGATGGACAGGCGGCGCTTCACCAGATCCAGAGCCGAACCGGATCTCGGCGTCGCGCGCTCTTGCGCGCGCGGGCGCGGCGGCGGCGGCTCCGACGCGATGGGCTTGCTCGGTGAGCCGGCGACCGGCGTCGCCGGGGTCACCGGAACGACAGGCTGGGCGGCGGAGGGAGGGGCGGCGATATTCGCAGGCGCGGCCGGCGTGACGGGAACCGGACCCACGCCCGCCGGGTTTCCGATTTGCGCCGTCGATCGAATGTCGGCGGGCAAAGGCATGGGCGCGCCGGGCATCGAAACGGCGGGCGGCTTCGCCGCGTCGCCCGCGAATGGATTGGGGCCGGATGTCGCGACCGGCTGCGGGATCTGCGGCGCTTGCAAGACTTGCGCAATCCCCTGCGGGGCGCCGGCGCTTGTGAGCGCCGCAGCCGCCATCAGGCCGACGGCCACATATTGCGCGAGAGACGAACGCTTCATGTTTCGGTCCGCCTTATTTCGGTTGCGCGATGAAGCGGTTGATCGCCACGCCCGACACGTTTTCGTAAGTCGGCGTGCGCACGATCTCGACGAGCGCTTCGATCTGCTGGTTGGTTTTTTCGGACGAGCTGACGAAGGTCAGATTGATCGGCATCTTGACGCGCCAGGCGTAACGCGCGTCTGCGCGGCCCCGCTCCACGATTGACGCGCCCGCCACCGTCGCCACGGAGTCGAGCCGTCGCGTCTTGATGAATTCGAGCGTCGAGGAGTCCTCAAGCGCTTTCATCATCGCGTCCCAACCCTCACGGGTGAAGCACGATTGCGAGTCGCTGAGGTTTTTCTGCCACACCGCGAAGGATACGGTGAGCGTCTTCGAAACGCAGTCGACGGCGAAATTGCTGACTTGCGAATCCGACAGATAGGGCTGATCGAGCGGGATGAGGGGCAAGATCTGCCCGTCCTTCTGGGTCGCGAAGTATTTGGGTTCCGGCTGGCGGGTCAGCGCCCAGACGCCGAAGCCGAGGCCAAGTCCGCCGGCGACGACCGCCGCGGCGGCGAGGATCGTCATGCGGCGAAAGCCGTCCGCATAGGTTTGATGCCGCAGCATCATGCTTTCCGACGCCCCGTAATCGTCGCTGCTCACCGGCCTTCTCCATCCCGATCTTCGGTGGACCGTCCCGGTTGCATCGACATGCGCCGCTCGGTCTCTTCATCCATCGCCGCATCCATCCATGCGTCGGCGTCGATCCCGCCGTCGGGATAGTCCGGCTCCACTTCAACCCCGTCTTGCACGCCCACCTGCGACTTGCGAAAATCGACAGTCGTCACATTGCCCGGATTTACCACCCCCTCGGGCGCGATGTCCACACGCTCGGCGCTGAAATAGCTGATCGGCATGCACCAGGCGTAGACGCGGCCCGCTCCCGGAATTCGCAAGCGGTCGGTCTGGAACACGTCGGGCAGGCGCCCGAAAATCCGCTCGGGGTTGCGCAGCCCCTCGCGCTGCAATTTTTGCAGCAACGGGCTCTCGGGCGCGAACAGGACGCCGCCTTGCCAGTCCGCCTGCTCGATCTGGTCGGCGGCGAGCCGGGCGGTGGGCGTGCGTTCATGCGGCAGGACGAGCTTGATGCCCGCCCCGGTCAATGCGCGGGCGGCCGCCTCCAGCGAGGCGCCGCCGCCGGGCGCGCGGCGATCGAAGCAGGCCGCGATCAGCCGCGAGAGAGAATGACGCAGGGTCACGCGCGCTTCCGGGTCGAACACCTCGATCGGGCATTGCAGGATGCGCAGGAGTTCGCGTTCGTCTTCGGGCGCGACCATCTCGAATTGCGAGCGCGCCACGGCCGCCAGCATGACGCCGCGCGCCTTACTTTCGCCGAGCAGGAAGCTCTTGGCGTCTTCCACAGACGCGATGCGTCCCTCGAACGCATGGCCGAACCAGCCCGCCAGCAGCGGCGCATAGAGGTCGGCGATACGGCGCTCGCATTTGTCGGCGAGCGCGGCGGTGAAATGCGGGATGGCTTCGAGGATCGCCGGCGCCCGGCAAATCGACCGGGCGATGAATTTCATCCCGGCGCGCACGTCTGCGAAGCCTTCCGCGGGCGCGGCGATGTCGTGATTGAAGTCGACCCTGTCGCCGGCGCGGCGCGGCGCGAAGACGATCGGCGCGAAACGCGCCGCGTCGCCGTCCGATTGCGTCATGCCGTCGGGGCACACGAACAGAAAGGATGAGCGCAGGACGTGGCCCAGCACGCCTTCCTCGGTCGAGGCGGCCAGATCCATCGCTTCTTCCTGACGCGCGCAGGCGCGCGCGAGCCGGATCATCTCCTGGAACTTCTTTTCGTCGGCCCGATCCTCGATGCGCAGATCGTCGAGAATGATCGGCAGCGCGTCGGCGCCGACCGCGGCGGCGAGCCGGGCTTCTCCCACCGGCCGGATGAACCCGTAGGACCATGGTTTGAGCAGACGGCGCACGATCGCCTTGGCGACCCAGCTCTTGCCGGCGCCGGAGGCGCCGGTGAGCCATAGATGCGGTCGGGTCGGCAGGAGCGCGTTCAAGGGGGCGAGCGCCATCCAGCCGCGAAGGGCGACGGGCCCGAGCAGCTGGTCGCGCGGCGCGTAGGGAAGTCTGTCCAGCACGCGGTCGAGCACGTCGAAATCGCGCGGCGTCGGCGGCGTCGCGACAATGTCCTCGAACATGTCGCCGAAACGGCTGGCGTCCTCATGCTCGCGCTCGATGCCCGAGACGAACACCGCCTCGCCATACACGTCGAGAGGGAGGGTCTCCGCGACGCGCGGATCGAGCCCCGGGTCGTCCCATGTCAGGCGCAACACGTTGCGGCCGACATTGACGGCGAGGTCACATCCGCTCGCGCCATCCTCCCGTCTCGGCGCCTCCCAGACACCGCGGCCGCGGGCGCGCGCCGGGCGGAAGACGCCTGCGGCGTGGCAGGCCTCACGGGCATGGGCCGAGGCCGCGCCCCAGTCGACCTGATTGGGTTTGGCTCCTTCCCATTGCGCCGGGAAGGTCGCGCGCCAATACAACTCGTTCGCGACCATCAGCAATCCCGGAGCGCCGGTGATGCGCGCGCGCGAAATGGCGACGATCTCGTTCGTGTCGGCCGACAGCGCGAAGAAATTGCCTCCGCCATAGCCCAGCCAGCGCGGCGCGTCGCGCGCCGGGCCGGCGATGCGCGCCTCCCGAGGTCCGCCGACGCCCTCGACCGGGCGTGCGCCGACGTCGGCCGCATCCGGCGCGGGTTGACCGAGGGGTTCGCGGAACCGGACATGAAACGGCACGATCTCCGCCGGCAAGGGGGTCATCGCGTCGATCGCCGCGTGGGCGGCCGGCTCGTGGACCGGTGTGACGGACGCTTCGTTATCGACGTCGGCGTCGCCGGCGTCTTGCTCCCGATCGTCTTG
>ERZ1645187.2029-NODE-2029-length-18236-cov-16.862659_pt1 | contig 18236 bp, 13 predicted proteins | sample MGYA00575352_ERZ1645187 | MGnify/ENA primary metagenome ERZ1645187 (study PRJEB40837, sample SAMN11349314) | freshwater sediment metagenome | isolation source: river sediment | host: Sediment | place: India: Wazaribad , New Delhi | collected 2017-02-21 ... | reverse complement strand
CAGCACCGGGTTGTGGCCTCGGAGGTCGTGGGTTCAAGTCCCATCGTTCACCCCACAAAAAATCAAGGCGGTTCAAGCATCTAGCTTGAACCGCCTTTTTCGTTGGTCCTCTTCTGTTCCTCCTGTAGCATCCTCTGGCTTCACGCTGGGTGCGAGCTGGTAATCCGGGGCGGGTTGCGTTGCCCCGGTCCGAATCCAGCCGGACCTCGGCCCGTTGTCCGGCGCGTGCCCGGTGTCCCTTCCTGCCCGCGCCCACTGCCCCTGATTGCTCTCCATCCTGCCGGCCATCCCCCCTGTCGTGCGGTAACCCTGGTTTTGCCGATCACGGTCCAGGGGTGCCAGAACCATTGGTTGATATATCGCCCGGCTGCAGTCGATATTTCGACCCTTTCCCGCTTGTCAACCGTCGGCAACCTGCTCTTCTCCATTTTAAACAATAAAACCAAACTGCTACGGAAAAAGAAAACCGAAGTGCAGTTGGTGCGGTTTGTGCTTTGGTCCTCTGTAGAGGAAACGGACGCTCGTCTGGGCGCGGGTTGGGGGAATCAACCAGCCAAAACCGTGTGGTGGAGAGGGGGGTGTCGGCCGGGGCCGGGTCGTTTGCCGGTGTCCGGCCGGGTGTGTCTGGCATGTGTTTGATGTGGGGGAAAAATGAAAAAGCTCCGGTTGGTACCGATCGTCCTGGTCGTTCTGTGCGCCTCCATCCCGGGGATGGGGGCGGAATCGACTCCTGCCCGGGAGCCCAGGTGGATGCAGTCGCCGGTTGCGGCCATGGTGTCCAGGGCGCGTGAGACCACCGGGCAGGTGAGCATCGAGGTGCTGAAGCAGGCCATCGACAACGGCGAGGACGTGATTGTTCTCGATGTGCGCGAGCCCAACGAGTACGCGGCCGCCCATATCCCCGGGTCGATCAACATCCCGCGAGGCTTGCTGGAATTCAGCATCTGGTCGCTGATCCCGGACAGGAACGAGAAAATACTGGTCTATTGCAAAACCGGCGCCCGCGCCGCGCTGGCCGCCAAGACACTCAACGAGCTGGGCTACGCCCATGCCAGGGCTGTGGCCACCGGCGGCAAAGCCTGGGTGCTGGCGGGTTACCCGGTGCAGACCTCGATCTCCGACGAGGAGATCGTGCTGCTGCCGGCACGATAAGAGACGTCCCTTAATCCGGAAAACGGGCCGGCACGGGGTGTGGCCTCATTGGCCGCGCAGGGTGCTGACCTGGATCGACGAATTCTTCAGTGTGGCCGACAGCGTGAAGCAATGTGGTCCATTTCGGCGGAGCGGGGAGGGGCTTCCCTCCTGCTGTACGGCAATGGGCGGCCACGGCCAACAAGACCCAGCAGCAAGGATCAGGAGGGGGAACCTGATGAAAGGAAAGAACTTGGCAGGCACACGATCCGCCCGGCGGCGACAGGCGGCAGGCCTGCTTCTGGTTGTGCCGCTTCTCCTGGTGCTGTCCCTCGCCGGCTGCCGCCAGGAGCACAAGGCCGCAGCCCCGGCCGTGCCGGTGGTCGAGGTGGTGCGGGTGGCCCAGCGGGACGTGCCCCTGTACCGCGAATGGGTGGGCGTGCTCGACGGCTCGGTCAACGCGGTCATCCGGCCGCAGGTGAGCGGCTACCTGCTGCGCCAGCAGTACCGGGAGGGCGACCTGGTGCGCAAAGGCCAGGTGCTGTTCGAGATCGATCCCCGCACCTTCCAGGCCGCGGTCAACCAGGCCCGCGCCGCCCTGGACCAGGCCAAGGGTGACCTCGCCCGGCAGGAGGCCATGGCCCTCACCGCCCGCGCCGACCTGGCCCGGGTGCGGCCGCTGGCGGCCAAGAACGCGGTCTCGAAAAAGGACCTGGACGACGCCATCGGCCGGGAACTGGCGACCCGGGCCGGGGTCGAGGCGGCCCGGGCCGGCGTGGCCGTGGCCGTGGCCAATCTCGACAAGGCGGAACTCGATCTCGGTTTCACCCGCATCACCTCGCCGGTGGACGGCATCGCCGGCATCGCCAAGACCCAGTTGGGCAACCTGGTCGGTCCGTCCATGCAGGAGGAGCTGACCTCGGTGTCCACGGTCGATCCGATCAAGGTCTACATCAACGCCAGCGAACAGGAATATCTCCACTTCCGGACCTTTGGCGCCGACCGGGTCCGTGCCATGGCGCTGACCCTGCTTCTGGCCGACGGCAGTGTCTATGCCCACGAGGGCCGTTTTGCCCTGGCCGACCGCCAGGTCGACCCGACCACCGGCACCCTCAAGCTGGGCGCGCTCTTCCCCAACCCCGACCGCATGCTCCGGCCCGGCCTGTACGGCCGCATCCGGGCCCAGATCGAGGAGCGCCAGGGGGCGCTGCTCATCCCCCAGCGGGCGGTGACCGAGGTCCAGGGCCGCACCCTGGTGGCCGTGGTCGGCGCCAACAGCACCGTCGAGGTGCGACCGGTGCAGGTCGGCGAGCGGATCGGCGGTGACTGGCTGATCGAGCGGGGGCTCGCGGCCGGTGAGCAGGTTGTGGTGGAAGGGGTGCAGAAGGTGCGGCCCGGCATGACCGTGACCGCCAAGCCCTACGCCCCCACCCCGCCCGCCGGCGCCGCCCCGGCCGCACCCCAAGCGGACAAGGGGTGAACCATGGCCCGCTTCTTCATCAACCGGCCCATCGTGGCCATGGTGCTGTCGATCCTCATGGTCATCGTCGGCCTGGTGGCCATGAGCGGCCTGCCCACGGCCCAGTTCCCCAACATCGTGCCGCCGGAGATCAAGGTGTCCACCACCTACACCGGCGCCGACGCGCTCACCCTGGAGCAGTCCGTGGCCACGCCCATCGAGCAGGAGATGTCGGGCGTGGACAACATGAACTACATGTACTCGATCAACGCCAACAACGGCGAGACCAAGCTGACGGTCAACTTCGACATCAAGACCGACACCAACACCGACCAGCTGCTGGTGCAGATGCGCAAGGGCCAGGCCGAATCCCAGCTGCCCAGCGACGTGCGCAACTACGGCGTCAAGGTGGAGAAGTCCACCGCCTCGCCGTTGATCATGTTCGGCCTCTATTCGCCGAACGGCACCTATGACAACGTCTTTCTCGCCAACTACTGCTACATCAACATCAACGACCAGATGACCCGGATTCCGGGCATCGCCAGCGTGACCATCTTCGGCGCCGGCAAGTACGCCATGCGCATGTGGGTCAAGCCGGACCGGCTGGCCCGGCTCAACATCACCATCCCCGAGATCGTCGATGCGATCAACACCCAGAACACGGTCAACCCGGCCGGCCAGGTGGGCGCCGAGCCGGTGCCGCCGGGCCAGGAGTTCACCTACGCCGTGCGCGCCCAGGGCCGGCTGCAGTCGGCCGAGGATTTCGGCCGGGTGGTGCTGCGCGCCAACCCGGACGGCTCGATGGTGCGCGTGGCCGACGTGGCCCGGATCGAACTCGGCGCCCAGACCTACAGCATGGAAGGGCGGCTCAACGGCAAACCCAGCGCCCTGATCGCCCTCTACCAGATGCCGGGCTCCAACGCGGTCGAGGCGGCCAACGGCGCCAAGGCGCTGATGGAGGACCTGAAGCAGCGGTTTCCGCCGGATCTCGACTACGTGGTCAGCCTGGACACCACCCTGGCGGTGACCGAGGGCATCAAGGAGATCGAGCATACCCTGTTCGAGGCCCTGGTGCTGGTCATCCTGGTGGTGTTCCTGTTCCTCCAGGGCTGGCGGGCCACGCTCATTCCGCTGTTGGCCGTGCCGGTGTCGCTGGTGGGCACGTTCATGTTCTTTCCCCTGTTCGGCTTCTCCATCAACACCCTGTCCCTGTTCGGCCTGGTGCTGGCCATCGGCCTGGTGGTCGATGACGCCATCGTCGTGGTCGAGGCGGTCGAGCATCACATCGAACACGGGCTCAGCCCCAAGGAGGCCACTTTCAAGGCCATGGAGGAGGTGTCCGGGCCGGTCATCGCCATCGCCATCATCCTGGCCGCGGTGTTCGTGCCCACGGCCTTCATCCCCGGCATCACCGGCCGGCTCTACCAGCAGTTCGCCCTGACCATCGCCCTGTCGGTGCTCATCTCCGCCTTCAACGCCCTGACCCTTTCCCCGGCGCTCTGCGCCCTGTTGCTCAAGCCGAAGAAGCGGGGCAGCGGGCCGCTGCAGAAATTCTACGACTGGTTCAACCGGGTGTTCGCCAGGACCACCGACGGCTATGTCGGCCTGTGCCGGGTGGCGGTGCGCAAGAGCGCCATCAGCCTGCTCCTGCTCGTGGGCATGGTGGCGCTGACCGCTCTGTTCGGCAAGACGGTGCCCATGGGCTTTCTCCCGGAGGAGGACCAGGGCTACGTCTTTGCCGGCATCCAGCTGCCGGACGCAGCCTCGCTGCAGCGCACCCGCGAGTTGACCGGGCAGGCGGAGCAATTGATCATGGCGACCCCGGGGGTCAAATACTGCACCTCGGTCATCGGCTACTCGATGCTCAGCCAGGTGACCAACACCTACAGCGCCTTCTTCTTCGTCACCCTCGAGGACTGGGCCGCGCGCAAGGAACCGGCGGTCCAGTACGAGGCGATCAAAAAGAGCCTGAACCAGAAGCTCGGCGGGCTGCCCGGCGCCATCGGCTTTGCCTTTTCGCCGCCGGCCATCCCCGGCATCGGCACCTCGGGCGGGGTCACCTTCATGCTCGAGGACCGGGCCGGCAAGGACCTGGAGTTCCTCGCCGCCAACACCACCGCCTTTGTCGAGGCGGCCCGGAAACGGCCGGAGCTGGCCAGCGTCACCACCACCTTCCGGCCGACCGTGCCCCAGTTGTACGTGGATGTCGACCAGGACAAGGTGCTCAAGCAGGGGGTCAAGGTGGGTGACGTCTACAAGACCCTGCAGAGCTTCATGGGCAGCGGCTTCATCAACTATTTCAACCAGTTCGGTCGTCAGTGGCAGGTCTACATCCAGGCCGAGGGCGACTACCGCACCACCATCGACAACATCGGCCAGTTCTACGTGCGCAACCAGGACGGCAAAACCGTGCCCCTGTCGGCCCTGACCACGGTGAAGAACATGACCGGGCCGGAGTTCACCATGCGCTACAACCTCTACCGGGCGGCCCAGATCAATGCCAACGCCAACCCCGGCTACAGTTCGGCCCAGGCGATGCGGGCCCTGGAGGAGGTGTTCGCCGCAACCATGCCCGCGGAAATGGGGTACGACTACATGGGCATGAGCTTCCAGGAGTGGCAGGCGCAGAAGGGGGTGTCGCCGGTGGTCATCTTCGCCTTCTCGCTGCTCTGCGTGTTCCTCATTCTGGCGGCGCAGTACGAGAGCTGGTCGCTGCCCTTCTCGGTGCTGCTCTGCACCCCCATCGCCGTGGCCGGCGCGTTCGGCGCACTGCTGCTGCGCGGCCAGGAGAACAACGTCTACGCCCAGATCGGCCTGGTGATGCTCATCGGCCTGTCGGCCAAGAACGCCATCCTCATCGTCGAGTTCGCCAAGATGGAATACGAAAAGGGGCGGCCGCTGATCGAGGCGACCCTGGAGGGCGCCCGGTTGCGCCTGCGGCCGATCCTCATGACCTCGTTCGCCTTCATCCTCGGCTGCGTGCCGCTGGCCCTGGCCAGCGGCGCCGGGGCGATCTCGCGCCAGGTGATGGGCAACGCGGTCATCGGCGGCATGGTGGCGGCCACCTGCCTGGGCGTGCTGCTCATCCCGGTCTGTTATTTCGTGGTCGAACGACTGAGCGGCGGCAAGCGAACACCGCCGCCAACGGCCCCATCCGGTCACGCGGGAGGCGAGTGAGACCATGCAGCGGATCCTCTTTCTCTGTCTCCTGGTGTGGTGCCTGGGCGGCTGCACCATCGGCCCGGACTACCGGCAACCCGAGGTCGACACCCCGGATTCCTGGCGCCTGACTGAACAGGATGGCCGCGAACTGGCGGGCACCGCCTGGTGGGAACTGTTCGCCGACCCGGTGCTCACCGAGCTGATCGCCGCGGCCCTCAGGGAAAACCAGGACCTGCGCATCGCCGCCGCCAGGGTCGAGCAGTATGCCGGCCGCTACGGCGCCACCCGCGCCGACCTGTTCCCCCAGGTGGGGGCAAGCGGCGAGGCCGGCCGGCAGCGGACCAGCGAGGCGGGCGACAACCCGGTCTCGCCCGGCTACAAGTCCACCACCGACAGCTTTGCGGTCTCGGTCAGCGCCGGCTGGGAGATCGACCTGTGGGGCCGCATCCGCCGGCTGACCGAGGCGGCCCGGGCCGAACTGCTGGCCAGCGAGGAAGGCCGCCGCGGGGTGGTGCTCACCCTGGTGGGCGATGTCGCCGCCGGCTACGTCACCCTGCGCGCCCTGGACCGCCAGCTGGAGATCACCCGACAGACGGCGCGCACCCGCGAGGAATCCTACAAACTCTTCCAGGAGCGGTTCGCCGGCGGACTCATCTCCGATCTCGAACTGAGCCAGAACCGCTCCCAGTACGAGGAGGCCCTGGCCGCCATCCCGGCCCTGGAAAAGGCGGTGGCCCAGCAGGAAAACGGACTGTGCGTGCTCCTGGGCCGCAATCCCGGGCTTATTCCCCGCGGTCGGTCCATCGACGAACTCGAGGTGGCCGCACCGGCCGCCGGCCTGCCCTCGACCCTGCTCGCGCGACGGCCCGACATCCGCCGGGCCGAACAGAACCTGATCGCCGCCAATGCCCGCATCGGCGCGGCCCGGGCCGCCTATTTTCCGACCATCGGCCTGACCGGGGCCTTCGGTTCGGCCAGCGGCGACCTCGACGACCTGTTCACCGGGCCGGCGAAGATCTGGCAGTACAGCGTGCCGGTGAGCCTGCCCATCTTCACCGCGGGGCGGATCGCGGGCAACGTGCGCGAGGCCGAAGCCATGCAGGCGGAGATGCTCGCCAGCTACCGCCAGGCGGTGCAGAACGGATTTCGCGAAGTGAACGACGCGCTCGTGGCCCGAGTCCAGACCGGCAAGCAGCTCGCCGCCCAGCAGAGCCAGGTGAACAGCCTGCGCCAGTACGCGGACATCGCCCGGCTCCGCTACGACAACGGCTACACCGATTACCTGGCCGTGCTCGATGCCGAGCGCAGCCTGTTCAACGTCGAACTGAGCGCCACCCAGACCCGCGCCGACTTGCACCTCGCCCTGATCGGCCTGTACAAGGCCCTGGGCGGCGGCTGGGTGGCCAAGGCGGAAGAGCTGGCCCAGCCGGTCCGTGGACAATGAGGCGGAGCCGGGAAAGAACACCGGCTCGGATGCGGCCGAAAACCTGACCGCGCCGCTGCGGCGCCACCACCCGGGGAGGGAACACATGCACACACCACGGATACTGATGGCCACGGCACTGCTGCTGGTCTTTGGCCTGCTCGTCGGCTGCGCCGCCACATCCACCAGCACCCCGTCCGCTTTTCTGCGCAACCCTCCCCGGTTTGAGCCCGGTCCCGACGACGGGGTCGATCAGCTCTACACCCGGCCCGGCATGGATCTGCGCCGGTATCGCCGGGTCATGGTGGACGAGGTCCAGTTCTACCTGAAACAGAGCACGGTGGAGCAGGGGATCCAGGCCAGTGAACTCAAGGCCCTGGCCGACACCTTCCACCGCGCCGTTTTCGAGGCGCTGGGCAACGCCTATCCGCTGACGGGCGAACCGGGTGATGATGTCCTGCGCATTCGCCTGGCCCTCACCAACATCGAAACCAGCAATCCGGCGGTGAGCGGTCTGACCACGGTCCTGCCGGTGGGCCTGGCAATGAGCGTTGCCAACAGGACAACCACCGGGTCCTATACCGGCGTCGGCGGCGCCAGCATGGAGGTGGAATTCCTCGATTCCCTGACCAATGAACGCCTGGTCGCGGCCATCGACACCTTCAACGGTTCCAAAATGAGCGGCTTCAGCAGGCTGGGGGCGACCGAGGAGGCCTTGGCCTTCTGGGCCAAACGGTTGCGGGTCACCCTCGATGCGGCTCACAAAACCCCCTGAACAACGGGAACGATCGGCACCCTGGTGGACAAACGCGGTCGCTCCGTCACGGAGCCCGGGTCTTTATCAGGCAACAACAGCAAAAAGGAGAAACGGATGTCTGCAGGAAAAGTGATCAAAACAATGGCCCTTGCCGCCCTGGTGGGCGGCGTGTCCACCTTCCTGCCGAGCGCCCCGGCTGGAGCGGCCGGCATGCTCGAACTCGATCTGGAGAACGTGCCCACCGTGCTGGGCGTGGCCGTGGGCGCCCTGCCTGACTACCGCGGTTCCGACGACTACACCTTTGGCTTTGCCCCCATGTTCCGCTACACCTGGACCGGACAGGAACGGTATGTGCAAGTGCTGGCCAACGAACTGACCATCAACCTGCTCGACGACGAGATGTTCCGTTTCGGTCCGCTGGTCAACTACCATTTTGGCCGGACCGACGACGTTGACGACGACCAGGTCAAGCTGATGGCAGAGATCGACGACACCATCGAGGCCGGCGCCTTTGCCGATATCGTCTGGATCCTTGCCAAGGAACGGCGCCATCGCTTGCTCGTCGGGGCCAAGGTCTATCAGGATGTGGGCGACGAGAGCGACGGCTTCCGCGCCAACGTCAGCGCCCGCTACTGGCTGCCGGTGGCCAAACCCCTTGATGTGAACGTGAGCGTCGGCGCCGTCTACCAGGATGACGACTATGCCAACCACTACTTCGGCGTCAACGCGGACAACGTCGGCACCTCCGACCTGCCGTTCTTCACCGCCGACTCCGGGGTCAACGAATACTACCTGGTGCTGGGCGGCATCTTCTTTCTGGACAGGAACTGGCTGTTGAGCGCCGGCGTGCGCGCCTCGGTCCTTACCGGCGACCCCGGCGACAGCCCGATCGTCGATGAGCGGGGCGACTCGACCCAGTGGGTCGGAGGTGTCGGTATCGGCTACGCCTTCTGGTAAACACCGCTGCAGGAGGTGGCTGGACATGGCCGGTCGTGGAGCGCCCCGCCGGCCGTCCTGCCGTTTCCTGCACCCGGGTGGGTCTCATGAACAAGGCGAACACTGTGCCCCAACCAGATGGTCTCAACAGGTGGCTGCAACGGTACCTTCCCGGTCTCGTGCCCCTGCTCCAGTATCACCGGGGCGATTTTCGGCATGACGCTCTGGCCGGCCTGTCGGTGGCTGCGGTCGCCTTGCCGGTGGGCATCGCCTATGCGGAGATCGCCGGCGCCCCCGCGGTGCAGGGCATCTACTGCGCCCTGCTGCCGCTCTTGGCCTATGCCCTGTTCGGTTCATCGCGGCAGCTGATCATCGGCCCGGACGCGGCCACCTGCCTGATGGTGGCCGCGGCCCTGGGTCCGCTCGCCGGCGGCGACCCGCAGCGCTACCTGGAGCTGATGATCTCCATCACCCTGATCACGGGGCTGTTCAACATCATTTTTGGCGTCTGTCGGCTGGGGTTTGTCGCCAATTTTCTCTCCCAGCCCATTCTCGTCGGCTACCTCAACGGGATCGCCCTGATCGTGCTCGTGGGGCAGTTGCCCAAGCTGTTCGGCTACCGGAGCGAAGCCGGCGGTTTTTTCGGGAAATTGGGCGAGTTCATTCGCCAGGTCGATGCGCCCCACCTGCCCACCCTCATCTTGGGCCTGCTCGCTCTCGCGGCCCTCTTTGCCCTGAAACGATGGGCGCCCCGCCTGCCGGCGGCCCTGATTGTCGCCGCCGCCAGTATCGCCGTGGTCGAGGTGCTGCGCCTCAAGGCGCAGGGCGTGGCCGTGCTGGGGCCGGTGCCCGCAGGCCTGCCGACCCTGCACATCCCCCGCTTCAACTTTTCCCGGTTTGAAATCCTGGTGCAGCATGCGGCAAGCATCGCCCTGATCAGCTTCACCAGCGGCGTGCTGACCGCCAAGAGTTTCGCCCGCCGCAACCGGTATGAGATCGATGCCAACCAGGAGCTGATCGCCTTCGGGGTGTGCAATCTCACCACCGGACTGTTTCAGGGCTTCCCGGTGACCGGCGCCGATTCACGGACCGCGGTCAACAATGCCATGGGCGGCAGGACGCAGCTGGTCGGGGTGATCGCCGCCCTGACCATCCTGGGCTTCCTGCTCTTTTTCACCGGCCCCCTGGCCTCGCTGCCGAGCGCCGCCCTGGGGGCGATCATCGTGGTGGCGAGTCTTGGCCTCTTCGATTTCGCTGCGCTGCGCCAACTCTATGCCGCCAGCCGTCGTGAACTGGCCTTCTCCCTGGTGACCACGGTCGGGGTGCTCTACTTCGACGTCCTGCCGGGGGTGGCGCTGGCCATCGGCATGACCCTGCTGTGGATGCTGTACACCGCGACCCAGCCGCATGTGGCCGTGCTGGGGCGGGTTCCGGGGATGAGCGGATTTCACAACGTGACCGATTACCCTGAAGCAGAGACCATCCCCGGCCTCATGCTCTTCCGGTTCGACGGCGATCTCCTTTTTTTCAACACCGACTATTTCAAGGAACGCATCAAGCGGGAGATCGCCAGTTCCCCGGTAGCGATCGAATGGGTCATAGTCGACACCAGCCCGATCAATGTGGTCGACATCACGGCCCTCCACAAGCTGGCCGAACTGCGGGACGAACTCGAGGGGCAGGGGATCAGGCTGCTCTTTGTCCGCGTCAAACGATCACTGCTCAATTTTTTCAATGCCAGCTGGCTCAACCAGCAGGCAGCCCCCAACAAGGCGTTCTGGAGCATGACCGTGGCCGCGGCCGTTGATCTCTTCGAGCACCGGCAACGGCCCCCCGAGTCGGTCGGGCCGGCCGGGGAGAGTCCGCCGGCGCGGCCGGCCTGACCAGGGCAGGGTCGGGGGCACCATCCTCCTGAGAGGTGAACCATGAGTGAGCAGCACGGACAGTCGCGCGTCGGCGCATGGGTGGGGAGCCTCTGGCAGCGTCTGCAGCCCCGGCCAGCAGCGGCGGATCCGGTGGCGCAGGCCACGGACCGGGTGGTGCAGATCGCCGACCCGGTCATTCGCCAGGCCAGCGGATACCGGCGGGTGCTGGCCGGGCCGGTTGCCGGTTCCATGGAGTATTTCGCCTCCCTCCTGGCAACTCTTCCCGGTCCGGTGGCGCTCGATCGCGGACGCTACTACGACGACCCCACTCTCAAGGCGCTGTTCGCCTCTCCCGACGAACTCGACCAGGTGGTGCGCTTCAATCCGGAGATCAACAGGCTGCGCCAGCAGGGGTTCAGCGGCGAGGTGGTGGCGATGCTGACCATGTCGCAGCAGGAGCGCACCATCTTCGGCCACAAGCAGGAAGGGGAGCTGCTCCTGCGCGACGTGCAGCAGCAGGCGGTGAGTTTCAGCGATCACCGCCTGGTCGCTCCGTCCGCTGATCTCCAGACCACCAGGGACGGCATTGTCAACCGGGGGCTGGAGGTGCTGGCCACGGTGGCCATGGAGCGGATTACCACCCTGCGGGCCAAAAAGGCCGAATGCCAGGGGAAAAAGGAATATCTCCAGGGCATGGTCAAGATTCTCGGCGGCCGGTCGCATCGCCAGGAGATCTTTGCCGCCCCCAGCCCGCAGCATCGGGAAGAACTGCGCAAGGTGGAACAGCTGCTGGCCGAGGTCGACCAGGAACTGGCGCAACTGCGCGAGCAGATCGGCCTGCCGGAACAGTCCTTGAAGTACCTCGAGGCCGTCCTGCACGAGCCGGCATCCATGCTGGCGGCCCATCGCCAGCATCTCCGGCTGGACTGGAAGGGCGTGCGCGTCGACGCCGAGCCGGGGAGCGAGGGCAACGACATCACCCTCGCGGAGTTTTCCATGGAGGACGTTCGCCGATCAGCCGTGCTGGTGCGCTTCACCCTGGAGGCAACGTCGCAGCCATAGGCCTGGACGGCAGCACGCCCTGCATGAACGTGCCCATTTTTTTCCTTGATCAGGTCGAGGACGGTTTTCCCGGCCAGGGGAAGACGACCCCCTCGTGCGGCATGCGGTCGTAGCGCAGTTCCACCGGCGCCGGCCCGACCCGCCAGACCTGTTCACAGTATTCGGCAATGGAGCGGTCCGAGGAAAACCGGCCCATGCGGCTGACCGTGCGGATGGCCATGGCCGTCCAGCGCTCCGGGTCGCGGAACACCGCCTCCACCTGCCGCTGGCAGTCCACGTAGGCCTGGTAGTCGGCCAGCACCAGGAAGGGGTCGTGGTCGAGCAGGTTGTCCACCAGGGGCCGGAACAGGTCGCGGTCGCCGCCGGAGAAATGGCCGGAGGCGATCAGGTCCATGGCCTCGCGCAGTTCCGTGTTCTCCTCGTACACGGCCCGCGGCCGGTAGCCGGCGGCCCACAGCGCCTCCACCTCCTCGACGCGCAGGCCGAAGAGAAAGAAGTTGTCCACCCCGACCGCCTCGCGGATCTCCACGTTGGCCCCGTCCAGGGTGCCGATGGTCAGGGCGCCGTTCATGGCGAACTTCATGTTGCCGGTGCCCGAGGCCTCCTTGCCGGCGGTGGAGATCTGCTCGGACAGGTCCGCCGCCGGGTAGACCTGGTGGGCGTTTTTGACGTTGAAGTCCGGGTAGAAGGCCACCCGCAGCCGGCCGGCGACGATCGGGTCGCTGTTGACCACCTCGGCCACGCCGTTGATCAGGCGGATGATCCGCTTGGCCAGGAAGTAGCCGGGCGCCGCCTTGCCGCCGAAGATGAAGGCGCGCGGCACGATCACGAGCCCCGGGTCGCGTCGCAGGCGGTTGTACAGGGTGATGATGTGCAGCACGTTGAGGTGCTGGCGCTTGTACTCGTGGATGCGCTTCACCTGGACGTCGAACAGCGCGGCCGGGTCGAGCGCCACCCCGGTCCGCTCCAGCAGGGTGCGGGCCAGCCGCTCCTTGTTGGCCCGCTTGACCGCCAGCCAGCGGTCGCGGAAGGCCGCGTCCTCGGCCAGCGGGGCCAGCGCGCCCAGCCGGCCGAGGTCGGTGGCCCAGCCCGGGCCCGCGACCTCGCCGATCAGTTCGCTTAAGGCCGGGTTGCTGAGCAGCAGCCAGCGCCGCGGGGTCACGCCGTTGGTGATGTTCACCAGCTTGTCCGGCCAGATGCGGTGGAAGTCGGCCAGGGTGCGTTCCCGGAGCAGGCGGGTGTGCAGCTCGGCCACGCCGTTTATCCGCCGGCAGGCCACGCAGGCGAGATGGGCCATGCGCACCGAGCGTTCGTGAGTCTCGTCGATGATCGAGACCCGGCGGGGCAGGTCCGCGTCTTCCGGGAAACGGCCGCGCACCTCGTCGAGGAAGCGGCCGTTGATCTCCAGGATGATCTCCAGGTGCCGCGGCAGCAGGTCGGCGAGCAGGTGCACCGGCCACTTCTCCAGGGCCTCGGGCAGCAGGGTGTGGTTGGTGTAGTGGAAGGTGGCGCAGGTGATCGCCCAGGCCCGCTCCCAGTCGTAGTCGTGCAGGTCGATGAACAGCCGCATCAGCTCGGGCACGGCGATGGCCGGGTGGGTGTCGTTGAGCTGCACCGCGAAGTGCTCGTGGAAGTTGTCCAGATCCGGGTGCTGCATCAGGTGCAGGCGGATCATGTCCTGCAGGGAGCAGGCGACGAAGAAATACTGCTGCCGCAGGCGCAGCGCCTTGCCCTGGAACTGCTCGTCGTTGGGATAGAGAACCTTGGTGATGTTCTCGGCCTGGATCTTCTCCGCCACCGCGCCGAAGTAGTCGCCCACGTTGAAGTCGGCGAAATCGAAGCTCTTCGGCGCCTCGGCGCTCCACAACCGCAGGGTGTTGACCGTGTGCACCCGGTAGCCGGGAATCGGCGTGTCGTAGGGGATGCCCCGGACCACCATGCCCGGTGTCCATTGCACCCGGTAGCGGCCGGCCTCGTCGTGCCACCCCCCGGTGCGGCCGCCGAAGCCGACCTCCACCGCGAGGTCGGGCTTCTTGAACTCCCAGGGGTTGCCGGGCTGCAGCCAGCGGTCGCTCATCTCCCGCTGCCAGCCGTTGTCGATGGCCTGGTCGAACATGCCGAACTCGTAGCGGATGCCGTAGCCGATGGCCGGGATCTGCAGGGTGGCAAGCGAGTCCAGGTAGCAGGCGGCCAGCCGACCGAGACCGCCGTTGCCGAGCCCCGGTTCCTCCTCATGGTCGATGATCTGCTGCAGGTCGAGCCCTGCTTCCTCGGCCGCGCGGGCGAACTCGTCCCGCAGGCCGAGGCTGAGCAGGTTGTTCTCCAGATGCGGCCCCATGAGGAATTCGGCCGAGAAGTAGCAGACGATGCGGCTCTTGCTCTCCCGCAGGGCGGCCACCGAGTTGATGAAAAGCCCCTGCATGCGGTCGCGCAGGGTGGCGCTCACCGCCAGGAAGTAGTCGTTGAGCGAGGCGTTGAACGGCAGCACGCCCTGCTGGAAGAACAGCTTGTAGGCAAAGGCGCGCTTGGTCCGGGCAACCGGGTCGCGGTCGGTCTCGTGTTCGCTGGTCATGGTGCCGTCCTCCAGGGTCTCCGGTCCGCTCCGGCCGCACGGCCGGCCGCGTCCGTCAGAATTTCTCCGGGATATATTTGAACGGGTATTCGATGTCCTGGTAGCTCTTGCCGATCTTCCGCTTGGGCAGCACCACCTTGTCCTGCTTCAGCTCCTTGTGGGGGATCGCCCGCAGCAGATGGGTGATGGTGTTCAGCCGGGCCCGCTTCTTGTCGTCCGAACGGACCACGTACCACGGCGCCCAGGGGGTGTCGGTGGCGGTGAACATCTCGTCGCGGGCGCGGGTGTAGTCGTCCCAGCGGTCGTAGGACTTGAGGTCCATGGGCGAGAGCTTCCAGACCTTGCGGGGGTCGTCGATGCGGGCCGTGAGCCGGCGGGTCTGCTCCTCCGGGCTGACCTCGAGCCAGTACTTGAGCAGGATGATGCCGGATTCGAGCACCATCTTTTCAAAGGCCGGCACCACCCCGAGGAAGCGCTTGGCCTGCTCCTCGGTGCAGAAGCCCATCACCCGCTCGACCCCGGCCCGGTTGTACCAGCTGCGGTCGAAGATGACGATTTCGCCCGCGGCCGGCAGATGCGGCAGGTAGCGCTGGGCGTACATCTGCGACTGCTCCCGCTCGGTGGGCGCGGGCAGGGCGACCACGCGGAAGACGCGCGGGCTCACCCGCTCGGTGATGGCCTTGATGGTGCCGCCCTTGCCGGCGCCGTCCCGCCCCTCGAAGACGATGCACACCTTGAGCCCCTTGTGCACCACCCACTGCTGCAGCTGCACCAGTTCACCGTGCAGCCTGGCCAGTTCGGTTTCATAGGCCTTGCGGGTGAGCTTCTCGGCCGTGCTGTTCTCGGCCTTGCCTTTGCCTGGCTTTTCCTTCTTCCCCTTTTTCATTGGCTGCCTCCTTGCTGGTGTGTGCCTGCCCCGGGAAAGGGACCGTGTTCGGGTTGTCGGCTCGATTGCGTTATGCTGGCGGTGACAACGATGGCCTGCCGCCGGCGGCAGGCGGTTTTGATCAGTCGGGGATCAGCGGCCGCCCGTCGTTCAACTGCCGGTACAAGGCCGCATTGGCCTCGAGCTTTTGACGGATGGTGTCCAGCCGCTGCAGTTTCCTGTTGGCATGAATTTTTTTCACCTGCCGGCGCCCGCCCTCATCAGCCAGCACCACCATCTCGCCCGAGCCGCTCATCAGGTAAAAGGCGAGCAGGTCGTCCCGATCCTGGCCGGGCCGCACCTCGTTGTCCTTGTTGTCGAGCACCTCGACGCGCCGCTGCTCCCACGGCACATCGACCCGGTCGAGGTACAGGAGCACCATGTGGTTCTCACCGCTGCCCCTCATCTGGACAAAGGCGAGCCGCAGGTTTTCGCCCGGTATGCCGAGGTGGCGGAGCATGATCCACTTGGCGATGGCGATATCCTCGCAATCACCGGCAAAGGTGGCGATGGTTTCGAGCGGGGTGGCCCAGTAGTCCTCGCTGCGCCAGTGGGCCGCGTCGGTTGCCCAGGGGATGCGGTTCAGGGTGGTGTTGACCAGCGCCAGCTTGTCCCTGACCGGCAGATCCTGGTTCGACAGGATCAGCTGGTGCAGGGAGCGCAGCCGCTGGGCCGCCGGCTCGCCGTACTCGCGGCGGACCTGGTCGAAAATTTTTTCCGACCAGGGCGCGGGCGGAGCCCCGTTCGCCGAAGCAGGCGGGAACATCGCCAGGGCGCAGACGCAGAGCAGCAGCGAGAGGCGCAGCAGTCGAAGCGAAGGGCGTCCCGGCCACCACGACCACGGTCGCCTCGCTCCCACGTCCGGGCCGCGGTGGCCCCGCCATCCTGGTCTACGGCTGGTGTTCATGAACGCCTCCGGGTGACGGCAGCGATACACCCTGCCCGTTTCCGGGAGCAGCGCCGGCGGTGGCGGGCAAGGCCTTCTCCGGTTCCGGTCCGTGCCCCTTGATCCAGGCCAGCAGCAGGGTGTAGGTGACGGCCAGCACCACCGGGCCGATGAACAGGCCGATCACGCCGAAGGCGATCAGGCCGCCGACCACGCCGGCGATGATCAGGACCAGGGGCAGGTCCGCGCCCCGGCGGATGAGCAGCGGCCGGAGGACGTTGTCGAGCACGGCCACCACCACCGACCAGACCAGGAGAACGGTGCCCCAAGCCGTCTGGCCACTCCAGAACAGCCAGATCACCGCCGGAAACAGCACCAGGCCCGGGCCGATCTGGGCGATGCAGAGCAGGAGCATGACCGCGATGAAGAGCCCGGCGGCGGGCACCCCGGCAACGATCAGGCCAAGGCCGCCGAGGGCTGACTGGATGATCGCCGTGCCGACCACCCCCAGGGCCACGCTGCGGATGGCCAGACCCGAGAGTCGCACCGCCTCCAGGCCGCGGTCGCCGGCCAGCCGGCCGGCAAAAGCCGACACCAGCTGCGCCGCCTGTTCGCCCCGGGCGTAAAGCAGCGCGGCGAGCAGGACCATCAGCAGGAACTGGAGCGCGAGCAGGCCGATATTGCCCACCTGGCCGACAAACCACTTCATGGTGGTACTGAGGTGCGGCGCCAGTCGGGCGCTGAGTTCCTGCGGGCTGATCACCGCCAGATGCTGCCATCGTTCCACCAGGGAGTGGGAGATGAGCGGCACCTTGGCAAACCATTCGGGCGGCGAGGGGACGCGCACGGTTTTCAGGGCGTCAAACAGCGCCACCACATCGCCGGTCCGCCGGAGAATGGTGAGGATGGCGGACGAGAGCGGAATGACCACAAAAAGCAGCAGGGTCAGGGTCATGATCAGCACCGCGGCCCATCGCCTGTGGCCGCAGCGCCGCTCCACGGTCAGGAGGAAGGGCCAGGTGGCGACCACGATCATCACCGCCCAGCCGAGGGCGAACAGGAAGGGCCGCAGCACCGAAAGGCTGGCAACGATCATCAGACCGATGCAGAGCACGCCCAGGGTGGTGCGGACGATTTCGGGGGGATTCGCATTCATGCGGCCATTGGCCTCCGGTTCGGCTGGTGCGGGGAATACAGGTGCTGCCTTCCTGGCCTCGCCTGGGGTCGCTACGGTTCGCGGATCACGGCAGCGATGTCCGCGCCGAGCCGGGCGAGGTTTGTTCGCTGGCCGGCCACCCAGGCCGCGTGGCCGGGATCGGTGAGCGGCTCACGGTAGTCGCCGCGGCGGGTGCGCGGCCCGGTGCCGGCCGGGTCCAGGAGGGTCCAGCGGACCTCCAGGCGGGCCCATTGCCCGGGAAGGCCGTCCAGGGCGAGCACCTCGACCTGCACCTGCCAGGCGGCCCCGCCCGGCGGCTGCTGCGGGAACAGGGCCACCCGCTCGGTGGCGAGCTCCGCGGCCAGCCGCTCGGCCAGGGCCCGGCCGATCTCCCGGTCCACGCTCCCGGCCCAGCGGTGGTTCTCGGCCAGCTGAAAGCGGCCGTCGCTGCCGGTGGCGATGCGGGTGTTGTGGAGCAGGTCCGGCACCCGCACCGGGCCGACCACCAGGGCCGGGCCGTCGGCCCGGGCCGTGGCCGCTGCGCCGGTGTCCGCACCGAGCAGGCTGTGGTAGACCACCGGCGCCGGCGGTGCGGCGCACCCGGTGAGGATCGTTGCCAAAAGGGCGGCAAGCACGAGGCGAAACGGGAGACAGGACTTATTCATTACGAACGGGCTCCTTGCCGAAGATGAGCGACTGCGGCCGACTCTCCAGGGTGTCGGCCAGGTCGCGGAGGGCGCGCAGGGTCTGCGAGAGTTCTTCCAGGGTGCGGCCGGCCTGCGCGGGCAGGGGGGCGTCCCGGCCGGCGGTGGCCTGCAGCTCGGCCAGGGTCTGTTCCAACCGGACGAGGGTGGCGCCGAGTTGGGGCGCGGTCTCCCGGTCGAGCCGGCCGGCCAGGGTGG
>ERZ1645187.2027-NODE-2027-length-18238-cov-7.147555_pt1 | contig 18238 bp, 16 predicted proteins | sample MGYA00575352_ERZ1645187 | MGnify/ENA primary metagenome ERZ1645187 (study PRJEB40837, sample SAMN11349314) | freshwater sediment metagenome | isolation source: river sediment | host: Sediment | place: India: Wazaribad , New Delhi | collected 2017-02-21 ... | reverse complement strand
AAGGCCTTTTGCTCGTCGAGCTTCATCGTTTTCGCCTTCATGAAGAAGAGTTCCCGGTCGATCAGGTCGTTCAGGATACTCCGGAGCCCGTCAGGCGTACTCATCGCCTGGGCCTGCTTCGGATCGAGCGTCTTCAGAGCGCTTTCGATGTCGGCGACTTTGATCGGATTGCCGTCGACCACCGCCAGAACGGTGTTCGGATCCTGCGGCGCGGGCGCGGCAGGGACGACAAACGATTCTTTCGATGTGTCCGGAACGCCCTTCTCGGGCGTCGCGGCCAGGACAGCCGAGAAAGAAAGCAGAACAACCGCCGCGGAGCATGCAACAACACGGAACGATTTTCCCATAACACGATCTCCCCTCTAATATCCTTATATAGAAACCAGTGGAAGCATAACACGCTCCGACAGGGAACGGATACGTGTTTTCGCTCATGTTTGTCCAAAATCGCTTTTATTCACAATAAGTATTGTGAAAGTCTGAGGAAGCCCCGGAATTCCGGGATATCGCCGTGTCCCCGAACGGGTTGCGGATGATCTTCCGCCGCTCGCGAAAGCGCTCGAAAAAAAACCGCTCGCGCCATTCCCCCTTGACAATAGTTAGATGTCTAACTATATTTCGTTCAGAACGGGCGATCGGGTTTTCCGCCGCCCGAATCCACACACAACGGGGAGGCAATCGCAGTGAAAAAGATCATCGGCTTTCTGGGCAGTCCGCACGTCGAGGGCAACACCGGAATCATGGTCCGCGAGGCGTTGCGAGGCGCCGCGTCGCGGGGCGCGTCCACGAAGCTCGTCGTCCTCAACGAGCTGAACGCGAAGGGGTGTCAGGGGTGCATGGGGTGCCAGGGCAACGGAGGCCATTGCGTCGTGAAGGACGACATCACGCCGCTGCTCGAGGATATCTACGAGGCCGACGGCGTGGTCCTCGGGACGCCGGTCTACATGTGGCAGATGACCGCGCAGCTCAAAACGCTCATCGACCGGTTCTTCTGCTACCTGGACGTGAAGGGCGGCTACACGACGCACCTCGGCGCGGGGAAGCGGACCGTGCTCGTCGTCGCGCAGAACAACGCGAACCCGGACAGCTTCAAGGTCTATCTCGAATCCACGCGCGACATGCTGGGATTCCTCGGCTTCCCGGTCGAGAAGCTGGTTCACGCCTGGGGCGTCGCCGCTCCCGGAGACGTGAAGTCGCAGCCCGAACCGCTTCGCGCGGCTTTCGAGGCCGGGGCGGCGCTGGCGCGGTAGCGTGGGGAGACATACGGAAGTCGTCGCCCGGGCCAGTCGGATCCGGGAGGCGGCGAACGCGCTGATCCTGCGCGAACTCGAACGCCATGGCGTCAAAGGGCTCGTGCCGTCGCACGGCAGCCTGCTCTGCCTGCTCTACGCCGAAACGAATGTTTCGATGTGCGTGCTGGCCGAGCGGCTGCACCGCACGCGCCCGACGGTGACGGTTCTCGTCGACAAGCTCGTCGCGCTGGGCTACGTGACGCGCGAACAGGACCCCGGCGACCGGCGCGTCACCTGGGTCCGCCTGACGGATGCAGGCCGCGCGCTGCTCCCCGTATTCGAGGCCGTTTCCGACACGCTCGACGGGGCCGTGCGCCGGGGCCTCTCGGACGCGGAGGCCGCAACGCTCGAAGAGCTGCTGCGCTGCGTGCAGGAGAACCTGGAGGCGTAAATCCGTCCGGAAGACGCCGGGCCGCGTTTCCCGGACATCGCCGGGGAGCGCGGCCCGTTCCGCATCGCGCGTCAGGCGTTCTCCGGCCCGCCGGGCCGCTCCGAGACGATCCGGGCGACGATCTCGACGATCTCGGGATCGAAGGTCGTCCCGGCTCTCTTCCGGATCCGGGAGAGGGCTTCGTCGGGCGAGAGAGCGTGTTCGCTCCCGGGGTCGGTCATCGAGACGAAGCTTTCCACGACCCGGACGATCCGCGCGTCGATCGGAATTTCCACGCCCCTGATGCCCCTCGGGTACCCCGAGCCGTCCCAGTTCTCGTGATGGTTGAGGACGCCGTCCGCGATATCCAGCGTGTCGTCGAACAGGTTGAGGATCCGGAATCCCACGACGGGGTGCAGCCGGAACGCTTCGATCTCTTCCTTCGTCCCGGGTCCGCGGGCGTACGCCGTGCTTCGGGTCAGGGCAATCTTGCCGATGTCGTGCAGGAATCCCGTCTCCCGGAGCTTCCGGACGTCCGTCTCCGGCTTTCCCATCGCCGTTCCGACATCGCGGCACAGCTCGCTGACGAGGACGGCGTGCCGCTTTTCGGCCGGGTTTTCCGCGTGGAGCGTCTCGACGATCGTCCGGATCATGTCCGAGGCGACCGCCTTCCGGCCCAGGGTCTTCTCCCGGTACATCGCGTCCTCCGCGTTCTTCAGCGTCCCCTCGATGGGCTGCCGGATCGTCGTCTTCGTATCGAACCCGATCGAAATGCTCGCCTTGATCGCGACGATCTTCTCCTTCGCAAACTCGCGCGTGATCCGTTCGACGATCCTTCGGGCCTCCTCCCCGTCGGTTTTTGCGAGAAGGACCGCGAACTCGTCGCCGCCGACGCGGGAGACGACGTCGCTCTCCCGGCAGACCCGTTTCAGGATCGCGGCCGCCTTCCGGAGGAGTTCGTCCCCGACGGCGTGTCCGAAGATGTCGTTCGTCAGCTTCAGGCCGTTGACGTCGCCGAAGATGATCGTGACGGGCAGGTTTCGCTCGTCGTCGATCCTCCGGAGTTCGTCCTCGAACCCCATCCGGTTATACACCCCGGTCAGGACGTCGTGCCGGCTCAGGTAGACGATGCGATCCTCGCTCTCCCGCCGTTCGGTGTTGTCGAGGAACGTGACGACGGCCCCGACGATCTCCCCGTCCCTGTACTGGGGAGAGGAAAAGTACGACACCTCGAAGCTGGTCCCGTCGGCGCGCCGGAAGACCTCGTCCTCGACGTGGAGACGCTCCCCCGACATGAACGCGCGGAAGATCCTGCACTCCTGCGGCGAAACCGGCGTTCCGTCCCGGCGCGAATGGTGGATCAGGTCGTGCATGTTCCGGCCGGTCACGTCGGATTCGTTGTCGTACCCGAGCATTCGCAGGCCGCTCGCGTTGCAGAACGTGCACGCGCCGGACGTGTCGACGCCGAAGATCCCCTCGGCCGCGGAGTCGAGGATGAGACGGAGCCTGGCCGTCCGCTCCTCCACCGCTCCCTCGAGTCCCGCGACGAGCGCGGCGATCGTGTCGGCCATCCGATTGAACGATCGCGAAATCCTCCCGAATTCGTCCTCCCTCCGGATCGTCGCGCGCCGCGACAGATCGCCGCCGGAGAAGCGCTCCGTCGTTTCGATCAGCTCGTCGATCGGCTTCAGGAACACGTGCGTAACCCCCATATAGACCGCGATGGAGACGGCGAGACAGATCAGGATCATGACGACCGTCAGCCGGAGGCTCCTCTCGACGCCGGCGGCGAGGAATCGCTCCGGAACCGCGGACAGCAGAATCCAGTCGAGTCCGTTCTTCCGGTACTCCGCGACGCTCACGTAAAAACCGCCGTCCCGACCGGACAGGAACGGGGCGGAATCCTTGTGCTTCACGAATTTTTCGAGCGCCGCATCGAGGATATCGCTCCCCACGTCGCGGATCGTCCGTCGCCGGAACGCGCCGTCGGCCGAAATCTCGAAATCGGGCGTTCCCCACGAATTCGCGACGAGCGCCCCCGTGCCGCGTTCCGCGATGACCGCCAGGGCGCCTTCCGTTTCCACGATGTCCTTCAGGAAGCCGTTGATCCTCGAAAGCGTGATGTGGGTTCCGAGAACGCCCCGGAAGCTTCCGTCGCGGTTGCGGATGGGGTATGCGGCGGACAGCGCGAGGTCCTGCATGATGAAGTGCCGGTAGATCCGGGAGAAGACCGGCTTTCCCGTCTCCTTCGCGGCCCGGTACCAGTCGCGCGTGCGCGGGTCGAACTTCCCCGCGCGGACGACGACGTTCCCCGCGGTCATGTCGCCGCTCAGGAAGTAGTACCAGGACTCGCCGCCCGTCAGCGCGTCGTTTCGCATGATCTCGACGTCGTTGCTCGCGTTGCGCCGCGCGCCGTAGTATTCGCCGGCCTCCGAGCCGTAGCTGAAGCTGTAGACGTTCCCCGGCTGCGCGCGAAGCACCCCGGCGAAGAACCGCTCCCGCTCGGCGACGTCTTTGAGGTCGACGACGCCGTTTTCGATCGCGGCCCGATGGACATCGTTCATCGAGAGCGGCGCCGCGAGATAGGAATCGATCTTCTCGAAGATGTCCCCGTTCATATCGAGCGCCAGCTTCTCGGATACGCTCCGCGCCGAAGAATACCAGTTGGAAAACACGATGAATCCGACGGAAGCGGTCGTGAGCGCCATGAGGACGACGAAGACGACGATGATGACGCTTCGGATCGACATGTTCTTCGTTGTCACTCCCCCACCTCCGCGACGCGCCGCGAATTCGTCCCCGACCGCTCCGGGTCACGGGCCGAACGGGACGGACGGCCCGCTTCGAAACCGACGTTTCGCACATGCATTCCGGTCTTCGTGAACGTATTGTAGCAAAAATAGCCCTTTCCGCCTTCGGAGACGCATCCGGAAAACCCGAAAGATCCGCCCGACGGCGAATAGTGATATACTTATCGCACTAGTTCGACTATATCAGTCGGGAGGCGATGTCCATGAAGCGGATCGTGATTGCTGTCGACGGAAGCGAGATCAGCAGAGATCTGGCGGAATACGCCTTTCACTACGCGCACCGGGAGGGAGACGCGGAGCTGATCTTTCTGCATGTCGTGGAGCCCCCGAACCTCTCGGGGTTCGAGTCGGGGCAGCTGGTCGTGAATCTTCCATCCGAGGAAGAACGGAAGAATCAGGCGAGGACGACGATCGAGGCGCGTCTCCGGGACGCGAAACAGACGTTCCCCTTCGACGTTCCGCATCTGTCCGTCGTCGTGACGTACGGCGCGCCGTACAAGGAGATCGTCGATTTCGCAAAGGCAAGGGACGCGGACATGATCATGATCGGGCACCGGGGGTTGAGCAACCTCGAACGGTTCTTCATCGGCAGCGTAGCCGCGAAGGTTGTCGCACACGCCCCGTGCAGCGTCTACGTCCTCCGGCCGAAGGAGAAAGCTGCGGCCAAGTCGTAACGAAGCGAGGGAGAGATGGCCGGGCGGGTTCTTCATCGCAGAGGAGCGGATCTTCCGCTCCTCTTTCGTGGACGCACCGGAAGCGAAGGGTTCCATGACGACATCTCCCGGCCGCACCGGCCGGAACAAGCTGCCTGCATTGGGAAACCGTATGCTCCGCCAGGTCCCATATCTGCCGGAAACGTCCGGTTATCCGCAATATCGGGATCGGGCAGACGCCGTTCCCGCTACGCCATTTCCTCCGCGGGAAGAAACCCGAGGTTTTCGAGATGTTTTCTTGCCGCCGTTCGCCCCGTATTCAGACACTCGGACACCCTGTCAGACAGGCTGTCATCGCTTATTTCCCTATAGAGAATTTCAAGCATCTCTTTCGGCATGAGAAACATCGCAGCGAAAGCGTTGGCCCGTTTTTCGACGACGGAAGGAGCCCACGGTCCCGAGGCGATCGCCAGGGGGCGCCCCCGTTCCTGATCCCGAAGAAGATGACACAACTCATGAGCGATCGTAAAACGCTTCCCCTGAGGCATTCCGTTTCTTTCATAGCTGCTGTTGATCAGAATGGATGGAGCACAGCCGGGCCGTACGACGGCGACCCCCATTATCCCCGTATCGTCCAACCGGATCGAATCGACACGAATGCCCATTTCATCAACAATAGCCTCTATCTCGACGGCGCGGGGAACGCTCATGTCGGCGCCCAGCTTCCGATGAAGGCTCTCCGCCATTTCGTATCCCTGAAGATACGGCTCATGTTCGGACAGCGAATCACAGAGAATCCGTTGCACCTCGACATCGGACGGGGGAAGATCCAGTACGCTTTCGGCGAGACGGAACACGTCCGCTTCCCCTATCTCGGGAGCGACACTGCCGTACATCATTGTCGCGAGACTCGATCCTTCAAGGGCCAGGTCCGTCCCGGAAAGTCCCTCCAGGGCGAAAAAAGCGAATTTCTCCCGCAAACGGCCCTTCAGCGCATGAAGCCTTGTGCGCGCTTCTTCACGGGTGCGCGCCAAACCGCTCAGCCAGATCAATCGTTCCTCGCGAGACACATTCTTCAAGGACTCGATGTTTTCCCGCAACGCTATCAGGCGTGATTGACCTTCAGACGCCGGGGAAGCGATCTTGCTCTTGTCGAGCAGTATATGAACGCTTTCCTGCATTGCTTGGAAAAGAGGGATACAGACGGATTTCAAGGGGAGCAGCGCTTCGCCGCGTTCATACTCGAAATGGAACCCGTCAGGCATTCCGGCGTCCGGCGGCGGCCCCCAGGAAAAAAGAACGTCTTCACCATGCCGAAGGATGAGGATATCGGGAAAGATTCCCCCTTCGGCGGCGGAACGAATACCGTGGCGGAGACTCCATGTGTGCCACGATTCTTCCAGCAGGTCGGCTTCATCGTCCTTAAGATAGGGAAGTCGTCGCATGTCCCTGTCACGCAGCACCCATGCCGAATCCTCATCGTCGGGCAACCTCGAAGGGAACCCCTTGTCGTTCGAAACACGAGGGAGTTTGCTCTCGTGGAAGATCGCGTCCCAGTTCGCGACAAACCATTCAAAAAGAGGCAACAGATACCACGTCACCCCTCCCGGATCACAAAGATTACGTCCATCAACCCAAAGGTCAAGGCGTCCCCACGAAAGGCCATCCTCGGGGAGGGCGAATTTTCCCGCGTCGGGATCGGAGCAAAATTCAATTTCGACGGCGAATTTTTTTTTGTCCCCGAACGTTATCGGTTTCATTACGGATCCCTCCTCTTCATATCCCGACGACTCACTCGCCCTTCGGCGCGCCATTTTTTCGTCAACCAGGGCGGGACATCCTCCCAGGGAACCGGATACCCGTGCCACGTATCCTCTCCATGCTTTTGGGCGCAGTATGCCTGACCTTTGAAACAATTATAGCGTTTCCCTTCGACGGGTTCGCTCTCACGAAGGAGGCGGGCAGCCGTAAGAAGAGAAAGTTCCTCTTTCGGCGGACAAAGCGTTCCCTTGCGTCCCGGCTGCCAAGGCTCTTTGTGCTTGGGATTCGGTTCGTATTTCATTCGGAATACAAGCCTCCCGGAGTATTTTCTCGACGACATCTTTCTGCATAACGAATAACCTCAGGCAGAGATGTCATATCGGGAAACGTGATAACGTCATCATGGCGCTCGGCATGGCTTCAGAGGGCCTCCCGCAACGTCGGATATTTCCCTCGAAAGACATAGCGTCATTACACAAAGCAATAGTATTACACTCTGCGAGGCTTGTCCAAGATCCATCGTGTCAAAAATTAGTCTTTGAGGACCTGTAAAAATTCAATACCCTCGTTTTCGAACCTCCACCCCTCCGCTCCGACTGTCGATACAAACCGGGAATGTTCGGAGCGCGCCGCCGCATCCGGGAAAATACGCTTGACGCATTCGCAAATTTCCGACTATATTTATACGTTGTATCTCGGTATATTCGGAAAGATCCTTCGGCAGATCTGTCGCCGCGACAGACGCGACGGGGGAATCATCCAAACGAAATACGGGGGGGACGCCCCGATATCCGGAAAGGAGCGGATCAGCCATGGAGAGCCATTTCTTCGACGCCGTCAGGAACAGGAGAACGTATTATTCCATCAGCAATGAAACAATCGTTCCCTATGAGCGCATCCGGGAGATCGTGAACGAGGCCGTGAAGCATACGCCGTCTTCGTTCAATTCCCAGTCGGCGAGGGTCGTCCTTTTGCTGGGGGAGCATCACGAACGGCTCTGGGACATCGTCAAGGCGGAGCTGAAGAAGATCGTTCCCGCGGAGAAGTTCAAGGCGACGGAGGACAAGATCGACGGGGCGTTCCGCAGCGGATACGGCACGGTGCTGTATTTCGAGGATATGGAGGTCATCGGCGGGCTTCAGGAGCGCTTCCCCTCGTATAAGGACAACTTCCCGGTGTGGTCGAACCATTCGGCCGGAATGCTCCAGTTCGTCATCTGGACGGCGCTCGAGCTGGAAGGGCTCGGCGCGTCCCTGCAGCACTACAACCCGGTCATCGACGACGCGGTGAAGGCGGAGTGGCATGTTCCGGCAAGCTGGAAGCTGCTTGCCCAGATGCCCTTCGGCAAGGCGATCCAACACCAGGGGGAGAAGGAATTCAAGCCCCTGGAGGAGCGCGTCAGGGTCTTCAAGTAGGTTCCCATGACGACGGAATCCGGAACGACGGCGGAACATTTCGGCGAAGAAGACCGGACCGCGCTGCTCCTGTTGCGGCATCTGTGCGCGACCATCGGGAGCGCCAACGACGCCGACGACCACGGGTACTCCGACGATGCGCGGCGGATGCGCGAGGACGCCGCAGGGTCGATCCGGAATCTGGCGGCGCAGCACCCCTTCCTTGCGGCGCGCATCCCGACGCTGGAACGGGAGCTTGAGACCGGGCACATATTCGGTTTCGGCTGGGGGGACATCTATAACGCCGCGGACGCGCTTCTGAAGGGATCTTCGGACGACGACTGAAACGCGTGACGCGAATGAACGGAGGAATACGATGCAGAACGGAGAATCGCACGAAGCGCCCCGCGCGCAATGCGGCACGTGCTCGGGGCTGAAGGACGAGGAGTACGCATTTCTGAAATGCGGTCGGCCGGAGAGCAGCACGACGCTGCCGGCCGCCTTTAAATTCCTGAAGGTCGTACGGGATTTCAAGCCCATGAGCAGCCGCGCGCTGCAACTCCGGCAATGCCCCGAGTGCGGCTCGTACTACCTGTACCGGAGCGATTACGAATACCTGACCAACGGAACCGAAGACGAGGAGTTCCTGACACGACTGACCGAGGAACAGGCCGCCGAATGGATCGAGCGGCCCGAGGAGCCCTGATCGTCGCGTTTCATGATTCCATCGCCGAAATGACGAAAACTTTCCGAAGGGGGCGACGAAGATGATTATCGGCACGCTCTCCGAATGCGAGCGCTATTTCGTGTTCGGGGAAGGGTTCAGGAAGGCGTTCGAATTCCTCAGGAATAACGATATCCGAAAGATGGAGCCGGGCCGCCATGATATCGACGGCGACAACGTCTTCATTCTCGTTCAGGAATACGTTTCCAAGTCCATCGACAACTGCGGCCTCGAGGCGCACTCGAAATACGCCGATGTGCACTATGTCGCCGAGGGCTTCGAGTATCTCGGCTACACCAGCCTCGAACGCGCCGGGAAACCCGTCACGGAGTACGATCCGAAAGCGGACGCGGTCTTTTTCGAGAAGGAGTGCGAGTACATCCTCCTGCAAAAGGGCGACATCGCGATCGTGTTCCCGGAGGACGCGCACATGCCGCAGAAGCGGGCGCTCGTCCCGACGCCCGTGCGAAAGGCCTGCGTCAAGGTCCGGCTCGACTGAGGCGTTCGCTTCCCGTGAAAGGGCCGGGCGTGCGGAAAGCCCGCCGGAAACCATGAGATTCCGTTTGACAGACTCCCCCCGGTGAACGTATGGTGTGCATCGGGAGGAGTCTGTTCGTATTCGGACGATTCGGGAGGGAACCGCGACGATGATGAAACGAACGATGTACGTCTGTTGCCTGCTGCTCTCGATTTTCTTCCTCGCATCGGGAGGTTTCGCGGCCGCGACGGACGCGCCGAAAGAGAAGTCGTCGAAGGCGCTGTCGCAGATGCTTTTGGACATCGAAGTCGCCGCGAAGACGGCCGAGGCCGAAGTGGCCAGGCTCCCGAGCGTCGTGGACGACGAATGCTCCCGGATCAAGAACGCCCTGGACCGATGGGCGACCACGCGGCTCCGGGCCATCGTCGAGGCGAACTACGCCGATATCCGGAAGGCCCTCGCGGAAACGTCGCTGCCCCAGGAAGAGGGGGCCTTCAGCGTCTGGTGGAAGCAGACGAAGGCCGGCGTCGGCAGCAACGAGGATCTTGAGAATCTCATGAAGACGTACTTCTCCCTCCTTCAGCCGAGGCTGTCCTCCGTGAGCGAGGGATTCCAGCGAACGATCCTGGACGATCTCGAAAAGGAGACGACGTCGAATCTCCGGGAGTCCATGGAGCGGATCCGGAAACCCTTTCTGGGCGTCCTGAAACAGCGCCTGCCCGTGTACAACACGATCCCCGTCCCGAATACCGACAGGGCGACGACAAGCGTTTCCTCCGGAAAGATGGGGGATTTTTCCCGGGGTTCGATTCCGGTCAAGGGGCTCGTCGGCGCCGCGTTCGTTTTACTGGGGAAGAAAATCATCACGAGAATCATGAAGTTCCTGGCGCTCAAAATCTCGGGCAAGGTGCTCGCAAAGCTTCTTCCGGCGGTCGGATGGATTCTCCTGGCGTTCGAGGTCTACGATATGGCCGGGGCAAGAGACCGGTTTGAGGAAGAAATGCGGCGCGCGTTCTTCGAGGAGTACACGGCCGAGATCAGCGCCGAATCGTTGTGGTGGAAGGGCGAGGAGGGCGCAACTCCTTCGATGCGGGACGAAATCAACCGGAACGTCTGCTCGCTGCTGAAGAACTGGGAGCGGATCTGCCAGTCCGAGGCCGCGTCGATGATCCAGAGCGCGCACATCCTGTCGTTTTCCGAGCCCGTCCGGGAGTACGTCTCGAAGGAGATCGACGGCGGAGCGGAGTTCGAGCCGGTGCTTCAGAAGATGGGGATATTGTGGGACGTGTTCGGTCCGCTGCTCGCGCAGGGGCCGATCAGCGGTTTCGAGTCGATGCTCCTCGCCGCTCCCGACAGGAAGGATTTGCGGCTTCTCTCCAAAAGCATGGGGCTCGGGCTTCTGGAGATGTACGGAAAGTACGGGAAGGACTTCCTCCAGGGCGTCAACAAGATCGGCGTCCAGAACTTTCTTTCCGTCGGCGAATGGGCGGACAACAAAATCGACTGGCGCCTGCTGAACGAACGTTTCTCCCTTCTTCCCGACCTGTACGAGAACAGGGAGGCGTCGGTAGGGCTTCTTTCGCTCGTCCAGGAGGACGCCCCAATCGAAGGCGTCTCTCCCGAATCCATGGCGCGCATCGCCGCGAACAGGGAGCTCTTCCGGAAGATCTGGCGGATTCTGAAGCCGGATATCGAAAAGACGACTCTGCTCATCGGAAACAAAAAAGCGGTTTCGAATATCGGAGAAAGCCTTGCCGCGTTCCCCGCTTCCGCGGAGGCGTTCCTGAAAAGCTACGGGCCGGAGTTCTGGACGGCCTGGTCGCGGGACGATATCGCGGTTCTGCTGCAGATCACGGAGTTCCGGTCCGCGAATTACGGGAAGGCTCCCGAATTATCTCTGGTCGCTCCGGAGGACCGGGCCGAACTGATCACTGTCTTCCGTCAGGCGGGAAAGCCCGGAATCGCGCTCTGGGACATCTACGCGACGAAGGACTCCGGAATGCTGGGGAAGAACCGCGCGCGCCAGGCCGTCGCGTGCCTCTCGGACGGCTATGATTTCGAGGATCTGAAGGACAGGGAGCGCCTCGAATTCGCGATCACGTGCCGGAAAATACCGGTCATCGACAGGATTATCTATAACAATTTCAAGCAGCTCGGACAGATCCCCCGGATTCTCGTCGTCGCGGCAAGCGTCGTGATGGTGCTGGGAATGATATTCGCCCTCTTCCGGAGAAAATAGCGGCGGAACGGAGACCGAACGATGAACAAAACCGACATCCCCATCCTGACGGTGGATACGCTCCCCTCGAAGAAGCTGGAGTATCTCGGGTGCGTGACGGCGTCGTGCTGCCTCTCGAAATCCATCGTCGCGGACCTGTCCGCAAACATGAAGAACTGGACGATCGGCGGAGAGCTGCATCAGTACAAAAAAATGATCGATGACGCCGTCGCCCTGGTCATGACGCGGATTCAGCAGGAGGCGAAAAAAACGGGCGCGGACATGGTCATCGGGTTCCGCCTTTCCACGACGAGCGTCTCGTCCGGGGCCGCGGAGGTCATCGGCTACGGGACGGCGGTGCGGCTTCTCGCGGACTGACCGGGGCGCGTCCGAAAACGCCGCTCACCCGCGTCAGACGCCCTCGTCCGTCTCCTGCCGGATGCGCTCGACAATGGCGTCGATGTCGTCCTTCCCGCCCGAAATGACAAGGCGGTCTCCCTCTCCGATGACCGTATCGGCCGTCGGAAAGACGAATTCCCCGTCGCGCGCGAAAAGAAGCACCATGACCTTGTAGGTTTTCCGGAAATGCAGCTCGGAGAGCGTCTTTCCCACCATTTCGGCAAGCGGGGCGACCTCGCCGACGAAGAAGGGGCTTCCGCCGATCTGGCTGAACGACGAGATCCACGGGTGAACGATCTGCTCGGCCACGCGTTTCCCGATATCCCGCTCCGGAAAGATCACCTTCTGGGCCCCCACCCTCGAGAGAATCCGCGCGTGGATCGCGCTTTGCGCGCGCGCGATGACGAGCGGAATTCCGAGCCCCTTCAGGATGGTGGTGGCGAGGACGCTCGCCTCCAGGCTCTCCCCGATGGCGACGACGCCGACATCCGCCTCTTTCGCGCCGACCTTGACCAGCGCGTCCTCGTCCGTCGCGTCCGCCTGCGCCGCGATATCGACATAGTCCGAGACGGACGCGACCCGCTCCTTGTCGGCATCCACGGCGACGATGTTCTGCGAGAGGGCCGAGAGCTGTTCGCACAGGGCCGTCCCGAAACGGCCGAGCCCCACGACCAGGATCATCTGTTTTCGCTTCATCAGGAATACATCTCCTTATCCCACGGGAATATGCGTCTCCGCGTACGAGACGCGCGACGGCGTCTCCCGCGCGGCGACTCCGTACATGAACGTCAGGATGCCGACGCGCCCCCAGAACATCAGCAGGATGACCATGATCTTTCCGGCAGAGCTGAGCGACGCGGTGATTCCGAGGGAGAGCCCCACCGTTCCGAGCGCGGACGCGACCTCGAACGCGAGCGCCCTGAAAGGGAGCGTTTCCAGGACGGCGAGAACCGTTATCCCGGCAAGGAGCGTCAGCGTGTAGAGGACCGCAAGCGTGAACGCGAGCGAGACGTTCTCCCGCGCGATCGAGCGGTTGCCGACGACCAGTTCGTCCCGCCCGCGGATCTCCCTGACGGTAGAAAGCAGCAGCAGCGCGAAGCTCGTCGTCTTGATCCCGCCGCCCGTCGACCCCGGCGACGCCCCCACGATCATCAGCAGGATCGTGAAGAAGACCCCGAGCGAGGTCAGCCTGTCCATCGGGATCGTGTTGAATCCGGCGGTGCGCGGCGAGACGCTGTGAAAGAGCGCGTTCCAGAGCTTCCATCCCCACGAATGCCCGGCGAGCGCGCCGTTCCAGTCCGAGACGCAGAGCGCGAGCGCGCCCGCGGCGACCAGGACGGCCGACACGACGACGACGAGCCGCGAGTGCGCCGAGAGGCGTCCCTTCCGCCGGAACACGGAGTTCCACATGTCGTCGAGGACGAGGAACCCCGCTCCGCCCAGGAGAATGAGCGTCATGACGGTCAGGGGGATCGTGACGGTCCCGGAAAACCGCTGGAGGCTGTCGGAAAACGGGGAGAACCCGGCGTTGCAGAAGGCGCTGACGCTGTGGAAGACGGCCAGGAAGAGCGCCTCCGGATCCGGCGACGAGCCGCGGAACGCGAGGAACAGCGGAACCGCGCCCAGCGCCTCGATGAGCGCCGTGATGCAGACGACCTTCTTCGCGAGCCGGACCGCGCCGGACGGCGAATCGAGCCCGAGTCCGCCCGAGAAGAGCATCCGCTGCCGGATGCCGATGCGCCGCCGGAACGCGTAGAGGAGGGCCGTCGTCGCGGTCATGACGCCCAGGCCGCCGAGCTGGATGAGGACGAGGATCACGACCTGCGACGCCCGCGAAAAGTCCGCCCCGGTGTCGACCGTCGCCAGCCCCGTGACGCAGACGGCCGATGTCGCGGTGAAGAGGCAGTCGAGAAACGAGACGCGGCCGCGCGGCGCGTTTCCGAGCCACAGCGCGGCCGCCCCCGCGAGGATCACGGCGAGGAAGCCGACGAGTATCGTTCGTTCGATCCGGAATGAGCTGTATATTTTCACCGTTTCGTCACTTCGTTTCGAGAGATTCGTCCGTCTGCGGTTCGGCGGTGATCCGGTACCCCACGCCGGGTTCCGTGCGGATGAGTCTCGGTTTCGACGGATCCGGCTCGACCTTGCGCCGGAGGTTGCTCATCGTGACCTGGAGCAGGTGGCGCTCTCCGGAATATCCGTCGCCCCAGACGGCCCGAAGGAGCTGCGCGTGCGTCAGCACCTTGCCGGCGGACCGCAGGAGCACGCGGAGAAGGTCGTATTCGATCGGCGACAGCGGGACGGGCTCGCCGCGGAGCGTCACGACCCGATGCTCGAAGTCCGCGCGCAGGTCGCCCCACTCGAACACGGGTTCCTGCGCGCCTCCCCCCTGCGTCCGGAGCACGGCGCGGATCCGCGCGGCGAGTTCCCCCTCGCCGAACGGTTTGGTGACGTAATCGTTCGCCCCCGCGTCGAGCGCGGCGACCTTCTGGTCCTCAGCGTCCCGGACGGAGAGGACGATGACGGGAACCTCGCTCCACTCGCGAAGCCGTCTGATGGCCTCCACCCCGTCGATGTCCGGAAGGCCGAGATCCAGAACGACGAGGTCGGGCCGGAACGACGCGGCCGTCGCCAGGCCGAGCTCCCCGGTTTCGGCCTCCTGGACGTCGTACCCTCTCGCGCCGAGGGCGACCCGGAGGAACCGGCGGATCGGGCGTTCATCGTCCACAACGAGAATCCGGAGTCCTTCCTTCACGCTTCCGCCTCCTCGTACGCCGGCAGCGCGACGCGAAAGACCGTTCCCCCGCCGTCGCGCGGGAACGCTTCGACGGTCCCGCCGTGGGCTTCCGTGACGGCCTTGCAGATTGAGAGTCCGAGTCCCGTCCCCGCGCCGCCCCCGTCGCCGTCGCCGATCCGGTAGAACTTTTCGAAGATCCGTTCCCGGTGCTGCGCCGGAATTCCCTTTCCGCGGTCGGCGACGTCCAGAACGACCTTCCGCCCTTCGCCGCGAAGCGTCACGTCGATCGGCGAGCCGTCGGGCGAATAGCGCGCGGCGTTCTCGAGGAGGTTGCTGACGACGAGTTCCATCAGTCCGGGATCGACCGGCGCGATCGGGACGCAGTCGCACCGGACGGAAACCGGGTGCGTCTCGAAGGCGCCGCGCAGGTTCTCGACGCTCTCGTCGACGACATCCCGAAGATCGGTCGGACAGAGACGAAGCGTCAGGCGTCCCGCCTCGATCCGGGTCATCCCGAGAAGATTGCCCACCAGCCGGTTCAGCCGGGCCGCCTCGTTCCGGGCGGAGTCGAGCAGCTCGCGCCGGTCCTCCGGCGGAAGCACGAAATCTCCGTCGGCCCGCTCGGCCTCAGTGAGCGCGCTGAGGACTCCGGTAATCGTCGCGAGCGGCGTCCGGAATTCGTGCGAGATGGAACTCAGCAACGCCCCCTGAAGCCGTTCCCGCTCCCGCGCGATCTCTCCCTCGCGCGCCGCGGCGGCGAGGCGTTCCCGGTCGAGCGCCGCGGCCGCCTGCAGAAGGAACGCGTCGAGCAGACGCTTCGTTTCCCGTTCAAAGGGAGACCGCCCTCCGCCCGAAAGCGCCAGGACGCCCGCGACGGTGTCCGCTCCCGAAAGCGGACACAGCGGCAGAAAGGTCGCTTCGACCGGAGCGAACGCGTCGGTCCATCGCCCGCAGGGCGCCCGATGTTGTGCGCTCCATTCGACGGTTCCCGCAAAATCGGGAGTCTCCCAGAACCCCTCCGTCGATTCGACGAGACGGTGCGCGCCTGTCTCGTCGGGAAGATACAGGCCGGCGTCGCGCCCGAAGAGCCGCCTCGCGCGCCGCACGATCACGGAGCCGGCCGCGGCGGAGGTTCCGGACAGCTCCCCGATGAACTCGTACAACGCCCGGATCTCGGCCTCGCGCCGCAGCGCGAAATCCTCCCGCTCGCGGGACCGGGAGGCGAGCGCGCTCACAACCAGGCTGACGAAGAGCAACCCCACGAAGGTGATGACGTACTGCGAATCGTCGACGGCGAGCGTGTACATCGGAGGAACCAGAAAGAAATCGAACGCCAGCACGCCGAGGATCGAGGCGAAGATCGACGGCCCCCGGCCGTACGCGAGCGCCGAGACGACCGAGACGAACAGGTAGGCCATCGCGAGGTTCGTGAGCGCGAAGGCGTTCCGGAGGACGAACCCGAGAAGCGTCGCCGCGCCGACGAGCAGAGCCGCCCCGAGATACGAAACCTCGGGAACGGCTCCCGCCCCAAACGTACGAATTTTTCCCGACAGTCGCGACACGGACATCCCCCCGTCGGACGTAGTGTCGCATCAACCGAAAAGCCTGTCCAGCCCCGAAGAGAGGATCGAAAGACCGTACTCCGCCCCCGCGAAGTAGACGAACGGAGCGAGCAGTCCGGCCGCCCCCCAGGCGAGCAGGAACCGGCGGCGGCTCCGCTCCCGCAACGGCGACGGAATATCGACGCTTCCGTGAAGCAGGAGAATCTCCGCGAGCAGGACGAGCACGTTGAACAGCATCGCGAGCGGGGCCGCGTTCGCGACGCCCGAAAGCCCGAGAACGTCCCACGCGCGAAGGTCCGGCGACATCGCGCCGAGAAGCGCCGGGACGAGGATGGCGCACTTCGACGCGTCGACCGCGAACCCGAAGAGCATCAGCAGCGAACGAAGCGCGGCGAACCGCTTTCCCGTCGCGACGACATCCCGCAGGCGCGCCGCGCAGTCGTCGCGTGTGACGAAGTCGACGCCCTCCCCTTCCCGCGGCGAGAGAACCACATCGCACAGCCCGGCGTTTTCCGGCGACATCCCGGCGAGGACGCGCCCCTCCGAGCGGAGCCGTCCGAGCGTCGCGTTCCGGATGTCGGGAGTCGCGCCCGCGATGAAGTCGTCGATCCCGGCCCCGGCGACCGCGGACGCGACATCCGCCTCGTCGCCGGAATCGATCAGAAGCGTCCGGACGCCCCATCGACGGAGTGATTTCAGGGGCTCCATGAAGCTTCCGCGAAGAGTGCGGCGAAGGTGAATCGTTCCGAGAACCGCGTCTCCTTTCGCGACGAGAACCGCAACGCCTCCCGACCGGACGATATCGTCGGCGACGCAGCGTACGGCGCGCGGCGCATCGCCGCCCGCTTCCCCTACGAAACGGACGATCTCTTCGGGCGCGCCCATGCGGACATCCGGGGACTCCGCATCGTCCGGAGGGCACTCGTCCTCTCCGGGAACGACGATTTGCCGCGAGGCGTCGAGAATCGCCTTTCCGAGAGGCGATCCGTCGCCCCGACACGCGCACCGCGCGGCGCGGACGAGAACATCCTCCTCGACCTTCGGCGCCGGGACGAACGCCTCCACCCGGAGCGCCGGCGCGAAAACCGAAGAAAGCCCGCCGAGGAGCACGGCGTCAACCTTCGCGGACTTTTCGAGCGCATCCGGCGACGCGGGAACGATCCCGCGGGCGGCAAGCTCCCCGATCCAGCGGAAGCGGACATACGGAAGCACCCCGAGCGTCGCCGGGATCAGACACGCAACAAGCGCCACGAAACGGACGGCCGATACGCCCCCTGCGCTTCGGGGGGATCCCGTCAGGCCGAGCGCCGCGAACGTCAGCATCAGAGCGATCGGGATGAACGACGCGAAAAAGAGCAGGACATTGCGGACGATGTCGCCCGGATGCTCCCCCGGGCCGGACGGCGGGACCTCTTGTCCGGCGAAGAAGCACACGGCGACGAGAAGGCAGAGCATTCCGGCCGAGTATCCGGCGAACGACGCGTTCTCGCCCGTATCGCACCCCGAAAGCGCACACCCCCATGCTCCGGCCAGCAGCAGCGCGGCGACGCAGACCGCCGGAAAGACCGGGATCGCCCGGAAGGCCCGGACAAACGCGCCCCGGAACGCCGGACGCTCTCTTGCGGAAAAAACGTCGGCTCCGGAAATCGACAAATCGCGGATCATACCGATCACATCCTTCGTGTATCCGCGAAAAGTCTAGCGCGTTCTCCGTCAAGGCAGGGGCAAGGATGCCCCCCGATCGCTCAAAAAACCGTCAAGACGGACACGCCCGCGGACGGGGGCCGCTTGACGTTCCGGCCGTTTATGCCTATCCTTGTGAAAACCTGATATGGGGGAG
>ERZ1645187.2024-NODE-2024-length-18244-cov-6.655451_pt1 | contig 18244 bp, 18 predicted proteins | sample MGYA00575352_ERZ1645187 | MGnify/ENA primary metagenome ERZ1645187 (study PRJEB40837, sample SAMN11349314) | freshwater sediment metagenome | isolation source: river sediment | host: Sediment | place: India: Wazaribad , New Delhi | collected 2017-02-21 ... | reverse complement strand
TGCCATGCTGGCCGTTCTCACTCCTTTCGTCATGGCCCGCTTCACGCGGGCCAACCATGGGCCGGTGTGGATGATCGCCCCGCAGGTATTTGCGGAGTGCAATTGCACGGCCCCCGCGCCCTTGTTAGTCTCCCCCGCAAGGGGAAGCGCATGTCCGAAATCGTCTTCAAATCAGCTCTTGAGCTTGGCCGCATGCTCAAGAAGAAAAAGCTGTCGGCGGTTGAACTGCTGGGCGAATGCCTGACGCAATATGCCCGCCACAATGCACGCATCAACGCAGTCATACTCACTGACCTAAACCGCGCGCGCGCCGCCGCACAGGCCGCCGACAAGCGCCTTGCCGCCGGCGAGACGCTTTCGCCCTTCGACGGCGTGACGATGACGGCGAAGGAGAGTTTCGACTGGCAGGGCCATCCCTCCACCTGGGGCGATCCGGCACTCATCGACAACGTGCCGACGAAGAATGCCGTGGCCCTGCAGCGCATGCTGGATGCGGGCGCTGTCATGTATGGCAAGACCAACGTGCCGCTGTCGCTGGCCGACTGGCAGAGCTTCAACGCCGTCTATGGCACCACCAACAATCCGTGGGATGTGACGCGCACGCCGGGTGGTTCCTCCGGCGGTTCGGCGGCAGCCCTGGCCACCGGCATGACAGCACTGGAAATCGGTTCGGACATCGGTGCCTCCATTCGCAACCCCGCCCATTACTGCGGCGTCTACGGCCACAAGCCCACCTATGGCGTGGTGCCCTATCGCGGCCACCTCATGCCCGGCAGCGTGTCGATCAGCGACATCACGGTCGCTGGCCCGCTGGCACGCTCGGCCAGGGATCTCAGCGCGATGATGGGCCTGCTCGCCGGAACCGAGGGCATCGAGGCGCACGGGCTTCAGGTGAAGCTGCCCAAGCCGCGATTCACGGCGCTGAAGGAGCTGCGTGTGGCGGTGAAGCTCAACAGCCCCGTCAGCGACGTCGACCAGTCCTACCAGAACCGCCTCATCGCGCTGGGCGAGTTCCTGAAGAAGAAAGTGAAGACACTCTCCTACACCGCCGAGCCCGGCTTCAGCGATGAAGAGGCCTACGAGAACTACATCACCCTGCTGCGCGCCACTGCCACCAAGCGCATGAGTGAGGCGGAGATTGACGCAGCGCGCGAGAAGGCCCGCAGCTTTGATCCCGGCGACAAATCCTATGTGCCGCTGATGACGCGGGCCTTCGCGCTGTCGCATGGGGAATGGCTGCGCGCCAATGAGCGCCGTCACCAGATGGCCGTTGCCTGGGACCAGTTCTTCGAGGACTGGGACGTGCTGCTGTGCCCTGCCGCCGCCTCCGCCGCCTGGCCCCACGACCAGGTGGGCGAGCGCCATGAGCGTTTCATCCCTGTCAACGGCAAGCAGGTCTCCACCATCGACCAGCGCTTCTGGGCGGGCTACTCCGGCAATTTCTATTTGCCCTCCACCATCGCCCCCATCGGCCTCATTCCGGCAGGACTTCCGGTCGGCGTGCAAATCATCAGCCGCGCCTACGGGGACTACACGTCGCTCAAGGTGGCGGAATGGATCGAAGAAGAATTTGGCGGGTTTGCGGTGCCACCGGGGTATTGAGGGAGGGGTTATTGAGGCGGGAGGCACGCTGCCACCCACTCCCCTCTGGCCGTCATGGCCCGCTTCACGCGGGCCAACCACACCCGGCCCTATGGCTGGCCCGCCTGAAGCGGGCCATGACGGTGCTTTGGGATATCTTTTGGCACCGCTGGATCACGCACCATGCCTGGCCGCGTTCCCTGTCTTTTTAACTCCCCGCGCGTTCCGTCATTCTCCGCCTGCGCGGAGGGTGACGGTGAATGAGAGATGCTCACACGAGGTCGGTCACTCTTGTCGTTCCCAGCACAACCACCCAACCTCGTCACCCCGGCGAAGGCCGGGGCGGGGCTTTCCCGCTGGGAGGTCGGATTTCGACATTTTCAGAGTGACGGCGCGCCCGTTCACTCAAAGAAATCCTCATCCAGCCGCTTGATTTCAATCGTTTCCTGCACCCGGCAGCCCACATTGAAGCGAACCAAGTGACTGGCCAATTGCACGCCATCGACGAGAACGATGCGTTTCCCCAATCTCTCCGCCGTTTCTACTGCGGCTTTGGTGAAGGATGACGTGGTCACAAATAGGCCTTTCGTCGCCTTGTGCATGTCAAGGCTTCCGTAGAAGTCCCTTATTGCTGATGGCCCAATGCTGTTGTCACTCCTGTAGCGTTTCGCCTGGATGTAAACACGATCGAGTCCGAGCGTATCCTGATCAATGACACCATCAACGCCATCATCGCCCGAGCGGCCCAGTATCTTGCCAGCGTCTTCCACCGAACCGCCGTATCCCATTGCAAGCAACAACGAAACAACAGCCCTTTCAAAAAAAGCTGGTGATGCTTGCTGGATGCGTTCTACGATTTCTGCGCCAAGACTGGCGTTGATCTCCCGGTTAAGTCTTCGCAGTTGGTCATCCGGTGTTTCGTGAGTGGTTTCAGTTGCGCCAGAGGACGGCAAGACTTCAACTGGCTGCAACTCTTCGTTCACATTGCCCGTGCGGAAGCTATTGAACTCCGGGAATTGCTCAAGGAACCGCACATCAATTCGCGCAGGCGGCGACTTCAGGACTTGTTCACCGCGGGATGTGATCCTGAAGTGGCCTCGGCGCGTCGGCTCAACCAGTCCAGCTTGCTTCAGATACGTCTTGGCCCAGTGAACGCGGTTCGAGAAAGTGGATTGCTTGCCACTCGGCAGCATTTCTGACAGGTCATCGTCGGTGAGATCGAGTTCGATGGCCAGCTTGTCAACAACATCACCAATCCGCACTTCCCCTTCTTTGGAGGAGCGCAGAACAGGAAGCATCAGAGTTTGATAGTCCGGTACGGGCATTTGCCATCCTTGCAACCGGAGATGTGGTAGCATTGTTACTAGGCGGTGAACACTCCCATCGACTCAAACATCCCTGTCCAACAGTTGGGTGCGCGAATGCCAAATCTGGGACTGAACGTGCGGGTTGATCGCAGCCCCGCCCCGGCCTGCGCCGGGGTGACGGAGAATTGAACATTGATCCCGCATATCTCCCGCCCCCTACCCCTTCATCGCCGCGCAGAGCCTTGCGCCCACGCTCACATTCCGCGTCCAGACGTAGACCGCGAGCAGCGGCCTCTCGTGGGTGATGGTGGCGTGGGTGACGAGTGAGGGGTGCCAGATCACGTCACCCTGCCGGCGTGTGACGAAAGGCTGGTCATCGCCCTTGCGCCAGTCAGAGGGTTCGGTGAGCGGCCAGTAGAGTTCGGGCGCGGGGTGGTAGTGGTCGAGGTAGTGGCGGTGCGGCCCCAGCAACAGCACCCCGATCAGGTAGTCGTTGCCGGCGAAGAAGCCCTTGGGGCCGATCAGTTCGGCCCAGGCATAATTGTCGGAAAAACCGGCACCCAGGAGGGCATCGGTGTAGCTGGCGCTCTGCTCCCAGTGCAGGGCGGGTGCCAAGACCTTGAGGGCGTCCGACAGTTCGGCGTCCAGCGTGCGGGCCGCTGCGAGCGTGGCGTCGAGGTGTTTCACCACGGGTTTCGTTGCGGGTTCCGGCGCCTTGAAATTCTCGTCCTTCAGCGGCTGTTCCGAGAGGCGGTAGATCACGTTCTCCACGCCTTCGCCGCCGCGCGCCATCAGCCCGCGGGCGATGCGTCCGATCACATGGCGCACATCCGGCGCCGTCACCTCAGTCATGTCAGTCCCGGTCCCGTGATTTCGCGGATGAGCTTGCGCTGCATGGCCGCTCCGAAGTCGTCATAGCTGTCCGCTTTGACCACAAAGTTGGAGGGTCCGCCAGTGACCTGCCGCTCCATGTAGACATCCAGCGTCGGCCATTCATTGGCGATGGCAAGGCCGTTGATGGTGATGCCGCGGGACACCACCTCGTCGCGGGCACGGAAGGCGGGCTTGCCCATGTTGTTGCGGCCGTCGGTGGAGACATCGATCACATGGCGCGTGGCAGGCGGCGCAAGCTGCATCAGCGCGCCGCCAAAGAGCATCGCCGCCGACATCGCCGTGCCGCCCTGGCGCGCAAGGCGCGGCGCGTGCAGCAGGCGGCGGCTGAGGGTTTGCGCATCGGCTGATGTGGCTATCTCCGTCCAGGGCTGGATCACCACCTGCGTGTCAAGGTCGGACCAGAGAAAGGCACTGACGGCGATCCGCTGCAACGGACCTTTCTGGATTGCCTGCCACACGGCATCACTGGCAAAGGCATCGCCCAGTCCTTGCATCTGCAGGCGGTACTCTCGGGCATCAACGCTGTAGGAACAGTCAATCGCCAGCACGAGGGCGAGGTCAACCGGGGCCGCATCGGCGCGTGCCCGCGGCATCGCGAACGCCGCGAGACATCCTGCCCCGAACACACGCCGTGTCAGGGAGGCGGCGGGCATCGCTAGTGCGACGCGAACTCGGCGTAGTCGAGGGCGCGGCAGTCGGCGGCTTTCCAGCCGACATGGACAGTCTTGCCCTCGTCCACGCCGCCGGTGTTGGCCTTGTTCGGCACCTTGACGATGAAGTCGTCGTGGCCTGCGACTTCCAGGCGGGCGCGGATGTGGTCGCCCAGATAGATCAGTTCGGCGATGCGGCCCTTGAGCAAGCCATCGACGGACTTCGCGCCGGGATTGATTTCCACGCGCTCGGGCCGCACCGAAAGCAACGTGCGCTCGCCCTTCTTCACGTTCACCGCCAGCGCCTTCACCACGTCACCACTGTCGAGCTTCACCTGCGAGGTGCCATCGGCGCCCACCTCCGTCACGGTGCCCTTGAGCTTGTTGTTCTCGCCGATGAACTGGGCGACGAAGGAATTCTGCGGGCGCTCGTAGAGTTCGGCCGGAGTCGAGAGCTGCTGCACCACGCCATCGTTGAACACGGCGATGCGGTTCGACATGGTGAGCGCTTCCGACTGGTCGTGGGTGACGTAGACAACCGTCACGCCGAGGCGGTCGTGGATGTGCTTGATCTCGTACTGCATCTGCTCGCGCAACTGCTTGTCGAGGGCACCGAGCGGTTCATCCATCAGCACCAGATCGGGTTCGAACACCAAGGCGCGGGCCACGGCAACGCGCTGCTGCTGGCCGCCGGAAAGCTGGCCCGGCCTGCGGGCCGCCATCTGCGGCAGCTGCACCATGTCGAGCGCCTTCTTCACGCGCGTCTCGCGGTCGGCCTTGGGGACGTTGCGCACCTCCAGCGGGAAGGCGAGGTTTTCCGCCACGGTCATGTGGGGGAAGAGCGCGTAGTTCTGGAACACCATGCCGATGCCGCGCTTGTGCGGCGGCACGTTGTTGATGGGCTTGCCCTGCAGGTAGATTTCACCGTGGGTGGCGGGCTCGAAGCCCGCCAGCATCATCAGCGTCGTGGTCTTGCCGGAACCGGACGGCCCCAGCATGGTCAGGAACTCGCCCTTGGCAATGTCAAGGTTGAGGTTCTTCACGACAAGCGTCTCGCCATCGTAGCTCTTCTGCACGTTGACAAAACGGACCATGGCTTCGGAATTGGACACAGGCGACCTCTCCTTGTTGCGGGCAGCATAGCAAGCGCGGCGCGGAAGGAAAGCCCCGCGCCTGTCTGCTACTTGCGCTTTCCCGCCTTCTTCGCGGGCTTCTTCTTTCCCGCCTTTTTCGCGCCGATGATCAGGTGCTCCGGTCCGTAGGGGAAGCCGGTGATGTTGCGGTTGCCCTTTTCGGTGATGACCAGGATGTCATGCTCGCGGTAACCGCCCGCACCCTTCTGGCCCTCAGGGATCATGATCATCGGCTCCATGGAGACGACCATGCCGGGTTCGAGAACGGTGTCGCAATCCTCGCGCAGTTCCAGCCCGCCCTCGCGGCCATAATAGTGGCAGAGCACGCCGAAGGAGTGGCCGTAGCCGAAGGTGCGGTACTTGAGCAGGTCATGCTCGGCATAGATGGCGTTCAGCTGTTTGGCGATGTCGGAGCACTTGTTGCCGGGCACCAGCAGCTTTTTGCCTTCGTCATGAACCTTGCAGTTCACCTCCCACAGGCGAATGTGCTCTTTCGATGCGCTCTCGGCAAAGAGCGTGCGCTCCAGCGCCACGTAGTAGCCGGCCACCATGGGGAAGCAGTTGAGCGAGAGGATGTCGCCACGCCTGATCTTGCGCGAGGTCACGGGGTTGTGGGCGCCATCGGTGTTGACGCCGGACTGGAACCAGGTCCAGGTGTCCATCAGTTCGGCATGGGGCCAGACGCGGGCGATCTCGCGGATCATGGTGGCGGTGGAGTGCAGCGCCACCTCATGCTCGGGCGCGCCAACCGCAATGGCTTCAACGCAGGCCGCGCCACCGAGATCGGCGATCTTCGTCATCTTGGCGATGTGTTTGATCTCTTCGTCCGACTTGATCCAGCGCAGGCGCTGCGAGGGGGCGGCGCAATCGACGAATTCCACACCGGGGAAGGCATCCTGCAGCTGCTTGCGGAAATCGACCGAGACATGGTCGAGTTCAATGCCGATGCGCTTTGCGCCCTTCATCAGGCCCTGCGCGGCGACGAAATAGTTTTCCTTCGACCAGTCTGTGTAGGTGACATTGTCGCCGAAGGTGCGGCGGGCGGGCTGGCCGCCGTCAATGGCCGCCGTCACGGTCGTTGCCTTCTGCTGGGTCAGCACCAGGCCGTATTTGCGGCCGAAGTAGCAGTAGAGGAAATCGCCGAGGTAGCAGATGTTGTGATAGCTGGTGAACAGGCAGGCATCGACACTGGCGCGGGCCATCCAGCCGCGCACCGCGTCCTGGCGGCGCTGCATTTCGGCGGCCGAGAAGGTGGGTTTCGGGCTCTTGCCGTTGTTGCGGTAGTCCACAAGGGCTGGGCGGTCGAGTGCGGCCATGGTCGGGCGTTTCCTTTGGTTCATGAGTTTGCTTTGTGTTTCACGGAGAAAAGTCCAAGAAAATACTTGAGTCAAAGGAGCCTTCCTCACTATCCTGATGAATGAAACTCATGGTTCAGAAGGTCGCTCATGGCCAAACTCCCGCCGCTCAATGCGCTGCGCTGCTTTGAAGCGGCGGCCCGGCACCGCAGCTTTTCGCGCGCCGCCAGCGAGCTTCATGTCACCCAGTCGGCGGTCAGCCATCAGGTCCGGCAGCTGGAGGACTGGTTCGGCGTCATGCTGTTCGAACGCCAGGGACGGCAGACCGTGCCCACGGGCAAGGGCGAGACGCTGGCCAGCGGGCTGGCCGAGGCCTTTGCCATCATGCAGGAGTCCTGCCGCCAGGTGAAAACCTCGCAGGCCGGTGCCACGCTCACCATCGCCGTGCTGCCCTCCATCGCCACGATCTGGCTGATCCCCAAGCTTGCGGCCTTCTTCAAGGCCCATCCGGAGATCCCGGTGAAAGTGGTCTATCTGCTGGCCGGGCAGCCCCTGAGCTTCAATGACATCGACATCGCCATCACCTGGGGCACGGAGCGCAGCCAGCATGAGGGCCGCGCCACGCGGTTGCTGCTGGGCGACAGCGTGGCCGTCGCCAATCCCGCCCTGATTGCGCGCGAAGGCCCTTTCGAGCGCTCGCATGCGCTGTTGCACGCCCCCCTCCTGCACGACACCGACCGGCAGGGCTGGCAGCGCTTCATGCGGAAACTCGGCCTGCGCCACGCCAATCAGGAAAGCGGACCGGTGTTCGAGGACTTCAACCTGCTGCGGGCGGCGGCCCTTGCCGGCCAGGGGCTGGCGCTTTGCCCGCGTTCCCTCATCCAGGACGATGTATCCGCAGGGCGTCTGGTTGTCCTGTTCGAAGGCACGGCGATCAACGAGGATCTTGGCTACTGGCTGGTTGAACCACACAACACCGAAGGCCGGGCCAGTGCCATCGGCGCGTTCAAGGCATGGCTGATGAAGGAAGCTGGCGCTTGACCCTCTGCGGCAGAGCGCCCAGATTGTGAATCATCAACTGTCATTCTCCGTCACTTCTTCCTCACCCTCCCCCTTGTGGGGAGGGCCGGGGTGGGGGTCGGGAGATGTTGGAAGTCTAGAGTGGCCAAATGGTAGAACTCAGCGCGACCCCCACCCTTGATCCCTCTCCACAAGGGGGAGGGAAAGCGGCTGGGCCATCACTTGTCGACCCCTTTGGCCGCCATGTCACCTACCTGCGTGTCTCGGTGACCGACCGCTGTGATTTCCGCTGTACCTATTGCATGGCGGAAGACATGACCTTCCTGCCCAAGCGCGATCTCCTCACACTGGAAGAGCTTGACCGTCTCTGTTCGGAATTCGTCGGTTTCGGCGTGCGGAAGATCAGGCTCACGGGTGGCGAGCCCTTGGTGCGCAAGGGCATCATGACGCTGGTGGAAAGCCTGTCGCGGCATCTGCGTTCGGGCGCGCTTGATGAACTCACCATCACCACCAACGGCAGCCAGCTGGCCAGGCACGCCGCCGACCTCGCCCGCCACGGGGTGAAGCGCATCAATGTTTCCGTTGATACGCTGGATGCGGAGAAATTCCGCAAGGTCACACGCTGGGGCGAACTGTCCAAGGTCATGGACGGCATCCGCGCCGCCCAGGCCCATGGCATCGCCATCAAGATCAATGCCGTGGCGCTGAAGGGCTTCAACGAGCAGGAAATCCCCGCGCTGCTGAAATGGGCCCATGGCGAAGGCATGGACCTGACGCTGATCGAAACCATGCCCATGGGCGACATCGATGGTGACCGGACGGACCAGTATCTGCCCATCTCGCTGGTGCGCGCCGGGCTGATGGAGCAGTTCACGCTGGAGGACATTGCCTACAAGACGGGTGGTCCTGCCCGCTATGTGCGGGTGAAGGAAACCGGAGGCCGCCTCGGCTTCATCACGCCGCTCACCCACAATTTCTGTGAAAGCTGCAACCGCGTCCGCCTCACCTGCACTGGCACGCTCTACATGTGCCTCGGCCAGGATGATGCCGCCGACCTGCGCGCGCCGCTCCGGGCCTCGGAAAGCAACGACCTGCTGCGGGCCGCCATCACGGATGCCATCGCCCGCAAGCCACTCGGCCACGACTTCGTCATCGACCGCCGCAACAACCGGCCGGCCGTCTCCCGGCATATGAGCCTGACTGGCGGGTGAGATTTCCGCGCTTGCCCGAATCCCCGGGGAATGCTCGACTTATGGACCCTTTTCTGGGACGGGGGCCATCATGACGAACTTCAAGCTCTACTGCTTCGGCGAGAGCGGCAATGCCTATAAACCTGCACTCATGCTGCAAGCCTGCGCCGTGCCGTGGCAGGCAGTGTTCGTCGATTTCTTCAACGGTGAAACGAAAACCGAAGCCTTCCGCCGCGACGTCAACATCATGGGCGAGGTGCCGGTCCTTCAGCATGATGGCCGGACACTGACCCAATCCGGCGTGATCCTCGACTACATCGCCGAGGCGACACGCAAGTTCGGCTACAAGAGCGAGGACGAGCGCCGGGAAATCCTGCGCTGGATGCTGTTTGACAACCACAAGCTCACCAGCCCGGTTGCCTCGCTGCGCTATCTCATCACGCTGATGAAGAAGCCGGAAGACGCGGTCTGCGACTACCTGCGCAAGCGCGCGCTCGGCGCGCTCGGCGTGCTCAACGCCCACCTCTCCGACAGGTCCTTCGTTCTCGGCAAGCGCACCACCATCGCCGACTTCTCGCTCTGCGGCTATCTCTACTATGGCGAGGAACTGCCCTTTGACCTGGAACAATTCACCCACGTGATGAACTGGCTGGACCGCATCAAGTCCCTCCCCGGTTGGAAACATCCCTACGACCTGATGCCCCGCAAGGCGTGAGTGGGGCCGCACACGCGGCTTGTCATTCCTCACACATCCACAGCACCGTCATGGTCCACTTCATGTGGACCATCCACTGCGCCACACGGGTGGCCCGCCTGAAGCGGGCCATGACGGGTGAGGGCTGGAGCTGGTTGCGACGTCAGCAGTCAAAGGGTACACTTATGGCCTCCAACTTCGTCATGGCCCGCTTCAGGCGGGCCACCCATCACGGCTCATAGGGAACACACTCCCACCCGTCATGGCCCGCTTCACGCGGGCCACCCACGCGTTGCGCCCCAAGCAGCATTGACCTAGCCTTGCGCGCATGAGGGAAGAGAAGCAGCCTGCTGTTTACATACTAACCAACAAGCGCAACGGAACACTCTACGTCGGTGTCACCAGTGCCTTGTGGTACAGGATTTGTGATCACAAGAACGGCAGGTTTACCGGTTTCAGCAGCCGGTATGGTCTGACGATGCTGGTCTGGTACGAAAATCATCCAACAATCCCATCCGCCATTCACCGTGAGACGCGGCTGAAGAAATGGAAGCGGGACTGGAAACTCGCGATGACCACGGCGTTCAATCCGGACTGGCGTGACCTCCACGATGAAGTTGACAGTACAGTCAATGCCGTTGACGACTTTGCCACGCGTAAAGTTGCGCCACCGGGTGGGTGGCCCGCCTGAAGCGGGCCATGACGGGTGAGGGGGAACATCTGCGCGGGGTGGGACCGCGCCCTGCGTTCAAACACACCACAACACCGTCATGGTCCACGTCACGGCGACCATCCATGGGGCCAATGCGGGTCTTTGATCCGGCTCAAGGACTCCCCCGATCCGTCTTTATCCGTCCCGTCCCTTCCCTCCATCCGTCATGGCCCGCTTCAAGCGGGCCACCCATCGGGCGGCAACGTGGATTGTCCACTTCATGTGGACCACCACGGATGAAGGAGACAGGTGGCACGATCTGAAACCCTGCCCACCCACAACAAAAAAGGCCGGGACAATGCCCGGCCTTTCAAACTCAAATTGTTCCGGCTTACGCCTGTTCCACCGCATCCAGATACTCATCCAGATGTTCGAGGTTCTCGAAGCGCATCCAGCCTTCCTCGGTTTCAGCTTCCACCGTGCCGTCCGAGAGTATGCGGGCGGGGCGGCCGCGGACGACCTTGTCCTCGACCACGAAGAGTTCGCCGTCGGCCGGTTCCGCAGCCTCGGCGGTTTCCATGTTCTCGACCGAGTCATTGCCGGTCAGTGCATTCTCCAGATCAGATTTGGCCTGTTCCAGCGCGTCGATGGTTTCCTTGACGGCTGGCGTCACCACCTCTTCCGCCTTGGCCGCTGTTTCAGCGACGGCAGCGGTTGCCGCCGTGGCCGTTGCCGCCGTGGCCGTTGCAGCCGTGGCGACGCCCGCATCCTCCAGCTTGCGGCCAAAACTCGGGAAGCGCATGGGCTTGCGGGCCGGGGCCTCTTCGGCGGGCCTGTCTTCGGCAAGCTTGTCTTCGCTGACTGCTTCTTCGACAGCGCGGGTGGGAGCGGCTTCAGCCACAGGCTCGGGCGCTGCCTCTTCGCCGGCATAGTCCATGTGCGGCGCATGGCCACCGACGGCGGAGATCACCCCGCCAAGGCCAATGGCCAGAATGCCGCCGATGATCAGGTTGATCGCCGAGGCCATCTCGATGCCACGCACCTGCAACTGGGCCTGGTTGACCAGCCCCATGATGGCGAGCGCAATGCCCGCCGCCAACAGCACGATTCCGAGAACCTGCATCAATTTCGACATGTGAACCCTCCCGACAACAGGACCGGCCTCAGCCGTGCCCCTCGTCCCTGACCCTTGCCGGATACCCTACCAGCAAGGCCAAGGCTTTGAACAGATGTAATGTTCTAGCCGGAAAATGGTTAACAGAGATTCATTCGAAGCTGATTTTCGGGGCTGGTTTCTGCAGGTTTCCGCCTTCCAGCGTGGCCCAGACCTGGCGCGCGATGTCGCGGTAGATGGCGGCATGGCGGCTGTCGGGGGCGGTGGCCACCACCGGGCGGCCCTCGTCGGAGCGCAGGCGCACGTCCATGTCGAGGGGCACCTCACCAAGGAAGGGCACGCCGATCCGCTCCGCTTCCGCCCTCGCTCCGCCATGGCCGAAGATGTCGTGGCGCTCGCCGCATTTGGTGCAGGTGAAATAGCTCATGTTCTCGACGATGCCGAGCAGCGGCACATTCACGCGCTTGAACATGTTGATGCCCTTGCGGGCGTCTATGAGGGCGAGGTCTTGCGGGGTCGAGACAATCACGGCGCCGGCGAGAGGTGTCTGCTGGGCCAGCGTCAGCTGGGCGTCGCCGGTGCCGGGAGGCATGTCGATCACCATGACGTCAGTTTCCGACCATTCCACCTCGCGCAGCAATTGCGTCAGCGCCGACATGACCATGGGGCCACGCCAGATCATCGGCGTGTCTTCTTCCACGAGGAAACCGATGGAAGAGACCTCCACGCCATAGCGCGTCATGGGCTTCATGCGCTTGCCTTCGGCACCGCTGGCCTCTGGCTTGCCGGTCAGGCCGAAGAGCTTCGGCATGGAGGGGCCATAGACGTCGGCATCCAGAACGGCCACACGCAGACCCATCGACTTGAGGCCAAGCGCGAGGTTGATGGCGGTCGTCGATTTGCCGACACCGCCCTTGCCAGAAGCCACGGCGATCAGGTGTTTCACGCCCGGCACGCCGGCAGCGCGGCCCGCTTGCGGGGCAGCTGCGGCAGCGGCCTTGCCCGGCTGGCGCTCGGCCGTGAGGACGACGCGCGCCCGCTTCACGCCGGGGATGCCGTTTACCGCCTTTTCGACCACGGCCTGCAACTGCTCCATGGTCTTGAGGCGGGCGGGGTCGGCCGAGAGCGCGAAGGTCACTTCGCCGTTCTCGATGACGATGTCGGAAATCAACCCCGCCGAAACAATGTTGCCGCGGCCGTCGGGGGCGGCGATGCGCTTCAGTTCGTCGAGAATGCGGTCTTTGCTGGGGCCTTGGCTGGAACTGGTCATGGTCAATCCATTGTGAACGGGCTGCTCCATGCCACGACAACCGACTGGCGGCAATCGGCACGGGCGCATGCCATCAACTCAATTTTTACATTCCCGGCAAAGGCGATTTTAGGCTTTGCGCGCTATTGAGGGAAATTGAATCAACCCCTTTGCAGTTTGCCGTTGCAGCTCACCATGACCGTCGCATCCAATTTCACCCACAGCGCTGCCAGCCCGGAGAAGGTCGCCAACGACGACATGGCCTGGCATGGCGAGTTCCTTGAGATCTTCCTCAAGAACCAGATGAAGCTGGCGCCTGTCATGCCCCTGCTGGTGCTGTTCATGGCCGCGACCGCCACCCTCTGGGTGCCGATCACCACCGCGGCGGCCTGGGCGGTGGGCGCCATAGGTTGCGCTGCCGTGCAGGTCTATCTCTGCAAGGTCTATTTCTCGCGGGCCCGCACCATTCCCGAACAGCGTGACTGGATCGGCATGATCGCGGCGTCCGAACTGTTCCAGGGCATGTTCTGGGTCTTGCCGCTGTTCTTCTTCTGGCCCAATTCCGACAGCCTGCAGAACACCTTCCTCGTCGCCGCCATCATCGCGGTGAGCGTGGTGCGGCTGCTGATCGTCTCCAACTTCATGCCGGTGCTGATCGCGGGCACGGGTGTCATGACCATCGGTGTCGCGGTGCGCTGCGTCGCCGAGGGCAATGCCATCTATCTCTCGCTGGCGGGCCTCGTCATCACGCTGGAGGTGTTCTACCTCTTCGTGGCGCGGCAGCTGCAGGACACGCTGCGCGACATGATCATCTACCGCCAGCAGAAGGATGCCCTCATCCAGGAACTGAAGGCCGAGCGTGACCGCGCCGATGCCGAGCGCCAGAAGGCGGAGAATGCCAACCGCGCCAAGTCCTCCTTCCTTGCCAACATGAGCCACGAACTGCGCACGCCGCTCAACGCCATCCTCGGCTTCTCCGAGGTGCTGGAGCGCGAGATGTTCGGCCCGCTCGCCAACCGCGCCTACCGCGACTATGCCGGCGACATCAATTCCTCCGGGCGCTACCTGCTCGGCCTCATCAACGACATCCTCGACCTCTCGCGCATCGAGGCGGGACGCGTCGAAATGCGCGAAGAGCCCATGAGCCTCATCAACGCGCTGCAGAACGCCCAACACCTGCTCGGCATGAAGGCGGCGGAAAAAGACACCTTCGTCGACATCGAAGCCGAACCGAACGTGCCGAAAGTGATGTGCGACCAGCGCGCCATCAACCAGGTCGCCATCAACCTGCTCACCAACGCCATCAAGTTCTCGCCGCCCAAGGGCCGGGTTCTGATGTCGGTGAAGCGCACGGCGGCGGGTGCCGTGGCACTCTCGGTCAAGGACAATGGCCCCGGCATTCCGGCGCAGGAAATCGAACACGCGCTTTCCGCCTTCTCGCGCGGCTCCATCGCGGCCAAGAAGGCGATTGATGGCGCGGGCCTCGGGCTTCCCATCGTCAAGGGCCTGATGGACATGCACGGCGGCAAGATCGAGATCATCTCGGATGTGGGCCAGGGCACGGAAGTGATCTGCACCTTCCCGTCGTCGCGCGTGCTTTCAGGCCCGCGCAATGAACTGGCGACCTCGCCCGCCATCGCCAGCGAGACCCAGCGCAAGCTTATCAACCTGACGGCTTAATCCTTCCCGCTGACCCCGGCGCTGGCGAAGGTCGCCATGTTGGCGTGGGTGTTGACGGCGGCCTTGACGATGCCTGCCGCAAGGGCCGCTCCCGAGGCCTCGCCAAGGCGCATGCCCAGATCCAGAAGCGGCACCTTGCCGATCTTCGCGAGCAGTGCCCTGTGCGCCGGTTCCGCCGAGACATGGGCGGCCATGCAATGATCCAGCGCCGCCGGATGGGCCCTGTGCAGCACCGCAGCGGCGGCGGTTGCCACATAGCCGTCGATCAGCACCGGCACATTCTGCATGCGCGCGCCCAGGATGGCGCCCGCCATGGCGGCGAGTTCACGCCCGCCAAGGCGGCGCAGCACCTCCAAGGGATCGCCGAGATGGGGCTGGTGCAGGGCCACCGCGCGGCGCACCGCGTCGGCCTTGCGCTTCAATCCTTCGGCATCGACGCCCGTGCCCGGACCCACCCAGTCCTCCGCCGTGCCACCGTACAACCCGTGTGCCAGGGCGGCGGCGATGGTGGTGTTGCCGATCCCCATTTCGCCGATGCAGAGCAGGTCGCAGCCTCCGGCAATCGCCTCCATGCCATAGGCCATGGTGGCGGCGCAGGCGTCTTCATCAAGGGCAGCATCCTGGGTGATGTCGCGGGTCGGCAGTTCGAGTGCCAGCTCAAACACCTTGAGGCCGAGGTCGAAGGTCTTGCAGATCTGGTTCACGGCGGCTCCGCCATGCTGGAAATTGGCCACCATCTGCGCCGTCACCGATTGCGGATAGGCGGCCACCCCTTGCGCCACGACGCCGTGGTTGCCGGCGAAAACCGCCACCACCGGGCGCTCCACCTTCGGCAGGTCGCGGCCCTGCCAGGCGGCAAGCCAGGCGACGATCTCCTCCAGGCGGCCGAGCGAGCCCGGCGGCTTGGTCAGTTCGGCATCACGGGCGCGCACCTTGGCCACGGCTGAGGCGTCTGCCTGCGGCATGGTGTTCAGCAGATTTCTGATGTCGTCGAATGGAAGGCCCGTAGTCATGTCAATGGATTCGTGCTTTTGAGGGGGAAGGGACGGGATGGCTTTTGGCCATGCCGGTCCCGCACGTCAACGGATTCGCCGACACGCCAGACGCCATGACCGACGCCACACCACAGCCCCCGCCGGAACCCCTGTCCCGCCGTGGCCGAATCCGGCCCGTGGCCGAACTGGTGCATGCCCTGCGTTTTCTCACGCGCCTGCCCATTCCCTTTGCCTCCACCATTGATCCGCCGCCGCTGTCGCAGAGCATGCGGCTGTTTCCGGCGGCGGGAGCGCTCATCGGCGCTGCTGGCGGTGCCGCACTTGCCGGTTTCTCCATGGCCGGATTGCCGTCGCTTCTGGCGGCGGCGCTGGCGGCCTCGCTGGGGCTTCTCGTCACCGGAGCCCTGCATGAGGACGGCCTTGCCGACACCGCCGATGGTTTTGGCGGCGGCAAGTCGCGGGAGCGGCGGCTGGAGATCATGCGCGACAGCCACATCGGCAGCTATGGCGTGCTGGCACTGGTGGCCGCCATGCTGGTCCGGGTTGCCGCCTATGAAGACCTGTCGGGCCTGCCGCCGCTCGCGGTCGCCGGTGTGCTCGCGGCCTGTGCCGCGTTTTCGCGCGCCCTGATGGTCGACCTTCTGTGGGCCACGCGGCCCGCCCGCAGCGACGGGCTTTCCGTCCATGCCGGAACGCCCGGTCGCAACGGTGCGGCCTTCGCCATCATCACGGCGGCCGGCCTCACGCTCGCCGCAGGCCTGCTCGTCTCGGCGGAGAGCGGCCTTGTGGCGCTGGCTGCGGGTCTTGCCGTCACCGCCTACATGCGCCGCCTCACGGTCAAGATGATCGGTGGCCAGACGGGTGATGTCTGCGGGGCCGTGCAGGTGCTCAGCGAACTCGCCATGCTCATCGCCTTCGTGGCAACCAGTGGTTAACCCTGTGCGCAGGTTTTCACACTTCATCAACTGTTGACCAAGACGCCACCCCTAGAATTCCCGGCAGAAACGTCTCGGGAGTGTGCGTCATGCGTAAGGTTCTGCCCTGGTTCGGCAGCGGGTCTGGTGGCTTGCCCAGCATTGTGCCGAGCACGCTCCTGGCTGTTCTCCTCACAGTTTCCGCCGGCCTGCCCGGCTTTGCACCGCGCGCGGAGCAGCATCCGCCACTCCGCCTCATGGCCATGACGGAACTGGAAGCCGGATCAGGCGGGCATTTCGTGACGACAGCCGACATCAATGGCAAGGACATCCAGGTGCTGGTGGACACGGGTGCCACCGCCGTGGCGCTGTCCTATGCTGATGCCGAAGCTGCGGGGCTCAAGCCCAAGTCACTGGACTTCGACGTCAAGGTGATGACCGCCAATGGCGAAGGCAAGGCGGCGCGCGTCAAGCTCCGCCACGTGATGATCGACAATGTGAAGGTGCGCAACGTGGATGGCCTTGTGCTGCAGGACGGAGCCATGAATGGCACGCTGCTGGGCATGAGCTTCCTCTCGCGCCTCAAGAGCTTCACCGTCGCGGACGGCAAGCTGATCCTCAAGAACTGAGAAGGTCCGCACAGGCGGCGTGACGTTTCGCCACCACATCATGCCGCATTGGGGCTTTGCGGAAGTACAATCCGTCTTACATTTGCACCATGGATGACTTCCGCCATCCCGGCATCGAAAGCCCCTGCGTGCGCATCTGCGTTGTGGACCCGGAAACCGGGTTCTGCATCGGCTGCGGGCGCACGCGCGGCGAAATCGGAAGCTGGCTCGGCTACACGCCGGAGGAACGGCGCAGCGTGATGGCCACCCTGCCCGAACGCGTCGCCACTCTCACCCAACGCAAGACGCGCCGCGGCGGACGGCGCGGCCGGATGGCGGACGGCGGCTGAAGCGCTTCCAGCCGTATAACAAGGGAACGCCGTTTCCCCCAACCGTGACCCTGCCCCATCGACACCACAAACAAACCGTCATCCCCACTTCCTCACGTCCGTCATCCTCCACTCCCCCCTCAAACCGTCATCCTCCACGCATGTGGAGGATCAGTCTTTGCAGCAAACTCTGCCCTCAGGGCGCTGGGCTCAAAGACTGATGGCCCACATGCGTGGGCCATGACGCCGCGGTGTGTCGGTGCTGGGCCTTTCCCACCCCCTCAAATCGTCATCCTCCACGCACGTGGAGGATCAGTCTTTGCTGTAGGTTCCGCCCTCCATGTCCTGCGCCCGAAGGTAGGTGGCCCGCGTGAAGCGGGCCATGACGAGGCTGTGTGGATCAGTGTTCGGCCATCCCCCGCTCCCCCGTGTCCGTCACGGCCCGCTTCACGCGGGCCGCCCAACCACAATCACCGGTTTTGGTCTGTACTCCACCACCATCCCCCTCTCCCCGTCATTCCAGACGCGCACCTTGATCTCGCCGCAGGCGAGATGTCGTGCGCGATCTGGAACCCCGCTATGCCCGCCCCACGCGGGGCTCCGTGCCGCGGCCCAACCTGCCTTGCGGCAGGCAGCCCTCGCCCAAAGGTAGGTGGCCCGCGTGAAGCGGGCCATGACGGGTGTTGGGGCATGAAGGCGCTATTGTTCCCTCACCACTTCGCCCTCCATGTCCTGTGCCCAAAGGTGGGTGGCCCGCCTGAAGCGGGCCATGACGAGGCTTTGTGGATCAGTGTTCGGCCATCCCCCGCTCTCCCATGTCCGTCACGGTCCGCTTCAGGCGGGCCGCCCACATGCCAGGACGGGTGTTGGTGTGGTGCACCTCCTTCTCCCCTCTCTCAGACGTTGAACTGCCGTCATGGTCCACTTCAAGTGGACCAT
>ERZ1645187.2023-NODE-2023-length-18244-cov-6.716367_pt1 | contig 18244 bp, 20 predicted proteins | sample MGYA00575352_ERZ1645187 | MGnify/ENA primary metagenome ERZ1645187 (study PRJEB40837, sample SAMN11349314) | freshwater sediment metagenome | isolation source: river sediment | host: Sediment | place: India: Wazaribad , New Delhi | collected 2017-02-21 ... | reverse complement strand
GATCACTTCTCCCGCGCTTCATCCTCCGGAACCCGTATAAACGTACTCGTGAGCGCCGACACCTTTGCTGACGCCGGAAATCTCCCCGATTTTCCGCAAATGCATTCTGCTGTGTCATCCAATTCCTGCGCCACGCATCACCCTCCGAAAGAAACAAATCCCAATGTCGCCTGATCATACGACCCTACGCATCGGAAAAACGAATACGAAGATCGGCCGTTACTTCATCCCATATTTGCAGCGCCTGAACCGCTCCGGCTCTCGGGTAGCGATGCACGATCCGATAGCAGATGCGCTCCGGCGGCGGATCGGTCAAACGCTGGAACGCAAAGCCCTGCAATTCGAGAACGGACTGCGCCGACGCAGGGACGATCGCCCACTGATCGTGCGATTCGAGAAGAATCCGGATGAGCGCGACCGTGTCGAGTCGGATTTCGGCCGATATCATCGGGTCCCAGAGGCTGTCGTGCCAGAGCTGGTATTTCGGGCCCCAGTTTATGTAGAGTTCATTCCGCGGATCAAGATCGTCCGGCCGGACGATTGCGGGCAGATTCTCCCGTGCGACTCTCATCACAAGCATTTCCTCCTTCAGGAAGGGCGTGACCCGGAGGTGCTGTGATCGCCTTTCCTGCAGAACGAACCCGATATCGAGTTCCCGTTGTTCGACGAGATCGTATATCTGTCCGGATTGATGGGTTCCGATACCGAGCTGCACCGGCGGCGAATGGCGCCGGATTCTCTTGTACATGTCACACAGGAGAAAAATGTTGACGCTGTCGACACACCCGATTTTCAGGGATCCTCCCGTGGACGGAGTTTCGGAAAGGCGCTGGAGCATCGTTTGCATGTTCTCCGCCACGAGAAAGAAGGACTCTCCTGCATGAGTCAACTGAATCGAGCGGCCGCCCTTTCTCCGGTCAATGAGGACGGAGCCGACGTCTTCTTCGAGTTTCTTCAGTCGCTGGCTTACGGACGACTGCGTGATATTGAGCAACCGCGCGGCTTTGTTGACGCTGCCCGCAGCGACGACTGCGAGAAACGTCTCGATTTCCCGGTTCAGCATGTTCCAACATCCTCCTCAACCTATCGCATATAGTGATAATCAATATGCAAAAATATCGTTTTACTTTTATTCCAGGCCCGGATACTCTGTCAATGAAGTCTGACAGTTCGATCGTTTTCGGATACGCGCCGAAGCCTTCCGAATGACTGAGAATGATTCGCTTCTGCAGACGCTTTCGGGAACGAAGCGGACAAGACGGGATCGCTTCCGGCGTGCATTGTACGTTATGCCGCCGCGAATGCAAGGAGGATGGTTGGAATGTACCGGATCAACAGGTGTATGCGTCCGATAGCACAGGAGGTGATCGAGGGGTTCCGCACAATAGCAGTGCCGACGATAGGTGATGCGCAGGGGAGGTTCGGCTGCATGTCGTACGCGATCAAGCCGCTCAGCCCGTCAATGCGGATTGTCGGCTGCGCCGTGACGGTCCAGACGTATCGCGCCGACAACCTTTTGCTTCATGTGGCGCTGGAGATGGCGCAGGAAGGGGATGTCCTCGTGGTCGACGCGGGAGCGATTCCCGACACGGGGCTCTGGGGCGGACTGATGACGCGAATGGCGCTTCGCAAGGGAATCGGCGGGCTGATAATCGACGGGGGGGTGCGCGACAGTCAGGAACTCATTTCGCTCGGCTTCCCGGTCTTCGCGAGGGCGGTGTCGCCGCAGGGCGGGTTCAAGGCGTCTCCCGGATCGGTGAATGTTCCGGTTTCGTGCGGAGGGACGGCCGTTCATCCGGGAGATCTGATCGTCGCCGATGCCGACGGCGTCGTCGTCGTCGCGTCGGCCGATGCGCCGGATATCCTCGTGAAAGCGCAGGCGATTCAGGCGAAGGAAGCGGCTCTTATCGAGAAAATGGACAGGGGAGAGACGCTGTTCTCCCTTCTCGGCCTGGGCGAAAGCCTGAACAGGCTGGGGCTGAAAATTCCCGAGTGAGGGGAGAGAAACCATGCCGGAAGCATCGAAAAAGATCGAAGCGCTGAAGGAGTCCGGGACGGTCGCGATTTCCGACCGGGCGAGGCAGATGCAGCAGGAAGGCATCGATGTCATCAACCTCGGCGGCGGGGATCCGGACTTCGCGACGCCGCGGCATATCGTCGACGCCGCGTTTCGCGCCGTAGAGCAGGGGCAGACGCACTACGTCGCGAGCAAGGGCGTCCCGCAGATGCGGCAGGCCGTCGCCGCGAAGTTCCTGAAAGATAACGGCGTCCGCTACGATCCGGACACGGAGATCCTGGTCACGTCCAGCGGCAAGGCCGCGCTGTATATGACGATCGAGGCCATGCTCGACGCCGGGGACGAGATGCTTGTTCTCGAACCCGCGTGGGTGAGCTACAGGCCGCTCATCGAACTGGTCGGAGCGAGGCCGGTCGGCGTCTCTCTCGAACCGGGCGCGGGCTTTGCGATTACGCGGGATGTTCTCGAAGCATCCGTTTCGCCGCGAACCAAAGCCATTCTCGTCAACTCGCCGAACAATCCGACGGGGCGGGTGCTGAACGTCGAAGAAGCCGAGGCTCTCCGTTCCTTCGCGATCGAGCATGACTTGTGGGTTCTCAGCGACGAGATCTACGAGAAGATCTGCTATGACGGGAGACGGCACATCAGCCTCGCGTCGTTGCCGGACATGCGGGAGCGGACGGTTACCGTCAACGGAATGTCGAAATCCCACGCGATGACCGGGTGGCGGCTCGGGTACCTCGGAGCGCCGGCCGCCCTGTATTCCCAGATCCTGAAGGTCCAGCAGCACGTCCTGACGTGCGCCGCGTCGTTTGTCCAGTTCGCCGGGACGGCCGCGCTCGAAGGGCCGCAGGAGTGCGTCCGGGACATGGCGGCGCAGTATGACGCGCGCCGCCGCAAAATCGCCGCAATGCTGAACGAAATCCCGGGAGTCCGTTGTCCGGAACCCGAAGGCGCCTTCTACTTCTTCCCCGAGGTGGACTATCGCGGAATGGATTCGTACCAGATCGCCCGTTTTCTTATCGAAGAGGCGCACGTCGCGGTGACGCCCGGAGAGGTGTTCGGGAAAACGGCGAGAAAGAATATCCGCCTTTCGTTCGCGACGTCCATGGAAAATCTCGTGAACGCCGTCGAACGGATGCGGAAGGCGATTATCGGAACAACGGTTCTGAAATAATCTATCAGGAAGAGGTGAGTCCGTATGAAGTGGTGGTTCGGAATGTCCATGCCCCGAAAGATATTTATCATGCTCATCGTCGGCGCTGCGGCGGGGTTTCTCCTGGGACCGAAGGTCGTCGTGATCAAGCCCGTCGGTGACGCCTTCATCCGGCTTCTGAAGATGCTGATCGTTCCGCTCGTCTTTTTCACGCTCGTTTCCGGCGTCACGCGCATGGAGGGTCCCGGGAGCCTCAGGAAGATCGGCGGGTTCATCGTCTCGTTTTACGTGGTCACCACGCTCGTCAGCGCCGCATGCGGCATCGCGATCGGATTGCTGTTCCGCCCCGGCCGCGGGGTCGAGGGGATTCTGGGGACCGTCGGCCAGCAGGTGAACGTGGCCAAATATTCGGCGATAGACACGATCCTGAACTGGATCCCAACGAATCCGGTCGAGGCGATGGCGAATATGAACATGATCCAGATCATCGTCTTCGCGCTGTTCGTCGGCGTTGCGCTTCTGTGCCTCAAGGAGAAGGCCGACATCGTCATCCGCTTCATGAACCAGATGTCGGACGTCGTGATCAAACTGACCGAGTTCGTCATGGGCTTCGCCCCCTATGGAATCGGAGCGCTCGTCGCCGTTCTGACCGGCACGATCGGCGGCAAGATGATGATGGCCGTCGCGAAGTTCATCATTGCGGACTACCTCGGCATCGCGCTCGTCATCGTCCTGCTGTACCCGCTCCTGTTGAAACTCTGGTCCGTTCCGGTCGCCCGGTTCTTCGGCCATATCGCTCCGGCGATGCTCGTCGCCGCGACGACGACATCGAGCGCGGCGACGCTTCCCATGGAGATGAGCATCGCAGAGGAAAAACTGGGATTGCCCGAGTCGATCTACGGATTCGCGCTTCCGCTCGGGAATACCGCGAATATGAACGGGTTCGCCGTCGCCCTGGGGGTGATCTCGGTCTTCGCGCTGGATGTCTTCCAGATCCCGTTGACCGCGGGAATCGTCTTTCAGATGCTCTTCCTCGGTCTGATTCTCTCCGTCGGCGCGGCCGGGGTCAAGGGAGCGGGGATCGTGATGTCGGCGGTGCTTTTCGAGAGCCTCGGAATGCCGCTCGGTCTGGTTCCGATCCTTGCGGCGATCTGGCCCGTCATCGATATCCCGCATACGACGGCGAATGTCACGGGCGATCTCGTGGGAACGACGATCTGCGGCGCGAAGTTCAAGCAGCTCGACTGGAAGATCTTCAACGCCTGAGAAATACGAACGGGAAAACGACAGCGAGGGGAGGACGTTCATCGTCCTCCCCTCGCGTCTTCGTGCGTGATCGGCTGCATTCGTTCCCCTGATGACGGTGGTGTTCTCAGGATTCCGTTTCGTCGGCGAGAGGCGGGAGACCGAGCAGGGCGACGGGATTCGCGGAAAAAAACCGTTTGACGCCCATCGCTGCGATCGGCAGAATCTGTTTGAGCGACTTATACTCCCCGGCCGCGGCGATTTTCATCGAGGACGGCGCGGCCGAGTAGAGCATGGATGCGGACAGGAGCGACGTGGAACCGAAGAAGCCGGTTCCGCCGGCGACGAACTCGATACGGCTGATTTCCGCGCATCGGACGGCCATGATGACCTGGGCGTCCGAAAGCCGGGATGTTTCGAGAACCGCCTTCACCGAAATGTCGGACGCCGCCCGGCGTATGGCCTGGAATTCCTCCCGGATTGCGGCTTTGTCGCCCGAAAGGATCGCGGTGTGCGAGACGGCGACGTTCAGTTCCTGCGCCCCGTGCTCGGCCGCCCATGAGGCGGCGCTGACCTTGAACGGAAACGGATCGGCGCCGAACGGAAAATCGATGGCGGCGACCGTCAGGACGTCCGCCCCTTTCAGAAAGGCGGCCGCCGTTTCCACCCACGAAAGCGAAACGCAAACGGCCGCGAAGCCGTACCGGATCGCCTCCTTGCAGCATTTTTCGACATCGCTTCGCTGCACCGTCGGGGAGAGAAGCATCGTTTCCAGCATCGGTTGAATTTCGCTCGCCGACGGGACGGGGATCAGTCCCGCTTCCGCCATGGCCGCCTGCCGGTGGGCCTTTTTCGCAAGCAATTCCACATCAGTGGGTATGGCCTTCCCCTCCTTTCAGAAGACATTCGCAGATTTCCGTATCCGGAGCGTCCGTCACGACGGCGCGGACGCTTTCGATCCGTATCTTTCCGCCGCGATGCAGGGCGAGAAGCAGCGAGAGCACCGTGCTTTCGTCAATGCCGATCCGGCGGGCGGCATCCGGGAGATCGACGTCGCCGCCGTTTTCCAGTCCGCTGAGAATCTGCCCGCTCACGAGGGCGAGCCATTCGCCGAAGATGCGCTGCATCTCGGGCGTCGCCGACGACGCCAGTTGCGATGTCCGGGATATCGATTCGATGAGGCGGGCGGAGACGAGCTTCAGCGAATCGATCATCTCCCCGAGTGCGGCTGTGTCCGGCGGGATGTTCTCATTCATGTTCGTTCAGTCCCTTCAGGGGGTGTTCCCGGGTGCGAAACCAGCGGGCCGTTTCGGCGATTCCTTCGCCGATGGGCGTCGAACCGTTCATTCCGAGCGCCGTTCGCATCTTCCGGATATCGGCGCAACTGTTGCGGATGTCTCCGGGACGGCGCGGGAGAAAGACCGGAGGCAGCGGCGAGCCGTCGGCGCAACCGGCGGTGATGCGCGCGAGTTCCAGGATCGATGTCGCGGTTCCGCTTCCGACGTTGAGAACGTCCCCGGCAAGATCCGCCGCCCTGAGCGCGGATTCCGCAAGCGCGCGGACGACATCGGAGACGAATACGAAGTCCCTGGTCTGCCGGCCGTCTCCGTGAATCTGGGGCGCTTTTCCGGACAGCGCGGCCCGTATGAAGGCGGGGACGACGGCCGCGTAGTCCCCGTCGGGGTTTTGTCGCGGCCCGTATACGTTGAAGAAGCGGAGCCCGACGGTCGGGACGCCGAAAGAGTCCGTTGCGGCGCGGGCGAAGGCCTCGTCGGCCAGCTTGCTTGCGCCGTAGGGCGATGTCGGCGCCGGCGGCGCGTCTTCGCCGATCGCGGCGTCGTCGCGGTTCCCGTATACTGCCGAGGAACTCGCATAGACGACCGGAACGCTCCGCTCGCGCGCGAGCTGGAGTATGTCCACGAATGCGAGAACATTGACGTCCGCGCAGAGGACCGGTTGTTCCACGGATCGCGCGACGGAGACCTCCGCGGCGAGATGAAAGACGCCCCCGACTTCGCGGAAAAGCGGCGCGAAGCGATGCGTCTCCCGGACATCGCACTCAAGAAGCCTCGCTTGTCCCGAGGCGAGAAGGGGCGCGACGGAATCCCGCGAGCCAGAGCTCAGATTGTCGACGATTGTGACGAACCATCCATCCGCTGCGAGGCGATCGCACAAATGCGACCCGATAAAACCGGCTCCGCCGGTGACGAGGGCATGACGCTGCATCGACACTGCCTCCATTTTTCTCCATGCTACAATAGATGCGTATGGGATTTCCCTTCGATACGTGCAAGGCTTCCCAAACGGGATTCATTGTAGTATAGAACTTCGTAAAACACCATATTCACGGGCATTTCACGCCCGGATCACGGCCGGGAATGTTGCGGCCGGAGGAAGAGGTGGAACGATGACGCGGCATCTTGGCGTCCTGGCGGACAGTCACGGGAATGTCGACGCGTGGGACGCGGCATGCGCGCTTTTCGGCCCGGCGGACGGAATCCTGCATGCGGGAGATGTCCTCGCCCCGGCGGATACGGAACTTGCGGAGCGGATCAACGACTGTTCGGTTCCCGTCGTCATCGCGCGCGGGAACGCAGACGGCGGCGCGGAGCGATTTCTCCGGACTCCCCTTCTTCCGCTGGCCTCCCTGTTCTGGGATGGGAGAACCGTTCTTCTCTCGCACGGGACCGATTTTCCGACGTTTCGCAATGCGGCGTTGCGGGCCGGGGCCGCGCTCGCCATTTCCGGGCATACGCATGTTGCGGCCCTCGTCAGGGAGGAAGGAACGATCTTTCTGAATCCGGGGTCGTGCTCCCTTCCGCTCGGGCGGGATCCGGCGAGCGTTGCGATGATCTTCGGGCATGAAATCCGGATTCTTACGCTATCCGGAGACTTGCTGCATCTGGAATCATGGTAGTATTTCCATAATGAAGCCGGAGTTGGGGGATGCCCCCGGGAGGGACGACACATGGATCTTTCTGTAAATCCTGAAATTGCGAAAAAGAATGTGGAAGCGAAGGGAGAAGAACACATCACGCTGGTCTTCGCCCTGGACAACGAGGATTTCGGCGTTGACGTAAAGGCGATACGGGAGATCGTGCGCGTGCCCCCGTTCATTACGCGGGTGCCGAATGCGCCGGAGTACATCCGGGGCGTGATCAACCTCCGGGGGAATATCTTCCCCGTGTTCGACATGCAGATGAAGGTCGGAATGAACCACAGGGATCTGACCGACGAGGCCCGTATCGTCGTGATCTCGTGGAACGAAATCCAATTCGGCATCCTCGTGGATTCCGTCCGCGAGGTATGCACGATTTACGATTCCCAGATCGAGCAGGCGGGGCAGATCAGCTCGTCGATGGACAAGAAATACCTTCTCGGCGTGGCGAAACACAGTGACGGCCGCCTGATCGTGCTTCTCGACCTTCCGGTCCTGTTCGATATCGAGGAAATACTGGAGGAGGCCAAGACCGCAGTCGCGGGCTCATGATACTCGTCGACCTCCATGTTCACAGCACCTGTTCCGACGGAACCATGCGCCCCGCGGACCTTCCGCGACGAGGCGCGGCCCTCGGGCTTTCCGTCCTGAGTCTCACAGACCACGATTCCACCGAGGGGATCGCGGATTTTCTCGTCTCCTGCCGGCGTCACAGGATCGCCGGCATTTCGGGAGTCGAACTCTCCGCCGAATTCGGCGGAGTGCTCCATATTCTGGGGTACCGCTTCGATCCCCGGGATCCGGATCTCGAGCGGGAGTTTGCGGAACTGCGCGTCGGGCGGGATGTCCGGAACCGCGAGATCTGCCTCAGGCTCCAGAAGCTCGGGCTCGACGTCTCCATCGAAGAGGTCGAGGCGGAAGCGCACGGCGACGTGGTCGCCCGGCCCCATATCGCGCGCGTCATGGTGCGCAAGGGACGGGTTCCGGATATGGCCTCCGCGTTCGTCCGGTATCTCGCGCACGACGCTCCCGCCTATGTTTCCCGATACCGGCTCTCTCCGGAACGCTGCATCGGGATCATCCGGAAAGCCGGCGGCGTCGCGGTGCTGGCCCATCCCGGCCAGACGACGGATGATCCGGAAGCCCTGCGCCGGATCCTGCGCGAACTCAAGGATTTCGGACTCTGGGGGCTGGAGTGCATGTCGTCGCGGCATACGCCGGAGCAGGTGTTCACGTACCTGCGCATCGCCGCGGAGATGGGGCTCTATCCGACCGCCGGATCCGACTACCACGGAGACAATCGTCCGAGCGTATCCCTGGGAGTGGCGGTCAGCGAAGACCTCACGCCCTGGGCGCGTCTCGGAGTTTCGTTATAGCGAAGGAGGTTTTTTCCGAATGAACTGCATCGATCTGCGAAGCGACACCGTGACCCGTCCGTCCGAGGGGATGCGAAAGGCCATGTATCAGGCGGAGGTCGGCGACGACGTCTATTGCGAGGACCCCACGGTCCGACGCCTGGAGGAAACGATGGCGGGGCTTTCGGGGCATGAGAGCGCCCTGTTCGCCTCGTCCGGAACGATGGGAAACCTCGTTTCCCTGCTGACGCACTGCGGCAGGGGAGACGCCGCGATTCTCGGCGCCGAAAGCCACATCCTGTTCTTCGAGGGCGGCGGGCTTGCTGCGTTCGGCGGCATCCTTCCGCTCGTCGCGGACGACGCGACGGGGCTTCCCGACGCCGCACAGGTCGCGGCGCATTGCCGTCCGTCGAATGTCCACGTCGCGCCCGCCAGACTGCTCTGCGTGGAAAACACCCATAACCGGCGCGGAGGAAACGCGTCGTCCCCGGAGGAACTCGCCGGCCTGGTCCGCGTCGCCCGAGGGAAGGGCCTCGCGGTCCACATGGACGGGGCGCGGGTCTTCAACGCCGCCGCTGCATGGAATGTCCCCCTCGAAACGTTCACGAAACAGGTCGACTCGGTTCAGATCTGTCTCTCCAAGGGACTCGGGGCGCCCGTGGGAAGCGTCATCTGCTCGTCCCGGGAGTTCATCGACCGCGCCCGTCACTGGCGGAAGAAGGTCGGCGGAGGGCTGCGTCAGGTCGGCGTCCTTGCCGCGGCAGGGCTGTACGCGATCGAACACAACGCGGCCCGGATGGCGGAGGATCATGCGAACGCCGCCCGGATCGGCGAAATCCTCCGCGACGGAGGGCTCGATGTGCAGTCCGTCCGGAAGCCCACGAACATGGTGTACTTCGCCGTGAAGAACGCTCCGGAACTGGCGTCCCGTTGCGCCGGCCTCGGGGTTCTCTTCAGTCCCGCGGATGAAGGGCGGGTCCGTCTCGTGACGCATCTGGACGTGAGCGCCGCCGATGCGGTGAAAGCGGCGGAATGCATTGTACGGGAGGCCCGAAGGGCAGGATGAAGGAATTCCGCACGGAAGAAATCGAACGGACGCTCCTGCTCCTGGTCGAAGAGTCGTTGCGCCGGGGCGCCTCGGGCGCGGACGCAATTTTCGACGCTTCCCGCTCTTCGTCGCTCTCCCTTCTGGACGGAGAGCCGGAGGAGGACGGATCCGGCGAAGACCGGTCCGTCGGCCTTCGCGTCATCGACGGAGACGGTCGCCAGGGAGTCGCGGCGACGAACGATTTCGACGGGAAGGCGATATCGCGTCTTCCCGAATGGTGCGTCCGGAACTGCCGGGTCGGCGATCCGGATCCCTGGGTCCGCCTTCTGGCGCATCCCTTTCCCGGAGAGCCGGAAGCGCGGGACGATCTGAAGCTGGTCGACGAGCGCATCCCGGTTCTCACGAGACAGGAGCGTTTCGACGCGTGCATGCGGATGACGGACGCCGCACGCTCGGAGCCTTTGCGGGACGGCCTTCGCGTCTGTTCCGTGCGGAGCGCCGCCTGGAGCGACTGGGAGAGCGTCCGGTGTTACGCATCGTCGACGGGCGTCCTGATATGGAGCCGGGCGACCGGCGTTTCCGTCGGGACGACCGTCGCACTCGATGACGGTCGAACCCGGAGCATGGGCGGATACGACGGACAGTCCCACATGCTTGACGGCGCGGATCCTCTTCTGGTCGCCCGCGAGGCGGTCCGCCGCACCGCTCGGACCCACGGCGGAAAGGCCATTGCGAAGGGGCGCTATGACCTCGTCCTGGACGCGCCCGTCATGGCGGATCTTCTCGATGTCCTGGGAGAGCTTTTTCTCGCGTCGGCGGTGCATCGGAACCAGTCCTTTCTCGGCGGACGCGTCGGGGAAATGGTTGCGGGCCCCGGGGTGTCCCTGACCGATGACGGACGTCTGCCCGGTGGGATGGGAACGTCCGCCTTCGATGACGAAGGTGTTCCGACATCCCGGACGGTGCTTCTCGACCGCGGACGTCTCACCGGATTCCTCTACGATCTGCGCAACGCCGCGGAAGACGGCGTCTCCTCGACGGGGAACGCCTGTCGTTCGGCCTCTTCGACTCCCGATGTGGCGACGAGCAACCTCATGATGACGCCGGGAACCCGCTCGCGCGAAGAACTCCTCGGGGCCCTGAAGCGCGGCATTCTGGTCACGGAACTGATGGGGCTGCATACCGTCGATCCGGTCAGCGGGGACTATTCCCTCGGAATCAGGGGGGTGCTCCTGGACGGCGGGGAGGAGCGCCTTCCCGTGGCGGGCATGACCATCGCGGGAACGATTCCGGAGCTTCTCGCGGGCATAGACGGCGCAGCCGACGATCTGACCCTTCGGGGCGATGTCGGCGCCTGCACGGTGGTGGTTCGCGATGTGGCGGTTTCCGGCGATTAGGGGGCATGTCGCGCTTCTCGCGGCGCTGCTGTTGCTGCTCGCAGGAGCCGTCGCCTTCGCGGCGGACGGTCGTCTGCTCTTTCAGGGAGAGAACAGGCTCGGAATCGTTCCGGACATGAAGATGGGCAAATCCACATACCTTTCCGTTTCCGCGATGGCGCGGCTTCTCGGATGCGATGTCACGGAGAAGAACGACACGCTGCTCCTCCAGATCGACCGCGATCGTCTGCAGATCGTCGAAGGGGCGACGGCCGTGTGGCTCAACGTGGAACTCGTCCCGATGGCGGGGCCCGCCGTGCGCGGAGGGGGGGCGTGGTGGCTGGAGGAGCGGTCGGCGCTGAAGGTCTTCTCGAGGCTCCTGCGGGGTGCCGGAAAGGAATCCGCGCTGTCGTTCCGCGCCGGGGATGACCAGCCGGATGTCGAGTCCGTCCGTCCCTCCGCGGGAAAGGACGTCGCAGCGCCGCCGAAACGGACCGCCGTTCAGCCGGCGTCCGAAGCGCAGTCGAAGTCGTCTTCCCTGCCTCTGCTCCGGGGGATCCGGTGGGGACGCCCGGAGGGAAAGATCCGGGCGGTTCTGGAGTACAGCGGCGAAACGCCGCCCGCGATAGAAGGAACGGGAAGCGCCCTGCGGTTCGTCTTCGGAACGCCGATTCCCGGAGATATCGCCGCAACGGGGACTCCGTATCCCGACGCAATCCGCCTGTCCGTGACGAATTTCGGAGACAGGAACATCGTCGAGCTCGCCTCCAACGGAGCCAGGACGGAGACCTTCACCCTGGGAGGTCCGGCCCGGCTCGTGGTCGATTTCACGCTTCCCGACGGAGTGAAAAAGCCGGCGGCGCGCGAGGGAAAGGCCGGGAGCAGAGCCGAACAGGAAACGAGGAAAACGGAATCGGACATCCGGGAAGAAAAGGCGCAGCCGGATTCGACGCCCGGAGACAAGCGCCCGTCCGGAAAAAGAAGATCGGGAAAATTTATCGTGGCCGTCGACCCGGGCCACGGAGGGAAAGACCCCGGCGCCATCTCCAACGGAATCCGCGAGAAGGACGTGAATCTCAAGATCGCCTCGTACCTCGCGGGGGAGTTGCGCGCCATGGGGGTCGACGCCCGGATGACCCGGACGGGGGATACCTATCTGCGCCTCCAGGAACGCACCGAACTCGCCAACCGGTGGAAAGCCGACATGTTCGTCAGCATTCACGCCAACGCGCTCCCGGCCGGACACCACGCGCTCGGGATGGAGATCTATCTCATGGCCCTGCCCACCGACAAGGACGCCATGCAGCTCGCCCTGATTGAAAACAGGGATCTCGCGGCGGATAATGACAAGAAAGAGTCCGCCGCTTCGGACCGGCGGACGCAGCTCTTGCTGAGCATCCTCGGCAATATGCAGCAGAACGCGAAGATCAGTGAAAGCACAACGGTCGCCGAACGTCTCTTCCGTTCGGGAAAACAGGAGGGGCTTCCGATGCGTCGCGTGGCGCAGGCGCCTTTCTTCGTTCTCAGGGGGGCGACGATGCCTGCCGTCCTTATCGAAACGGGATTCTTGACGGAAGCCAGGGAGGCGAAGATGCTCGCGTCTCCCGAATACCAGAAAAAATGCGCTTCCGCCCTCGCCGGGGGAGTTGTGTCATACCTCGAGAACCAATAGGCTCGAAGGCGCCCCGGGACTGAAGGCGGGAAGGGAGGAAAACGGGGGATGCAGGAACGGCGGAAAGACCAGGATGACTTCGTCCTGCCGGAAAACGTGCTTGAAGAGGGAAACGAGATCCCGAGAGACCGTCCCGGCAGGTTGCGCCGCGAGAGACGGGAACCGGACGAACCGGTGAAAAAGACGAGCCGGATCTTCCGGATCGTCGCCTGGATGGGACTCGTGGCGCTCTTCTTCGCGATCGGCTACGGCGGAGCGTCCTACGGTCTGAAAAAACTTTCGGAGAAGAAAATCATTACGCGTCCGGATGTCGTCCAGGATGCGCCCGGAGCCGCCGCGCTCCTCGGCGCGAAGGGGGACGTGATCAACCTGGGCGCGCGAAAAACGTCCGTGACCATGACCCTGCCGAAAGACGGAACGCTTGTGCAGGAAAAGGTATCGATTCTCTCCGATCTGATGGAGGACGACATCCGGACCTGTGTCGCGCGGATCGCTGAGGCTGCGGGAATTCCGAAAGACGTTGCGCTGCTCCACGTTTTCCGGAACGGAGAGGTCGCGTTTCTCGATTTCGACGCCGAGATAACGAATGCGCTCTCCAAGGCGGGCGAACAGAACAGCCTGCTCTTCATAACCGGCGTCGTCCGGACGTTGCAGGACAATTTTCCGCCGGTCGCTATCGTCCGCTTCCTCGTGAAGGGACAGGTCACGCGCGGAAACGCGCCGGTGGATCTCACGGTCCCCTGGCGGCTGCCCAGGTAAGGCGGAGGGAGAGAGCAGAATGCCCCGAATCGACGGCCGACAGGACGACGAGCTTCGTCCGGTCATGTTTGAACGATGCTTCACGCGATACGCCGAGGGATCGGTGCTGGCGACCTTCGGCAATACGCGGGTGCTCTGTACGGCGACCCTCGAAGAGAAAGTCCCCCCGTTTCTCCGCGGCGCGGGCAAGGGGTGGATCACCGCCGAGTACGCGATGCTGCCCCGGGCGACACATATCCGAACTCCCAGAAACGCCGGTGGAAACGGTCGGAGCGCCGAGATCCAGCGGCTCGTCGGCCGGTCGCTCCGTTCCGCGGTCCGCCTCGACCGGCTCGGAGAACGCACGATATGGCTCGACTGCGACGTGCTCCAGGCGGACGGGGGAACGCGCACCACGGCCATCAGCGGCGCATTCGTCGCCCTTGTCGACTGCCTCAGGACGCTCTTCGCGAAGGGTGTCCTCCGGGAGATCCCTCTTTTGTCCTTCACGGCGGCGGTCAGCGTCGGCAAGGTGGATGGGCGGATTCTGCTCGACCTTTGCTACGAGGAGGACTCGGCTGCCGAGGTCGACTGCAACGTCGTCATGAACGAATCGGGACGGATCATCGAACTCCAGGGCACGGGCGAGGGTGGAACCTTCGATCGGGGGGAACTGAGCCTGATGCTCGATGTCGCGGAAGCGGGCATCGGGCGCATTGTCACGGCGCAGCGCGCGGCGCTGGCGCTGTCGGATGAGGAGATCGCGGCCTGTGCGTCACGAAGCGCTGATATTTGCGAGCGGTAACCGCAACAAATACGTCGAGATGCAGGAGCTTCTCGCGCCGACGGGAATGCGGATTCTCTTCGGAGGCGACGTGAAGTCGATGGACGTCGAGGAGACGGGGTCCACCTACGCCGGGAACGCGCTGCTCAAGGCGCGGGCATGGGCTCATGCGACGGGATTGCCCGCAGTGGCTGACGACAGCGGGGTGGAGGTTCGGGCGCTCAACGGCGCGCCGGGGATCTTTTCCGCCCGCGTCGCCGCGACGGACGCCCTTCGCAACGAATGGTTGCTCGAGCAGCTGGCCCGCAAGTCGGCCGAAACCCGGGGGCCCGCGGATCGTGCGGCCCGATACGTCGCGGCGCTTGCGCTCTGTTTCCCCGAAGAAGGAGAGATCATCATCTGCGAGGGAATCTGCCGGGGAAGCATCCTGAACGCTCCAAGAGGCGCGGGCGGGTTCGGATACGACCCGCTCTTTCTTCCCGACGGACAGGACAAGAGCTTCGGCGAACTGGACCGATCGGTGAAACAGAGGATCTCCCATCGCGCGATCGCGTCCTTTCGCCTTGTGAATATGCTTTTGCGCCGGGGTATGCTACAATGACTATCCGTTTGAATTGTGTTCGAAATTTCTAGGAGGTGCACACGGTGAAGATCGCACTCGGACTGCTTCATATCGTCCTTTGCATTGCCCTGTCTGGGGTCGTGCTGCTCCAGCAGCGGAAACAGGGCGGTTTCTCCGGGATCTTTGGCGGAGGAACGCAGGCTGATATGGGCAACAATCAATGGCAACGTTTCACGGGACTCACCAAGATCACGGTGATTCTCACGTCCCTGTTCATGGTGACATCCGTCGTCCTCGTCCTCATGGCCAAGTAGGCGCCCCAATGACCTGCGGAAAGCTGCCGGGAATCGATTCGCTGGACGACGTCCGCTCTCTCGGCGTCTCGTCCGATCGGTTGTTTTCGGCGACCCACGAAGAGATCCTCGCCGGATGCACGACGGACATTTATTTCGTCAAGACCCGCGATGTTCTCAGAAAGGCGGGACGGCTGGATGTTCCTGTGGTCGCCGAGGTGTTCGCACGCAAGAAGGGACTGTTCGCCGGTCTGCCCGAGGCGCTCCTGCTGTTTCGCGGGCGGGATGTCGCGGTTCATTCCCTGAAGGAAGGCGACTCCTTCGAACCGCGCGAGGTCGTCATGCGTCTGGAAGGCCCCTATTCGTACTTCGGGATGTATGAAACGGTGCTTCTCGGAATCCTCGCGAGCTCCGCGGGGTGGGCGACGACGGCCCGGGAGTGTGTGGACGCCGCGGAAGGCAAGCCCGTTCTCTGCTTCGGAGCGCGGCATGTCCACCCGGCCATAGCGCCGGTCATGGAGCGGACCGCAGTTGCGGTCGGCGGATGCACGGCGGCGAGCTGCATTCTCGGAGCGAAGCTCGCCGGCGGTGAGCCGTCCGGGACGGTTCCGCACGCGGCGATTCTGATCATGGGAGATACCGTCGAGCTGGCGAAGGTCTATGACTCGGTCGTTCCGTCCGGCGAACCGCGGATCGTCCTTGTGGATACATTCAAGGATGAAGCCGAGGAAAGCCTGCGCGTCGCGGAAGCTCTCGGAGCCAGACTTTCGGGCGTCCGGCTCGATACTCCGGGCGAGCGCGGCGGCGTCACCGCCGAACTTGTCCGCGAAATCCGCTATCGCCTCGACATGGCGGGATTCGGCCATGTCCAGATCGTAGCGTCGGGCGGCCTGAATCCGGATCGGATCCGGTTGCTTTCGGCCGCAGGGGCCGCTTCTTTCGGCGTGGGAAGCTACATCTCCGACGCCGCCCCGATCGACATGACGATGGACTTGAAAGTCATCGACGGACATCCGATCGCGAAACGGGGACGTCTTCCGGGGGTACTTGCAAGTCCGAGGTTGCTTCGGGTACAATAAACAACTGTGAATGCGCCGTCTTTTTCGATTCGTTCCACGCTGCGCTTCCTGGGATCCTTGCCACGTCCCTGAGATGCGGAAGAGCGCCGAATGTGTCGGAGACAGTGTATTTATATGTTCCATGCGCACCGTATACAGAAAGGCACTTTCAAAGGAGGAAGTTTCATGACCAGCGATCACCGGTCATTTATGGCCACGAAGAATACCGTCGTGCGTTCGTGGTACATCGTGGATGCTACGGATAAACCCCTCGGAAGGGTCGCGTCCGCCGTCGCCATGATTCTCATGGGCAAGAACAAGCCCACCTATACGCCGCACGTCGACTGCGGCGATTTCGTCGTCATCATCAATGCGGAAAAAGTCAAGCTCACGGGCGCGAAGCGGGAAAACGCGAAGGTCTACCACTACAGCGGATATCCCAGCGGCCTGCGGGTTCGCACATACGGAGAAGTCCTCGATAAACAGCCGGAATATCTCATCGAAAAAGTTGTCAAGGGCATGCTCCCCAAAACCCGCCTGAAGCTCTGGCGGAAGCTCAAGGTCTATGCGGGTCCGAACCATCCGCACGCGGCGCAGCAACCCGTCGCGATCGACCTGTAGCCTGAAGAGGAGGACGGAGGATCATGAATACTCTTTCCTGTTTCTGGGGAACCGGAAGACGGAAGAATGCCCTTGCCCGGGTGCGTGTGCTTCCCGGGAACGGCGTCGTGAAGATCAACGAACGCACGGTTGAGGACTATTTCCCCCGCCTTGTGTGGCAGTTGCAGGCCATGCAGCCCCTCAAGACGGCGACTGTCGAGGGGAAGGTCGATGTTCTGGTCCGCGCGAGCGGCGGCGGTCTTACGGGACAGGCCGGAGCCGTTCGTCTCGGCATCGCCCGCGCGCTGATCAAGATGAACCCCGAGCTGCGGCCGGTCCTGAAGAAGGCCGGACTGCTCACGCGCGATCCGAGAATGGTCGAACGCAAGAAGTACGGCCAGAAGGGCGCACGCGGCCAGTTCCAGTACTCGAAGCGGTAATCGCTGCGCCGTTTCGGAGAACCGGAAATATGCAAAGGGGATGGACCTGCGGGTCCATCCCCTTTTTGTTTCAGGAACAAAGAAAATCGATGAATTCCTCTTTTCCTATCCGGTAAAAGAACCGGCCGATTTCAATCGGCGCGAGCGCCTGCGCGACGGACGCCCTGTCGGGAGGCAGGCCTTCGAGGGCTCGGGCGACCGGTTCGAGATCCTCGGCGCCGAAAAAGTCCCCGAAGAAGACGACGTCCCGGATTGCTCCCTCTACGAGATTCATGCGCGCCTCCACGCGTCCCGCTCCCTCGAAACGCCGTTCCTTCCGGATATCGCGCTCCCTGCCGTCTCCCCATGTCCACGCGCGGGACGCATACCGTTCATCCGCCAAGGCGATGACTGCGGCCCGAAGTTCGTCGGATGCGGAAAGCGGCGCAAGGCCGTATTCCATATTCACCTCCTCGCGAAGCACGGTGAGGAAGTCCTCCATTCCCACGTCCGGGCCGAGGTGCGGACGAATATTCGTCACGCGGCTCGCGACGGACGCGAACCCTTTCGGGCGATACTTTTCCTCGCGGACCCGCAGAACCTGCGACAACACGGACAGATCGGAATCGAAGAGCAGCGTCCCGTGATGCAGCAGGCGCCGGCCGTCCATGTGCTGTGCATTTCCGGAGAATTTGCGTCCTCCGATCGTGAGGTCGTTCCGGTCCGTCCGCTCCGCGCCGACGCCGAGGCGCTGCAACGTACGCAATACGGGCTGCGTGAACGGCGCGAAGTCAAGCGTCCCTTCTGATGTTCGCGGCAACAGGAAGGAGTAGTTTACGTTCCCGAGATCGTGATACACGGCTCCCCCCCCGGTAATGCGTCGAACGACAGTGATTCCGCGTTCCCGCACCGTTTCCTCGCGAACTTCCTCGGCCGTATCCTGAAAACGGCCGACAACGACCGTCGCCGCATTCCGCCAGAGC
>ERZ1645187.2022-NODE-2022-length-18244-cov-16.595030_pt1 | contig 18244 bp, 16 predicted proteins | sample MGYA00575352_ERZ1645187 | MGnify/ENA primary metagenome ERZ1645187 (study PRJEB40837, sample SAMN11349314) | freshwater sediment metagenome | isolation source: river sediment | host: Sediment | place: India: Wazaribad , New Delhi | collected 2017-02-21 ... | reverse complement strand
TAACCAGTTCTGCTTTCGCGTCTGGCCCTCCAGACGCCGGCCTAGCGGGCGCCCTGTCGGGGCGCCCGCTTCCGTTTCGGCCGCCAGGTTGCCGCGATTGTCCGGCGCGGGGCCGTGCGAACGCTCCGAACCATCGGGTGAGGCGCGACCCACCCGGCGGGACTACGACGACACCCGTGTAGTGGCCGGGGCGATCATCTGCTATGGAGCGCGCGAAAATCGGTTAGCCGACAAGGAGAACAACCATGCCGACCGACAGCCGCGCCGCCACCCTCGCCCTCCTCGCCCGTTACTACGACGCGTTCAATCGCGGCGACAGCGACGGCATGCTGGCCTGCCTCGCCGACGACATCATCCACGACGTCAACCAGGGCGAGCGACGCGTCGGGATCGACAAGTTCAAGGCGTTCAACGCCCGCATGGATCACCATTACGCCGAACGCCTCGAGGGCATCGTGCTGATGGCGAGCGAGGACGGCGCCCGGGCCGCGGCTGAATTCAATGTCCACGGCACCTACAAGAACACCGACGCCGGGCTCCCCGAGGCGAAGGGGCAGACCTACGTGCTTCCTGCCGGCACCTTCTTCGCCATCCGCGACGGCAAAATCGCCCGCGTCACGACCTACTACAATCTGACCGACTGGATCGCCCAGGTGGCCGGCTGAGCCGTCCCTGCGCTACCGTCCTGCACCGACCGACAAGGACCGACCCTCATGATGCTCACCATGCTCAAGTGCAAGCTGCACCGGGCGACCGTCACGGAATGCGACCTGCATTACGAGGGCTCGATCTCCATCGATGCCAGGCTGATCGAGGCCTCGGGCCTGCTTATCAACGAGCGGGTCGAGATTTATAACATCGACAACGGCGAGCGTTTCGCCACCTATGTGATCGAGGGCAAGCGCGGCTCCGGCGTGATCGGCCTCAACGGCGCCGCGGCGCGCAAGGCGTGCGTCGGCGACAAGCTCATCATCTGCGCCTACGCCGGCATGAGCGAGGACGAGGCCCGCCGCCACGAGCCGAAGATCGTTCTGTGCGGGCCGAAGAACAAGCAGGAGAAGGCCAAGTCCTGAACCGGAACGGTCCGGATGCCGGAGGCCCCCACCCGACGGAGGCAGAGATGACAGACGCCCCCCAACCGCAAGCGGCGGAAACACCGAAGCTGACCACCGAGTCGCTGACGGGCGACGCGCTGAAGGCCGTGCTGCCGGCGCTCGCCGAGCTGCGCATCCGTGTGTTCCACGACTGGCCTTATCTCTACGACGGCACGCTCGAGTACGAGCAGCAATACCTTTCGACCTTCGCCGCCGCGCCCGGCGCGGTCTGTATCGTCGCCCGCGACGGTGACCGCATCGTCGGCGCCTCGACCGGCTCACCCATGGCAGAAGCCGACGAAGAGTTCCGCACCCCGTTCGAGGAAGCCGGCTACGACATCGCCGAAGTGTTCTACTGCGGCGAGAGCGTGCTGCTGCCCGAATACCGCGGCGCCGGTGTCGGCCACGCCTTCTTCGACGGGCGCGAGGCGCACGCGAGGAAGCTCGGCGGCTTCAAATATACGACCTTCTGCCGCGTGCTGCGCTCCGAGTTCCATCCGCTGAAGCCGGCCGACTACCGGCCGCTGGACGGCTTCTGGTCCAAGCGGGGATATAGCCCGAGCGACCTCGAGGCGCGCTACGAGTGGAAGGACATCGACCAGAAGGCGGAAACGGTGAAGCACCTGCAGTTCTGGATCAAGGAACTCTGATGAGCGCACGTGAGACGCTGAAGGTCGCCGCCGCGCAGTACCCGATCGACGCCGTTGCCACGCTCGCCGACTGGCAGGACAAGGTCTCCGACTGGGTGGCGAAGGGAGCCGCCACCGGCGCCGAGCTGCTGCTGTTCCCGGAGTATGCCGCGATCGAGCAGGCGCACGCGCTCGGCCCCGCCGTCTACCAGGACCTCGGCGCAACGCTGACCTCGACGGCCGAGCTTGCCGGCGAGCGCGTCGCACTGCATGCGGCGCTGGCAAAAGAGCACGGCGTGCACATCCTGGTCGGCTCCGGCCCTCTCGCGCGCGCCGACGGCCGCTACGTCAACGCCGCCCAGATCGTCACACCCGAGGGCACGGTCGGCGAGCAGCACAAGCTCATCATGACGCCGTTCGAGCACGACTGGGGCATCGTTCCGGGCGGTACCATCCGCGTCTTCGACACCGCGCTCGGGCGCATCGGCATCACCATCTGCTACGACAGCGAGTTTCCGTATCTCGCCCGGGCCATGGCCAAGGCCGGCGCCGAGCTGCTGCTGGTGCCACAGTGCACCGAGCGCGTTTCGGGCAACTACCGGGTGCGCACCGGCGCCATGTCACGTGCCCTCGAGAACCAGATGGCGGCGGTGACGAGCCCGACGGTCGGCGACGCCCTCTGGTCGCCCGCGGTCGACCGCAACGCGGGTGCGGCCGGCATCTACGTCCCGGCCGAACACGGTTTGTCGGATACCGGCGTGCTGGCCGAAGGCACCATGAACGAGCCTGGCTGGGTGACGGCGGAGATCGACTTCACGCGCCTGAGACGGCTCCGCTCGGGCGGCGAGATGCGCAACTTCGCCGACTGGCTGGAACAGCCGGGCGCACGCGACGCCGAGGCCGCCGGCAAGGTCGAGATCGTGGAGCTTTGAGTGGCGCCGCCTTGCTGGCGCCGCCGGCTCACGTTCGCGCCGATAGAGGCGCGAACGATCGGGGCGCGGGCTTTGAGTGGCGCCGCCGATTCACGTTCGCGCCGATAGAGGCGCGAACGATCAGGGCGCGATCAAACGGCGAAGCCGTTTCAGGGCGCGAGGGGCCCCGGCGCCAGTGCGCCGTACGCGCGGGCACCGCCCGCGCGAACAAAAAACACACTCACCTCGACAGCCGCAGTTCCGTCAGGCTGGTGCCGATCGAGCGGAAGGCATCGACCAACTCGCTCGCGGTCGAGGCGGAATACGCATACGGCGGCTTGGTCGCGCAGTCGCGCAGAAGTGTCAGCGTCGCTTCGTCCGTGACGTTGAAGGCGACCGTATAGATCTGGATGTTCTCCGCCTTCGCGAATTCGCACGCCTTCTGCATGCGCTGGTTCACGTAGGTACGGAAGCCGTCGTAGCTCATCGGCTGAACCCGACCGTGCGCCAGGTAGCCATACGTCGAATAATGCGAGAGCAGGCTCGAATCGTTGGTCGGATCGATATTGTTGACGCCATCGGTCATCAACACCATCACCTTCTGCGTCGCCGGATCGGCTGAGCCCTCGTCGAACGGCTCGGCCGGCGTCAGCACGCGCATGCCCCACGAGATGCCCTCGGCCGTGTTGGTGCCCGAGCCGTTCCAGTGCGTCAGGCTGTCGATCTTGGCCTCGATGATCGCGCGGTTGGCGACGAGCGGCTGGATCGGGTCCGGGCACGCCTTGTTCGGACCGAGCGTGTCGGGGCCGGTCTCGTCGATGGTTCCCGCGACGTTGCGGTACTTGATCCAGTTCTGGTGCGCCCAGCCGATCCAGGGTTCGTTGAACTTCGGGAACTGTGCGTCCCTGAGGTCGAGCCGGTCGGGCAGATAGTCGTTGATCGTATCCAGCGTCGGATCATGCGTGGCGATGGCGCTCGCATCGATGGTATCGGGCCACAGCCACGGCACCCACAGGCTGCTCGCATCCGACGTATCCGGCGGCGTGTCGCTGACGTCGTAGTCGCTCCATTCCGTGCGCGCCATCACGCAGCCCTTCCACGGCGCATTGGGAATGCGCGCGAAGGTATCGAACATGTTCATCTTGGCCGGGTTCGCTATCCAGCAGTCCGGCCAGAAGACGTAGGGGGCGGGCACATCCGAAGCACTCGCGGCCTGCGCGCTCGAAATGCCGAACAGCCCGGCCGTGGCGGCGGCGAACTTCTTCTTCGCGTCCTCCAGCCAGCCGTGCGTGCCGGACCCCGGATCGATCGGCCCGCCGCCACCCGGCGTATAGACGCAGCCGGGCTCGTAGCCGAAGCTCATGCCTTCGACGCCGTGGCCATGCCAGGGATTGTCGGCGTTGGTATCCATCCAGTCCATCTGCCGGACGCCGTTGCCGATATTGACGGCACCGACATAGGGCACCACCGCGAACTTGATCTTGTTGCTGGTCGCCGAGGCGTTCCCATAGATCGCCGCGACGAGATCCTTGGCTCCCGTCTTCAGATCGTCCATCGAACCGGCCATCGAGCCGGTGTTGTCGAGTACGAGGGCGATCTCGATGTCGCCGGTCGCGCGCGTCGATTCCGACGTGGCATTGACGTCGAATTGTTCGTACCCGACCACACCGGCGATCATGGTCGGCATCGACGCCGTAAGGTCGACGCGGATACCCTCGGCCGTATTGACGACCACCACCGTGCCGAGCGTTGCACCATTGAGGCGGGTGGCATTGGCGCGCACATAGGCTTCCGCTGCTTCGCGCGCCGCCTGCTCGGCGTTGTCGCCGGTGCCTTTGGCGGCCAGCGCCGCTGCGTCTGCCGCGACCTGCAACTGGTGCTTGACGCTCATGCCGCGCGTGTAATCGATGGCGAGGCCACCGAACAGGGTCAGCGGGATCGCGAGCAACGCGAAAATCAGTCCGACACTGCCGGTCTGCTCGCGTACCATCGAATGATGAATTGTCATGGCTCCCGGCCCGCTTGCTGTCGATCCACGTGCGTCGGACAGTTCAGCCGGCATCGGACTAAAAAACCGACAAGGAACGCGGTTAACGCCGATATATCGTGCCGAGTTTTGCGAAAAGTCGCCGGTCCGGGCACCGCAGAACCCAGCCGCCGCCGCCGTCGCGATTGAGCGGCAGCGGTTACCCACAGTGCCGCGATGCCACCTTGCGCCGGGCCGCGATTGCCCCTAAGACGCTGGCTTTGATGAAAGCCCCTGCCAAGAAATCGACGCCGCGTTTCGCGCACCGCCACCTGCTCTCAGCGGAGCAGCTGACGGCTCCGGATATCGAGTACCTGCTCGACATCGCCGACAAGATCGCCGACGCCAACCGCGCCGGTCGCCGCAAGAGCGACGCGCTCGCCGGCCGTTCGCTGATCAACCTGTTCTTCGAGAGCTCGACGCGCACGCAGGCGTCCTTCGAGATGGCGGCGAAGCGGCTCGGCGCCGATGTCCTGAATATGAGCGTCGCGACATCCTCCGTTAACAAGGGCGAGACGCTGATCGACACGGCGGTGACACTCAACGCCATGCAACCGGACATCATCGTCGTGCGGCACCATTCGGCCGGCGCCGTGGCGCTGTTGTCGCAGAAGGTCGACTGCTCGGTGGTCAACGCCGGCGACGGCGCCCACCAGCATCCGACGCAGGCGCTGCTCGACGCGCTCACCATCCGCCGCGCCAAGGGCCGTGTCGGCGGGCTGACGGTCGCCATCTGCGGCGACATCCTGCACAGCCGCGTCGCCCGCTCGAACATCACGCTGCTCAACACGCTCGGCGCCAACGTGCGCATCATCGCTCCCTCGACCCTGCTCCCGGCCGCCGCCGACCGCCTCGGCGCCGAGGTCTTCACCGACATGTGGGAGGGCATCAGCGGCGCCGATGTCGTCATGATGCTGCGCCTGCAGAACGAGCGCATGGAAGGCTCGTTCGTGCCGACGACACGCGAGTACTTCCACTTCTTCGGCCTCGATCAGGAGAAGCTGGCGCGCGCCAAGCCGGACGCGCTCATCATGCATCCCGGGCCGATGAACCGCGGCGTCGAGATCGCCTCGACGGTCGCCGACCATTCCCGCAGCGTCATCCGCGAGCAGGTCGAGATGGGCGTCGCCGTGCGCATGGCCGTGCTGGAGGCGCTGGCCGGCAACCTGCCGACCACATGAGCCGAGGATTACGGAACCGCATGCCAGCCAACCCAGCGAAATCCTCCTCGAAGCCCGGTCGCGCGGCATCCTCGGCCGCAACAGGCTCTGGCCGCACCGTCTTCATCAACGCGCGGCTCGTCGATCCGGCCTCCGGGCGCGACGAACTCGGCGGCCTGCTGGTCGAGGACGGACGCATCGCGGATCTCGGCAGCCATCTGCGCCGCAACGCGCCGGACGGCGCCGAGGTCGTCGACTGTCGCGGCTGCATCCTGGCGCCGGGCCTGATCGACGCGCAGGTGTTCGTCGGCGAGCCGGGCGGGGAGCATCGCGAGACGTTGAAGACCGCATCGCACGCCGCTGCCGCCGGTGGTGTCACCACCATGGTGGTCATGCCGGATACCAACCCGGTGATCGATCAGGTGGCCCTCGTCGACTTCATCCAGCGGCGCGCGCGCGACAACGCCATTGTCCACGTGGCCACCATGGCGGCAATGACGCGCCGTCTCGCGGGCGAGGAGATGACCGAGATCGGCCTGTTGAAGCGCGCCGGTGCGATCGCATTCTCGAACGGAAAGTCGAGCGTCGCCAACACGCGCGTCATGCGCAACGTGCTCAACTATGCCAAGGATTTCGGCGCGCTCATCGTCCACCACACCGAGGATCCCTACCTTTCGGGCTCGGGCGTGATGAACTCGGGCGAGTGGGCGACGCGGCTCGGGCTCACCGGTGTTTCCAAGGTCGCCGAGGCGATCGTGCTCGAGCGCGACGTGCGCCTCGTCGAGATGACGCGCTCGCGCTATCACGCCGCGACGCTCACCTGCCCGGAAAGCCTCGACATCGTGCGCAGCGCCAAGCGGCGCGGCCTCGCCGTCACCTGCGGCGTCAGCATCAATCACCTGACGCTCGACGAGAAGGACATCGGCGCCTACCGCACCTTCTTCAAGGTCCGCCCGCCGCTGCGTTCCGACGAGGACCGCCGCGCCATGGTCGAGGCGGTGGCTGCCGGCGACATCGACGTCATCGTCTCGAGCCACGATCCGCAGGACACCGACGTCAAGCGCCGCCCGTTCGCGGAAGCCGCCGACGGCGCCGTCGGTCTCGAGACGCTGCTCGCGGCGGGCCTCCGCCTCGTGCATTCCGGCGAGGTCACGCTGATGCAGTTGCTGCGCCCGATGACCATCAACCCGGCGCGGCTGCTCGGCCTCGACACCGGCGAACTCGCCAAGGGCAAGCCGGCCGACCTCGTGCTGTTCGACCCCGACGAACCATGGGTGGTCAACAAGGACTTGCTGCGCTCGCGCTCGAAGAACACCCCCTTCGACGACGCCAAGCTGCAGGGCCGCGTGCTGCGCACCGTCGTCGACGGCAGCATCGTCTACGAGTACGCCGGCATCGAGCGCACCTGACCAGCGCACCGTGCGCGGCCCCCGGCCCCGCCGATCAAGTTGAAGCGGCGCACGTCTGAAGATACGCTGGCGGGATCGGCGCGGCGCGCTTCGGGGGGCGATAGCAAATCGGCATGGACCTGTTGGCGAACCCCTGGACGCTCGGCGCGATCGTGCTCGGCTACCTGCTCGGCTCGATCCCCTTCGGGCTCGTCCTGACCCGCATGGCCGGACTCGGCGATGTGCGCAGCATCGGCTCCGGCAACATCGGCGCAACCAACGTCCTGCGCACCGGCAACAAGAAGCTTGCTGCGGCGACGCTGCTGCTCGACGCCCTGAAGGGCACCGCCGCCGTCCTTGCGGGACACTGGCTCGGCGCGCAGGGCGGCGTCGCGATCCTCGCTTCGTTGCTCGCCGGGCTCGCTGCATTCCTCGGCCACCTGTTCCCGGTCTGGCTGGGCTTCAGGGGCGGCAAGGGCGTCGCTACCTACATCGGCGTGCTCGCCGGCTGGTGGTGGCCGGCCGCGCTCATCTTCTGCGGGCTTTGGCTCGCGGTCGCCGTCATCTCCCGCTATTCGTCGCTGTCGGCTCTGGTCGCGGCCGTCGTCACGCCGGTTGCGCTGATCGGGCTCGGCGGCTGGAGCAGCGGGGTGACGAGCGGAGCTGCCGGAACAGTGCATCTCGCCGGCCTCGCCGCGATCCCGCTGTCGCTCATGCTGATCTGGAAGCACGAAGCCAACATCCGCCGCCTCATGGCGGGTGAGGAGCCGAAAATCGGCGCCTCGAAGAAAGCCTGAGCCCGTGAATCTGTTCTCGTCGGCACCGCTACCCGTCGCAATGCTCGACGATGCCCAGCGTCTGGCGTGCCTGAGGCTGATCCGTTCCGATAACGTCGGCCCGGTCACGTTCCGCGAATTGATCAACCATTTCGGCGGCGCCACCTCCGCCCTCGAGGCCCTGCCCGACCTCGCGCGGCGTGGCGGCAGCCGTGCCCGCATCCGCATCGCCACGCGTGAGGAGGCGGAACGCGAACTGGAACGTGCCACGCGTGCCGGCGCGACGCCCGTATTCACCGTCGAGCCCGGCTATCCGCCCGCGCTCGCTGCCATCGATCCGCCGCCACCGCTGGTCTACGTGAAGGGCGACAGCTCTCTGCTGACGCGGCCGGCCATCGCCATCGTCGGCTCGCGCGAAGCCTCGGCCGCGGGATACAAGCTGACGCGGCTGTTCGCCGCCACGCTGGCCGCTGCCGGCTATGTCGTCGTGTCGGGCCTGGCGCGCGGCATCGACGCCGCCGCCCACGAGGCGAGCCTCGCCTCGGGCACCATTGCCGTGGTCGCCGGCGGCGTCGACATCGTCTACCCGCCCGAGCACGCGGCGCTGCACGCGGCCATTGCCGCGAAGGGCGCCGTCATCTCGGAGATGCCGCCGGGCTTTCAGCCGCGGGCCAAGGATTTCCCGCGCCGCAACCGCCTGATCGCCGGACTCGCCTATGGGGTCGTCGTCATGGAGGCGGCGAAGCGTTCGGGTACGCTGGTCACTGCGCGGCTCGCCGGAGAGATCGGCCGCGAGGTGTTCGCCGTGCCCGGTCACCCGCTCGATCCGCGCGCGGAGGGCACCAACCAGCTCATCAAGCGCGGCGCGACCATGGTCACCACGGCCGAGGACATCATCGAAGCGCTGGCACCGCTGACCGGCTTGGCTCCGGCCGGTTTCACCGAGCAACCGTCGCCGTTCATGCCGACGCCGCCAGTCGCCGCCCCCGCGCCGACCCTCGACGACGCGGACCGCGCCCGCGTGCTCGAAGCGTTGGGCCCCGCCCCCTGCGATGTCGACACCCTGGCGCGGGCAACCGGCCTCTCGCCGCGCGCGCTCGGCATCGTGCTGATGGAACTCGACCTTGCCGGCCGCATCGTTCGCCACGGCCACCAGCTCGTCTCACGAAACGATTGACCCGCCCCCAAGGGGGCAACCGCGAGGTTCGACGTCGGCTCAGGAGACCCGGCGCGCCTGCTGCCGCGCTTCGGCGAGCGCCAGATCGAGAATGCCGCTCAAGGTCCCGAGATCGGCCCTCGCAGCCATCTGGCGCAATTCGAGAATGATGTCCGCCATGTACTCGATCTGATCGCGAACGGTTCCCTGCGCGCTGATTTCGGCGCCAGCGGCCTCGTCCTCTGATGCAACGTCACGGTTTCCTCGGGCGCCGCCACTCACCGTCATTATCCACTCCCCTGTACGGCGAACTCTTTCGCCTACAGATAATGCATATACCCTGAATTGCAATATTCAACCAGCGCGTGCAGGCCGGCCCGGAGGTCTCCGCCACGGGTGTTTGACTTGGTGAGGCACATCGCAGATGTTCGCGCCGTCTCCATAGGAGGCCGGTGCACCCGCCGATGCCATGATCTGCCACAATACGCAGTGCACACCCAAGACGTAGATCGATCCAAGAAAGCCGCTGATGAACGTCGTTATTGTCGAATCTGCCGCCAAGGCGAAGACGATCAACAAGTATTTGGGCCCGAGCTACAAGGTTATTGCCTCGTTCGGACACGTCCGCGATCTGCCGAGCAAAGATGGCTCCGTGGAGCCGGACGAGGACTTCCGGATGCACTGGGAGGCCGACTCCAAGTCTCAGAAAATCCTCAAGGAAATTGCCGATGCGGTCAAACGCGCGGACAAGCTGATCCTGGCCACCGACCCTGATCGCGAAGGCGAGGCGATCTCCTGGCACATCCTCGAGGTGCTGCGGAACAAGAAGGCCCTCGGCAAGGACCTCGAGGTCGAGCGCGTCGCCTTCAACGCCGTCACCAAAGCCGCCATTCAGGCCGCGTTGAAACAGCCTCGCACCATCGACACACCCCTGGTCGAAGCCTACCTCGCACGCCGCGCGCTCGACTATCTCGTCGGCTTCACACTGTCGCCGGTGCTGTGGCGCAAGCTGCCGGGTGCGCGCTCGGCCGGGCGCGTGCAATCGGTCGCGCTGCGGCTGATCTGCGACCGTGAACTCGAGATCGAGACCTTCCGCACCGACGAATACTGGACCATCGAGGCCCTGCTGGCGACGGCCAAGGGCGAGGATGTGCGCGCCCGCCTCGCCGCCATCGCCGGAACCACGCTGAAGAAGCTCGACATCAAGAATGCCGAGCAGGCCAACGCCATCAAGGCCGCCATCACCGGACGCGACTACACCGTCGCCTCGGTGGAAAAGAAGGCGGTCCGGCGCAATCCCTACGCGCCGTTCACCACCTCGACGCTGCAACAGGAGGCCAGCCGCAAGCTCGGCTTCTCGGCGAAGGAGACCATGGCCGTCGCCCAGCGCCTCTATGAAGGCGTCGACATCGGCGGCGAGACGGTCGGCCTCATCACCTACATGCGTACCGACGGCGTCACCATCGTGCCCGAGGCCGTGGCCGAGATCCGCAAGGAGATCGAGCGGACCTACACCAAACGCTTCGTCGCCCCGTTCGTGCGCGAATACCAGGCCAAGGCGAAGAACGCCCAGGAAGCGCACGAGGCGATCCGTCCGACCGACATCACGCGCCTGCCGGCCAACGTCAGGAAGACGCTCCGCAAGGAGGAGGCCGCGCTCTACGAGCTGATCTGGAAGCGCACGCTGGCGAGCCAGATGGCCTCCGCCGAACTCGAGCAGACGACCGCCGAGATCGACGTCGCCGGTCGCGACGGCACCACCTACGGCATGCGCGCCACCGGCTCGGTCATGCAGTTCGAGGGCTTCCTCAAGCTCTATCAGGAAAGCCGCGACGACGACGAGGACGAGGAGAGCCGCCGCCTGCCGCCGCTCGGCCAGGGCGACAGGCTGCAGCAGCGCGAGATCGACGCCCGCCAGCACTTCACCGAACCGCCGCCGCGTTTCTCGGAAGCGAGCCTCGTCAAGCGCATGGAAGAACTCGGCATCGGCCGGCCCTCCACCTATGCCTCGACGCTCGCCGTGCTGCGCGACCGCGAGTACGTGCGCCTCGACAAGAAGCGCCTCGTGCCCGAAGACAAGGGCCGTCTCGTCACGGCGTTTCTGGAGAGCTTCTTCAAGCGCTACGTCGAATACGACTTCACGGCCGACCTCGAGGAAAAGCTCGACCTCATCTCCGACAACAAGATGGAGTGGCGCCAGGTCCTGCGCGACTTCTGGCGCGACTTCATGGTCGCCGTCGACGGCATCAAGGAGCTGCGCGTCGGCGACGTCATGGAGGCGCTGAACGAACTGCTCGGCCCGCACATCTTCCCGGTGCGCGAGGACGGCGGCGATCCGCGCCAGTGTCCGGCCTGCGGCACCGGCCGCCTCAGCCTCAAGCCGAGCCGCTTCGGCCCGTTCATCGGCTGCTCGAACTATTCCGAAGGTACCTGCTCTTACACGCGCCAGCTGTCGCAGAACGCGGACGATCCCAACGCCGGGCTCGACGGCAAGGTGCTCGGCTACAGCGACGACGGCGAGGCGGTAACGCTGAAAATGGGTCGCTTCGGCGCCTACGTGCAACTCGGTGAGGGTAGCGACGACGAGAAGCCGAAGCGCTCGAGCCTGCCGAAGGGCGTCGAGGCCGCCAACGTCGATCTCGAATATGCGCTGAAGCTGCTCAGCCTGCCGCGTCTCGTCGGCGAGCACCCCGAAGGCGGCAGCATCACGGCCGGTCTCGGCCGCTATGGCCCGTTCGTGCTGCACGAGAATGGCGACGCCAAAACGTATGCGAACCTCGAAAGCATCGAGGACGTGTTCTCGATCGGCCTCAATCGCGCCGTGACGGTGATTGCGGAGAAGAAGGCCGGCGGCGGCAAAGGCCGCTTCAACCGCTCGGGCCCGAAGGTGCTGGCCGACCTCGGCGCGCATCCGACCGAGGGGGGGCCGATCCAGGTGCTCGACGGCCGTTACGGCCCCTACATCGCGCACAACAAGGTCTACGCCAACGTCCCGAAGGGGACAGAGCCGACGGCGGTGACCGTCGACCAGGCGGTGGCCCTGCTCGCCGAGCGCGCCGCCAAGGGGCCGTCGAAGAAGGTGGCGAAAAAGGCCGCCGCGAAGCCGAAGGCCAAGCCCAAGGGCGACGACGACGCCAAACCGGCGGCGAAGAAGGCACCGGCCAAGAAGGCTGCGGCGAAAAAAGCTCCGGCGAAGAAGGCCGCCCCCGCCAAGCGCAAGGTGTCCGGCTAGAGCGCTATCCGATCAGACGGAACCGCCCGTCAGCGCCGACAAGCTGTTCCCGGCGCCGGTCCTCATCGTCGAGGTGCTGTCGCCGTCGACCCAGCGTGAGACGTGGGAGAGCATTCGCGCGCTCGCCAGCGTTCCCTCGCTCAAGGAAATCCTCGTCGTCGACAGCGAGAAGCGGTGGTCGGAGATCTTCCGCCGCGAGGCCGACGGCGGCTGGCCGCAGCACGGTCAATCGCGCCTCGAAGGCGAAGGTACCCACCTCGCCGTGAGTTGAGTAACGTGGCGGCAGCGGCACCGGGCCTCATCCGGGAAATAGTCGCCAGCCTCCCCTCTCCCGGAACGGGAGAGGGTGCCCGAAGGGCGGGTGAGGGACTTTGATTCCCGCTACGTTGCGTTTGTATCAGGCCCCTCATCCGGCCTGTGGCCACCTTCTCCCCTCGGGAGAAGGAAAGTGAACAAGAGCGCTGACTATTCCATCCTCACCGGTGAGAGAGGGAGCCAGTATTGCATGAGATGCATGCCGGTCACCGCTTCGCCGGCATCGGCTGCGGCTTGTGCAGTGCCGCCACCAGCGCATAGCTGATGATCATGAGCAGGAACCACGCACCGAGCTTACCGAGCGACACCATGTGCCAGCCGGCCTTCTGGCTCGGATAGACCCACGCGGCCGTGAACGTGCCGATGTTCTCGGCGAGCCAGATGAACAGCGCCACCAGAAACGCCGCCAGCAGCATCGGCATGTGGCGGTGCTCCTTCCAGACCTTGAAATGAATCCAGCACGGACCGAGCAGCACTGCCGCGCCGAGGAACAGCAGCGGGCGCGCGTCCCACGTGTAATGGTGCGTGAAGAAGTTGACGTAGATCGCGAGCGCGAGCAGGCCGAGCGCCCACAGAGGCGGATGGCGCGTGAAGCGAAAGTCGAACAGCCGCCAGACGCGCGCGATGTAGGACCCGACGGCCGCGTACATGAAGCCGGTGAACAGCGGTACGCCGCCGATACGCAATAACGAGGGCTCGGGATAGATCCACGAGCCGACGCTCGTCTTGAAAATTTCCATGACCGTGCCGACCACGTGGAAGACGAGGATGACGCGCGCCTCCTCCCACGTCTCGAGTTTCAACCACAGCATTACGACTTGTATCGCCACCGCCGCCAACACCAGGAAATCGTAGCGCGCGAGTGCCGCGCCCTTCGGATAAAACAGGTGCGTGGCGATCAGCAGCGCCAGCATCAGCCCGCCGAACAGGCACGCCCACGCCTGTTTGATGCCGAAGCGCACGAACTCGTAGGCGAAATGCGCGATCGGCCCCTTCGCCTCGGCGCGCTCACCGATCGCCTGTTCGGCGGCGATGAAGCGGGCGAGCGGCGGCCACAGACGCGCCGCGCTGTCGGGCGCGGCAGCGCCCCGGCGCGAACAGGTGGCATCGTCCGGCCGAACCTCGCGCTGCATATCCCCCCCTTGCCCCCTTGCCCGGCCATGTCCGGCCACGGCCAGCCTCTATCCGGCGCGAGGAATGCGGCACGGCGTTGGCCGATCGCCCCCCTGTCACGCCCGTAACTGCAGACGGCGGGCTCTCCGGGCATTCTCGCTTCAGATGACGCGGCCACGCCGCCCAACCGAGCCGGAGACCGACCGATGACCTTCGCCGACAAGCTCTCGATCACCTTCCTGATCGCCGTTGCCGGGTCCGCCCTGATGGTCGTCGCCGGCCCCCTCGTTCCGCATCTGGTCACCGCCCTGTCCGGCCATCCGGTCGCCCTGGCCTCGGTCGGTTCGGCACTCGCGGCGGTCGCTGCCATGCTGGCTGCCCTGCTGACCTCGCAGCGCTAGACGCCTTCCCCCTCCCCCTTCGGTTCACTGCCCACGCGTTCCTCCCCCGAACCTGGCCGGCCCCTTGTGGCGCCGGCCATTTTTTCGTGTCTCGTCCACCTTCGCAGCGGTTGCCGGGCGGCAGGCGATCCTTATGATGCGGTGCAGTGAGAGTTTCCCTTGAGACCGGAGCCGCTCGGCTCCGACTGCGAGAGCCCATGAGCCGGATTCCGAACTTCGCCAGCCTCGACCTCGACGCCGCCGCCCCCGCTGGCAGCACGCCGACCTTACCGCAGGGTGAGGCGTGGATGACCCCCGAGGGCCTCGCGGTGAAGCCGGTCTACACGGCGGCCGATACCGCCGGCCTCGACTTCCTCGACACGTATCCCGGCATCGCGCCCTACCTGCGCGGCCCCTACGCACCGATGTACGTGTCGCAGCCGTGGACCATCCGCCAGTACGCCGGTTTCTCGACGGCGGAGGATTCCAACGCCTTCTACCGCCGCAACATCGCCGCCGGCCAGAAGGGCCTTTCGGTCGCCTTCGATCTCGCCACGCATCGCGGCTACGACAGCGATCACCCGCGCGTGCGCGGTGACGTCGGCATGGCGGGCGTCGCCATCGACTCGATTTTCGACATGCGCACGCTGTTCTCCGGCATCGCGCTCGAGCAGATGAGCGTGTCGATGACCATGAACGGCGCGGTGCTCCCCGTGCTGGCTCTCTTCATCGTCGCGGGCGAGGAGCAGGGCGTCGGGCCGGAGAAGCTTTCAGGAACCATCCAGAACGACATCCTGAAAGAGTTCATGGTGCGCAACACCTACATCTATCCGCCCGCGCCTTCGATGCGCATCATCTCGGACATCTTCGGCTACACGTCGGCGCACATGCCGAAGTTCAACTCGATCTCGATTTCCGGCTATCACATGCAGGAGGCCGGAGCGACCGCCGACCTCGAACTCGCCTACACGCTGGCCGACGGCGTCGAGTATGCGCGCGCCGGCGTGGCGACCGGCCTCGGCATCGACAAGTTCGCGCCGCGCCTGTCGTTCTTCTGGGCGATCGGCATGAACTACTACATGGAGATCGCCAAGATGCGGGCCGCGCGCCTGCTCTGGTCGAAGCTCATCCAGTCGGAGTTCGCGCCGAAGGATTCCCGCTCGCTGTCGCTCAGGACGCACTCGCAGACGTCGGGCTGGAGCCTCACCGCGCAGGACGTGTTCAACAACGTGACGCGCACCTGCCTCGAAGCCTTCGCCTCGACGCAGGGGCACACGCAGTCGCTGCATACCAACGCGCTCGACGAAGCCATCGCGCTGCCGACCGACTTCTCCGCCCGCATCGCCCGCAACACGCAGCTCTTCATCCAGCAGGAGAGCGGAACCTGTCGCGTCATCGATCCGTGGGGCGGCAGCTACTTCATCGAACGCCTGACGCACGATCTCGCGGCGAAGGCGTGGGCGCACATCGAGGAAGTCGAGAAGCTGGGCGGCATGGCGAAAGCGATCGCTGCCGGCATTCCGAAGATGCGCATCGAGGAGGCCGCGGCGCGCACGCAGGCGCGCATCGACAGCGGCCGCCAGACCATCGTCGGCGTCAACAAGTTCCGCGTGAAGGATGACGCCACCATCGACGTGCTGAAGGTCGACAATCGCAGCGTGCGCGAGCAGCAGATCGCCAAGCTCGAACGGCTCAGGGCCGAGCGCAACGAGAAGGACGTTACGGCGGCCCTCGATGCTCTTACCGAGGGCGCCAGGGGCAATGCCAACCTGCTCGATCTCGCGGTCAAGGCAGCGCGCGTCAAGGCGACGGTCGGCGAGATCTCGTTCGCGCTGGAAAAGGTTTTCACGCGGCATCAGGCCGAGATCCGCGCGATCTCCGGCGTCTACAAGGCGGAGGCGGGTGTGAGCAACAAGGCCGTGGGTGAAGTGACGCGCCTCGTCGGCGAGTTCGAGAAGAACGACGGCCGCCGCCCGCGCATCCTCATCGCCAAGATGGGCCAGGACGGCCACGATCGCGGCCAGAAGGTGATCGCGTCCGCGTTCGCCGACCTCGGCTTCGACGTCGACATCGGGCCGCTGTTCGCGACGCCCGACGAAGCCGCGCGCCAGGCGGTCGAGAACGACGTGCATATCATCGGCGTATCGTCACTTGCCGCCGGCCACCTGACGCTGGTGCCGGAACTGAAGGCCGCTCTGGAAAAGGAAGGCCGCGGCGACATCATGATCGTCGTCGGCGGCGTCATCCCGCCGGCCGATTACGACGAACTGTTCGCGAGTGGCGCAAAAGCCGTGTTCGGCCCCGGCACCAACATCCCCGAAGCCGCCGCCAAACTGATCCACGAGCTGAACACGCTGCTCGGGTATGAGGCGCGGTCAGCGGCGGAGTGAGCGGTAGCTGCATTGCCGATCACTGAGCTATGCAGCTACCTCCTCTAAGGCAGGATGCGTAAGCGCCTTGTCGCAAACGTCGTCGATCCAATCGGTCGATGCGAAGAATAGCTTGTCAACTGCTCCACGTATAATGACCCCGCGCAAGCTCAGCACCTTGGTCTTCTTTCCCACACCAAAGACTGGACCACCGCTAAAGCCGTCGAGATCACCACTGCAGCGTTCGAGTAGGACTTCACCAGGAAGTAATTCAAGCATCGGCAGGTCGCCCCGTTTAAGAACGACGCAGCGAGCCCACGTCAAAACTTGCGTCAGGCCAAAATGCTCCGCGCTCATCTCGCCGTCGATTTTTGTCAACCTGCTTGGATAGCCGACCGCAAAGTAGATTTCTGACCCATCGTCGGCAATCGGACTCACAGACACCGAGCGGATGAAGGTCGGTACGCCTTTCAAAATTGGAAGGCGCCACGGCATCTCGATCGCACAGACGTCAAACTCTTCAGGACCGTATTCAAGTGCAGGGAATTGAAAGAATCGTGCTCCGCCGTTAAGTCGTGCCGCGGTCACGGGACCAAGTCTGATCATCACCTGTGACGGATGCTTATCTTTTCCAAGTTGGTGCCTTGTAAACACGACGAATTTCCGGCCCTTGCGTAAATACAAGAAGCCACAGCCCATGTTGCTGATGGGCCAGTTGGGGTCAGCGTTCTTTGCGTGCAGTGGAACACACGCACTTCGTGCCCGCTGGACGGCACCATTGGCTGGCAGCAACAAGCCGTTAAATTCGACGTGGCGCCACCCTATGATTTTGTCGATCATCGACTCGATCTTGCGTCAACGTGTCAGGTTTTCCCACTCTAGACCGATTCGACCAGCTGTAGCTGGATGGCTTGTCCGCTGCCCATTCACATTCGATGTTTGAAGCTCCCGAATCGCTTTTTCCAACGTCATGCCAGCGGAGCCCGCCCTGTTGCAGAACGAAGGCCGGCACCCACGCAAGCCGCAACTTGTGATCCGCTGATGTGGTGATCGAACGCGCGGCGAGCCGCAGCTTATCGACGCCAGCGTTGCGCACGCCGGGACTGGCGTGGGTCCCGACCTGCGTCGGGATGACGATGAGTACGAAGCAGCGCCGGAGATCTGGGCTTTGGGGCGAACCATGAAAGACGCCGACCGGTACGCGAAGATCGTCGAGTGGTCCGAGGAGGACCAATGCTACGTCGGCTCGGCCGGGGTTGCTGCTAGCGACTGCCACGGTGACGACGAGCGCGAGGTTTTCGCAGAACTGCTCGACATCGTGGATGAGGTCATTGCGCTCTACCACGTCGACAAGCGTCCGTTGCCGCCCGCCGCCGCAGGCCGCTTCACCGCAAGCGCAGCAGAGTAGTTGAAACTACGCCGTCATGCCGGCGCAGGCCGGCACCCACGCAAGCCGCAACTTGTGATCCGCTGATGTGGTGATCGAACGCGCGGCGAGCCGCAGCTTATCGACGCCATCGTTGCGCACACCGGAACTGGCGTGGGTCCCGACCTGCGTCGGGATGACGTGGCGGGTGGGGCGAGCGGCATCAACAAATTCACCGTCATCCCGGCGCAGGCCGGCACCCACGCAAGCCGCGACTTGTGATCCGCTGATGTGGTGATCGAACGCGCGGCGAGCCGCAGCTTATCGAC
>ERZ1645187.2021-NODE-2021-length-18246-cov-5.314221_pt1 | contig 18246 bp, 10 predicted proteins | sample MGYA00575352_ERZ1645187 | MGnify/ENA primary metagenome ERZ1645187 (study PRJEB40837, sample SAMN11349314) | freshwater sediment metagenome | isolation source: river sediment | host: Sediment | place: India: Wazaribad , New Delhi | collected 2017-02-21 ... | reverse complement strand
ACTGCTGACAGGGAAAAACAGGTCCTTTTTGCAAACCGTCAAAAAATTACCCGGAACTGACTGAAACAATTACAAAGCGAAGCCGGATATTTTGTATAATCGGTGGAACTCAACGGTACAAAACATGGGGTTTTGGGACAAAAGCAGTTTGGCTACCTGGAAGGTACAGTAAATGCCGATGCAGTTGCTTTGCGCGTTGTTGATGAGCAAGCTTCTCAAAAAATCTATAAACAGATCGCTGGTTTTCCTGAAATCCGCCCTTTCGATTTTTTACTGACGAATGCTCCAGGATTGGATGATACATACCCTGCCTGGGGAAGAACTTCGGGCAAAGGTCTGGAAGGTTTCTGGACTTTTGGCGACTGGGTAAATGGCGGCGTTTGGGGAACCGTTGAAGGTCGGGCCATTCTGATGTATTACCGGCTGGGTAAATTCGAGGATATTCGTCGCTCGACCAACCGCGCCATGAAGTGGGCCAAGGATTTCAGGATGGATGCACCATGGTCACAACGAGGCGAAAACACCAGCAATCCTTGGTCGGATAAAGGAAATCACCGTTTTGGCGGGGTTGCGGTGATGGTTGATAATTTTGCCATTCCGGCTGCAACCATCCGTGGACTCTTCGATTATGATTACAAATCAGACCAGTTGGTAATCCGTCCACGGATTCCTGGTTCAATACAGGAATACCAGCAAAAGGAAGCAGTTCGTTTTGGTGAAAAGAAAATATTCCTCTCGTGCAAAAACGGTGGTCCCGAAATTGCTTCGGTTACCATAAACGGCAAAGAGATAAAGGTTGATAATCCTTCGGAACTGGCGCTTTATTATGACACGTTGCCGCAGGAATCCCGGGTTGAGATAACAACCAGAGGCGGTTGGCCTGAAGAAAAAATAACCTCTGAATATCCTGAAACGCCTTCGCTGGTGTCAGATTTTTCAAACCCGGGTGTTCTTCCCGATTCGCTGAAAAGACCTTTTTCGGTTTTAAAGAAAATGAAAACTCAGCTTGCAAAAATTCCCGGTTGTGAATACGAACTGGCTTATCTAAATGAAGCTGTTCAGGCTTTTGAAGCTGTTCAGATAAGGCAAAACCTCGAAACAGGACCCGGATATTTCAGGGAAATTACACAAGAACGAAAGGCTGACATTTTCAGGTTTTACACCATTTCTGCATCGACCATGTACAACGGTTTTGCTGAACGGATGAATAAATATGCCGCGGGAAATGAAAGGCAGAAAGGAGTAGCTGCTGTTTTTAAGGAAGTCATTAAAAAACAATGATATATGAAAATCAGAACTTTGCTCATTAGCCTGTCAACGATTTTGGTTTTTAGTTGTTCAACCCAAAAAAAACCCTCCGATTACGTTGACCCGTTTATCGGAACTTCGGGCAACCGTTGGATGTTGTTTCCCGGTGCAACTTTGCCTTTCGGGATGGTAAAATTGAGTCCCGACAATACCGACGATTACGCTATGGATGCCGGCTATGAATACAAACACAACAGCATTTGTGGTTTTGGACACGTGCATTCGTGGGCAATGGGCAGTTTTCTGACGATGCCCTGCACAGGCGAACTCCGCATACAGCCCGGAAAATTTGATGGTCCCGACATTGGTTACCGTTCGCCCATTAAACATGAGAACGAAAAAGCATCGCCCGGATATTATTCAGTTTTATTGGAAAAATACGGAATTAAAGCTGAACTCACTGCCACCACCCGTGGAGGTTTTCAGAAATACACTTTTCCAAAAGGCGAAAAAGGGCACATATTGTTTGATTTACAGGTTCCGGAAGAAGATAAATCGACCATCCTTGAAGCAGGAATCAAAAAGGTAAACGATACTGAAATTGAAGGTTTTGTAAAACGAATTTCGGGATGGAATGAATATACTTTGCATTTTGTGGCCCGCTTCAATCGGCCTTTCGAATCAATGGGTGGCTGGCAGGGCGAACAAATCCTGAAGGGCGCTACCGAATTGAAAGTGGATTCCAATCTCGATATCGGGACTTTTCTTTATTTCGACACCGAAAAAGACCCCGAGGTTTTGATGAAAACCGCCATCTCGTATGTAAGCACTGAACAGGCACGCTCAAATCTTGAAACCGAACTTACCCCGTTTAACTGGGATTTCGATGCAGCTTGTTTGAATGCACGAAACGTTTGGAACGACATTCTGAACCGGATAAAAGTTGAAGGTGGCACCGAAGCCGACAAAATCAAATTCTATACGAATCTTTACCGTTCTTACAGCGCTCGCACCATTTACAGCGATGCCAATGGAAAATACATGGACATGTGCGAGAAGGTGCAGCAACTGGCCGACCCGAATGCCCCCGTTTTGGGCTGCGATGCATTCTGGATGACCTTCTGGAACCTTAACCAGTTGTGGAGTTTGATTACGCCCGATATGGCTGAAAAATGGTCGAAATCGCAACTCGAAATTTACGACAAAGGGGGCTGGCTGTCGAACGGACCTGCTGGTGTCGAGTATTCCAGTATCATGGTGGCCGAGCACGAAATCTCCATCATTGTGGGTGCCTGGCAAAAAGGAATTCGCGGTTTTGATGCTGAAAAAGCCTACAAAGCAGTGAAGGAAGTGCAGATGAATCCGGCTCGTGCACACGAATGCGGTGGTTTTGTGGGCAACCGGAACCTGATTCCTTATAAGGAAATGGGTTTTGTTCCGGCTGATGATGGGCCTGTTTCGAACACCCTTGAATATGCCTACGACGACTGGTGTGTTGCACAGATGGCCAAAGCGCTGGGCAAAACGGAAGACTACAAATATTTTATGCAGCGGGCACAGAATTACCGTAACGTTTTCGACAGTTCAACAGGTTACATGCGGCCCAAATATGCCGGTGGTCCGTGGCTCGAATATTTTTCTCCGGTAAAAAGCGCCGTGGGCAAGGAGGACAATTTTGGCACCCGTGATTATGTGGAAGCCAATGCTTGGCAATACACCTGGTTTGTTCCGCACGACCTGAAAGGATTGATAAATTTGATGGGCAAAGATGAATTTAATAACCGGTTGGAGGAAGGTTTTGAAAAATCGCGGCCCATTTTTACCAGCGAATTTGTGAACCACAGCAATCAACCCAACATGCAGGCCGGATGGCTTTTCAACTACTCCGGAAAACCCTGGCTCACCCAATACTGGGTGCGCGAAATTCTGGATAATTATTACGGAACAATACCTTTTAACGGATACCCGGGCGATGAGGACGAAGGACAGATGGGAGCGTGGTATGTGATGAGCGCCATGGGGCTTTTCGAAATGGATGGCGGCGCTTCAACTGAACCGGTATACGAAATTGCATCACCTATATTTAAAAAAATCACCATTTCGCTTGACCCGAAATATTACCCAGGAAAAGAATTTGTAATCGAAGCAAAAAACAGCTCTTCAACTAACCGTTACATTCAGTCGGCAAAGCTGAATGGACAACCACTCGACAAATTCTGGTTCTGTCATGCAGATCTGGTAAAAGGTGGAAAACTCGAACTCGAAATGGGCCCTGAACCGAACAAACAGTGGGCAATCAACAGCGACCACCCACAGGTTTGGGATGTTGAGCCAATCGTTGCCACACCATATATTTCTGAAACCGACAGGATGTTTCTTGATGAAAGAACTGTAAAACTTGCCTGCGACACAAAGGACGCTGAAATTTATTTCACAACCGATGGCAGCGAGCCTGGAAAAAATTCAACACTTTACACTGCGCCATTCACCGTAAATAATACCACCACGGTAAAAATGAAAGCATTTGCAGGCGAAAGAAGCAGTTTGTCTGCATTGGCTTTGATACAGAAAGCTGTGATGGCAAAACCCGTGCAACCCAGAGAAGTGGAACCGGGACTCAGTTATAAATATTATCACGGATTTTTCAGGATGGTCAACGATTTTACCCAGTCTGACCCTGTAAAAACCGGTGTGGCTCCAAAATTTGAAACTACGATCCGGGAGAAAGAACAGTATTTTGCCTTTCAGTTTGAAGGATATTTAAAAGTGCCGGACGACGGACTTTACACACTATATCTTGCCGCCAACGATGGGGCAAAACTTAGTATCGATGGCTCGGTTCTGATTAACAACGACGGACTTCATCCGCTTACCGAAATTTATAAACAGGTATCGCTGAAGGCAGGATTTCACCCGGTGTCGGTTGGCTATTTTCAGGAAGGAGGTACCCACGGATTCAAAGTTTCGTGGCACGGGCCCGGTTTTGAAAAACAGGAAATCCCGGCTGATGTGCTGTTTCATAAGAAATGAAAAGAATGATTCGAATTCTGAAATACCTGTTTTTTACATTTTTAGCGCTGCTTGTTTTGGCGCTGACGGTCATTTTTGGCATTTACCTCCAGTACCAGCTCACGGTTTCAAAAACTCCGGGAGCAATTCAGGTGGCTATTCAACCCGGCGAACTGGGGAAATGGGTGAATCCGTTTATCGGCACAGGTGGTTTCCCGTCGTACACCTCCGGCGACGATATTCCCGGAGTCACGGTTCCGTTTGGGATGGTGCGCCTGAGTCCTGACACACGCTTTTTTCTGGGAAAGGATTTTTTTGACGAACCGACGGTCAGCACAGCGGGCTACTATTATGCCGACAACCACATCATGGGTTTCAGCCATACCAGGCTGATTGGCACCGGCGCCTACGATGGCGGTCATTTCAGGGTTTATCCGGCTACCGGCGACAAAAGCAGCGATAATTATCTCAAAGGAAAATACCACCGTTTTTCACACAAAAATGAAATCGCTTTCCCCGGATATTATACCGTTCGGTTTGAAAAGCCGGGCATTTTGGCCGAACTCACAGCCACCGAACGAACCGGAGTTCACCGCTATACGTTTTCGGGCGCTGAAACTCCTCATATTCTGATTGATGTGGCCAGTTCGCTGGGAAAAGGAAAGTCGTCGGATGGCGAGATTCAGGTTACTCCCGATGGTGAAATTACTGGGACGATAACTACTTACGGTAATTTTGCTTCGCGTTACGGTGGACAGAAAATCTTTTTTGCAGCACGGTTCGACAAGCCATTTCGCGCTTTAAATTTCTGGTCGGGGAATAAATCGGTGCGACAGGGTTCTTCCATCAAAGCCGACACACTGGGTATCGACCTTGTTTTTGATAAGAAACCGGCATCCGAAGTTATCGGTCTGCGACTGGGTATTTCGTATGTAAGCATTGAAAACGCACGCGAAAACAGAGAAACCGAAACTGGAGGACTCACCTTTGAGGAGATTCAGAAAAAAGCAGCAGAAAAGTGGGAGGAAAAGCTGGCGCTCATTAAAATTGAAGGAGGAACTGACGAGCAGCGAACCATTTTTTACTCGGCTCTGTATCGCTCGATGCAAATGCCGACTCTGTTTAACGATGTCAGCGGCGACTACAAAGGTTTCGACAAACAAATTCACAAAACCGAAGGCTTCCGGTATTTCACCGACCTTTCGCTGTGGGATACTTTCCGCACCATTCACCCGCTGTTTACCATGATTTTGCCTGATTTTCACCGCGACATGCTGGTTTCGCTGGTGAAAATGGCGGAACAGGGCGGCGTTTTACCGCGCTGGCCGTCGGGATACGGTTACACAGGTTCCATGATTGGCGCTTCCGCGGATATTGTCATTTCGGAGGTTTACCAAAAGGGAATCTGCGATTTTGATGTGGAAAAAGCTTATCAGTCCATGAAAAAGGCTGCTCTTGGCATCGACCTACCGCAAAAAGGATTCCGGCCCCGTGAAGGAATTGAAAAATACATGAAATACGGCTACTGTCCGGCTGATTCTATGGGTCAGGCTGTCAGCAAAACCCTTGAATATGCCTGGGCCGATGATGCTATTGCCAAACTTGCCAAAGCATTGGGCAACAGTGAAGATTCAGTATTATTTTCGGAAAGGGCACAATATTACCGCAATGTCTGGAACCCCGAAACGCAATATTTTCAGCCACGGAATGCGGATGGCAGTTTTGTGGAAAAATTCAAACCACTTTTGCTGACTTATTTCGATTTTGACGAGGAATACACCGACGATTATGTGGAAGGTTCGGCGTTGCAATGGCGCTGGTTACCGTTTTTTGATGCCGCCGGGTTGGTCTCGCTGTTTAAGGACACGGCTTATTTTGTAAGCGAACTCAACCATTTTTTTGAAAAGGCAGACCCTGAACGGGGCACCTGGAATCCGGGTTCATATTACTGGCATGGTAACGAACCCGATATTCACGCGGCGTATCTGTTTAATGCTGCCGGGAGGCCTGATTTAACAAAGAAATGGGTACGCTGGATTCTGGAAAATAAATACGGCGCGGGTTACGATGGTATGGATGGTGACGACGATGCCGGTACTTTATCGGCCTGGTATGTGTTTAGTTCACTGGGTTTTTACCCCGTGGCCGGTTCGGATATTTACCAATTGGGCGCTCCTTTGTTCCCGAAAACAGAAATAAAAATGGGCGAAAAAGTTTTGACAGTAGTGGCAGATAATTATGCCTCGGAAAATATGTATGTAAAAACCGTCAGGCTGAACGGACAATTGCTCAACCGAAGCTGGTTCAAACATGAAGAAATAGCAGGAGGTGGAACTTTGGTTTTTGAAATGACAGGAACAGTAGATAAAACAAATGGAAAACCGGTAAAATGATGTAAAATATTTCGATGAATAATCCATAAGTTTAGTGCTTGATTATGCATACAATTTTGAAATGAACTGGACAAAAAAACAAATATCGATTTTAGCCATTGTAGCGGCAAGTTCGTTCTTCGGAACTTTTCTGATTTCATCGGTAAACATCGCTTTGCCTGCCATTGAAAAAGATTTCGGACTCGACGCGGTCACTTTGAGTTGGGTGGTAACTTCGTTTTTGTTGTCAACGGCTATGTTTCTACTACCTGTTGGCCGCTGGGGCGATTTGTCGGGAATCAGACGTTTATACAAAACAGGGATGGTGATTTTCACTGTTTCGTCGTTGCTGAGTGGTTTTGCCACCTCCGGCTACTGGCTGATTGTGATGCGGTTTTTGCAGGGCATCGGGGCGGCTTTCAGCAGTACAACCGGTGCTGCCATACTTGTTTCGGCCTTTTTACCGCAGCACCGCGGAAGGGTTTTGGGCATGTCGGTTTCGGGAGTTTATCTCGGACTGGCGTTTGGCCCGTTTTTCGGCGGATTTTTAACGCAGTACCTGGGCTGGCGTTCCATCTTTTTCATGGCATCCGCTTTTGGACTGCTCATTACCATTATCGGATTTTTGTTTTTGGGGAAAGATGAGATTCAGCAAAAAGCCCCTGCAAAACTCGATTTCAAAGGCACCTTTTTTTACATGCTCGGACTGGTATCACTGACTTACGGTTCGGCACGGATTCCGCAGCTTTTCGGATGGAGCCTGATAGGGACCGGGGTACTTTTCCTCATTATTTTCTGGTTGCTCGAAAACAGGTCGGAAAACCCGGTGCTCGAAACAAGGCTATTCACGCACAACCGTTTGTTTGCCTTTTCAAACCTTGCGGCGCTCATTAACTACAGCGCCACTTTTTCCATCATCTTTTTGCTGAGTTTGTATCTGCAGAAAGTAAAAGGCCTTTCGCCGCGTGATGCCGGTTCCATACTGGTGGCACAACCCATTGTGATGGCGCTTTTTTCGCCGGTTACCGGTAGACTTTCTGACCGGATTCAGCCGCGTTACCTGGCTACCATCGGCATGACGATGTGTACCATCGGGCTGGCTGCTTTTGCTTTTCTTTCAGAAACCACACCCATTGTACTGATTGTTGTCCTGCTTTTCTGGGTGGGAACCGGTTTTGCCCTTTTTTCGTCGCCCAACATGAATACCATCATGAGTTCGGTGCAGAAAAACCAATTGGGGCTCGCATCGGGTTCGGCATCAACCATGCGGGTGGTGGGACAAATCACAAGTATGACGATTGCAACCTTGTTTTTTGCCATTCTTTTCGAGAAACAGGCAGTTGAGATGGTTGCCAATCCGTTGTTTCTGAAAGCGTTGAGAATGGGTTTCGTCACTTTTGCCACCATCAGCCTGGCCGGGATTTATTTCTCGTTTAACCGCGGGAAGATGGAGAGGGAGCATGAAAAATGATGTGTCTTTGAATGGATAGTTTGAAATTGGATAAAATGATGAATGGTTTTATAAAGATTATTTATAATAAACTTCCGGGAGTTTTTCGGCCTGAAGGGCCAGGATATTTCAGCCCGGGGCAGAGTTTACGGAGGAACGACGGAAACATCGCCCCGGGTGAAAAATGTGTGTTAATAACCGTCCGCGAGGAAAAGTCGATTAAATCAGAATTAATCTTTCGGACGGAACGGCAACCCAGAAATCCTTACAAAACTGAGTTTCCATCTTTTCGTCCGAAACTACGACTGATTTTTGAATGGCTTTACAGCACGGACGAATTCAACGCATCATCATGAACCCAGGGCGTTGCCCTGGGCTATTATAATTATCCCTTTCAGGGAAGGGGAAAAATGAAATCAGATATTAGAAAGATTTATTTTGAACTTAAACGGGAATAATTAATAATGAAGGATATAAGTTTAGTTTTAGTGGTGATTTTTGTGTTTTGTTCTTTTAGTATTGAAGCTCAACAACCCGCGCCGCCCGATTATTCCGATTTGAAATACTGGGCTGCCTCGCCTTATAAAGCTGACCCCGGCGATATGATTCCGGCTTTTCTGAAAGATGAAAAACAGGATTTGTCAGCCGACGTATTTTTTATTTACCCCACCATTTACGATAATGAAGCAGACACCGCATCGGCCAATGCCTGGCTGAACGACGAAAAGGTAAACACCGAAATTGACAATACCACCATTTTGTTGCAGGCGTCGGTTTTTAACGGTAGCTGCCGGGTTTTTGCCCCCCGCTACCGGCAGGCCAACATGGAAGTGCTTTACAAATTCGGCACACCACCTGCCACTGCCGCACTCGACCTGGCTTATTCCGACCTGAAAAACGCCTTTCAGTTTTACCTGAAAAATGAGAACAAGGGCAGACCAATAATCATTGCAGGCCACAGTCAGGGAGCTTTGCACGCGGTAAGATTGTTACAGGAGTTTTTCGATGGCTTACCACTTCAGAAGCAACTTGTATGCGCTTATATTCCCGGCTACCGCATTAAAAAGGAAGATTTTAAAACCATTCCAGCCAGTGAAAAACCGGAACAAACAGGGTGTTTTGCAGGCTGGCGCAGTTACGTAAAAGGTGAAATGCCTAAAAAAGTCGAACCCGAAAATGGAAATTCAATCTGTGTGAATCCGCTGACCTGGAATACTTCAACAGAATGGGCATCACCCGCGCTGCACAAAGGAATCATGCTGGGTTTTGAAAGCATAATTCCAAATACACTTTCGGCTGGAATTGAGCCGGCAACAAAAATTCTCTGGGTCGATGTTCCTGAACCGCTGAAAGCAGCACTTGAAAACAAAAAGGACCTTCATGTTTATGATATCAACCTTTTCTGGATGAACATCCGTGAAAATGTTAAACTGAGAGTTGACGAATGGTACAGGCTGAATCCTGCGAAAAAGTAAAACTGATAAATTTTAAAAAAGAATGAAAACAAAATACCTGGGTCTTGTTTTATCGGGACTTTTTCTGATTTCGGTTCAGTGGCTGCAGGCACAGAAAAAGGTGGAAATTCTGACCGTTCCTGCCGGAAAAGAATTCACAAAAATAAATGAGGGAGGCACCACAATTTTGCCCAGTGGCCGGTTGCTGACACCTGCAGGAGATTTTATCCGCATTACCAACGATGCATTTGGATTGGCCATTTCACCGGATGGAAAAAAGGCAGTCACCCTGCACAACGGCGTTTTTTCCATCATCGACCTCAAAAATATGGAAGTTGTCAGGGTCCCGAGCTACGATGGAAAAATCAAATCGCCGCTGTCAAAAGGCTCCTTTTTGGGTGTGGCTTTTGCCGCCGATTCAAAAACGATCTATCTCAGCGGGGGCGACAATGGCGCGGTTATCAGCTATGACATCGAAAAAATGACGCGGCTTGACTCGATTTCGTTGAACGGAGAAATTGGGGGAGTTGATTTTGACGACAGTTTTACTTCCGACCTTGTGCTGAATGAAACCAACAACGAATTACTGGTGCTTGACCGCGGAAATTTCAGAATGGTGAGAATTGATTTGGGAACGCGTAAAATTACCGCTTCCATTCCGGTTGGCCGTCAGCCTTTCGGATTAAACCTGAGTCCCGACAAAAAAACAGCGTTGGTGGCCAATGTGGGAATGTATTCCTATCCGCTCATCACAGGTGCAACCCCTGAAAACGTTGATTCGCTGATGATTTCGCATCATCCATACGGTAATAATACCCCTGAATCGGTTAACGGAACGGTGGTTGAGGGTCGCGAAGTTCCGGGAGTGGGAAGTCCGCTTCACCCCGATGCGATGAGTGTTTTCACCATCGATTTGCAAAGCAACAGGGTGGTCGAAAAATTTAAAACCGGGCACCAGATCGGGCAAATGATTGAAGATGCCGAAGTGGTGGGTGGCGCCAGTCCGAACTCAATCGCGGTTGGGAAACAGTTTGCCTATGTTACCAATGCCACCAACGACAATATTTCGGTGATTGATTTTAAAAACCATAAACTGGTTGGCGACATTCCGATTCTGGTGGACAAACAGATTGACAAATACCGCGGTTTACTGCCGTTTGGAATCACGCTCAGTAATGACGAAAAAACTTTGTTTGTGGCATTGCTGGGTTTTAATGCCGTGGCAGTTATCGACACGGAAACGGGTAAAACCAAAGGCCTGATTCCATCTGGCTGGGGGCCGACCAGGGTAAAACTTTCGGCTGATAACAGCGAACTTTATATTACCACCTGCCGCGGTTTGGGTTCAGGGCCCAACGGCGGAAAGGATTTTGTTTCACCAATTCAGGGATATTATGTGGGCGATATTCAGTTGGGAAGTTTCCAGAAAGTGGCGGTTCCCGATGAGGCTCAATTGGCGCAATACACAAAACAGGCCATTGAAAATACGTTCAGAAAGGAAATATTAAAGGTGGATAAAAAGAATCCGCTGCCTCCGACACCCGGGTTGTATAAAACTCCCATTAAACACATCGTTTACATTACCAAGGAAAACAGGACATTCGACGAGATTTTCGGGCAATTTAGAGAATCAACAGGCGACAGTACGCTGGCCCGTTTTGGCATCAACTGTGAATACACTTTGCCCGATTCATTGAAACATAAATTTCCGGGTTTGCGCATCAGTCCGAATCACATCAAAGCTGCCCGGCAATTTTCCTATTCCGACAATTATTATTGCGACAGCGATGCTTCCATTCACGGCCATCACTGGATGGTGGGTGTGATACCCAACGAATGGGTGGAAGCCAACGCGAGCGTTTCCAAAACAGCCAGTATTTTTTCGAAAGCACCGGGCAGAAGATTTCCGGGCAGCACCGGAAGCATCGACCCCGAGGATTATGCAGAAATCGGCGGACTTTGGGAAGCGCTGGAACGCGAGAATATTTCGTTTTACAACTTTGGGGAAGCCAACGAAACGGCGCACGTCCGCGAAGAGTGGTTTGATACAAACACAGGTGCTGCCCACGCAGTGATGGTTCCCATGCAAAATGCGCTGTTTACCCGCACCAGCCACGATTATGCTGGTTATAACATGAATATTCCGGACCAATACCGGATGGACCAGTTTGAACGCGAATTCACCGAAAAATGGATTACCGGAAAAGAAAAACTGCCATCACTGATAACCATGCAGGTTCCCAATGACCACGGTGCCCGCGTCAGACCCAAAGATGGGTATCTTTATCCGCAGTCGTTTATGGTGGATAACGATTTGGCAGTTGGAAGAATCCTGCATTTTCTGTCGCGTACCAAATACTGGAAGGAAATGCTTGTGATTATTACCGAAGATGATCCGCAGGGTGGTGTTGACCATATTGATGGTCACCGCTCGGTGCTGATGATGGCTGGCCCATATGTAAAAAGAGGATTTGTTTCACATACACATGCCAATTTCGGTTCCATCCTGAAAACGATGTACAATATTCTGGGAGTGCCGTATGTTAACCAGTTTGATGTGACTGCTTCGCTTCTGCAGGATTTTTTCACGCCAATACCTGATTTCACACCCTACACACTTGAAAGACACGATTCACGTATTTTCGATGTTGACCTTGCCATGAAAAAATACAACAAAACCATCGACTGGCGCAAAATTGAACAGGGTCCTGAAATTGACAATCCTGAAATTGAAAGGAAAATGATGTATCGCAACCAGTACGATAATGAAGATGTTCAACGAAAAGAGCTGTATAAAAACAACAAATAAAATCAATATGAAGAAATTTTTTAAAATACTCGGAATTACTTTGATAGTTGTTATTGGCGGGCTGACAATCTGGATGTACTCCAATATGAAAGACCGTCATCCCGGGTACAAAGCTGATTTGAAAATCACCGGAAATGCTCCCGGAAAACTGATGGCCGGTTTTGCAGCTGTTACCATCACTCCTGAAGTGCCTGACCGCTGGGAGGACAAAGATGGAAATGCCAAATATGAACCCAAGAAAGGCGATACATTCACTGATGGAAATGGCAATGGTAAGTTTGATCCGGCTTGGATTGCCGGGTTCAGCAACAGCAAACCGGCCAACGGCATTCACGACGATACCTGGGCCAGAACACTGATTATTGACGACGGAAAAACAAGGCTTGCCATTGTAGTGCTCGATGCTATCGGATTTATGAACGACGATGTTGTGGATGTGCGGAAAATGATTCCTTCAGAATTGGGGATTACATACACAATCATTACTTCGACGCATACACACGAAGGCCCTGATTTGCTGGGACTCTGGGGGAAAACTCCGTTAAAATCAGGGGTTAATCCTGAGTATCTGAAATTTGTGAAATCGCGGATAGTTCAATCAGTGACTGAGGCTGCCGGAAAATTACGTCCGGCAGAATTGCAAATTTCAGAAGATATGACAGGTGCTGCAGTGCTGGTGAAAGATACCCGTAAACCCGAAGTTTTTGATTCAGGACTGCGACTGATAAAAGCAGTGGATACAGAAACCGGAGAAATACTGGGATCATTGCTTTCGTGGGGAAACCATCCTGAAACGCTGTGGAGCAAAAATCTGCTGGTAAGTTCCGATTATCCTCATTTTTTCAGGGAATATGTGGAAAAAGGAGTTTATCATGGCGATAGTCTTGTTAAATCCGGGACAGGCGGGACGGCTGTTTTTGTCAATGGCGCACTGGGCGGATTGATGTGCACACACCCGAGTCTGGCTGTGTTACATCCTTTTACCGGCGAAGAATTAAAAGAACCATCGTATGAAAAAGCTGATGCGGAAGGAAAAATTCTGGCGCTGGCAACTTTAACAGCCATGGAAAATCCGGTTGAAGTAATTGATTCTGCTGCTATTTCGCTGGTTGTAAAAACAGTTCCTTTGAAGATCGATAATACCCTTTTTAAGCTGGGTGCTGCTTTGGGTGTTATGAAACGCGGCACTGCAGGCTGGATGAATATGCGCTCAGAACTGGCAGTGGCGCAGATTGGACCGGTTTCTTTTGTGACGATTCCCGGCGAAATTTACCCCGAACTGGTAAATGGCCCGGTTGATGCTCCCGAAGGAAATGATTTCGGGATTCAGCCTGTGGAAGTTCCCGTTATCCGCGACATGATGCCCGGTAAATACAAGTTTGTATTCGGACTTGCCAACGATGAGGTGGGTTACATTTTGCCCAAAAGTCAGTGGGATGTAAAAGCTCCCTATACATATGGGAGAGAAGATTCCCCTTATGGTGAAGAAAATTCCCTGGGTCCTGAAACTGCAGGCGTGATTCACCGGAATTTGCAGGAAATGCTGGGAGAGTTGAAGTAACAGAAAGTCGGAAGTCGGAAGGAAGAAGCAGGCATAGAGCTTGGAGCAAAGAGCAAGGGGCAGAGAGCAAAAAGTAAAAAAAGTTGGAAATTGGCTACAAACTGAAGAAAGCGTGCGCAAGCGGTAAGAAGCTCCGTTGGAGCGTAATATAGGTGGCCCGGGGTGAAGCCCCGGGTCAGAAGCGAAAAAACACCCGCCCCGCTGTTCAGGGCACAGGCGTTGAAATTATAAGACAAAAACTGATGAAAAATAAATCCTGAAAGGATTAAATTTGAATAACCCCGTCACGCCTGAGGCGAGATCAACCCCGGGACTTGAAACAAACAGAACCCGCCCCGCCGTTCAGGGGCCCGGCGTTGTTAGAGAAACAAAAATTATTAACCATGGCTAAAAAAATACTGAAACGTATTCTGCAAGGATTTCTGATAATCCTTGGTCTCTTTATCGTGTTAATGCTTACTCCGCGTACCATCGGCTGGCTTTTCCCGGAAAAGGCCCCGATTGCCTATCATTTCGAACTGCTGGATTATCTGGCAATCGGAGTAGGATTGGAAAAAATGGCTGATCTCGAACCCGAAATTCCGGCAACCATCGAAGAAATCAAAGATATTGAGTACAAGAATGTGGGTGGAAAATCGTTGCAACTCGATATCTACAAACCCAAGGAATTAAAAGAACCCTCGCCATTACTTGTTTTTATACACGGAGGTGCGTGGCGACATGGTGAGCGGTCGGATTACCTGGTTTACCTGGTTGATTTTGCCGAAAAAGGCTACATGACTGCCACGGTTTCCTACCGGCTCGACACGCTTTACCCGGGGTGTGTGGAAGATATTGCTGATGCAGTGGACTGGATTTTCAAGAATGGCGGAAATTATGGTGTGGATACGTCCCGGATTGCACTGATTGGCGGTTCTGCAGGTGGTCATCTTTCTTTACTGGGAGGATACAATTGGGTGAATCACCAGCCGCAGCAGGATTCGGTTCCTGTTCCGTTTCATAAAGTTAAGGCAGTGGTTGATATTTACGGCCCGGTTGACCTGACCACACCCTATGCAAGCACGCAGCCACTGGTAACACGTTTTATTGGTCATCCTTACACTGAAAAGCCTGATTTATATTGGGATGCTTCACCTGCGAAATACCTGCGGGAAGGTTTGCCGGCAACACTTATTTTCCAGGGAACTTCTGATAATCTGGTTCCCACAAGCCAGTCGGATACGCTGAAAGCACGGCTTGACAGGCTGGGTGTGCCGGCTGAATACTACAAACTGCCGCTCTGGCCACATACCATGGATATTGCTAAACGCGCCAACGATTACATGCAAAAGAAAATGGATGCGTTTTTTGAGAAATACCTTTGATATTGAGCGTAACAACCAACTTATTAAAATAATTATCGTTGCTAAAGCCATAAAATAAAAGCATATTTGTGCAGAGAATTTCAGTTTTTCCTGACCAAAGATGAACCAGATTAAACGTTTTTTCAAACAAAAATATCCGCGAAGTTATATCATCGAAAATTCGGTTGCAGGTGCTGTAATCATTACTTTTTTTTGTTTTGGTTTTTTAATTCTGTATAAACCATTGAATGCACATGCTTCCAAATCTTTGAGTTACGGAGCAACCATGGCAATTTACAGCCTTGTGTCGGGTTTAACTGTAATTGGTACGGTAAAAATTCTCTTCCTGATCAGGTGGTTTAACGAGGTGAAAAAATGGAATGTTTTAAAGGAAATTCTCTCTGTTTTCCTGATCATCAGCAGTATTGGAACAGTTATTTATCTCATTGGATTCCTGATCGAACCACCGGGTAACCGCATGAACATTGAAACTTATCTGAATTCGGTAAAAAGTGCTTTTTTGCTGAGTTTTATTCCGTTTGCATTTTTCAGTTCAATTAATTACCGCTTCCTGATTTCTGATGAAAAGCCCGGATTACCTGCTATTCAGGTAAATGATCCGAACCTGGAAGAGATTATCAGGATAAGTTCGCAGCTAAAAAAGGAAGAGGTTAAATTTTATCCTTCAGAATTCTTGTACGCCGAATCGGATGGAAATTATGTGGTGTTTTTTCTGAAGAAGAACAACCAGTTAAAAAAAGAAATCATCAGAAATTCAATTTCCAGTATTGAACAGCAACTGGCCGTCGTTCCCTGGTTTGTAAGAACTCACAGGGCTTTTATTGTCAATTTGAAAATGATAAAATCAAAACAGGGAAATATTTTGGGGTACCAGCTAAAATTGGACGACACCGATTTTATTATTCCTGTTTCCAGAAACAATATCAGTATTTTCGACAAACAATATCAGCAATTTCACTCCTGAATCGTTGCTTTTCGTCCCAATTCCTTACCATTCGTCACAGAAATTTTGCCCTCTGTTGCAGCAGGTAACAAAGGTTTGCTGTGTATCACAAATGTTTGATTAATAGTTCATTATTGGTTCACTTTGCTTCGAAAACAAAATTTGTCGAATCAAACAAAAATCAATTATGAAAACACTATTCAACAGTAAAAGAGCAATTTTGATTGCAGCTGCTATCCTTTCCATTTCAGTTTCCATTTCAGTTTTCGGGCAGGATTCAGGTAAAATTTTTGTTACCGGCCAGCTCGTTGACAAACAAAATAACCAAGCGATTCCTTACGCGAATGTTGTTTTACTGAGTATCCCCGATTCGGTACTTGTAACGGGAGCAGCAACAAACGATCAGGGTAGTTTTACGATTGGCCCGGTGGCTGAAAGAGATTATTGCCTGATGATTTCTGCTATCGGTTTTGAGCGGATCTCCAAAACAGTGCAGGGGAATTTCAATACAGGAACGATTGTTTTAAACGAAGTGACAGAAAAACTGGATGAGGTTGTTGTTGCCGGAGAAAGAATAAAAGCCAGGTCAACCACTGGTAAAACAACGTTCTATATCAACAAAAAGCTTACTGGAATCTCGAATTCTGCAACAGATATTTTGGGTTACATTCCCGGAATTCAGGTTGACATGACAAAGAATATTTCAGTGAACGGCGAAAAAGAAATCATCATTCTGGTAGAAGGGAAGGAACGCGATAAGAATTATCTGAGCCAACTCAATCCCGATAAAATTGACAGGGTGGAAGTGATCAGTTCGCCCGATTCGAGGTACGATGCGTCGGTAAAAGGAATTATCAACATATTTCTGAAAGACAAGACAGATTCAGGTTTGAGTGGACAGGTTTATGCTGAAATCCCAACATCAAATCAGGTTGTTTATCTTTTCCCGTCGTACAACCTGAACTACGATTTTAAAAATGTCAGCCTGTTTACCTCGTACAATGGAGAATTCAGTTATTTCGACCTTCTTGAGACAGACAAAAGAGTATCAGGTGATGGTTTATCAGGATTTTTATCAGAACAGGACCTGAGGCAAAAAGACTGGTCGAACCGGTTTCATTTCGGAATGGATTATCTGATGAACCAGAGAAACAAAATAAGTCTTTATGGATTCTGTAATCCTTTTTCACGCGAGCTGGACGGAAATCTGCAATATACTTTCCTTTCCGGAAATCAGGGCGATTCATTAATAACAACCGGGAAAGATGATGTCAGCAAAAACCTGTCGTCGTTTTATTCCCTGTTTTACAGCCACGAATTTAAAAATCCGGGTCAGACATTTACTTCCGAAATCAATTTTTACCGGTTATCAACTGAAAACGGGACTGTGTTCACTTCTGAAAATCCGGATGATTTGCCGGATGAAAATCAGAACAACATTGTGCGTCAATACCAGAATTCTGCGAATATCAGGATGGATTTTACCACACCTTTAACGGGAAAAATCAGGTTTGAAACCGGTTTGAAAGCCAAACTTCAAATGCTTGCTGACAAGGATCTGAATTCATTCAAATACAAAGATGATATCTTTTCGGCTTATGGCGTCATTACTGCCGATTTTGCGAAAAACACAGTCAGGGCAGGAGTGCGGGCAGAAGAATCGTTTTCGGGGCTTGAAAGTGAAACTAAAAATTCAGACTTTGTTTTGTTGCCCCAGTTGACATTAAATCATAAATTCAACTCAAAGCATAATATCGAAATTATCTATTCAACGGCTGTAACCCGTCCGACTGTTTTTGACCTGAATCCAAACCCTTCCTTTAGCAATCCTTATTCAATGGTAACCGGAAATCCTGAACTACAGAATGAAATCCGGCAAAATTTATCTGTCAGTTATTCTATGAATTTTGGCGATAGTTTTATTTCTCCGTCTTTGTACTGCAAGGTCCGTAAAAACGCGATCAATCCCATTACTTTTATCAACGAAGAAGGTTATTTTCAGACAACACCCTTCAACCCGGGGAATGTTTTTGAAT
>ERZ1645187.2020-NODE-2020-length-18247-cov-10.514787_pt1 | contig 18247 bp, 10 predicted proteins | sample MGYA00575352_ERZ1645187 | MGnify/ENA primary metagenome ERZ1645187 (study PRJEB40837, sample SAMN11349314) | freshwater sediment metagenome | isolation source: river sediment | host: Sediment | place: India: Wazaribad , New Delhi | collected 2017-02-21 ... | reverse complement strand
TCCAGGCCGCCGGAATAGGCCAACACCACCTTCTTGATATCGCTCTTCGCCATGAGGGCTCCCGCCTAAGGTCGCAAATTCGGAAAAGGGCGCAGTATATAGGGCACCCGGACTGACGTCATGACCGGCCAGGGCTAAGCGTCCATGCCCGCCACTCTAAGCCTTCTCCCCTCACTCCTCACCCCTGAATCCTCACTCCTCACCCTTCACTTGGTCTGCATTTTTATGCAAAAACTGGCTACCATACCGGACGCGCCGGTTAAGTGAATTGCCACCAGCTGCCGCTCGCGCCTCCTCAGTTTGTGGAAATGTAACTTGTTGTAATTTGAGGATTTGGATGCGATAAGGCGTAATTCAGGCCAGGACCGTGATGGTGGATGCCTTCCCGTGAAGCCAAGTGGATGATCCTTGTGATACCCGAAATCGATCTGACTCGCTTGTTCAAGCTGCGTTTGGTCATCGCCCGTCACGGTGAGATGGACGCCGCTGGCTGGTGGAACACCAAGGGTATCCTGGGGCGTCATGGCTCCCTGGTGCTCAAGCGCGGATTTCCGGCGACACATTATTTCGCCCAGGCCCGCATCGCCTTCGCCGTCGCCCGCGGTCGTTGTCACGACCTCTTTGATCCACCCGGCTGCATGACGCTGTGGAGCCTGCCAGCCGAGATCGAGGACCAGTTCGAGGAGCAGTGGCCGGATTGGCTCGATCAAGGCGAGCGCTGGGCCACCTTCTTCGAGCGGCTTGCCGCGCCGCGGGGCGAGAACCTGCTTTCAGCCCTCGGGGACTTCGGCCTCATCGAGCATAGGCACCTGGAAGCCGTCAGCAAGCTGCGTCGCTCGGCCGAGGGCCGATCCGTCCCCTTGCCGGGCACCTATCGCCCGAACGACGAGACCATCACCCTGCTGGCCGCTGGCTTTGCCCGCAGCGAACAGGGCAATCCCGCCATCCCCTATGCACGGCTTGAGGACTGAGGCATGGCGGACCGGCCCAAGCCCGCCTCTTGCCTCGCGATCAAAGGTTCCCTAATCGAAGAGACCTACGACGTTTTTCGAGCCTGGGACGATCGGCTTTCCAAGACCGAGAATCTCAAGCGCGCGCGGCAGGAAAACACCATGGGCGCCGGGAGTGCCAACTGGGCGCAAAATGTTTCCTGGGCGCTGAGTCGCCGCTTCGACCCAGCAGGGCGCGACCGCCCGCTGGTGGAACTGGCCAAAGCCGGTTGCGACCGCGAGGTCTGGAAACCCCTGCTCCTCTTTCACCTGACCCGCGACGATTTCCTGGTGCGGGATTTTCTGGTCAATTGGCTCTACCCCCAGTTCACCGCTGGCGCCTACCGGCTGGGGGTCGAGGACGTCCTCCCATATCTACAGGCGCTGACCAAAAAAAAGGGCCTCGACTGGTCTGGAAGTTGGAGCGAGGCAACGCTGAATCGCGTGGCCTCCGGACTGCTGCGCCTCGCCGTCGACTTCGGGCTCCTGAAAGGTACCCGGACGCGGGAGTTCGCCTCCTACCACCTGCCGGAAACAAGCTTCCTCTATCTGCTCCATGCCCTGCTGGATACGCGGGCCAACGCCCGCCTCGTCATCGAGGCCGAGGAATGGCATCTATACCTCATGAACGCCACGGACGTGGAGCGTGAGCTGTTTCGTCTGCACCAGTTCTGCAAACTGCATTACGAGGTGGCCGGCAGCTTGGCACGGCTCAAGCTGCCCGCCGCCTCGGCGGTCGACTATGTCTGGGAGATGCGCTGATGTCCGACTGGCGGGAACGTCTCACCCAGGTCCTCGAACCCTTGCTGCGACAGCCGGACCCCCGCCAGCAGCTTGGCGCCTACCATGACATGCCCTACGCCATCTTCTGCTATCCGCCGGAGGCCGAATTCGACCTGCGCCAGCAGATTGCCCTTTTGCGAACCCGGCTGGAGCAGGCGGGTAAGCGGGTGAAGGTCATCTCCCTGGCCGAATGTCTGGATGAGGCCTTGGCCGCCGAGGGCATGGACACCGAGGCCCTCGTCGCTGCCGAGCAGTCCGTCGGTCTCGACACCACGGTGCTCACCATCTTCCAGATCCTCAGCGAGTACCAGCCCCTGGACGAGTTGGTCGCCCGCCGCATCCCCGCTGACGCCGATCCACGCCGCGATCTGGTGTTCATCGTGCGCGTGGGTGCCCTTTTCCCCATGTACCGCACCTCCGCCCTCCTGGAGCAGCTCAAGGGCAAGCTCCAGATCCCCGCCGTGCTCTTCTACCCCGGCGAGACGGACGGCCCCGCGGGCCTGCGCTTCATGGGCGTCCTGGATGCCGATCCCAACTACCGGCCCAAGATCTTCTGAGGACCACGTTATGGCCGTCGAATCCATCAAGGACCTGTTCGCCAGCAAGATCGACCGCCGGATCGAAGAGGTCATCAAGGTCGACCAGACTGACGAGGCGCTCATCCGCGACGAGCTGAACGAATATGTCGTCACCCATTCGATCCTCGCGCACTTGCAGGCCTTTTTCGAGCACTACCTCGCCACCTGGCGCAACCCCTGCGAGGCCATCGCGATCTGGGTCGCTGGCTTCTTCGGGGCGGGGAAAAGTGGTTACTCCAAGTACACCGGACTGGCCATCGCCAACCGGGACATCCTCGGCCAGGGCGCGGGCGAGTTGCTCGCCCAACGCTGCCAGGACCCGAAGATCCAGGTCCTGCTCCAGACCATCAATGAGCAGATCCCCACCGAGGCCGTTATCTTCGATGTCTCTACCGACCGCGGCATCCGCACCGGTAACCAGAGCATCACCGAGATCATGTACCGGCTCTTCCTGCAACGCCTGGGTTATGCCCGGGACCTGGACCTCTCCGAGCTGGAGATCACCCTGGAGCAGGAGGGCCGCCTCGCTACCTTCGAGGCCAAGTACCAGGAGGTCTTCGCCAGGGATTGGGATGTCGAGAAGGGCAAGATCGCCATCGCCGTGCAGCAGGCGAGCCGTGTCATGCATGAGCTGGACCCGGCCACCTATCCCAGGGTCGACAGTTGGCGCGAAGCAGCCATGCGCCGCGCCGACATCACCCCCGGCGACCTGGCCCTGCGCTGCCTGGAGCTGATGCGCCGCCGCCGACCCGGCAAGAACCTGCTGTTCGTCATCGACGAGGTGGGCCAGTTCGTCGCCCGCGACGTGCAGAAGATGCTCGACCTGCAAGCCGTGGTGCAGAGCCTCGGCCGCGTCGGCCGGGGCAAGCTGTGGATCATGGTCACCTCCCAGGAGAAGCTCACCGAGCTGGTCGGTGGCCTGGACGACCGGCGGGTCGAGCTCGCCCGCCTCATGGACCGCTTCCCCTCGGAGTTGCAGGTCCATCTAGAGCCCGGCGACATCTCCGAGGTCACCAGTAAGCGCGTCCTGGCCAAGAACGCCGCGGCCCAGCAGGCCCTGCGCGAGGGCTTCGCCGAGCATCGCGCCCGGCTCACCGACAACACCCGTCTCACCGCCGACATCAAGCTGCCGGAGCTGTCCACCGAGGCATTCATCGACCTCTACCCCCTGCTGCCCTACCAGATTGACCTCATCATCCAGATCGTCTCGGGTCTGCGCACCCAGGGCGGTGCCAGCAAGCATGTCGGCGGCGCCAACCGCACCATCATCAAGCTGGCCCAGCAGCTCCTGATCCACCCGGATGTCGATCTGGCCAGCCAGCCCCTCGGCACCCTGGCCCGCGTGGATCAGATCTACGACCTGGTCTCAGGCAACATCGGCAGCGAGATCCGCGCCAAGATCGACGACATCGGCCGGAAGATCGATCACCCCCTCGCCCAGCCCGTCGCCAAGGTGATCTGCCTGTTGCAATACGTGCGCAGCATCCACCGCACCGCCGAGAACATCGCCGCCGCCCTGCACCCGGCCATTGCCGCCGACTCGCGCCTGGCCGAGGTGCGCCAGGCCCTCGCGGCCCTGGAAAAGGGCCTGATGGTGCGCCGAGGCGACGACGGCTACCGCATCCCGACCCCAGCGGAGGACGACTGGGAGCGCCAGCGGTCCAGCCTGGCGCCCAAGCCCGGCGACATCAGCCGCCTCCATGCCGAGATCGTCACCGCCCTCTGGCAGCCCCAACCGTCCCACAGCCTGCTGGAGGTCAAGCTGTTCAAGGCCGGGCTTTACCTGGGCGGCCGACTGACGGTGGAGGGGGACATTCCCGTTCATCTGGCCCTGGCCGAGTCCGGCGCTGAGTACGACGCAGGGGTCGAGGAGTTTCGCCGCCGCAGCCAGACCGAGACCAAGGCCGCATTCTGGGTCGCGGCCCTCGACGACGCCATCGATCGCGAGACGGTGGAGCTTTTCCGTTCCCGGGAGATCCTGTCCCGCAAGGAACGTGGCGCCCAGACCAAGGACGAGACCGCCCTGGTGGCCGAGGAAAAGCTGCGCCAACGGCGCCACCAGGACGAGCTGCGGCGCCTGCTCAAGCAGTCGCTGCTCAATGGCAGCGTCTTTTTCCGCGGCAACGACCGCAGCCCCGAGGAGGGCGCCAGCGAGGTCACCCGTGCCGCCGGCAAGGTCCTGGCGCAGGCCCTGCCGGAGGTCTTTGACCGTTTTGAGGAGGCTGCGGCCCGCGTCGGCAAGCAGGATCTGGATGCCCTGCTGACCACCGAAAATCTGCGTGGACTGACCCCCGTTTTCTCTGACCTGCGCCTGATCCGCGACCAGGGTGGCAAGCCCGTCTTTGACGTGGACCAGGGCGCCCTCGCCGAGGTGCTCGCCCGCATCGAGAACCGCACCAGCTACGGCGAGACGGCGACCGGCCGCTGGCTGGCCGATGAGTTCGCCAAGGAGCCCTTCGGCTGGGAGCTCGACGTCCTGCGCCTGCTGGTCATCGCCCTCTTGCGCGCCGGCAAGATCGAGGCCACCAGCAAGGGCCAGGTCATCGAGTCCGCCCTATCGCTGGAGGCGCGCACCACCTTCAGCAACAACAACCTGTTCCGCCAGGCCTCCTTCCGGCCGCGCACCACCGACTGCGAGTTCACCGACTTCATCGAGGCCGGCGAGGCCTACAAGACCTGCTTCGGCAAGGAGATCCAGGAGTACGAGGAAAACCTCATCGCCCAGGCCATCCGCGACACCACCGAGGGCTTCGAGGAAAGCCTGCGCGAGGTGGCCGCCCAGCTCGACAAACAGGGCCTGCCCGGCGGCGAGGTCATCGAGGCCGCGCTGAGCAACATTGTCGGCTTCCGTCGCCAGCGCGACTGCCAGGCACTCAAGGCCTTCACCGCCTGCCATCAGGCGCTCAAGGAGGCGATCAAGCGCGGCGCTGAACTGGCCAACGCCCTGACCAAGCCGGCCCTGCGCGATATTGGCCGCGCGCGCCAGGCGTTGGACGGACTCTGGCCCTTCCTGCAAGGTGAACCGGACCTGGATGACCAGACGCGGGAGCACGCCGACCACCTCGCCGACCTGATGGCGCGCGAGACCTTCTACCGCGAGTTGCCGGCCATCGACCAGCACGCCCGGGCCATCGAGACCGCCTATGAGGCACGCCACCAGCAGGCGGTCGCGGCGCGCACCCAGGCCTACCACCGGGCCCTGGAGCAATTGCGCGCCACCCCCGGCTGGGAGCAGGTCGCCGAGGACCAGCGCGACCGCATCGCCGAGCCGCTGGCGGCCTATACCGCCGCCCAGCCAGCCGCCTCCTCGATCCCGCAGCTTCGCGCCGATTTCGATGCCTGCAATACCCGCCGCGACAAGGCCATCGAGGCCCTCTTGCGCCAGATCGACGGCAACCGCGTGGTCACGGTCTCAGCGGCCGGCTATTTTTCCGGTGGCGTCGAGAGCGAGGAACAGCTCGACCAGGCCCTTGGCGGCCTCAAGGAGCAGTGCCTGGAGCTGATCGCCGCGGGTAAGAAGGTATTGATTCAATAGGTGCCCCAATGAATACCTGGGACCTGCCAGAGTCCGAGTCGCTGACGGTCGAGTTTAAGAGCGACAGGAACAAGCTGCCGGACAAGGAGCTGATCCTCGCCGCTGTCTGTCTCGCCAATACCCAGGGCGGGGTCCTCTATCTCGGGGTCGAGAACGATGGCCGTCCGACCGGCCTGCACCCCGATCATCAGGACATTAGCGGCATGACGGCGATGATCGCCAACCGCACGGTGCCGCCCCTAAGCATCAGGGCCTCACTAATCCAACAGGGCGACGGGAAGATTGCTCGCCTCGAAATACCCAAGTCAGACCGACTCGTCGCCACCGCTGACGGCACGCTCCAGCGCAGGCGGCTCATGGCGGATGGCACGCCAGAGTGCGTGCCATTCCTACCCCATGAGTTTGCATCGCGAGAGTCCGATCTTCGACTCTCGGATTACTCCGCGCTGCCGGTCGCGGGGTGCGACATCGATGCTCTGGATGCCGTTGAACGTCACCGTTTGCGCCAAGCCATCGAACGGTACCGTGGCGATCGTTCACTGCTGGGGCTGGATGACCATGAGCTCGATGGGGCCCTTGGGCTCGTGCGCAGCGAGGGCGGGCGGCGCCTGCCGACGGTTGCCGGACTACTTCTGATTGGCCGTGAATCCGCGATCCGTGAGCACATCCCGACGCACGAGGCGGCATTTCAAGTGCTTGAAGGAACTGAAGTTAGGGTCAACGACTTCTATCGCTGGCCGCTGATCCGTCTGTTCGAGCGTATCGAGGAGCAGTTCCAGGCGCGGGTTACCGAGCGCGAGATCCAGGTCGGACTGTTCAGGGTCCCGGTCCCGAACGTCGAGCCGCGGGCATTCAGGGAGGCGTTTGTCAATGCCCTGACCCATCGGGACTACACCCGTCTGGGAGCGGTCCACGTTCGCTGGCAGACTGCGACCCTGACCATTAGCAGTCCCGGCGGCTTTGTCGAAGGGGTCTCCCTCGACAACCTCCTGGTCGTGGAGCCGCGTCCACGCAATCCCCTGCTCGCGGATGCCTTCAAGCGCATCGGTCTCGCGGAGCGCACGGGTCGCGGCGTCGACCTGATCTTCCAGGGTCTGCTTCGTTACGGACGCCCGCCGCCCAGTTACGCCCGGACTGATCGATCTACCGTGGTCGTCGATCTTAGTGGTTCGGAGGCGGACCTGAATTTCCTTAAGCTCGTGCTCGAACAAGAGCGCCAGATGGGCGCAGGCATACCGATCGACAGCCTATTGGTACTCTCGCACCTACGACATGCCCGTCGCCTCGACACATCGGAAGCTGCCGGACTGATTCAAAGGGACAGCGCAGCCGCTCGCGCCGTCCTGGAACGGCTTGTTGAGGCTGGTCTGCTGCAGGCCCACGGAGTGCGTAAGGGGCGGACCTATACGCTGAGCGCTGGCATTTACCGCCAACTGGGCCTCGCCCATGACTATGTTCGGCAGGCGGGTTTCGATCCTCTTCAGCAAGAGGAGATGATTAAGCGTTACGTACGGGAGCATGACAGCATCCGGCGCGGCGATGTGACGATCCTCTGTGCTGTCAGTCCGCAACAAGCCACCCGGTTGCTCAAACGTTTGACTGAGCGGGGCAGCCTCGCACCACGCGGCCAGGGCAAGGGGAGGACATACGAACGCGGGCCGAATTTATGATCGCGAACGAAAAAATGCGCTCGCGAGCGTATATTTGGGCGAAAGATATCAATTAATTGATTATAAAAGGTTATTTCGGTCGTTCTGGAACCGGCGAATGGACAGACATGAAGGCATGCGCATTAATTTTCCAGGGGCGCGGACAGTTACGCGAACCCTATTAAAAACAATCATATAACCCTAGTTCCGTACGCTACCCTAAGCCCATGGACAAAGACACCCGCAACCGCATCGAGCGCGCCACCCAGGCCGCCCGGGCTCTGCTCGAACGGGACTTCGCGGACCAGTTGGCGGGTGTGTTCGACATCCGGCCCGACGGCACCCTGCCCACCGCGCCGGGAAGCCATCTGGATGCGGCGCAGCGGGTGGCCTGGGGCAAGCTGATGGCCGCCGTTGAGCACCACCGGGCCAGCGGCCAGCAGGCGTCGGAAGCGGTGGCGACCTATCTGCGCGAGGCGGCCTTCACCACCCTCAACCGCTTCGTCGCGCTCAAGATGCTGGAGGCGCGCGGTCTGGTGCAGGAGTGCGTCTCCCGCGGCGAGCAATCCGCCGGCTTCAGGGAGTTCTGCGGGCTGGCGCCGGGCCTGGTCCAGTTGCCCGACCATGGCTACCGCCTTTATATCGAGTCGCTCTTTGATGAGCTCTCGACCCAGATCCGGGTGCTGTTCAATCGCCGTGATCCTGCCGCCCTGCTCTGGCTGAAGCGGGCAACCCTGGAGCAGCTCCTGGGCATCTTGAATGCGCCCGAGCTGACAGGGGTCTGGGGCGAGGACGAGACCATCGGCTGGGTCTACCAGTATTACAACGACGAGGCCGAGCGCAAGAAGATGCGCGAGGAGTCCTCCGCGCCGCGCAACAGCCGGGAACTGGCCGTCCGCAACCAGTTCTTCACCCCGCGCTATGTCGTGGAGTTTCTCACCGACAACACCCTGGGCCGGCTCTGGTACGAAATGACCGAGGGCCAGACGCGGCTCAAGGAGCAGTGTCGTTACCTCGTCCGGCGTCTCCATGAGATCTTTTTGGCCGAGGGCGAAGCGGCGCCGGATGGGTCGTCGGATGGTGAGTCATCGGTCGTCGGTCATCAGTCATCAGCGGGTGATGCTCTTGCTGAAGACCGACGACTGGAGACCGGCGACCTCACTCAGGAAGAGTTACTGCTCCAACCCGTCAACATCCCCCACCGCCCGCTCAAAGACCCCCGTGACATCCTGTTCCTTGATCCGGCGTGCGGATCCATGCACTTTGGCATCTATGCCTTCGACCTCTTCGGGGTCATCTATGAGGAGGCATGGGATATCGCCCAAGGGCTGGACGAGACGCTGAAGGTTGCCAATCCCTTTTCATCCTTCGTCGGTTTTGCTGCCTCCTTTCCCGACAAGTCAGCGTTTCTGCGTGAGGTGCCGCGCCTCATTATCGAGCACAACATCCACGGCATCGATATCGATCCGCGCGCCATACAGATCGCCGCGCTCTCGCTCTGGCTGCGTGCCCAGCGCGCCTGGCACGAGGCGGGCGTTAAGCCTGCCGATCGCCCCCGAATCAGACGAGCCAATCTGGTCTGTGCCGAGCCGATGCCAGGCGAAAAGGACCTGCTGCGCGAGTTCGTCGAGCAGCAGTTCCCTATCCACGAGCGGTCCGCCTTCCATTTTCTGTTGGATAAGGTCTTCGATCAGATGACCCTGGCTGGCGAGGCCGGCTCGTTGCTGCGCATCGAGGAGGAGATTCGCAGCGCCATCACCGAGGCGCGCGAGCTTGCTAAAGAGCAGTCCGGGCCGAAGCAGACATCCCTCTTCCCTGAGTTTCAGGTGCCAGAACAGGCGAAATTCGACCTGACGGGCCTCACCGATGCGCAATTCTGGGAGGAATCCGAGCAGCGGATCTATGACGCACTGCGAGCCTATGCCGAGCAGGCCGTGAACGGAAGCGGATTTCGACGCCGACTTTTTGCCGAAGACGCCGCACAAGGGTTTGCCTTCATCGATCTCTGCCGAAAGCGCTACGATGTGGTGGTGATGAATCCGCCATTCGGAAGTGCTCCTTATCTCCTTCAAGGGTATCTGCAACGAATTGATGCTGAGACATGGACAGAACTATTCACCTCTATGGTGAGCCGTGGCCTCTTGTTCGCCCCGAACGGTTTGGTTGGATCGATCACATCCAGAACCTGTTTAACTCTCACTCGTCTTACGGACTGGCGAGTACGCGACTTAGTGCCGAATGTTGACTTAATTGCTGATCTAGGGCTAGGTGTTATGGATAACGCATTTGTAGAGGCATGCGCATATGTATCCCGTAGAAAATCACCTTTTTATGCTCTACTAGCAAAAGATCTCCAGGGGCGGCCCGCACCGAGCGAAGACTTGGTATCTGAGCGCTGGATGGCACCCGCTTTGACCCAATGTATTCAAAGAAGAGCAATCAGATATTTACCGGAACAGAGAATTCTCCTCGGTCTTCCGCGAGCAATCTCAAACTTACTCCACAGCAGGAATTGCTTCGAGCCACTCGTTGGAACTGTTCGCCGAGGGTTTGTTCTGTTTGATGGGTTTCGCTTCGTCCGGTTGAGTTGGGAAGTCGCTCCTTCGCACATTGGACCAAAGAACGTTTGGGTCTGGTATTCAAAAGGAGGTGAATACCAAAGGCACTATGGGTCTATTCATATTGTGACGCTGCGAGCTGACAATGGGGCCGAGATGTGCGCGGTAAATTTAAATAAGAACGGGCAAACAGCTCAGGCAATGCAGGGGAGTAAGTTTTACTTTAGAAGTGGTGTTACTTATACCAGCCGGAGTCAGAGGGGGTTTGCCGCCCGGTGTTTGCCGTCGAACTGCATTACCTCTGACTCACCTGCAGTCTTGTCGGAAGATTTCGTGAGCAACTTGCTGATCCTTGGATGGCTAAATAGCAGAGTGGTTCGATTACTAATTGAACTCCAAGCTAGTGCTCACAAATATGAACCCGGTCATATTAAGTCTCTTCCGTGGCCAAAAATTTCCGATAGCGTGGTAATTGAAGTTGAGGGAATCACCCTTGAGAGCATAATCTTAACCCGGCAGTTGTGCCTGTGGGACGAAACAGATGCCAACTTTATTGCGGATTACGATGGGCGTCTACTTCGAGATATGTATGCTGCTTGGCAGTTTGGAAGAGAAGCAAAATCTAACATTCTTGCTCAGAATCAGAAGAGGGTAAGCAACTTATTCGATTTGGTGTACGGGTGTGACTCAAAAGAGGCTTTTGATTCGCTAGGTGATATCGAAGGTGACGACGTTATTGCTGCCCCGAATCGACAGCTAACGGATTTCGCTTCAGGCTTAGTCAGCTGGTTAATTGGGATTTTTTTTGGTCGCTGGGACATCCGATACGCTACAGGTTCGCGGCAAGTGCCAAAGCTCCCAGATCCATTTGCCCCGCTGCCAGTCTGCCCACCCGGAATGCTCCAAGGCGACGACGGTCTGCCGCTTTCGCCTGAAGAGGGCAAAAGGCAGCGGGCAGAAGGCAGGTATCCGCTCGACATCGCCTGGTACGGCATCCTGGTGGACGATCTGAAGCACCCGCTCGACATCGAGCGGCGGGTCCATGACGCCCTTGCCTTGATTTGGGGCGACCAGGCGGATGCCATCCAACAGGAGGCCTGCGAGCTGCTCGGGATGCCTACCCTGCGTGAGTGGTTTCGCCGCCCAGCCGGCTTCTTTGCCGATCACCTGAAGCGCTATTCCAAGAGTCGCCGCCAGGCGCCCATCTACTGGCCGCTCACCAGCCCAGGCGGACGCTATACGGTCTGGCTCTATTACCACCGCTTCAGCAAGGACACCCTCTACCGGGCGCTCGAGCAGGTCCAAGAGAAGCTCAACTACGAGGAGCGCAAGCTCTCGCGGCTGACCCCGGATGCGGGTGGCATCCAGGGAGCTACGGAGCGCGCCGCCCTCGCCGACCAGAGGTCCTTCGTCACCGAGTTACTGACGTTCCGTGAAGAGTTCACCCTGGTTGCGCCGCTCTGGAATCCGAACCTGAACGACGGCGTGATCCTCAACTACGGCCCCCTCTGGCGCATGATCGGCCACAAGCCCTGGCAGAAGGATGTGAAGGCCAAGTGGGACGAGCTGATCGCAGGCAAATACGACTGGGCCCATCTCGCCATGCACCTCTGGCCCGAGCGGGTGGTGCCCAAGTGCGCCACCGACCGCAGCTTGGCGATCGCTCATGATATGGAGGATTTGTTCTGGGTTGACGACATTGGATGGCGGCGCCGCCGGCCGGTGGCCGAAGAGCGGGGATTGCTCATTGCGCGGTTCAAGCACCAGGGGCAAGAGCCCCTCAAGGATCTCCGTAGGGGAGTTGCACCTGAGAAAGTCAGATCAACCTTAGTTGCGGCAGCTTACTCGGAGGCGATCGATTCTTTCCGTCAACGAAATCTGGCTGGGAATTTCTGGGAAGCTTTGGACAGAGGCGATCTGGATGACTTTGAACTCGCTCGCTACTCGGCTCCCGATCGTGTGGTGCGGCATGCGATGGAAGATTTTGATTTTGCGGAAAAGCACGGCTTGGCGGGCTATTTCTGGTTTGTCACAGCCGACACGCCGCGCCGTCTTTACGACCCGGTACAAGAACAGCAACGCGAGATCCGCGAACGAACCTCTGCCGCTGTCAAGGACGCACTAAAAAACCTGCTGGAGGCTCCCGCCCCGACAATGGGTCGTGGAGGTACGCGGCGATCCACGACACGAAAGTCGGTAAGCCTTGATCGTGCGATTTCCCGGTCCGAAGCTGCTAAAACAGCCACTCGGATTAGCGCTCGCGAGGAGCCGCCGGACGCGGCCATCCTGGAAGTCGTGAGAAGAGCCATCGCCGAGAGCAACGATGGGGCAAGCAAATCCGATGTCCTCTCCTCCACCGGGCTTTCCGACGCGCAGTGGAACAGCGTGATTGCCGCATTACTCGCCAGCGGCACCGTATCGAGAAGCGGTGCCGGCCGTGGCACGCGCTATCGTCTGAACCTGACCCCTGATCCCTGACCTATGGCCCAGGAAATACGACAGGCCATGCTAAAGAGGTGCATGCCGTGCAGACATTGAATTTTGAATGCGAAGTCACTGCCGAACGTGATCTTGTACTGCGTCTTCCTACCACGATCACGCCGGGCCGCCATCGGATTGCGCTTGTTATCGATCCTGTCAACCCAGCCGCGGACGAATTGGATGTGATCCCGGTTGGCGATGGCGTGCCACCGCGAACGGCACTCTGGGCTCGGCTGAACGCTCTGCGCGACCAGGCTGCCCGTGATGGGGAGCTACCGGACCCGATGTCCTGGGAAGAAGTCATCACGGAAGTACAGCGACGCCGGGGAGAACTGGATGGCTGAGCGACGCACCTATCTTGATGCCAATGTGCTGATCGCTGCCTGGAACGGTGACGCTGATACCCGAGCCTGGGCACGTGCTGTCTTGGACGATCCTCAACGCAGATTCGTCGTCAGTGATTTCGTGAGGCTTGAGGTATTACCCAAGCCAAGCTTTCACCGACGGACCAGCGAGCTGGCATTCATGGAGACCATTCTGTCGGCAGCGGAACAGGTTGACGTGGAACCTGCGCTGCTCACTTGCGCGTTAGCAATGGCCGCGAAGCATGATCTCCACCCAATGGATGCCCTCCATCTGGCTGCCGCGGCGCACGCTGGTGTTGATGAGCTAATTACCCTGGAGAGTCCTGAAAAGCCCATGTGTCAACAAAATGATGTTCGTGTGGTATCTCTGCGGGCCAAGCGCGATCGCCGGTCTGGCGTATCTCAGGCATTTCCCCGTCTGGACCCTCCCCTTTAGATCTGGTTCGCCGCTTTCTCGAAGCGATCGGCGAGTGAGAGACCGAAGATGCATGCCTTCCACAGCTACCTCTGCGACCGGCTGGACGAGCAGCTCGGCAAGCGTTCGGTGGTGGTCTTTTACGACCCGCGATCCGAGTTCCTGCCATTTTTCGAGCGTGAACTGGTGCCTGAGCCGGCTGACCCGCTGCCGCGAGTGACGATCCGCGACCGTGCGGTCTATCTGGCGCGTTACGAGGGATCTTTCTTCGGGCTGCGAGCGGCCGTCGAACCCATCGTCGCGGCGGACAAGCCCGCGCCCCTGATCCTGTATCTGCCGGGCGTTGCCCGGGATCGCCTGGGCTCGGTGTTGATGGAGCTGGAGAAGGGCGGCTCCTGTTACGAGCCGGCCCTCAGGCGTCTGGCGCTGCATGTGCTGCGCCAGCGCTTTACCGACGGGCAGATCGACGAGCTGCTGCGGCCGGCGTCCCTGGGCTATGACGACATCGTCTCCTTCCTGGAGCAGGGCGCTTCGGGCCAGGTGGCGTCCGTGCTGCACGGCCTCTTCAATGGCGCCCAGGGCGAGGCACTGCTGGCGGAGTGGCTGGCATCCGAGGCCAAGGACGCGGCCATGGTGGAGAAGGATGCCCTGCCCGAATTGCTCAAGCTGATCAAGGCGCGGCTGGGGTTGGCCCTGCCGGATGGCACCGGCCTGACCGAGGTCCGCGACCGGCTCGCGCGCTTCATCCTGGTCAACGAGTTCCGCGCCGATCTCGCCGCTGATCCGCCCGCGGCCATCGGTAGGGTGCCCGTGGCGTCCGGCCAGGAACCGCTTCAACGCGTTCGCAACCTGGCGGCGGACCTGCGTCGCCATTACCCGGAGGCCTACGTCGGTCTGGCAGACCAGGTGGAGCGCGACCTGGGCCTGGCCAACGCGGCGGTGGAGGCGGCCCATCTGGGTGCGATCGATACCTTCCGCTTCGAGGAGGAGCGACTGCTCGGCCTGGCCGCGGACCTGATCGCCAACAAGCAGTACGCGGCGGCGCTGGAGGTCATCACCGGCCGTGGTCACAGCTTCTGGGTGGATCGCGACCTGCGCCGCCAGTCCCAGTGGGAGGCCTGCCGGCTGATGGCGGAGCTGGGTCGGGAGCAGGGGCCGATCCGCCAGGCGTTGTCGCGACTGGGGCAGGAGCCGGCCAAGTGGCTGGCGGCCTATACGGCGCCGGACGGCTGGCATCGGGCCGATGCCTTGCACCGGCGACTGGAGGCCTGGGTGGCCAACCTGGACGAAGAGCCCCGGGCCGAACAGGCCCTGGCGGTGGTCCGTTACGAGCACGAGCACCTGCTGCGGGCGATGGCGGATGGGTTTGGCAAGGCCCTGGCGGCCGCCGGCTGGACCCTGCCCGACGCCTTGCACCAGACGCGCATCTATCCGGAGGTCGTCGAGCGGATGGGGGGGCGGGTCGCCTATATCCTGGTCGATGCCCTGCGCTACGAGATGGGCGTCGAACTGGCGCGCCGGATCGAGGGGGCCCAGGACCTGACCCTGCGGGCGGCCCTGTGCGCCCTACCTTCCATCACCCCAGTGGGCATGGCGGCGCTGCTGCCAGGGGCCTCCGCCAGCTTTGACCTGGCGCGGGCCAGGGGCAAGCTGGCCGCGCGCATCGAAGGCGTTGATATGCCAGGGCTGAACGAGAGGCTGAAGTTTCTCAAGGCCAGGGTGCCCGGCGTGGTGGACATGACCCTCGGTAACCTGCTTGGGAGTGCGCCGGCCAAGGTCGCCAAGGCCCTGGGCAGCGCCCCCCTGGTCCTGATCCGCTCCCAGGAGATCGATTTCGTCGGCGAGATGGATGGTGACTTGCTGGCGCGGCAGGTGATGGATACCGTCATCGGTAACCTGGCGCGAGCGGTGAAGAAGCTCGCCGCCGCGGGCATCGGGCATTTCGTCATCACCGCCGATCACGGTCACCAGTTCTCCAGCCGCAAGGACGACGACATGAAGACCAACAACCCGGGCGGGGATACCCTGGAGCTGCACCGGCGCTGCTGGATCGGCCAGGGTGGCGGCACGCCGCCCGGCGCCTTGCGGGTAAGCGGGGCTGAACTGGGTTATGCCGCCGATCTGGACTTCATCTTTCCCATCGGTTTGGGGGTGTTCAAGGGCGGCGGAAATCTGAGCTTCCACCATGGCGGTTTCAGTCTCCAGGAACTGGTCATCCCGGTCATCAGCCTGCGCCTGGCGACCGGCAAGGCAGCCGAGGCGCCGGGCGTGCGGGTCCGCCTGATGGATTACCCCGCCCAGGTGACCAACCGCACCTTTGGGCTCAAACTGGTCGCGGTGGGTGACCTGCTGGCGACCGAACCTCTCAGCCTGCGCCTCCTGCTGATCTCCGGGGCCCAGGAGGTCGGCCGCGCGGGCATGGCGGTGGGCGGCACCTTCGAGCGCGACACGGGCACCTTGCTCCTGGCACCGGGGGCCGAGGCCAGCGTCGGCATGATGCTGACCAACGATACCTGCGCGTCGCTGCGCATCCTGGTGCTAGATGCGCGGACCGACGGGGTATTCGCGCAATCCGATGAGCTGGCGGTGAAGCTGGGGATTTGAACGCTATGAACCAAGAAGCCTGGGCGCGGGACGCCCTCGATGACAAGGTCAACCGCGTGTTCGCCGGCAGGGTGGTGCGCAAGGACCTGGTGCGTAAGGTCAAGGTCGGCGCCAATGTGCCCGTCTTCGTGCTGGAGTACCTACTCGGCAAGTACTGCGCCTCCTCCGACGAGATGGCCATCCAGATGGGTTTGCAGGTGGTCAACGATACCCTGGCGGACAATTACATTCGCCCCGATGAATCCATCAAGGCCCAAAGCAAGGTCAAGGAAAACGGTCGTCACACCTTCATCGACAAGGTAAAGGTCCGGCTGGTGGACTCCCAGTATTGGGCGGAGGTCATCAACTTTGGCCACCCCTTCGTCCATATCCCCGACCACTATGTGCGCGACTTCGACCGGCTGCTGACGGGCGGCATCTGGGCGCAGATCGACATGCGCTTCGCCTACGACGAGGAGACCAAGGGAAAGAACCCTTTCTGGATCGACAAGCTGACGCCGATCCAACTGGCGACCTTCGACCTGGAGGAATACCGCCGCCTGCGCGCCGAGTTCAGCACGGATGAATGGCTGGACTTGATGCTGCGCAGCATGGGCTACGAGCCGACGGTGATGGAGCGGCGGCTCAAGCTCCTGTTCCTGACTCGGCTTATCCCTTTGTGCGAGCGCAACTACAACCTGGTGGAGTTGGGCCCGCGCGGCACCGGCAAGAGCTATGCGGTGCAGGAGCTGTCCCCCTACGCCGCCCTGCTCACCGGACCCACGACCGTCGCCAACCTGTTCGGCCACATGAACGGCAAGCAGAAGGGGATGGTGATGATCTGGGACGTGGTCGGTTTCGATGAGGTGGCCGACCTGCAGAAGATGCCCAAGGAGGTCATCACCACCCTCAAGACCTTCTGCGAGTCCGGCCAGTTCCAGCGCGGCCAGGAGGCCATGGCGGGGTACGCGAGCATCGCTCTGTTCGGCAACACCCAGCAGCCCATCGACGTCATGGTGCAGACCGGCCACCTGTTCGCGCCCATGCCCGACATCATCCGCGATGACATGGCCTTCATCGACCGGCTGCACTGCTATCTGCCGGGCTGGGAGGTGCCGAAGATGCGCAATGAGCACTTCACCGACCACTATGGGTTCGTCATCGACTATCTGGCCGAGGCCCTGCGGGAACTGCGCAAGCACAACTTCACCGAGATCACCGATCACTATTTCTCCCTGGGTGCCCACCTCAACGCCCGCGACCGCAAGGCCGTGCGGCGCACCGTGTCCGGCCTGGTGAAGATCCTGCACCCCCACGGCAAGGTGTCGCGGGAGGATCTGACCGAATTGCTGGAGCTGGCCCTGGAGGGCCGGCGGCGGGTGAAGGAGCAACTAAAGAAGATGGGCTCCTTCGAGTATTACCAAACGTCCTTCAGCTATCAGATCAACGACAGCGGCGAGGAGCGGTTCGTCGGGGTACCGGAGCAGGGCGGGCGCGATCTGATCTCGGCCGATCCGCTGCCGCCGGGCACGGTCTATTCCGCCGCCGTCAGCGGCGACGGCACCGTGGGTCTGTACCGGGTGGAGGTCACCCTCTCGTCGGGTACCGGCAAGCTCAAGCCCGCCGGCGGCATCAGCGGGGCGATGAAGGAGGCGGTGAGCCGCGCCTTCAGCTACCTGGCGGCGAACAAGACCGCCTTTGGCGTCCCTCGGGAGGTCGATACCTCCGACTTCCATGTCGAGGTGATCGATCTGCTCGGCAACAAGGTCGAGGCGGAGATCGGCGTGGCCTTCTTCGTTGCCGCCTATTCAGCCCTGCGCAAGACCCCGCCCCAACCCGCGCTGCTGGTGCTCGGCGACCTGAGCATCCAGGGCAACATCAAGCCGGTGCGCTCCCTCACCGAGCCCTTGCAGGTGGCTATGGACAACGGCGGCAAGCGCGCATTGATCCCGATCGGGAACAAGCGGCAGTTTCTGGAAGTGAACGCGGAAGTGCTGGAACAGGTTGATCCGGTGTTCTTCGGTGATATGCGCCAGGCGGCATTCAAGGCCCTGGGGCTGAGCTGACTTAGTCCGCAAGAAAACGGGCGATGACGGACGCAAATACTTCAGGCTGGTCAGCATGGACCCAATGCCCGGCGCCAGGGATGGAGGTCACTTGCGCGCGGGGAAACAGGTCCTGTATGGCTGGCCACTGGTCGGGGCGCACATAATCCGAGTTGGCGCCGTGAATGAAAATCGTCCGACCATGGAAGCGCCGGCCCTGGGGATCGGGAAAGGTGCGCAGCCCCTCCATGGCGTCGGCCAGGGCG
>ERZ1645187.2019-NODE-2019-length-18252-cov-6.377700_pt1 | contig 18252 bp, 14 predicted proteins | sample MGYA00575352_ERZ1645187 | MGnify/ENA primary metagenome ERZ1645187 (study PRJEB40837, sample SAMN11349314) | freshwater sediment metagenome | isolation source: river sediment | host: Sediment | place: India: Wazaribad , New Delhi | collected 2017-02-21 ... | reverse complement strand
GCGGGCTGAACAGCTGGTTGCGCATCGGGGCGCGCAGGATGGAGACGGAGTGGAAATAGCCCTCCACCGATGTCCGGGCGATACCCTCGAAGGTTGTCTTGGCACGGAAGACGCGCGGTGCCCAGTCGGCTTTCGGGTAGAGCTTGCCCAGTGTGCCGAACAGCGGCCGGCGCAGGCCGAGGGGCAGGGCCGAACGCATCTTCTCTTCCATCAGGTGCAGCTTGTAGCGGCGGTAGCCGCCGAAGCTCTCATCCCCGCCATCGCCGGAAAGGGCGACGGTGACGTGCTTGCGGGCGAGCTGGCACACCCGGTAAGTGGGAATGGCCGAGCTGTCGGCGTAGGGCTCGTCGTAGAGGCGGGCCAGGGTGTCGATCAGGTCGAAGTCGTCGCTTTCCACTACGTCGAGGTGGTGGTTGGTGTGGTAGCGGTCGGCCACCATCCTGGCGAATTCGGACTCGTTGAAGGCCGGGTCGGAGAAGCCGATCGAGCAGGTGTTGACCGGGTTGGCCGAGAGGCCGGCCATCATGGCGACCACGGCGCTGGAGTCGACGCCGCCGGAGAGGAAGGCGCCGAGCGGCACTTCCGAGATCATGCGGAGCTTGATCGACTCTTCCAGGCGGTGGGTGAGTTCGGCCTGGGCGTCGGCGTCGCTGATCGGGTTGTCGAGCGTGAAGCGCACGTCCCAGTATTCGCGCGGCTGGCCGACCGGCTGGCCACGACGGAGCAACAGGGTGCACGCCGGCGGCAGCTTCCTGGCCTGCTTGAAGATGGCACGCGGCTCGGCAACGTAGCCGAGAGCGAAGTATTCCTCGACGGCACAGGGATCGATGTCGCGCTTGAGGCCGCCGTGGGCGAGCAGGGATTTCAGTTCGGAGCCGAAGAGGAAGCTGCCGTCATCGAGCAGGGCGTAGAACAGCGGCTTGACGCCGAGGCGGTCGCGGGCGAGGAACAGGGTTTCGCGATTGCGGTCCCACAGCGCGAAGGCGAACATGCCGCGGAAGCGGTCCACACAGCGCTCGCCCCAGGCTTCCCAGGCGTGCACGATGACTTCGGTGTCGCTGCGGGTGTGGAAGACGTGGCCAAGCGCCTGCAGTTCGGGGATCAGCTCCTGGTAGTTGTAGATTTCGCCGTTGAAGACGACGCAAACGCGGTTGTCTTCGTTGTACAGCGGCTGCTGGCCGGTGGACAGGTCGATGATCGAGAGGCGGCGATGGCCGAGCCCCACACCGGGCTCGATGTGCAAGCCGCCCTCATCGGGGCCGCGATGAAACTGGGCCTCGTTCATTCGGTCGAGCACGGCGCGGTCGATGTCGCGCTTGCCCCGGGTGTCGAAAATTCCTGTGATGCCGCACATGGCTGTTTCTCAGTGGGTATTGATTTGTTGTGTGGTTTGTTCGAACCGCTTGTGGAGCAGGCGGTCGTAGAGTGCCTGGTATTTGCGCACCATGGCGCCCATGCTGTAGTGCTGTTCCACCTGTTGCCTGCCGCATCGCCCCATCGCTCGGGCGCGTTCCGTGTCGCGGCCCAGGGTGACCAGGGCGGCAGCCAGGCTGGCGGGGTCGCTGGCCGGTACCCAAAGGCCGTTTTGCCCGTCGTCGACCAGTTCGGTATTGCCGCCTACTGCGGTGGCGATTACCGGCAGCCCGGTGGCCATGGCTTCGAGGATGGTGTTCGAGACGCCCTCGGCAATCGAGGGCAGGATAAAGCAGTCGAGCCCGCGCATGATTTCGGGGATGTCCCTGCGCTCGCCCGGCAGCCAGGCCAGGTCGGCAACGCCGGCCGCATCCAGGATGGCCTGTGATTCGGCGCGCAAGGGGCCGTCGCCAACCATGATCAGGCGCAGGCGGTGGCGCAGTTCGGGGGCCAGCTGGATGGCCTGAACGAAGGCCTTGGCCAGGTTGGTCTGGTCCTTTACGGTCTGCATGCGGCCCACGGTGCCGACGATCCAGTAGTCCGGGGCGTTGAAGGGCGAGCCGGTGATGGCTTGCCGCTGCTCGACCGGGTGAAAGCGCTGGGCGTCTACGCCGTTGTATATCTGTGTCACGCGTTTGGATGAAATGCCGACGGGATGCGTGAGATAGTCGGCCAGATCCCGCGAGAGCGCTATGTAATGCTTCACGAACGGGCTGTAGATTCGCCTGATCCACTGGTATTTCTTGTTCGTTCCGTCAAAGTCGCCCACATCGCGGCCATGTTCGCCGTGTATCCGTGCCGGCACGCCGGCCAGCCAGGCGGGAACCTGGGCTTCCAGGGCCGCCAGGTTGCGGGTGTGCACGACCGCCGGGCGAAGCTGTCGGAACAGCCTGAGCAGTTGCGGGTAGATCCACAGCACGTGCCCGGGGGCCTTGTTCAGCGCAAAGAACGTCACATCGGGGCGCTGGATGCGCTGGCGAAATTCGGTGATTTCGGTGAGTGAAATCACGGCGTGTCGGTAAGCGGATTCCGGCATGTGATTGATCAGGTTGACGATGCCGTTTTCCAGCCCGCCCGTGTCGAAGCGGTACATCACATGGGCGACGAGGGGGCGCTTGTCCATCAACGGCCGCGTGCCTCGCCCAGGGCACGGTAGATGCCGGGCAGCACGTCCTGGCTGAATGCGCTGAGTGCTTCGCCTGCCGTGGCTTTGGGGGCGTAGATGATGATCGCCGCCGAATCGTCGCCCTGGCCGCTGAGCAGAGACCAGGCGGTCAGCCATTTGGCTTCGATGGCACTTGCGGTGAGGTGGCCGTTGATCCAGTACCACTGCCAGGCGATGTAGCGCTCGTCGCCGAGCCCGGGTTGATGAATCAGCTCGTAACGGCTGACATCCGGGGCGGACACCATGGCCGGCTGCTTTTGTCTGGCGGAGGTGGCGATGCGCCACGCTTTATTGGCGGTGCTGACCACGACATTGGTCGAAGTGACCAGTTTGCGGTCGAAGTTCTGGTTGCGGTAATAGGCGGTGTAAAGCCCAACCATGTGGTCGCCGGACTGGAAGGCCTGGTGGGCTTCGGCAGATGGATTGGCAAATTCCGGTTTCAGGTCGGTAAAAAGTGCCTGTGATTGCCAGGAGCCGGCGGCTTGTGGCAGGGCAAGGTGGGGGGCAGCGGTATTGTTTGCCGTGCGGATCAACTGGTCGGCAAGTGGCCCGCTCGACACCACTACGGCGAGCAGCAGCGCGGTGAGCCAGGAATAGTGCCGGGGCTGATTGGTTACCGCATGGGCAAGTTGCGGATTCGCGGCGCCGGGACGCACCTCGGCTTCGGCCCAGCGCATGCCAATGGCAAACATGATCGCAATGACCACGCCAAAAAATACCCAGCCGTAGATCAGGTGGTCGACTCCCACGGCCAGTTTGTTGCCGGACAGGTGGCCGAGCATCACGATGAGATAGGCGCGGAGCCAGTTGGCAACGATCGGTACGATGATCGAGATCGCTACGAAGATCAGGCGGCGCTTGAGCGAATGGTAGGTCAGGTAGGCGTAGAGCGTTCCCACGGTGAGCGAGGCGATGAGGTAGCGGATGCCGCTGCACGCTTCGACGACCGACCAGCTGCCGCTCGGGATGATGAAGTTCTGCCCTTCGCGATACACCGGCACACCGGAGGAGCGCAGGGCGATAACCGTGAAGTCGGCTGTCCATTCCATCAGGCGCGGCATCAGGAAATCGCCGACCGGCAAGGCAAAGAACAGGAAGAGCAGCGGAAAGGCGATGACCTTGCTGGCGGCATTGCCGAGCAAGGCGATGGCGGAGGCGACCACAATGAAAATGAGGGCGAATTGGGTCAGTGCGTTGACGGCGGTCAATTCGCCGAGCAGCCAGGCGAACACGGCCAGGGCGAGGGGAATGACCGGCCAGAGCATGCTGCGGGGGGAAACGGCAGCCAGTTGCTCGCGTTTTCTCCAGATCAGCCAGGCGGAAATGAAGGGCACCAGCATGCCGTGCGTGTAGGTATCGGAGCGCCACCAGATCTGGAACATGGCGCCCAGCGTCGGCCAGTAGGCGTAGGCGACCACGGCAAACAGCAGGGCCAGTGCCTGCAGGGTCGTTGGCCATTGCGTACGCGGCGTGGTCGTGGGCATCAGCAGCTCCGGGGCGTTTGCGGCAGGTACGGGTCGATCCGGCTCAGGTGGGCATCCCAGCTGTAACGGGCGACGACAGCGGCACGGCCTTGGCGGCCGATTTCCCGGGCTTGCTCGGGCTTGCTCAACAGGGCGTCGATCTGGCTGGCGAAGGATTCGGCAGAGGATGCGGCGAGCAGTTCTTCTCCCGGCGTGGCGTCGATCGGACCGGCACACTCGGTCGAGGCAATCACCGCCTTCGCCATGGCCATCGCTTCGAGGATCTTGTTCTGGATGCCGCGGGCGATGCGCAAGGGGGCGACCACGAGCGCGGCATGTTGCAGGTAGGGGCGGACATCGGGCACCGTGCCGGTGACGGCGACGTGTTCTCCCCGCAGGGCCAGCACTTCCGGGCCGGGGCTTCGCCCGACCACATAGAACCTGGCCTTCGCTGTCCGCGCCGTGACGAGGGGCATGACCTCCCTGGCAAACCACTGCGCAGCGTCGGCGTTGGGGTGGTAGTCCATGGCACCGGTAAAGACGATGGGCACCTCGTCAGCGGCATAGGGTGAGGTGAGGGCATCGTCCGGCGCGAAAAAGTCGGAATCGACACCGTTGCAGACGGCGTCGACACGAACTGCGCATTCGGGGGCCAAGCGGTTGAAGAGGGCGACTTCCGCATCGGTGACGAAGAAGGAGCGTGATGCGCTGGCTGCCGTTTCGCGCTCGAAATCGAGCAGCAGCCTGCCTTCGCGGCGGTATAGCCAGGACATTGGCCATTTGTGGCTGGTGGCGTATTGGCTCCACTTGGCCGAATCGACATCGACGAAGTCCACCAGCTTGGGCACGCGGGGGATATGTTCCACGTACTGCGCCATGGCTGAACAGAAGATCACGATCGAATCGATTTCCCGGGTCTGGCAAATGCGGTTGACCCAGTCCTGCAGGCCGGCATCACGGTAATAGCGCAGGGTGAGCGGTTCGCCGGCCAGCAAGCCATTGAGGCTGCGAATCCTGGCTGATCGCGGGTTCAGCGACGCGAAATGGCTGTCCGCGCAGTAGCCCTTTACGGTGTCTACGTATTGCTGGTCGTCCGGGTCATCGACGAAGGTGCCGAGGAAGACCCGATGTTTGGCCGCCAGATGCTTGAGCAAATGGAATGAGCGCACCTTGTCGCCCTTGTTGGGCGGGTAGGGCAGGCGATGGACGAGGAAGAGAATGTTGGCCATGCTCAGCCCAGGTTGCGCACGATGTGCGGACCGATCAGATTGGCCAGGCCCAGCGGCATGCGGCGCCAGGCTTCGATGAACAGCTTGTACTTGGCGTTGGCCGGGTTGTTCTGCGGGATGCTGTCGCGCTTGTACAGGCAATATTCGTAGTGCAGCGGCTGTGGCTCGAAACCCCAGTTCTTCTTGAAGGAATAGGGGCCGGTGCCCACTTTGCTGCGACCATAGTCGAAAATCTTTACACCCCGTTCGCAGCTGCGGCGCATCAGTTCCCAGTACTTGAAATCGTTGGCGGCGAATTGCCGGGCAGATTCGTCGTCGCCAGCGTAGTAGGGCAGCACTTCGTCGCGAAAATAAAACGACAGCACACTGCTCAGCGGGCGACCCTCCGGGGAAGTCACCGTCAGGATTTCGCAGTCCTGGCCGAAGGTTTGCAGCAGGGTGGTGAAATAGCGCCTGGAGAGGGCCGGGGTGCCATGGCGATGCACGTTGTCGGCAAACAGGGCGAAGAATTGATCGGCGTTGCTGTCAATAACGCTCTGCAAGCCGTTGTTGATGCCCTTTCTGACCATCGCCCGCTGTTTGCGGGGAATGGCGAGCATGTTGGCTTCCACGTCCGGCAGAATTTCCTTGCGGAAGGTGACATACAGGCTCTGGGTCGGCCAGTCGGCATGGCGCGGCTTGATGTTGCGGAATTCGAGATGGTCGACGGCCAGCTTCCTGGCCAGGGATTGCGCTTCTGCCTCAAGGGCAGCCGCCGCTTCCGGGGTATTGGCCGCGACGCCGCCATAGACGGCGAAGGGCAGGGCAACCAGGGCATTGCCGAAGAGCAGGCTGTTGACGTGGGCCAGGGGAAGAACGCCCTGGATTTGTCCGTGTTGCTCGGCGTACAGGAAATATGTGGGATGGCGGAAAACGTCCCGGATAACGGTTTGCCAGGCAGCGCGATGAAAGAAGGTCGCTTCCGGGCAGGCGAAGACAAAATCGTCCCAGCGGGCGTGGTCATCCGCATGGCCAGGAGAGAGCAGCTTGATGTCCATGGTGAATCAGGCTGACTTCAGGAAGAGGTCGTCCATTCTTCCCCACGGGAAGTCTGCCAGCAAACGATTGAGCCGCCCCTCCATCCGGTGGATGTTCACGTAATGCCGGAAGCGGGTTTTCATGCCGACACCGGGAATGCGCGGCTGTCCGGGGTCGACTTCCCAGGGGTGGAAGTAGAAGACGGCCGGCATTTGATCAATGCGATTGATGCGTTCAATCATCCAGCGCGAGAGGCTGTAGGGCATCAGGCGGAAGTAGCCGCCGCCGCTGGCTGGCCAGTTTCGTTTCATGAAGCGCAGCGTGGTGGCCGGGACTTCGATCAGGCTGCCGACCGCATGGGCATGGCGCGGGGCGTTGGGCATGCCGTAGTGATCGTGGTGGATTGGGTAGATGCTGGAGCTGTAGCGGTAACCCGCTTTTTCCAGACATTCGAAAGCCCACAGATTTTTTTCGCCGATCGAAAAACTGGGTGCCCGGTAACCGATGACTGCCTTGCCGGAGAGGTCTTCGAGAATCAGCTTGGCGACGTTGATGTCGGCAAAGAAACTTTCCGGCGTTTGGTCGGTGGCGCGTTCGTGGCCGTAGCCGTGGCTGGCCAGCTCGTGGCCGTTATCGACAATGCGGCGGACGACGTTCGGGTAGCGCTCGGCCACCCATCCCAGCGTGAAAAAGGTGGCCTTGGTGTCATGCTCGTCGAGCATGGCCAGAATGCATTCGACGTTCCGCTCGACGCGGCATTCGCGAACGTTCCACTCCGAGCGCGGGATATGCGGTGCGAACGCCGAGACTTGAAAGTAGTCTTCAACGTCGATGGTGAGCGCATTACGTACGCTGGGTGTCCGCTGGGTCATGGTTATGGGTCAGTGGGTGGCGTGGCGCTGGATCAGCCAGTTGGCCAGGTCGGATGCGATGCGCTCGGCGGTGCGGCCATCCCAGAATTCCGGGATGCGTCCGCTCTTGCCCCGACCGGCCAGGATTTCAGCCGCATGGTGGCGAATGGCCGCGATGTCGCGCCCGACCATGGTGTTGGTTCCCTGGTCGACGGTGATGGGGCGCTCGGTGTTCTCGCGCATGGTCAGGCAGGGAACGCCCAAGGCGGTGGTTTCTTCCTGCAGGCCGCCGGAGTCGGTCAGCACAATCCGGGCATCGGCCATCAGGCCCAGCATTTCCAGATAGCCCTGCGGCGGCAGCATGATCATGCTCGGGGATTTGATCAGGTCGCCCAGGCCGAAGCGCTCGATGTTGCCTCGGGTTCTGGGGTGCAGGGCGAAGACCAGCGGCAGCGATTGCGAAATGTCTTTCAGCACGCGGAGCAGGGATTCGAGAACCTCAGGGTGATCGACGTTGGACGGGCGGTGCATGGTCACGATGCCATAGCCCTCGGGGCCGGCGATCGCGGCCGGATCGAATCCCTCATTGCGCAGGGTGTCAGCCGGTGGTCGCGCAACGCTGCGATTGCTCAGCAAGGAGTCGATCATGACATTACCGACAAAGCAGATGCGCTCGGGGGAAATGCCTTCGTTTTGCAGGTTCGCGGCAGCGCTGCGTTCCGTGGTGTACAGACGGTCGGCTACCTGGTCGGTGAGCACCCGGTTGATTTCTTCCGGCATGCTTCGGTCGTAGCTGCGCAGGCCGGCCTCGACATGCACGACGGGGATACCCTTTTTGACGCCAACCAGGGTGCAGGCGAGGGTCGAGTTCACGTCGCCAACGACCAGAATGCACGACGGTTTTTTCTCATCGACAACCGGCTCGAAGCGTCGCATTACTTCCGCCGTTTGTACCGCATGGCTGCCCGAGCCCACTTCCAGATTGATGTCCGGCTTGGGCAGACGCAGATCCTCGAAGAGTTTGTCGTTCATGTCCCGGTCGTAATGTTGGCCGGTATGCAGCAACAGGGTGGGAATCGCCGGGGTGTGGCTGGCGAAGGCGCGCAGGATGGGCGCCATTTTCATGAAATTGGGGCGGGCACCCACGACACAAATGACGGGTCCGAGATCGGTCGGCCAGGCGTTAGATGGGGACATTTTCAGTGCTTGATTCGTTTGGGTTGTGTGTCTGAAGCATTTTTTGCATCAGGTGCAAGGTGGCCGTGTTGATTCGCTCCAGCTGAATCAGGCTCTGCTCCAGCCGCGCCAGGCGTTCGGAAACATGCTCGGCATTGAGCGTGGCGACCAGTTTGTCGCTGACCGCGAGATCAGTATGCGTCATTGAAAAGGAGGCACCGGCTCCCATGTCGGGATAGTTGCTCAGTGCGGGTTGAGAGCTGTTGCCACCGGTTTCCTCGAATATTTCGCGGGCCACCTCTTCGACATCGGCTGCTTCGAAGCCCTTTTGCTGATTCAGAAAGCCGAAGAGAAGAAGGCGGTCGCACACCGAGTTGATGCGTCTGGGAATGCCGCTGCTGGCCTTGAAAATGGCCTCGAAGGCATCAGCCGAAATCGCGGGGAGCGTGGTGGCTCCGGCCAGCTTCAGGCGGTGTTCGATATAGGCCTGGGTTTCGACGACATCGAGCGGGCCAATGTGGCAGGCGGCAATCACCCGTTGGCGAAACTGCATCATGTTCGGGCTTTGCAGAATCTGCCGGAATTCCGGCTGGCCAATCAGGAAGCTCTGCAGCAGGGCCTGGTTGCCGTACTGGAAATTGGAAAGCATGCGCAGTTCTTCCACCGCCCGGGCGGTCAGATTCTGCGCTTCATCGACGACCAGCAGGCAGCGCTTGCCCTTGGTGGCCATGCTGATCAGGAAGGCTTCGAGCGACATCAGGACGTCGGATTTGGCGACATCCTTGGTGCGCAGGCCAAATGCGGAACCCACCAGGCGCAGGGTATCGTCGGCATCGAGTTGCGTGCTGACCAGTTGGGCGGCGACGACTTTCTCGGCATCCAGCCCCTCCAGCAAGCCCCGTACGATGGTCGTTTTTCCGGCGCCGACTTCACCGGTAATGACGATGAAGCCTTCATTCTGGTGCATGCCGTACTCAAGGTAGGCCTGGGCACGGCGGTGTTGCTTGCTCCCGAAATAGAAGTTGGGGTCCGGGTTGAGCTGGAAAGGCTTGCTGGTCAAGCCGTAATAGGATTCGTACATACCTTAGAAAACGACCGAGATGCTTCCGATGAGGGCGTTCTCGGTGTAGGGATTCGCTGAGCTGTCGAATTCCATACGACGGAGACCCACGCTGCCGGTTGTCTTGGGACCGAGTTTGGAAATCAGGTTTGCCTGGTACATGGTGGTGGTTGTTTTGATCGAGGTACTGCCGCTGCCCACGCTGTTTTGCCGTGTTGCCAGGATGTTGAGTGAGGATTCCGGGGTCAGTTTGTGCCCCAGGTTGATGCTGTAACCCGTCTGTTTGATTTCGTTGATGTTGTTCAGAAGATAGTCGTCAGCGACCGCATTGGAAGCCATGATGGTCTGGCTTTCGTTGCGATTGAACATTACCGTCAGCACATTACGGGCGCCCTGAATGGCGAAGGCCAGTTGCTGGCGTCGTTGCACGGTTGCCCGGGAGGACAGGAAGCTGCTGGTCAGCTGCATGTTGGGTGAAGCCCCAGCCAATCCTGCGAGCGTGTTGGCACACCTTGCTGCCTCGATATCCAGCAAGGTCGGATTGGCACTCAACGTGGGGTCGTTTGCCAGTTGCTGGCTACAGATCTGAAAGAACAAGTCGAACACCGTTCCCATCCCGACCGTAGAAAACTGGTTGGGCAGGATCGTGACATTCTTGGTGTCGGAGAAGGTTACGCTGCTGAGCGGGAACCGGTGATTGAAGTTGATGCGATGGCCATCCCCGAAGAAGCGCTTTTCCTTGAAGACGGACAAGCGCGTTCTTTCACCCGGCGTCCAGTCGAAGCCGTAACCGGACGTGTTTTTGGATTCCTGTTCCTGGGATGCGTAGTTGTTCGATTCCCGGCCGGCGCTTGCCGACACCCGGAATTGCGGAACCAGCGTATAGGTCGCTGTTCCGTACAGGCGCTCGGCATCGGTTTTTCTTCCCAGGCTGTAGTCGGCAGTCTGTTGCGTGGCATCGACCGACCATTTGAGATTCTGGAAGGCGGTGCCACCCTTGATTTGGCCAGCCCATTCGGATAATTCGACATCGGAAACGCGAGCCGCGCTGGCCTGGGTCGTCGACCGGTTGTAGCGCAACAGATAGTCGATGTCGCTGAAGAGGCGGCCGCGAATGTACGGCGACACGCGGAAGGTGGCAGTTTCGGTTGAGTTGTCGTTGTTGTAGGAACTGGTTGGGGTTTGCGTACCAAAGGCCGAGATCGTCTGCTGGGAAATCACGCCGCTGAATTCCACGAACATCCAGTCTTCGACTGCTTCCAGCCGTCCAAAGGCATTCAGTGCATTTCGGGTCCGGCTGTAGCCCGAGGGCTGGGTGTAATACTGGCCGAGCAAGGAGTAATCGACATACGCCCGCAGCCGACTGGTCCGGGCATCGATGTTGATGCCGGGCGCAAGCTCCGTAATCAGTCCGCTGGATTTTTGATTTTGACTGCGGCCGACATTGACGTTATCGCTCCAGGTTTCGGTCAGTTTGACGCGCGGCGTGATGACGATGGCCTGGCGGCTTGCCGTGTCCGGGCTGGAATTGCCCTGGTCGACGGATTGGGGCACACCTGCGCCGCTCGCATTGACGACCGAGCCCGAAATCGCTTGCTGAGAAATCGCGTTGAATGAAAGCGCGCTGAGCGATACGGCGCAGAGGAGGGGGATGCTGTGCTTATTTCTTGTCATGGCCGTACCCGTAGCCGTACTCGTATCCATAGCCGTATCCAGCCGACTTGGGCGTACGTACCTGATTCAGGATCATCATCTTGACCGGGCAAGACTCGATCGTCGTAATGGCTTGCTTGACTGCCGCTTGCGCCGTGTTTTCGGCATTGACGACCATGACGACTTGGCCCATGTGGGTGGCCAGAACGCGTGCTTCCGTGGTCAGCAAGAGCGGTGGCGAGTCAAAAATGATGATGCGGTCGCTGTAGCGAGTGGACATGTCATCCAGCAGGCGAATCATCGCGTCACTGGCCAGGAGCTCGGTGGCTCTGGGGTGAGGCGTTCCGCTCGGCAGTATCGAGAGTTTCTCGATATTGGTCTTGAGCATGACGCCCGAGATGTCCAGGGAATTGTTCTGCAATACGTCCAGCAAGCCTTTGCTCGGCGGCAGGCCGAGCATGTTGAGAATGGACGGCCGAGCCACGTCGGCATCGACCAGCATCACCGTGTTATCGAGCTCCATGGCGATACTGATGGCCAGGTTGATGGCGGAAAAGCTCTTGCCTTCACCCGGTAGGGCGCTGGTAATCATGATCAGGTTGCCGTTGGCAACCGGGGTCGTGCCCTTGCCCATGGCGTTGGCAATGAGTGGCCGCTTGATGACACGGAACTCGTCTGCCGTCTGGCTGCGTGCTGCATTGGGTACGAGCAGGCCGGAAGCCGAAATGGTTTCAAGATCCAGGTTGACCAGATTGGGCGCGTGGGTCGATGCCTCCGCCATTTTTGCGGGAGCTTCGGCTGTGCGCGGGGGGGGCTCTGCAACTTCCGGTTTCGGCGTTGCCTGGATGTGATTGGTCAAGGGGGGGGGGTGGGGAGCGCTTTCCTCGGGAATGTCTACCCCGGCCTGGCGAAGTTGCTCGAGGCGCTTTGCCGCTTGTTCAATAAGACTCATCGAATAACCTCAGGAGGCGCGCTGGGAGAGAAACATCAGAATCCCCGTGCCCAGACCATAGGCAATGACCAGCCCGGCCGACGCAATAAAGAAGCGACGAAGACTGGCGCGTTCCTTCTGGGTGCGTGCCTCGTTGTGAATCAGGGAAACCGTCCCAATGACCGGCAGTTCCGTTACGTCACGCAAGGCCTTGCCATCGAAAAATACGGGGCGAATCTGGCTGGCGGCAAAGGCGGCGAACAACCCGCCAGCGATGGCCAGGACCAGGCCGAGGGGGAAGAGCATCAGGCGATTGGGGGCTACCGGCTTGGATGAGGAGCGGGGCGGGTCGATGAGCCGGAAATCAGCCATCGAACCTGCATTATCGAGATCGCCCGACAGCTCTGCGGAGTCGCGACGGCTTACCAGTTGCTCGTAGTTCCGCTTGTCCAGTTCGTAGTCACGGTTCATCTGGGCCAATTCGGTTTCCAGTTGCGGCTGGGTCTTCATCAGGGTCGTGGTTCGCTTGTAGCGCTCCTCGTATTCGCTGACCCGCGCCCGTAGCGAAGCGGCATTGGCCTCGGCTTCGGCAAGCGAAACCTTCAACTGCTGGTAAACCGGATTGTTGCTGACCGAAGCGCCCGGGTTGGCGGCTGCAAATTTCTTGCGGGCGACGATTTCCTGGCGTTTTTGCTCCTCCAGATCCTTGATCAGCCGGCGCGTTCCGATGACATCGGGGTGCTGCTCGGTGTAGCGCTGGAGCAGGGTGTCCAGATTGCGCTTTTGCGTATCGATACGGCCATCGATTTCCGGGAGGGAAACCGACGAGTCACCGATATTGGAGTCTGGCAGCAGTACCGGTTCTTCTCCGGCAATCTGGCGGCGCAGCGCATCCCTGGACTGTTCGGCTTCACGCAGCTGCAGCCTTGCCATGTTGAGTTGCGTCGTCAGGTCGCTCAAGCGATCAATGCCGCTCTTGCCTTCTGCAGAGGCCAGGTCGATGTTGCGCAGCTTGAAATCCTTCAGGCGATTTTCGGCTTCCGACAGTTTCTTTTCGTAGTTGCGAATCTGCTCGTCGAGGAATTTTCTGGCGGAGTCGGTGTCCTGGCGCTTGTCACCCAAACTGGACTCGATAAAGATCGAAACCAGTGCCTGAACCACTTTTTGTGCTTTTGCCGGGTCGGGGTCGCGATAGGAGATGGTGTACAGATTGTCGCGGCCAACCCCAAGAATCTTGAGCGAGCTTGTCAGGTCGTCGATCAGCGCTTCTTGCTGGGCCTTGTTTTTGACATTCAAATCCAGGTCGGCCATGCGGATCAGCTTTTCCAGATTGGGGCGGCTGATCAGGGTGCGACTCAGCATCATGATCTGCTGTTCGATATTCGGCTGAACGGCCAGCCCTGCCATCAGCGGGCGAAGAATCGACTGGGTGTCAACGTAGATTCGTGCCGAGGCTTCATATTGATTGGGGATGCGCAGGATGACGCCGGCTGCAACGGCGCCGACAATCCAGGCGACCAGCATGCCCAGGCGTCGGTGCTTCCAGGTGGCGCGCAAGATCGTGAGCGCCTGCCTCAGAATTTCTTCCATCTATTGGCTCATAAGTTACGCCGCAACGGCCATTCAGCGGTTGCGGCCATGTTGTTCAATCGCTTTTAGAACCAGCTTTGCGGAATGATGACGACGTCGCCCGGCTTCATTTCGACGTTGGCCGAGACATCGCCGTTCTTGATCAGATCCTTCAGGCGAACCTGATACTGTTTGTTGTTCTCTGCGGTACGGAGAATGGAAGCGCGGTTGCCGTCAGCAAAATCGGTGATCCCGCCGACAGCGATCATCACGTCGAGAATGGTCATCTTTTGCTTGTAGGCAAGAATTTGCGGTTTTGCCGCTGCACCAACTACCCGAATCTGTTCGCTGTAGGGCCCGACAAACGACGTAACGATGACCGTTACGACCGGGTCGCGGATGAACTTGGCCAATTCCTTTTCAATGTCACGAGCGAGCGCGGTCGAATCCTTGCCCATGGCGTTCAGGTCATCGATCAGCGGTGCCGAAATCTTGCCATCGGGGCGAACAGGCACGTTCATTGACAGCTCGGGATTGCGCCAGACAACGATGTTCAGATTGTCGCCCGGGCCAATCTTGTAGCTGTATTCAGCCGATGCTGCTTCTTTGGGAGCAGGGGGAAGGCTGGAGCAACCGGCGAAAGTGATCACTGCACCCAATGCGACCAATAGCTTGAATCCCGAGGTCAAGGCTGAAATTTTCGCAGACATATCGAATCCCCTTCGTGTTGTATGGCAGGTTTGGCCCTGCCTTGGATGATCAATTCAGCATAATCATAACGGAATCCATTTCCAACAGCGTTAAAGACTTCACGACGAAGCGTGCATGAATTGGGTGCTTGTCGAGCGATTAATTATGAGTTTGGAAATGATGTGGATTAAATCGCCAAAAGTGGAAACACTGTTTCGTTGCCGGTTCTGTGGCGCTGGTGGAAGCCATGTATGACAGATACCATATGCTTGAAGTGCACTTAGATACCGGTGGTGTTCCGGGGAAGGGGCCATGTGCGGCAGTTGATATCTGATCTGACCATCGCGACGCGTAACCTGAGTCGAAACCTGCGGCGGACGGCTGTTTCAACGCTGACCGTTGCGGGCGGCATCGTGGCGTTCGCCATGGCCAGTGGTTTCATGGCCTGGGTGTTCGAGGACATGCGGGATTCCACCGTTCGCTCACAGTTGGGGCATGTTCAGATTGTTCGCCCCCATTACTTCGACAAAGGGATTGCCGATCCCTACAACTACCTTCTGAATGCTGACGAGAAGATGCTCGCCAAACTGGCGGAGATTGATGGGGTGGTCAGTGTTACGCCGCGTCTGGCATTCAGCGGACTGGCCAGCTTGGGGGATGCGACGGTTGCCTTCATTGGTGAAGGTGTCTCCCCGCAAGGGGAAAGGCCGATCAGTGCCCGGATCAACATTGATCAGGGAAGAGACCTTCAGGGAGACAATGCTGCCGAGGTGCTGCTTGGGGAGGGGCTGGCAGCCAACCTCGGCGCCAAAGTGGGCGATCGGATAGTGCTTTTGGCAACCACGGAGCAGGGTGGGGCCAGCGCGGTTGAAACCGAGGTGGTCGGTATATTCAATACGACCACCAAGGAATTCGATGATCACGCCCTGCGTCTGCCCATCGAGCGTGCTCGTCACCTGATGAGGGTTTCCGGTGCGACGTCCTGGGTCATGCTGCTGGATAGCCACACGCTCACGCAGCCGATGATCCGGCAGCTGCAGGGCTTCATGGCGACAGACTTGTATGAGTTCGTTCCCTGGACGAGTCTTGCCGATTTCTATAACAAAACCGTCACCCTTTTCAGCAGTCAGGTTCAGGTCGTCAAGGTCATCATCGGGCTGATCATCGTACTGTCGATTTCCAATACGCAAACGATGAGCGTTCTTGAGCGAACGACAGAAATCGGAACGGTTTTGGCCTTGGGGCAGAAGCGCTCGGTGGTGATGCGCCTTTTTGTGCTCGAGGGGGTGTTGCTCGGCATACTGGGGGGGCTGTTGGGGATCGTGATGGGCTGGGGGCTTTCGCTTGCCATATCTGCCGTAGGGATTCCCATGCCTCCTGCCCCCGGTATGGCCCACGGATTTACCGCCAAAATCCTGTTTACGCCGGGCATTGCGGTGGAATCACTGTCTCTGGCCGTGCTGACCACCTTGATTGCCGGCCTGTTGCCTGCCTATCGAGCCAGCCGGTTCAATATTGTTGATTCCATTCGGTACAACCAATGAACAGTCGTTTTCTCGAAAATGCCTTGTTTGCGCTGCGGAATATATTTCGCCAGCGGGCACGAGCGGTTGCCAACCTATTGGCGATTGCCCTGGGGGTTGCGGGATTGATCGTGGTTGGCGGATTCGTTCAGGATATTTTCGTCCAATTGGGTGAGGCAATCATTCACGGCCAGACCGGCCACGTACAGATTTCGAAGGAGGGCTTCCAGCGCGTGGGACTGCGCTCTCCGGAAAAATATCTGATCGAAAAACCGGAGCTGATCCGGAGCCAGCTGAAGGCGATGCCCGGTACATCGGCTGTGCTTTCCAGGATCAACTTCACGGGTACTCTGAACAATGGCAGGCGTGATCTGGGTGTGCTGGGAGAAGGCATAGAAGCCGATCTTGAGAGCCAGTTAACCGGCATCTATGTTCGCTACACCGAGGGGCGTGCCCTGCGCGACGGCGACAAATACGGCATGGTGATCGGGCAAGGCGTTGCCAAATCGCTCGACCTCGCCCCCGGCGACCGGGTCGCCATGGTGGTCAGTCTTTCCGAAGGAGCCGTCAATACGCTCGACTTCGAGGTCATCGGCATTTTTCAGACCTTCTCGAAGGATTTCGATGCACGTGCCGTGCGTATCACCTTGCCTGATGCGGGGGAGCTTTTCGGGACGAGCGCCGTGCACAAGATCATCATGGTTTTGAATGAAACCGGGCAGAGTTCAGCGGCTGCCAGTGCTGTTCGCGACTTGCTCCAGAAAGACGGTATGGAGGTAACGCTCTGGCACGAGCTATCGGACTTCTACACCAAGACCATCGATCTGTATGACCGGCAGTTCGGCGTCATGCGTCTGATTATCCTGATGATGGTTCTGCTCTCGGTTTCCAATACGATCAACATGACCTTGTTCGAGCGCACCCGGGAGTTCGGAACCATCATGGCTATTGGCAGCCCGCCGTCAGCGGTGTTCTCGCAGATCATTCTGGAAGGGGTTCTGGTGGGCGCGTGTGGCGCCGTGCGGGGCATGGCCCTGGGGGTTATCGCAGCATGGGGAATCTCTGCCATCGGCATTCCCATGCCGCCGCCACCCAATGCCAATATTGGCTACACCGCTTACATCAGGGTGGCCATCGATTCTGTGTTGATCGCCGGATTGATCGGCTGGGTGGCGACCATCCTTGCATCCATTCTGCCGGCTCGCCGGGCGTCGAGGCTGTCTGTCGTCGATGCGCTGCGTCACGGATTGTGATGGCAGAACTGCACGTTTCATTTGTATGTGAAGGGGGATCATCATGAGTGAAGGCTCTCGGTTTTCATACGACGTTGCTTTTTCGCGGAATATCGGCTGGGTTACCGAAGCCGAGCAGGAGAAGTTGCGTCATACACGGGTTGCAGTTGGCGGCTTGGGGGGGGTTGGGGGCAGTCACCTGCTGACGCTCGCCCGCCTGGGAATCGGAGCCTTTTCGATTACCGATCTCGATACCTTCGATTGGCCCAATCTGAACCGTCAGGCTGGCGCCCTGGCGTCGACCATGGGTTTGCCCAAGCTGGATGTGATGGCCGAGCAGGTGAGAGGTATCAATCCTTCCGTCGATTTGCGCTTGCTGCCTACCGGACTCAATGCTGACAACATCGATCACTTTCTCGATGGTGTCGATTTGTACATGGACAGCCTCGATATCTTCTCGCTGGACATTCGTCGCAAGGTATTTGCGCGATGCCATGAAAAAGGCATCCCGGCTGTGACCGCGGCACCGATGGGCATGGGAACGGCACTCCTCGTTTTCAGCCCGGATGGCATGAGCTTTGAGGAGTATTTCGCCTTGGACGGCTATGAGTTCGAGGATCAGATCCTCAAATTCATTGTCGGCGTATCGCCATCCATGCTGCAGCGGCATTACCTGCTCAATCGCGAATCGGTCAATCTGTTCAAGAAGAAGGTGCCCTCGACGGCGATGGGCATCGAGTTGGCGGCCGGTGTTGCGTGTTCGGCGGCCCTGAAACTGCTATTGGGCCGAGGTGGAGTCCGCGTTGCCCCCAAGGGCTTGCATTTCGACGCCTACCAGAATCGCCTGGTGAAGACCTGGCGTCCGCTCGGCAACCGGAACCCATTGCAGCAGTTGATGTTTCATTACATCAGAGGGCTGCTGCGGAAGAACGCCTGAGCGGTGGTTGGTTCGGTGTCGGCAAATCTTACATGCGGCATAAGTTTGTTTTTAAAAATCTATATTAATCAGTTACTTGGTATTGTGGCATGAATCATGCTCTTGTGTTACCGAGGCAAGTTTGCTTGCCTAAGGATTAACGAATTCAGTTCTTACTGGAGAGCAAAATGAAAAACTCTTTCAAACTTAAGGCGCTGTGTGCTGCTCTTGCAGTGAGCGCTGCAACCGCTGTTTCAGCATCGCCAATTTATTTGGACATCGGAACCAACTTTACTGGCACAAATGCAGGTAAGGTTAATCCGACGAGTACAGGTGTAACTGAAGAGTTGCTTTACTCTTATCA
>ERZ1645187.2017-NODE-2017-length-18270-cov-17.879934_pt1 | contig 18270 bp, 12 predicted proteins | sample MGYA00575352_ERZ1645187 | MGnify/ENA primary metagenome ERZ1645187 (study PRJEB40837, sample SAMN11349314) | freshwater sediment metagenome | isolation source: river sediment | host: Sediment | place: India: Wazaribad , New Delhi | collected 2017-02-21 ... | reverse complement strand
GATGGCAATTACGAGTTTGTCAAAAACTGGGTGGCTACCGATGGAATTATCAAAGCCGAACTACAATCCGACCTCGACCGCATCATGGAAAAAGGTATCCCTGTTGATATCTACTTCAAGATGGGACCGCAGGAACTTGGACTTCAATAGTGTGCGTTTTCGGACGCTGTTGTGCTGTATCGTACAGTAAGCGTTCCGAAGAATCAGTTGTAAAACATTGTTATACAATTTGTTGTGTAAGATGGCATTATTTATGTAATTTTATTCGTTTATTCTTTTTTCAAACACATAATACTTTACAGATGAGAAAATTTTCTATGATTTTGATGCTCTTCCTGGCCTTTACGTTTGGGAAGACCTATGCCGACGAGGGGATGTGGCTTCCAATGTTTGTGGAACGCCTGAACTACGTTGACATGCAGAAAGCCGGTTTGCAACTCACGGCAGAAGAAATCTACAGTGTAAACAATTCCAGCCTCAAGGATGCCATTGTTGGTTTGTCGAACGGACCAAGCCCGAGTGGCTACTTCTGCACCGGCGAGATTGTTTCGGACCAGGGACTTCTGTTCACCAATCACCACTGTGGTTATGATGCGATTCAAAAACACAGCACCGTTGAACACGACTACTTAGCCAACGGTTTTTGGGCCGCCAGCTTTAAAGAAGAACTGCCCAACCCGGAGCTTTCGGTTTCATTTCTCATCAAAATGGCCGATGTGACCGACACAGTTTTATCTGTCGTGACAAGCGATATGACACCGCAGGACCGCTCAGCAGCCATCCGCAAAAAAACCGGCGAAATGCGCAAAAGCTGGAGCGAAGACGGAAGATACAATGTTGTTGTGAAGAGTTTCTTCGAAGGAAATGAATACTATCTGTTTGTTTATGAGGTTTATACCGATGTGCGCCTGGTTGGAGCTCCTCCTTCAGCCGTTGGAAAATTTGGTGGCGATACCGACAACTGGATGTGGCCACGCCATACTGGCGATTTCAGCATCTTCCGTGTATATGCCGGTCCCGATGGCAAACCTGCCGACTACAGTCCCGATAACGTTCCACTCAAGCCAAAACACCACCTGCCTGTCAGCCTCGATGGCGTTCAAAAAGGTGATTTTACAATGATCTGGGGCTATCCCGGAAGCACCGACCGCTACCTGAGCAGCTATGGCGTTGATTTCAACATCGAAAAACAGTATCCTGCCATCATCGAACTCTTTGGTGCAAAACTCGAAACATGGAAAGAGTTTATGGATGCCGACCAGAAAGTGAAAATTCAATATGCCAGCAAATATGCCGTTACTGCAAACACTTGGAAATACCTTATCGGACAAACACGCGGCCTCAAACGACTGAATGTTAAAGAGAAGAAAGAGTTTCTTGAAAAAGACTTTTCTGACTGGGTGGTAGCCGACAAAGAGCGGAGCGAGAAATACGGCAATGTACTCAGCGAACTCAAAAACGGCTACGAACAGATGAGCGGAAGCATCGAACCCATGCTTTATACCAATATTGCCGGTATGGGCGGAGCCGAAATCATTGGTTATGCAGCTGAGTTCAGCAGCTTGAAAGACCTGCTCAAACCAGTTGCCAAAAAAGACGTTCCGAAAGACAAGAAAATGGCAAAAACCATGATGGAAGACCGTCGGAAGCAATTGGAGTCAACCATTGCCGAACTGCGCGAAGGTGCCAAGGAACACTTCAAGGATTACAATGCAGCAGCCGATCAGAAAGTGTTTGAGGTGCTGACAGCAAAATACCTCAAAAAGGTGCCTGCAGAGATGCAACCCGCTGCCCTGAAGAAGATGCTCGAGAAATCCAAAGGTTCTGTGGAGGCAGTTGGAGCAAAGATTTTTGCCGAATCTGTTTTTGCTTCCGAAGCTTCATTGAATGCTTTCCTCAGCAAACCCGACCTTAAAACCCTTGACAAAGACCCGGCACTTCAGCTTGCCAACGGCTTCATGGAAATGGCAATGGGTGCTGCAGGCCCGTTCCGAAGCGCACAAGCCTCGCTCTCGTCAGCCAAGCGCCTGTTTGTTGACGGCTTGCGCAAAATGCAACCCGAAAAGGTGTTTTATCCCGATGCCAACAGCACCATGCGCATGACTTATGGCAGCGTGCAGGACTATATCCCGGCTGATGCTGTGCACTATGACTATGTGACAACCACAAACGGCATCCTCGAAAAAGAAGACCCGACAAATGATGAGTTTATCGTTCCGCCATACCTCAAAGAACTGATCGAAAAACAGGACTTCGGCCCTTATGGCGAAAACGGAAAACTCGTCACCTGCTTCCTGAGCACCAACGACATCACCGGAGGCAACTCGGGCAGCCCCATCATCAATGGCAAAGGCGAACTCATCGGCCTTGCTTTTGATGGCAACTGGGAAGCCATGAGCGGCGACATCGCCTTTGAGCCAGCCTTGCAACGCACCATTAATGTTGATATTCGCTATGTGCTGTTTATCGTGGATAAATATGCCGGCGCAACACGCCTGATTGATGAGCTCACCATCCGTAAAGCAGAGCCCAAGCCTGTGAGGACAGAGAGTATGTAAATAGATTGATTGACAGTAAGCTGTCAACAAACACATAATGAGGGACGTCGGCACCGGCGTCCCTTTCTTTTTGACTGCCGGAAAGACAGAATTATGCTTACTTTTGTCGCCTAAACATCACACAATGCAAACGCTTTATCCTTTTAAGTTCTCACCGATCTTCAAAGAAAAGATATGGGGAGGTCAGAAAATCAGGCAACAATTGAAAATGGATATCGGCCTGCTGCCCAATTGCGGCGAGGCCTGGCTGCTCTCGGGTGTGGAAGGCAATCCAACCCTTGTCACCAATGGTTATCTGACCAGCAACGAGCTCAATGAACTCGTTGAGGTATTTATGGGCGACCTGGTTGGCGATAAGGTGTATGAGCGTTTTGGCGATCAGTTCCCTATCCTTGTCAAGGTGATTGATTCCAACGACTGGCTCTCCATTCAGGTGCATCCAGATGATGAGCTGGCAAAAAAACGTGGATCGGGCTATGGCAAAACCGAAATGTGGTATGTGATGCAGGCCGATGAAAATGCCGAGCTCATCTGCGGTTTCAACCAGGAAGTGGACGAGCTGGTGTATATGAGCTATCTCGAAAATAAAAAACTCAGGGAAATCATGAACTTTGAGCAGGTTGAAAAAGGGAATGTTTTCTTTATTCCTGCCGGAAGGGTGCATGCCCTCGGGCCGGGAACACTCATCGCAGAGATACAACAAACCAGCGATACCACCTACCGCATTTATGACTGGGACCGGGTGGACGATCAGGGAAACAGCCGCGAGCTACACACCGAGGAGGCACTCGAAGCGATTGATTACACCCTTCACAGCCACTATAAAACCCCTTACCGGCTAGTTGAAAACAGCGCTGAGACATTGGTGCAGTCGCCCTTTTTCACCACCAATATTCTGAAGCTCACCGCCGCATTGCATAAGGATTACAGTGCACTCGATTCTTTTGTCATCCTTTTCTGCACCGAAGGCAGCTGCCGTGTTGACTGGGAAGATCAAAGCTATGAACTGACTGCCGGTGAGGTTTTGCTGCTTCCGAATGTGATCGAAGAGGTGAACCTGATTCCCGATCCGGAAAGCGTACTGCTCGAAGTATATATTGAATAGAGTGCAACCAAATCGCTGCCCCGGTTGTCTGTTTTCAAAACCTAATCTTGCAAGTAAAATTGTAATTACATGAAAAAGCTGTTAATTATCCTTTTAATGGGAGTGTTGAGTATTTCTGTCTTTTCACAGGAAGCAAGCCTGCCGAAAGTAGCAATCAAAACCCTCGATGGCCAGAGTTTCAGCACCTCCGATATCAAAAACGATGGCAAGCCCATCATCATCAGCTTCTGGGCTTTGTGGTGCAAACCCTGTCAGAAAGAGTTGGACGCCTTCAATGAACTTTATGCCGAATGGCAAGAAGAAACAGGTGTGAAAATCTATGCCATCTCCATTGACGATTCGCGTTCAACAGCCCGCGTTGCCCCGCTTGTGAAAGGCAAAGGCTGGGAGTTTGAGGTGTTGCTCGACCCTAATGGCGATTTTAAAAGAGCCATGAATGTGAATATGATACCCCATACCTTCCTGCTCGATGGCAACGGTAAAGTGGTTTCGCAACACACCGCCTATTTCGATGGAGCCGAACTCGAACTCTACGAAAAGGTGAAAAAACTTGTCAGCAAAAAGTAATCTAACAGATATCAATACGCGCAGATGATTAAAAAAATAACCATCCTGGCTATCGCGCTCTTAAGCAGCAGCTTGCTCAGTGCTCAGGATATTTTCGACAATGCCCGCATCACCGGCAGCTTTCAGACAGATGTGCAGTTTTACAGACCCGACAAAGCCATCGGAATCTATGACACGACCATCCTCGGCCGCAAGGTGGGTATCAACGGATACACCAACCTCACCTATAGCCTTGGTAAATTCAAAGCAGGACTGCGCTACGAAGCCTTTATGACACCTCTGTCAGGCTTCGATCCCCGTCAGGAAGGAAATGGTTTTCCATATATCTGGGCGTCATACAGCAGCGACCTGATCGAAATCACTGCCGGCAATTTCTATGAACAATTTGGCAACGGACTCATTTTTCGCACCTACGAAGAATGGACCCTTGGTTATGACAACTCCATGAACGGAATGCGCGTGGTGCTGTATCCTGCAAAAGGACTGACGCTCAAAGGCGTTTATGGCAGCCAGCGTTTTTTCTGGCAAAAGTATGAGCGCAACAGCCGTGGCCTTGTCCGGGGTGCCGATGCCGAACTCAACCTCAACGAGGCTTTCACCTCATTCGAAGGTTCGGGCCTGCGCCTCAGCATTGGCGGCAGCGCGGTGAGCAAATACCAGCGCGATGCCGACCCAATCTATAATCTCCCTGAAAATGTAGGAGCCTTCTCAGGTCGTTTCAACCTGGGAGCAGGAAACTTCAGCCTGATGACAGAGTATGCCTACAAAATCAACGACCCATCGGCGGCTAACAACTTCATCTATCAAAACGGACAAGCCGTACTGAGCTCGTTGTCCTATTCACAAAAAGGACTCGGGGTAGTGCTTCAGCTAAAAAGAGTTGACAACTTTAGCTTCAAGAGCGACCGCACGGTCACTGCCAATGCATTGGATATCAACTTTTTGCCGCCCATCAACCGCACACATGCCTACAGCCTGACAGCCAAATATCCTTATGCCACACAACCTAATGGCGAAATGGGACTACAGTTTCAGGTCAATTACAAAATCCCGAAAGGAACACTGCTTGGCGGTAAATATGGTACCGGCATCGCCCTCAACTTCAGCCAGGTGAACGATATCGTGCGCAATCAGGTGAACGATACCACTGCCATTATGGAAAGTGGAACGCTGGGTTATACGAGTGATTTTTTCAAGGTGTCGGATCATATCTTTTTCCGCGATTTCAATATCGAGATTGACAAACGTTTCAACAGCAAACTCAAGGGGATGGTTCAATACATGAACCTGCTCTACGACATAGCCACCATTGAGGGCCATGCCGGTGAAGAAGCAGTAAAGGCGCATCTCGGAGTGGCAGATTTTACCTATAAACTCAGCAGCCGCAACGCCTTGCGTCTTGAGGCACAGGCGCTCATAACAGAACAGGACGAAGGGGACTGGGCTGCCCTGATGGCCGAATACACCATTGCGCCAAAATGGTTTGTGGCTGTGGCCGACCAATACAACTACGGCAATCCTGATGAAGACAAACGCAACCATTACTACACTGTTTCGGCAGGTTACACCCGCGAATCAACACGTCTTGCGCTTACTTTTGGGCGTCAGAACGAAGGAGTGGTTTGCGTGGGTGGCGTTTGCCGTCAGGTGCCTGCTTCAAGTGGTTTCACCATCACACTTTCCACAAACTTTTAAGACCAATCTATTGCCATGAAAAAATCTGTTTTAGGCTTACTCTTCCTGATACTCTTAGGCTTTGCCTTTCAGGCCTGCGACAAAATAGAACCTCCTTACAAAGAAGTTGGTGGTGGACAAGCCACCGATGACACACGCAAAGTTTTACTCGAAGACTACACCGGCCACACCTGTGTCAATTGTCCGGCAGCAGCCAAAGTTGGTCATCAACTGGTTGAACTCTTCAGTGGCAAGGTGATCATGATCGGCATTCATGCCGGCTATTTTGCCGATCCAAAGCCTGCCCCTTTCAACAACGATTACCGCACCGAAGCCGGCAATGCCTGGGATGTGTTTTTTGGAATGTCAGCAGCAGGAAACCCGATCGGGATGGTAAACCGCAAGAGCAGTCAGGGCGTCTATGCCATCACAAACGGCAACTGGGGTACCGAAATCAATGCAGTCATCGAAGCAAAAGCGAGCATCACGCTGGATATTGCAACGGAATACAACAGCAGCAGCCGCAGCCTCAAAGCTACTTTGACTTCAAAGGTATTGCAGGATATTACCACTGCACTCAAGTTGCAGGTGCTCATTGTGGAAGACAGCATTGTGAGTGCGCAGCGCAACAACGACGCTTCAATAGGCTCGCCCACCATACTGGATTATGTGCACAGGCATGTGTTGCGTGGCAGCATGAACGGCAGCTGGGGCGATGATTTGGCAGCAGCCGGTCAGGCCTTGGCAGGAGCAACTTTTGAGAAATCTTATACGCAGACACTCAACAGCAGCCTCAACGAAAAGCATGTTACTGTGGTGGCATTTGTGTATGATGCTACTACCTACGAGGTAATACAGGTTGAAGAGAAGCATATTCAATAGTGCTTGTTTTTAGCGCCGGGCAGCGTTCTGCACTTCATTCACCTGACTGTGGAGGTCTGGTAAATGAATGACATTCTTTTTTCAATCCTGCAAACAGCTGATTCACATTCACAGGCGTTTTTCGTGAAAAAAGACCAGGAGCGAAGGGCGTGCTCCTGAAATTTTGCTTTCATTTGCATAAGATACATTCAGTTTTTTCCGTCGAGGAAGTAGTTGACCTGATTTATGAAGCCAAAAACGATTTTTTTCTGCCGCAATTGTGGCAATGAGTCACCAAAATGGGTGGGCAAGTGTCCGGCATGCGGCGAGTGGAATACTTTTGCCGAAGAAACTCTCGTCACCGGAAAATCAGCGAAAAGCAGCACAGCTTCAGCGCATGAGAAAGCCAAACCTATTCCTGTTCAGGATATTAAGGCAGATAGCGAAGCCCGTATCAACCTGCGCAATGCCGAGCTGAACAGGGTGCTGGGTGGCGGTTTGGTACCCGGCTCGCTTGTACTCACAGGCGGAGAGCCTGGCATTGGAAAGAGCACACTCATGCTACAGGTGGCACTTTCGCTCGATCCGTTGAAAATCCTCTATGTCTCGGGCGAGGAAAGCAACAGGCAGATACGCATGAGGGCCGACCGCATCGGCATTGCCAATGAAAACTGCTTCATACTTACCGAAACCGACACCCGCGAAATTGCACGACACTTTGAAACGCTGCAACCCGATATCGTTATTGTTGACTCCATACAGACCTTGCAAACTCCGGCTGTTGAAGCGTCGGCCGGAAGCATCAGCCAGATTCGTGAATCGGCGGCTGAGCTCAACAAGCTGGCAAAAAACTCAAATATTCCGGTGATACTGATTGGACACATCACCAAAGACGGCAGCATTGCCGGACCAAAGATTCTGGAGCATATGGTTGACACCGTATTGCAGTTTGAAGGCGACCGTCATTATGGTTTTCGTATCCTGCGGGCTGTTAAAAATCGTTTCGGCCCAGCCTCCGAGCTGGGAATTTTCGAGATGCACAACGGTGGTCTGCGCGAGGTGACCAACCCCAGCGAGATATTGCTTTCACAACGTGAGGAAGAGGTGAGCGGTGTGGCCATCTCAGCCATGATCGAAGGATTGCGGCCTATGCTGGTTGAAACACAAGCACTTGTGAGTACAGCAGCCTATGGAACACCCCAACGGTCTGGCACGGGTTTCGATCTCCGGCGCCTTAATATGTTGCTGGCTGTTTTGGAAAAAAGAGCCGGTTTCAGGCTCAGTACCAAGGATGTGTTTCTTAATATAGCCGGTGGATTGCGGGTTGACGATCCGGCCATTGACCTGGCAGTGATTGCAGCCATTCTCTCATCGGCTGAAGATATGCCTGTGGGAAGCAAGACCGCTTTTGCAGCCGAAGTAGGTCTGTCGGGCGAGATAAGGGCTGTAAACCGCATCGAGTCACGCATTTCGGAAGCTGAAAAACTTGGCTTCGACCGCATCTTCATCTCCCGCTACAACGCAAAAGCTATCGACACTGCAAAATACGCCATTGCCATAGAAGCTGTGGGCTCGGTGGGCCAGTTTTTTGGAAAGCTCTTCGGGGGACTTTAAATTCATGCTGACATTCAAACAAAAAAACCTGCCCGGAAATCGGACAGGTTTTTTTTGTTTTGGTATGCCAGAGGCTTATTTTACCTGGATTTTCTGCACCTTGCCATATTTGTAAGAGCCAAGCCGGAGAATATAGATTCCGGGTTCGGCGTATGACAAGTCGAGCGGGTAGCTGTAGCGTCCCTCTGATTTGTTGACCCGGTTTTCTATCAGTTTTTGTCCGGCGATGTTGTGCAGGCTCAGCACCATCACATCGGTCAGCTCATCGGAGAGCAGCACCACCTCAAAGCGGTTGTCACTAAGCGGGATCACTTTCAGCTCGGCTGCATTAATCTGCTGTGTTGAAAGATCGGTATAAATACCAATATTCACTTTATAGTCTTCGGTTTCACCATATTCCGAACCTTCGCAGGCATTGTCAGGTACTGCTTCGTCCCAGGCGGTTTTAGCACGCATCAAATGTTCGCCCAGCGCAATAGTATCAGCCATTGTGATCGAAAGCAGCTGCGAATAATAGCCCTCGCCCTGCCCGTTGCCAAGCTCAATGTTGTCAACAATCAGCTCGTTTGATTCAAACACAAAATTGTCGTTGAAGTCAATCCACACGCGCACAAACTGATCACCATAGGTGGTTGCAAGTTCCATTTCATAGGTTTCACTTTGTTCGAGCACAGCCACCAGATCGGTATAATCACCATAGCCGCCATCGCTGCATGCGGTTTCGTTGTTGATGTTGTTGAACCTGAAAAGCACAAGGCCGTCGCCGTATGAGCAGTCGGCACCGGGCTGACAGGTTGATTTGGTAATTTGAACAGTTATTGTGTCGTTGCCGGGATTGGCATCATTCTGCACCTGTGTGAAAGCCTTCAATACATAGTTGCCCAAAGCCGGAAAACTGACCGGTTGAGCAAAGGTGAAGCTGATGGTTTGTCCCATGCCCACAGGACCGGCAACAGTTTCGGTGACCAGGTTGCCATCAAAGATATATCCTGCAGTGAAATCAGTCATTTCGGCAGTTCCAAAATTACTGATATCAATTGTCACGGGTTCGTTTTCGCTTATTCCAACCCCGGAAACTGGTGATGAAACAGCTGCCACGCCAAGGTCGCTGGTACTGAGGTATGTGACTGCTTTTGCAATGGTATCATTGAGCATGCCTTCGTCGTTCATGAGTGCTGTGCCCACGGTGAGCTGGTAGGTTTGGCCCACAGTTCCCATTGCTGCTTTGGCTGTGAAAGTATAGACGGCCGAGGCAGCAGGTGGCAAGGTGTCGGCAAACACTTCGTGCACATACTCGCCTTCATCCACCCTGAAAAATACCGGAACATCTCTTTGGCCTTCGGAACCATAGTTGAAAAGGGTCACAGTCACACTTTCTTCGTTAGACAGCATGCCGTCATTGGGCGCGTTGATGAGCGTCATCCCCACATCGTGCACATTGTCTGAAGCAATCTGAAAGGCGCCCACCACATCTTTACGTCCGCTCTTGAAGTATTCGGCGATATGCCAGAAGGTTTTGTCGTTGGCCGGGTCCAGGGTCAGGTGCACATAATCAGCAAGACGGTTAGAGGAGTTGTTGTTCAGGCTTTGGGCAATGAGGGTCTCGTCAATGGTCATCTGGCCGAGCGGATCGCCGGCATGACGACCGGTATAATAGATAGCTATTTTCTCGGCAGTGCTCACTGTGGTGTAGCCCATACCGATGTTTCCCTGACCGTCCATGGCCATGCTTCCGGAAAAAGCATCTTTGTTGCCATAAGGCGATATGTAAGTGCCTTCCTGATAGATTTCCCAGGGTTCGCCATCGGCTGTTTGACGCAGTTCGTACCAGCGGATGCCTGCCAGCTCACCGTTTGATCCGTCGGTGTCAACAACAAAGTTGAAAATAGCACTGTTGTAGCCCGGAAAACGGCGGTATTGTGCCTGATTCATAATGGTTGCCTGAAGCACATCCTGTTCAGGACCTGAAGGTTGCGGGCGGTTGTTGAAAGAGCCTCCATCAAAAACCGAAATGAAGGGTGTAGTGTTGATCTGCTGCGGCTGTGAGATTGTTGATTGTGAAGGTGTTTGCCAGTTCACATTGGCAGTCCACACTTTCAGGTGGTCTTGCGAAACACCACTCCAGGCATCGTCCTGCATATAGACGATGCTTGCACTTCCGGCCGGTGGCAGATCACCGTTGGTAACATTGAAAGCCTGCGGGCTGTAAAAACCGGATGTTTTAATGCCTGTCAGCGGCAGCGAAACAAATCTGGCCGTTCTGCCAAGCAAAGCGGAGTCTCTCTCAATAACGAAAAGCTTGTTGGTTGTCGAAATGTTTGAGGTCACATAATAGCCATCCGACCAGATGCTGAACTTTGGATAGTCAGGAAACTGGCTTGTTGTGAAACCAGTGGTGTAAACCCACCAGCCGTCATTCACCGGGTCGCTGCCTTTGCAGATGGCCACATTGAAACCGTTGGGGCTTTGGTCGAATTCGGTGATGATAAAACGACCGGCAGCCACATCATACAATACGATGGGGTCGCCCAGATTGTTTCCCGGGAACAGTGTTGACAAAGAGGCCGTTGGGGTGAGGGGATTTCCCTGCTTGTCGAAAATACGAAAACCGGAATTCCATCCACCAATGTAATGGTTTGGCCCTACGGCACCTGTTGGGTCGGAGGGTGTATAGCTGGAGGTGTTGGCGTCGAACACCAGTTTTGGTTCACGTCCGTGCAAACGTTGAGCAGCACGCTGGTTGGCCACCAGGGCATCGTTTCCGTGCGGAAGTCCTTTGCCCGGAACTGCCATATTTGCGCCGCTGCGCTTGGGCTGTCCCATACGAACGGGCTCGTCAGGGTCAACACCAATAAAAGTGCCGTCGAGCAATTGTTGTGCAATGCTTGCCACCTCGGTAGGCTTTGGCAGGTTGCCACTTGCCGTGGCTTTAACCGGACCGTCGTTTTGCGAAAAAAGGAGTCCCCCGGTCAGCATTAAGACCATCAAAAAGTAAATCTGTTTCATGTGTGTAGTTTGAACTTTAACAAATAAATGCTTCGGGCAGACTTTAAAATGGTGCAAAACAGCCTGAAAACATTTTACTAAAAACCGGCAGCAATATTAGCAATATAATTTGGAAGAAATCTAAATAACTGGATAAATCAACCTGATTTTGATCATTTTTGTCAGAAAAGGCTAAACCGTTACAGTTGTTTCGCTACATATTGCGGCGGTATTGTCCGCCCACTTCAAACAGCAATTGCGTGATTTGTCCCAGCGAGGCATATTTGGTGGTCTCCATGAGTGCTTCAAACACATTCTGGTTGTTGAGTGCAATTTTGCGGAGCGAAGCGAGGTTTTCTTCAGCTTCGTTTTTCCAGCACTGATGCAGGCGGCCAAGCATTCCGATCTGGTATTCTTTTTCTTCGGGTGTGGCCCTGATCACCTCGCCGGGGGTCACCGTCGGCGATCCTTTGCTCGACAGGAAGGTGTTCACACCCATTATAGGCAGTTCACCGGTGTGTTTGAGGGTTTCGTAGTAGAGCGATTCTTCCTGGATTTTGCTGCGTTGATACATGGTTTCCATGGCGCCGAGCACACCTCCACGTTCGGTGATCCGGTCAAATTCGGCCATCACAGCTTCTTCAACCAGGGCTGTAAGCTCTTCAATGATGAAAGCACCTTGCAGGGGATTTTGGTTTTTAGCAAGCCCAAGCTCATGGTTGATAATCATCTGGATAGCCATTGCCCGGCGTACACTCTCCTCGGTGGGTGTGGTGATGGCTTCGTCATAAGCATTGGTATGCAATGAATTGCAGTTGTCATAGATGGCATATAGCGCCTGAAGTGTGGTGCGGATATCGTTGAAATCAATCTCCTGCGCATGAAGCGACCGACCTGAGGTTTGGATGTGGTATTTGAGCTTTTGAGAGCGCTCGTTTCCTCCGTATTTGTTTTTCATGGCTTTGGCCCAGATGAGTCTGGCCACGCGACCAATCACCGAGAATTCGGGATCAATGCCATTGGAGAAAAAGAAAGAGAGGTTGGGTGCAAAAGCATCAATGTGCATGCCGCGCGAGAGGTAGTATTCCACATAGGTGAAGCCATTGGCCAGCGTAAAGGCCAGCTGACTGATGGGATTGGCGCCGGCTTCGGCAATGTGGTAGCCCGAGATGGAGACAGAATAGAAGTTTTGAATGCCGTTTTGAATAAAAAACTCCTGCACATCGCCCATGAGTTTGAGCGAGAAATCGGTGGAAAAGATGCAGGTGTTTTGTGCCTGATCTTCTTTGAGAATGTCGGCTTGCACAGTGCCTCTGACGCGGCACATGGTGTCGGCTTTGATGTGGTTGTAGGTTTCCTGCGGCAGCACCATATCGCCTGTGACACCCAGCAGCAGCAATCCAAGGCCATCATTACCTTCGGGCAACGAGCCCTGATAGACAGGTCGTGGCAGTTTTTTCTGACGGTAGATTTCGTCAATGATGGCATTGGTTTCATTGACGAGTCCATTTTCGCGGATATAGATTTCGCATTGCTGGTCAATGGCAGCATTCATAAAAAATCCGACAAGGGTAGGAGCAGGCCCGTTGATAGTCATGCTGACACTGGTTTTAGGATCGGCGAGGTTGAACCCTGAATAGAGCTTTTTAGCATCATCGAGGCAGGCGATGGAGACACCTGCATTGCCGATTTTTCCGTAAATGTCGGGGCGGCGATCGGGGTCTTCGCCATAAAGTGTCACTGAGTCAAAGGCTGTTGAGAGTCTTTTGGCCGGAAGTCCGCGCGACACATAGTGAAACCTGCGGTTGGTGCGTTCGGGACCGCCTTCGCCTGCAAACATGCGTGTTGGGTCTTCCTCTTCGCGTTTGAAAGGAAACACGCCGGCAGCAAAAGGAAACTCACCGGGCACATTTTCGAGCAGCGACCAGCGCACAATCTCGCCCCAGGAGCGGTAGGCCGGCAGCGAAATTTTCGGTATCTGCAATTGCGAAAGTGTACGGCTGTGTGTTTCCACTTTTATTTCTTTATCGCGCACCTTGAAGACATACCAGGGATCGGAATAGCTTTTTTTCTTTGCTTCCCAGCCCTCGATGATGTCGTGCGTGGGTGCATCGAGCTGGCGTTCATGCTGGTGTATCAGTGTTTCGAGCTGATTACTCATTACCTCAGTCCTGGCATTGCTCAGCAAAAGAGCTGTTTCTTTGAGCGACTGCAGCGTGTGTGCAGCCTCACTTTGCCTAAGCGCCCAGCTGTTATAGCTGCGCACGGTTTCGGAAATCTCGCTGAGGTAGCGGATGCGTTTTGGTGGGATGATGAATAGTTTTTCTGACATCTCATCGGGATGCTCCATGGCAGTGGTGAATGAAGCTCCGGTTTTTTCATTGATTTTTTGAAGCAGGGCAATGTAAAGGGCATTCACGCCGGGGTCGTTAAACTGGGAAGCTATGGTGCCAAAAACAGGCATCTTATCAGGGCTTTCGTCAAAAAGTTGATGGTTGCGCTGGTATTGTTTCTTCACATCGCGCAGCGCATCGGCAGCACCGCGCTTGTCAAATTTGTTGAGCGCGATGAGGTCGGCAAAGTCGAGCATGTCAATCTTTTCGAGCTGGGTGGCAGCGCCGTATTCGGGTGTCATTACGTAGAGAGAAACATCGCTGTGATCAATGATTTCGGTGTCGCTTTGGCCTATGCCGGAGGTTTCGAGGATGATGAGGTCGAAACCGGCTAACTGCAGGATGGTTTCGGCATCGCGCACATATTTCGACATGGCCAGGTTGCTTTGTCTGGTAGCGAGCGAGCGCATATACACCCTGGGATTGTCAATGGCATTCATGCGGATACGGTCGCCCAGCAAAGCACCACCGGTGCGGCGTTTCGACGGGTCAACCGAGATGATGCCAAGGCTGAGTGCGTGCTGGTCGTGCACAAAACGGCGTACAATCTCGTCAACAAGGCTGGATTTCCCTGCGCCTCCGGTGCCGGTGATGCCCAACACGGGCGATCGTTTGGCGAGTTTTGCTGCCTGATCATTGATGAAACTGCTTACCTCATCAGGATAGTTTTCAGCTGCCGAGATCAACTGCCCGATAGCTTTGGCATCGCGCTGCCTGATTGCCTCAATGTCAGGGACGATGTTTTTCCCGGTTGGAAAATCAGACTGTTGCAACAAATCATTGATCATTCCCTGTAGTCCCATGGCGCGGCCATCGTCAGGTGAGTAGATGCGGCAGATGCCATAAGCGTGAAGCTCAGCTGCTTCATCAGGAAGAATGACGCCGCCACCACCACCGAAAAGCCGGATATGTCCGCAACCCGCCTCCTTCAACAGATCGAACATATATTTGAAATATTCAATATGGCCACCCTGGTAGGAAGTGATGGCAATGGCTTGCACATCTTCTTGTATGGCTGTGTTCACAATTTCATGAACTGAGCGGTTGTGGCCTAAATGAATCACCTCGGCTCCTGTGGCCTGAATGATTCTTCGCATCACATTGATGGCGGCATCGTGGCCATCAAAAAGTGAGGCTGCAGTGACGATGCGGATATGGTTGAGGGGTTTGTAGGTTTCGGCTTGAGCAGGAATCATGTGATTTTTGTATTTAGATACAAATATATAAAGATGTATGGAAACAGCGGCTGTTTTTGGAGCTGGTTTGCCGGGTGCGCAATGCAATAAGATTGTTTTTACTATTCAAGAAACATTGCTCACAATTCCTTTCCTGCTTTTCCGGTCAAGCTAACAAAAGCCCTTCCAATTTCCATAACCAAAATTTCACCTATGGGGCTTCGTCCTACCGGGAGTTTTTGCCGGTCAAGTGTGCCACATAAACTCCTGATTATTGTTCATTGTTATTTTTTTATTCCATGACTATATAGTCCAACCATTTGCACTGATGTTCCATCAAAATCAAGGTCAGGTTCAGCTATTTCCTCAGTTAGTACTTGATTAAATCCAACTTTAACTAGTAAACTTTCAATGTCTGCCTTTGTGTATTTGTTAAAACCATAATTTGATACCTCAACTTTGTCCATAAATTCTTTAGCTCTGTATGCAATCAATATTTTCCCTTTTGGTTTTAATACTCTATATAATTCGGTTGCATTTTTAACTAAATCCGGCCAGAAATAAATTGTGTTTGTAGTAGTTATAAAATCAATGCTATTGTCATCGAATGGTAGATTTTCGATTGAACCAGTTATGAAAGATACTTTTCGGGAATTGATTAATTCTTGATTCAACCGCACAGCTTCATCTACCATTGTCTGCGAAAAATCTAATCCTATGTATTGCAATTTGTTATTTAAGGCAAATAAATCCTTGATAAAAAAGCCATTCCCCATTCCTATTTCCAGTATCGTACTATTCGATTCAGGCTTGAGGACTTTGTATGAGTTCAAACAGATATACTGGTTTCCTTTGTTCATCTGTTTACCAATTTATATTCCTTCCTCACCTGAAGGTTGCCTTAGTTGCTTGGCCAACTCCTGTTTAGAAAGAGTGCTGGTATTGAATTTTTCAACCATGTCTTTATTTTAATAACGGTCACCTGTATGATGTGGCGTAGCCGACTGCGTGTTACTTTCCTGTCAAACCGAGATGAAGTTGTTGCGGGAGATGAACCTGCAATTATCCACAAAACCGGCTATGACATATACAGATTTTTATGCGTTCGGGCTTTATTTTATTAGTTTCTCCACTAATTTATAAACATCACTGCCCAATGATTTAGGATAGTCTTCTCCTTCCTGATTTAATGCTTTTGCTCTGCGAACTGCATCTTCTAAATGCATAAGAAACCTTTCAGGTCTCAAATTTGATTCGTTATAACCATCTGGTAAAATGTCACTTAATAGTTTCTTTAAGTATGTCCTTTTTCTGCTTCCTTTAATCTTTTTGTTTTCTTCTATTTTTTCTATTTCTTCCTGCGAAAAATCGGATAAATTTCGAATATGTAATAAGAGCCAGAACTCAAAACAAGGATTACTTAATGCAAAGAAGAAGTTTGCTTCACTTTTACATTTAGCATTATATTTTTCTATGTTATTTCTGTTTCTATCCCTGTCAATAATCATCCACAGTTCATCATTTAATGCTAAATCATATTCATCTTTAATGCGTTGTAAGTTTTCAAATACATATTTTGGTGCACTTTTAGTATCATTTTGTTCTCTGCGAAGAGATACAACCTCAATAATTTCATTGTTAAATCGATAATTGTTCTTTAATGCTTCAAAATATGTCGGTTCTGTTTCATTCCCTTCATAAGCGAGAAGAAACATTTTTTCTCTTTCAAGAACATTACTTATTCTTATAAATTCAACACGTTCTCTAGGCATAGTTAAGAATTTTGAGTTGGAAGAACGGTTAATTTATTCCTATTGCCAATTTTGGGAACAGCTTTATAGCGCCCTAATAGATAATCTTTTCTGATTTCCTTATCAAAACGAATATTGTATTCTTCTAATGAATGTAATTGACTTGCACCAAATTCATCTTTAACCACAAACCAAATTTCATCCTTTCTTAATAGTTTCTGTGTTAAAAGGGATGACTCATGGCTAGCAACAATTAATTGGCTATTTACATTTTCGCAATTATCCAAAAATATCTCAAAAATGTCCATTATTAGATTTGGGTGCAAGCTTCGCTCCATTTCATCTACAACGAATACATTGTTCCCTTGTAATAAATCTATTATTAAGGGAATGAAATCAATGATTCTATTTGTGCCATCAGATTCATCACTTGTGTCAAAGGATATTAAATTCTCTTGTCCAAATACTTTGTGCTTTGTCATGAATTTGTGGACGATTAATTCATTATTACTTTTAGAAATAAAGTATGTGTTGTTTTTGTATGGTAATATAACACGAATACTTTCAGATTTTTGCTCAAGTAAATCCTCCCTTATCCGTTCTAATATTTTGATTGGAATCTCAATCGATTCAAATTCAATTTTTTCAAGACAGATACCATCAATTCCAGTGTCAAAATATTTCAAAAGCTCTTCAAATGTGATTTGTAGCTTAGAGTCATCCTTTAGTTCAGATTTAATTCCTTCTTTGTATTTTTCGTCTGGGAAAACAATCTTTAATGAATTTTGAAACCAGTCAATTACATTGAGCAAATCGCTAATGTCCCTTACATTATCTTTAACCTTTCTTGTTCTAATTTCTGTAAGAAACAATTGGTTATTAGGAGTTCCTTTTGCTGTAAAATTTAGAAATTGTTTATGCTCTTCTTTTCTGTTTTTCTTGTACAAACCATCTAAATCAAAAATTGGCCTAGCATTCTTGTTCCGCTCAAATATTTTAATGTCCTTATTTTTTGCTAATTCATAAAGCCATTCTTCTACAATTTCAGTTGTATTAAAAGAAAATCCATAGGCATAATTCTTTCCTTTATGTTGAATTTCATATTCAATTCGGGAGTTTGAGTCATTCAGTTTAGCATCTAATTTAAATTTTTGATAATTTATTGGATAATCACTTTTTGTCCCTCGCAAGAGTAAAATCTTACCAAAATCAATTGCTTTTATGAGATTTGATTTTCCTGATGCATTTGCACCGAAAACAACGCCTGCTTTTAATGTTGAAATTCCTTTAATTGGATTTGACTTGTGATGTTGCTTTAAAGTACCTTTTCCAGGTATCATTGAGAATGAGACTCTCTCTCTGAATGACAGAAAATTCTCTACTGTGAATCTAATTAGCATATCTAAAAGTGTTATTTGTGCAAATGTAGTGATATTTTCACAAATAAGTCAATAAAATCTAAATATTTCATGTGTCGTTTTCAGCCTGACGGCTAACCACCTGCTAAACGCCACTCCAGCCCACTGCCTTGAAATTGAACAATATACCCGTCGAACAACGGATAAAAGCGCCATCCGTTGCTAAGCG
>ERZ1645187.2016-NODE-2016-length-18274-cov-10.164718_pt1 | contig 18274 bp, 19 predicted proteins | sample MGYA00575352_ERZ1645187 | MGnify/ENA primary metagenome ERZ1645187 (study PRJEB40837, sample SAMN11349314) | freshwater sediment metagenome | isolation source: river sediment | host: Sediment | place: India: Wazaribad , New Delhi | collected 2017-02-21 ... | reverse complement strand
TCATCGAAGGCATCGTCCTCGAGAATTCCTGACCCGCGATCATGTCGGGCATCGAAATCAGCCTCACTGCCGTCATCGTGCTGGTGTCCTTGGCGCTGCTGTTCGATTTCATGAACGGCTTCCACGACGCCGCCAATTCCATCGCCACCATCGTCTCGACGCGCGTGCTCAAGCCGCAGCAGGCCGTGCTGTGGGCCGCGGTATTCAACGTCATCGCCTACTTCATCTTCGAGCTGAAGGTCGCCAGCACCATCGGCAAGGGCACCATCGACGCCTCCATCGTCGATCACTACGTGGTGTTCGGCGCGCTGATCGGAGCGATCGCCTGGAACGTCATCACCTGGTATTACGGCATTCCGTCGAGCTCCTCGCACGCGCTGGTCGGCGGCCTGGTCGGCGCGGCGATCGCGAAGTCCGGTCCCGGCGCGCTGGTCTGGGCGGGTGTCGGCAAGATCATTGCCTTCATTTTCATCGCGCCATTGCTGGGCTTCCTCGTCGGCGGCCTGCTCATGGTGGCGGTCTCGTGGGCCTGTAATCGAACGTCGCCGACCAAGGTCGACCGCCTGTTCCGACGGCTGCAATTGCTCTCGGCGGCGGCCTACAGCCTCGGCCACGGCGGCAACGACGCGCAGAAAACCATCGGCATCATCTGGATGCTGCTGATCGCCGCCGGCATGTCGAAAACCGGCGACGGCGTGCCGGGCTGGGTGGTGATATCGTGCTATGCCGCCATGGGCCTGGGCACGATGTTCGGCGGCTGGCGCATCGTCAAGACCATGGGCCAGAAGATCACCAAGCTCAACCAGCCCAAAGGCTTTGCCGCCAATTCGGCCGGCGCCGCGACGCTGTTCCTCGCCACGGGGCTGGGCATACCGGTGTCGACGACGCACACCATCACCGGATCGATCATGGGCGTCGGCGCGACCGGGGGCATCAAGAAAGTTCGCTGGACCGTGGCGGGGGGCATCGTCTGGGCATGGATACTGACCATCCCGGCGACGGCGCTGATCGCCGCCGTTGCCTGGTGGGTCGGCCAGCTGCTGTTCTAGAACCCGTTCCCGATCGTCCGCCGGATGATCGGGAACAGGCCCCGGCCCTCGTGCCGGGCAGTTCGCGCCGCGCCCGCGCCGGCCATGGCATCGATGGGCAGTTCGCGCCGCCGGTGGCGCCTGGTGGCATGGCGTGAACGACCGCATCGCTCCCGGGCCGGCCGCCTTTGCGCTCATGGTGCTGCTGTGCGCGATCTGGGGCATGCAGCAGGTGGCGATCAAGCTGGCGCTGCCCGGCGTCAGTCCTGTGTTCCAGGTCGGATTGCGTTCCGCCGGCGCGGCGCTGCTGGTGCTCGCGTTCGCCCGCCTGCGCGGAATATCGCTGTTCGCCGCCGATGGTTCGTCGCGGCCGGGCCTGCTGGCCGGCGTCCTGTTCGCGCTCGAGTTCGCCTGTATCTACGCCGGCCTCGAATACATCAGCGCATCGCGCATGGTGGTCTTCCTCTACACGGCGCCCTGCTTCACGGTGCTGGGATTGCACTGGTTTGTCCCCGGCGAGCGCATCGGGCCGCGTCATGGCTTCGGCGTGGCGCTGGCCTTCGCGGGGATTCTGCTGGCTTTCGCCGAGAGCATGGGGCGTACCGCCACGGCTGACTTTTGGATCGGCGACGCGCTCGGCGTGCTGGGCGCGGTGTTCTGGGCCGCGACCACGGTGGTGGTCCGCGCCACCGGCCTTGCCCGGGTCAGCGCGGCGAAGGTGCTGTTCTATCAACTGGCGGTTTCGGCGGTGATCGTGCTGCCGCTGTCCCTGCTGATGGGCGAGCCGGGCATCACCGCGCCCAGCGCGACGGTGATGCTGTCGCTGGCATACCAGATCGTGATCGTCGCCTTCGTCAGCTACCTGACCTGGTTCTGGCTGTTGACCAAATATCTGGCCAGCCGGCTGATGGTGTTTTCCTTCCTGACCCCCTTGTTCGGCGTGGCTTTCGGCATGCTGCTGCTGGGCGAGCGGCTGAGCACGCAGTTCGGCCTGGCCGCGTTGCTGGTGGTGGCGGGCATCGTGCTGGTGAATGTGCCCGAGCGGTCGCGATGACCGCGCCCACGCCAGGTCGCGGCGCCGCGTTTCTTCTGGGCGTGCGGGCGCTGCTGCCCATGCACCTCGGCGTCGTCCCGTTCGGGATCATCTACGGGGTTGTCGCGCTGCAAAGCGGGATTCCGCCGCTGGCCGCGGTCCTGATGTCGTCGGTCGTCTTCGCCGGCTCCGCGCAATTCCTGCTCGCGCAACTGGTCGGCGCCGGTGCGCCCGGACTGCTGATGATCGGCGCCGTCGGCCTGGTGAATCTGCGGCATGTGCTGTACAGCGCGTCCGTGGCGCCCATGTTGCGCGCGCTGCCGCGACGCTGGAAGGTCCTGCTCGCCTACCTGCTGACCGATGAGGCCTACGCGGCGGCGATTCCGCATTTGATGTCGGGGGCCGCGCACGGGCACTGGATCCTGTTCGGCGCCGGTTTCGCCCTGTGGGCCGGCTGGCAGGCCGCCACCCTCGTCGGGGTCGTGCTGGGCGCGCACCTGCCCGCCGATCTGCCGTTCGATTTCGCCTTGCCGCTGACGTTCATCGCGATCGTCGTGCCGCTGCTCGTCGACGGGCGCCGCATCGCCGTGGCGGTATTCGCCGCCGCCCTGGCGGTGCTGCTGGAAGCCTGGCCCTACAAGCTCGGCCTCTTCTTCGCGGCGCTCGGCGCCCTCATGCTGGCGGGCGTGCTGGCACGCAGGAGCGAGCCGTGAGTCTGGCCATGGTGATGCTGGTCTGCGGGCTTATCACCTTCGCCATCCGCTTGTCATTCATCGCGCTGGAAGGGCGTTATCGGCCGCCCGGCTGGTTCGTGCCGCTGCTGCCGTTCGTGCCGATCGCCGCCCTCACCGCGCTGGTGGCGCCCGACCTGCTGCTGGTGGATGGCCAGGTGAGCCTGGGTGCCGGCAATCCGCGCTTCTGGGCGGGCGTGGTCGCCATCGCCGTGGCGGCCTGGCGCGGCAGCATTCTGCTCACCATCGGCTGCGGTTTCGCGGCCCTGTGGCTGCTGCGCCTGGCGGCCCAAGCGGCGGCCTAAGCGGCGGTTTCCTCGGGGAAGTAGCCGCGCCAATCGACCCCGGCCGGCGCGGTGACGATGAAGTTCGGGTTGAGCGTCACGCCGGGGTTGGCGTACGAGAGGCGAGTGCCGTCGAGCCGCAGGACTTGTCCGCCCGCCTGTTCGACCACGCATTGCGCGGCGGCCGTGTCCCACAGCGAGGTGGGTCCCAGTCGCGGATAGAGGTCGGCGCTTCCTTCGGCGACCAGGCAGAACTTCAGGGAACTGCCCATCGAGACCAGGCGGTGGTCGCCGAGTCGCGCCAGGAAGGCGGCGAGCGAATCGCCGGCATGGGAGCGGCTGCCGACGACGCGCCAGGGCTCGCCGCCGTTCCGCGTCGAACAGCGGATCGGCTCGGACGGCTGGTCGCCGGTCTGCTTGTGGCTGCCGAGGCCGCTGGCCGCGAAATACGTCGTGTCCAGCACCGGCGCATGCACCACGCTCGCGACCGGGTAGCCGTTCTCGATCAGCGCGATATTCACCGTGAACTCGCCGTTGCGCTTGATGAATTCCTTGGTGCCGTCGAGCGGGTCGACCAGCCAGTAGCGGCCGTGGCGGTCGGGTCCGGGAAAGGACTCGACGTCCTCTTCGGACAGCACGGGAATGGCGTCGGGAAGGGCGGCCAGACGCGCCGCGATCAAGTGATGGGCGCGCTGATCGGCCTCGGTGAGCGGTGAGTTGTCCTGCTTTTCCTGAACGGAGAACTCGCGGCCGTAAACTTCGAGTATCTCCCGCCCGGCGTCGCGGGCGATAGCCACGATGGCCTGGATCAATCGAGAATCATTCATGAGCTGTCTTCCTTGCTGGCGGGTCTAAGGTTTCTTGCAGTCGTGGAGTAGTGCGGGAATAAGGTTCAGCGTTACAACTCGCGGAACGGGGTTTTGCGATCGGTGCGGATTTCGCCGGGAAGGCCGAGGACGCGCTCGGCGATGATGTTTTTCATGATCTCGTCGGTGCCGCCGGCGACGCGGGCGCCGGGCGCGCCCAGCCAGAGCCGCTGCATATAGTTCCAGTCCTGGCCGATGGATTCGTGCGACAGGGCGCCCTCGGGGCCGGCCAGTTCGAGGGCGAAGGACGAGATGTCCTGCATGGCCTTGGCCGCCACCAGCTTGGTGAGGGACATTTCCGGCCCCGGCGCCTTGCCCTTGGACAAGGCGGTCAGGCCGCGTGCGATGATCAGTTCGACGCCGTGCTGGAGCAGGAAGGCGTCCGCCACCCGGTCCCGCACCCGGGCATCCTCGAGCGCCGGCCGGCCGTTCCATCGGCACTTGCGCGCCAGGTCGATGAGGACATGGTGCAGATCGGTCGGCAGATGCCCGCCCACGGCGAGGCGCTCGTGCATCAGCGTGCTGAGCATGACTTTCCAGCCGTCGCATTCCGGGCCGAGCCGGTGCGTGTCGGCGATGCGCACGTCGTTGAGGAAGACTTCGTTGAACTCGGAGTCGCCCGACATCTGATGGATCGGGCGTATCTCGACGCCGGGCGCCTTCATGTCCAGGATGAACATGGTCAGGCCTTCCTGTTTCGGCTTGTCCCAGTCGCTGCGGGCGAGCAGGATGCCGTGGTCGCAGAAATGGGCGCCGGAGGTCCAGACCTTCTGGCCGTTGATGATCCAGTGATCGCCCTGTTTGTCGGCGCGGGTGCGGATGCCGCCGGTATCGGAGCCGGCGGCCGGCTCCGAGAACAGCTGGCACCAGATTTCGTCGCCGGCGATTCCCTTCGCCAGGTGGCGCGCCTTGAGTTCTGGCCGCGCCCAGGCGGCGATGGTCGGCAGGCACTGGCCCAGGCTGTTCTCGAAGATCATGCGCGGCACGAGGTAGGCGGCTTCCTCCTGCTTGTAGATGACTTCCTGCATGGCCGTGCCGCCCTGGCCGCCCATTTCCTTCGGCCAGGTGATGGCGGCGTAGCCGGCTTGGGCCTTCCTGGCCTGCCAGGCCTTGGCCGCCGCCAGTTTGGCGGCGTCGTCGAGGCCTTCGCCGAAGACCTGGTCGGCGCTTTGCCGCCGCTGACCGTTGGCTTCCAGCCAGGCGCGCACTTGGCCGCGATAGGCGGCTTCCTCGGGGGTGTCCTTGAAGTCCATGGTCAGGCGGTTTCCTTGATGAGTTCATGGGCCAGGCGGTCGCGCCAGGCGTGTTCGCTGCCGATCAACTGGCCCAGGTGGCGCGACCGGCGCAGGTAGAGGTGGCAGTCCATTTCCCAGGTGAAGCCGATGCCGCCGTGGATTTCGATGCCTTCCTCGGCGGCATGCTTGTAGGCGGTGGTGGCGGCGACGCGCGCCGCCGCCGCCGCCAGCGGCAGTTCGGGGGCGTCGGCGGCCAGTGCCCAGGCGCCGTAGTAGGCATGGACCCGCGCCAGTTCATTGCGCGTGTAGATGTCGGCCATCTTGTGCTTGAGGGCCTGGAAGCCGCCGATCTGCCGGCCGAAGGCCTTGCGTTCGAGGGCGTAGTCCCGGGAGATGTCGAGGATGCGGGCGGCGCCGCCCACTTGTTCGAAGGCGAGCAATACCGCCGCGCCGTCCAGTACGCGGGCGGCGAGGGCGGGGCCCTGGAGGCCGTCGCGCAGGAGTTCGGCCGGGGTTGCGCTGAAGTTCAGTTCCGCGTGCGGCCGGGTCGGATCGAGCGAGGTAAGGGGTTTGCGGGTGACGCCGGGCGATTCGAGGTCGACCAGTACGAGTTGGTCGCCGGCCCGCAGTATGGCCAGTCCGGCGATCATGCCGTCGGCGACGACGGCGGCGCGGCCGGTGAGGGTGCCGTCGGCGAAGGTCAGGGGAGGCGTGGCGAGGTAGGTTTCGCCGCTGCCCAGGGCCGCGGTGGCGATGAGTTCGCCGCGGGCGATGCGCGGCAGCCATTGTTGTTTCTGGGCTTCGCTGCCGCCCTTGAGCAGGGCTTCGGCCGCGAGGTAGATGCTGCTGGAGAGGGGGGCCGGCGCCAGGTGACGGCCGGCTTCCTCGGCGACGAGGCACAGTTCGAGGTAGCCCAGGCCGGCGCCGCCGTAGCTCTCGGGAATGGCGGCGGTCGCCGCGCCCATGTCGATGAGGTTGCGCCAGACGGTTTCGGCATGGGTCGCCTTGCCGTCCAGTACCCGCCGTATCTCGGCCGAGGTGCAGGTGTCCGCAAGCATCTTGCGCACTTCTTCCTGCAACAGCCGTTGGTCATCAGAAAAATCGAAGTTCACGTTGTGCTGTTCCTGTTCTTGTAAATGGGTAAAACAAACTCTGGGCCTTCATCGCGCCGCCTCGCCAAAGTCAGCCGTGGCGGAGCGCCGCCCGGGGGCGGCCGCTACGAGCCTTCCGGCGCCCAGTTCACGCCGTTGATGTGGGCTCCGCCATCGGCGAACAGCGTGTTGCCGGTCAGGTAACGGGCGTCGTCGCTGGCCAGGAAAAGGGCGATGCTGCCGATGTCCATCTCCGGGTCCCCCATCCGCCCCATGGGGTTCTGCTTCAGCATGAGGGCGGCGTTGGCCGGTTGCGCTTCCGCGAACTTCTTGTAGGCCTCGGTGGCGGCGGCGGGGCAGATGATGTTGCAGCAGATCTGATGCTTGGCCCATTCGCGCGCGGCGGTGCGGGTCAGCGCCCGCAGCGCCTCCTTGGCGGCGTTGTAGTCGACCGTCCAGGGATGGGCATTGACGCCGTTGAGCGAGGCGATGTTGACGATGCGCCCCCACTGCCGCTCGCGCATGCCGGGGAAAACGGCCTGCATGGCCCAGAACGCGGACATGCAGCCGATGCGCCAGGCATGTTCCATGTCTTCGTCGGACTTGCTCTCGACCGGCCCCATGCTGGTCGAACCGCGTCGGCTCGCCCAGGCGTTGTTGACCAGGATATCCACCTTGCCGAAACGCTCGATGGTGGCGGCGACCATGGCTTGCACCTGGTCGCGCTCGCGTACGTCGGTGCGCACGAACATGCTGCGGGCGCCCAGCTCGTCCTGCAATTCGCGCGCCACGGCCGCGCCCGCGGTGTCGCTCCATTCGGCCACGACCACCGCGGCGCCTTCGGCGGCGTAGCGCCGGGCGATGCCGCGCCCGATGCCGGCGCCGGCGCCGGTGACGATGGCGACGCGATCAGCGAGTCTGCTCATGGGGAATTCCTCTGTTCATTGGGATTGGCTGGCCAGGTGGTTGGCGGCGCGGAAGCTGAACACCATGCCCGGGGCGATGGTGCCGCCGGCGCCCGCGTAAGCCCGGCCGAGCGCGGCGGCGGCGTTGTTGCCGACGCAATACAGGCCCGGAATCGGTTGGTCGGAAACATCGATCACCTGGGCGTCGTCGGTGATGGCGGGGCCGCCCTTGGTTCCCGTATCGCTGGGCAGCACCCTGATGGCGTAGTAGGGCGGCTTGGCGATAGGGGCGAGACATGGATTGGGCTTGTTCGCCTTGTTCGCCCAATAGCGGTCGTGGGGGTTGCCGCCCCGCTGGAAGTCGAGGTCGACGCCGGTCTTGGCGTATTCGTTGTTTCGGCGCACCGACTCGGCCAGGCCTTCGGCGGAAACGCCGATTTGGCGCGCCAGCCCCTCGAGGGAGTCGTTCTTGAAGAAGAAATCGCCGATCCATTCCTTGGGCACCTTGCCGTCCGGAAAGATGCTGGCCGGCAGGAACGGGCCCATCGGGCAGTCCTTGCGGAACTTGGCGTCGAAGATGAACCAGGTCGGGATGCCACCGCCGCTCTTGCGCTGTTCCTCGTACATGGCGGTCTGGAAGCGGTCGTAGGAAATCGCCTCGTTGATGAAGCGGCGCCCCTGGCTGTTGACGGCGATGAAGCCGCCGAGGCCACGCTCCGAAAAGATCGGCTGCTGGCCCTGCGGCGCCTTCGGCGACGGCACCGAGGGCGTTCCCCAGACGAGATCCATTTTCTCCAGCCTGGCGCCGATCGCCTGCGCCGCCAGGATGGTGTCGCCCGTGTTGTTGTCCTTCGGTGTCGAAGACCATTCCTGGCGACTGGGTTGCGGCAGATACTGGTCGCGCATGGCCTGGTTGCGCTCGAAGCCGCCGGCCGCGAGCAGCACGCCGCGGCGGGCCGAAATCCTGATCTCCCGGCCCTGGCGCCGCGCCACGACGCCGCGGACGCGGCCGTCCTCGTGGATCAGGCTCACGAACGGGGTTTCGCGCCAGAGCGGGATGTTGCGCACCATCATCGAGTGCCGCAGGCCGCCGATCAGGGCGTTGCCCAGGCAGAGCCGGCGGTCGCGCTTGTTCTTGAGGCGCCAGGGGTAGTCCAGATAGTAGCGGCCCATGGTCCTGAGCGTGACCCACAGCCAGCCGCGACCCTTGGTGGCGAGCGTGTTGGCCTCTGGCGCGGTCATGCCGATGCCCATCAGCGTGACGCCGGGATGGGGTTCGCGCAGATGCGCCAGTTCGTCGCCCAGCAGCGCGCCATCGAACGGCAATGGTTCCATGCTGCGTCCACCCGGCACGGCGCGGGGAAGCTCCTGGTAGTAATCGGGATATTCCCGGCTGGCGTTGTAGTGCACGGAAGTCTTGTCGTTCACGTAACGAATCATCTCCCGCGCGCTATCGAGGTAGGCGCGCACCTTGCCGTCGGTGGTGGAGTCGCCGACTGCGGCCTTCAGGTAGGTGTAGGCCGAGTCGTAGTCGTCGTCGATCTGGTCGTTGAGCGGCACCCAGAGCACGCCGCCCGACGTGGCGGTGGTGCCGCCGTACTTGTCGCTTTTCTCGATGACCAGGACCTTCATGCCCAGATCGTGCGCCCGGACGGCGCCGAGCAGGGCGCTGCCGCCGGAACCGACGACGATCACATCGTATTCATTGACTTCGCTCACACTATCTCCATTGGCGTAACGTACTATGCTGACTGCATCTCTGACTGCATTTCCTCGGTGCCCCAATAGGCCCGCATCGACGTGATCTTGCACTCGTCGTCGAAGGTCATCACCTCGACCAGGGGAATGCGCGTCGGGCCCTGGCCCGGGAAACCGACCGGCACGTCCACCCGCACCTCGGCCGCCATGGCGGCGGCATTGGCGAAGGAGCCGAACGGTCCGGCGAGTATCTTGAGACGAACATTGGTGGCCACGGCGTTCCGGTACAGCTCGACGATCGCCGCGCGGTCGGCGCGCGGCGGCGAGCCGACGGGGTCCTCGATGGTGGCGCCGTCCGCGTAGAGCGCCACCACACCGTCCGCGTCGCCGGCATTGACCCGCTCCACGTACTTGACCATGACGGCCTTCATTTCGGCTTGTGTCGGCATCGTTTCAACCTCGGAGGAGTGATGTGGCGGCGGGCGGCGACGCGGGCGAAACGGGCGCGCGCGAGCGGGATGGCTTCGCGGTCACGGCGACGGCCGCCGGTTCGCCCAGGGGGCCGCCGCTTCGAGTTGCGCGGCCAGGCGCAACAGCAGCATTTCGTCACCGAAGCGCGCGGCGAACTGCGAGCCGATGGGCAGGTTCTCGGCGTTCCAGTGCAGGGGAACCGACATCGCGGGATGTCCGCCCATGTTCCAGACTGCCGTGAACGGGCTGGAGTTCATCGCCGGACGCATGAAATTTTCATAGGGCTGGTCGAGCGACAGTTCGCCCAGGCGCGGTGGCGGCACGGCGGTGACCGGCGACAAAACGACGTCATAGCGAGCGAAGAACTCGTCGAGGATCGCGCCCACCCGGTCGAAGGTGGCTCGGGCGCGATAGGTGTCCTCGGCGTTCCGCTTCCTGGCCGCCTGGTAGTGGTGCCAGTTGATCGGCTCGAGGTCCGCCTCGGTGAGCTGGCGGCCGAGTTGTTTCTCGCGGTCGCGGAGGGTGGCCAGCATGCCGGTCCCGGTCATGACGCCCAAGGCGCCGAACATGTCCTGCACCGGCAGTTTCGGCGCGGCGGGCTCGACCGCGTGGCCCAGGGATACGCAAAGCCTCGCGGTTTTCTCCACGGCCTGCTTGCAGTCGGCGTGCACCGGCAGGCCGAAAAGATGCGTGTCCCAGAGGGCGATGCGCAACTTGGGCGGCGGCCGGCGATGGCCGGCCAGGAAGGTGACATCCCCCATCGGCGGCACCACGCGGCTGCCGGGCTCGGGACCCTGGCCGACATCGAGCAGCGCGGCGGAGTCGCGCACCGACCGGGAGATGACGTGCATGATGGAAAGCCCCATCCAGCCCTCGAGCCTGTCGGGGCCGAAGGGGATGCGCCCCCGGCTCGGTTTGAGACCGAACAGGCCGCAGTGCGACGCGGGAATGCGAATCGAGCCGCCGCCATCGCTGGCGTGGGCGGCCGGCAGAATGCCCGCCGCCACCGCCGCCGCCGCGCCGCCCGAGGAGCCGCCGGCGCTGTGATCGAGGCTCCATGGGTTGCGCGTCAAACCCCACAGGCGGGATTCCGTGGTGGCGGTCTGACCGAATTCCGGGCTGGCCGTCTTGCCGAAGATGTTGAGCCCGGCCCGGCGGTAACGGTCGACCAGCGTGCTGTCGTGATCGGCCATGGCGTCGCGGAAAAAGACGCTGCCGTTGCTGGTGATGGTGTGCTTGAACGAGATGCCGAGATCCTTGAGCAGCATGGGCACTCCGCCGAGGAGACCGGCGGGCTTGCCCGCGGAGGCCGCCGCGCGCGCGAGTTCGTAGTGCTTCAGCACCACGGCATTGATGGCGGGGTTGATCGCCTCGGTCCGGCTGATGGCGGCTTCGAGCACCTCCAGGGCGCTGAGTTCGCTCCGGCGGATCAGGTCCGCCAGGCCAATGGCGTCGTTGGCGGCGTATTCGGCGTGTGTCAGACCCTTGGCGCGCGCCGGAGCCGGCAGGCCCAGGGCGGTTCCGGCCAACAGTCCTCCGGACGACATCAGAAAGCGGCGACGCTGCATGTTTCTCCCCGGTCGGTTCGACGATCGCGATTCCGCAACCCTAGCGACGGGGTGCGCCGCTCTCATCCTTCAATCGGACTAGCGCGCCCTCAGGTCGGCCAGCCGGGGACGATGCCGCGTTCGCGCGCCAGCGACTGGGCCTGGATCAACTGGCACTGCAAGGCATCGGCCTCGGGCCGGGTCGCCAGCCACAGCATGACCTCGGCGGGCACTTCCGGCGGGGCGCTGCCTTGCTTGAGCGCATTGATGCCCAGATCGCCGATGGTGGCCATCAGGGCCTCGGTCGTCACGACGCCGGGGTTGATGGTGAATGCACGGATGCCCCGGCTCTTCAATTCCGTGACCATCACGCCGGCCATGCGCGAGAAGGCCGCCTTTCCCGCGCCGTAGGCAAAGCCCCAGCCGCCCCGGTTGGCCGGGACGGGGGGATCCCGGTCGCCGGCGCCGGAGGAAACGTTGATCACGGTGCCGCCGCCGCTTTCCAGCATGGGCGCGAGAATTCTCCTGGTCAGCCGGAATGGCGCCAGGATGTAGCCTTGGCACATCCTGGCAAGGCTCGATTCGTCCAGATCGAGGAAGAGCGCATTGATGTCCCGGCCCTGATAGACGGCGTTGTTGATGAGGACATCGACGCGGCCGAAGGCGGCCAGCACGCGATCGGCTGCGGCATCGACCGAAGCGGAGTCGAGCAGGTCCATGGGTACGGCAATGGCGCGTCCGCCGAACTTGTTCAACTCGGCGAGCGTGGTGGCCAGGCTGCCCGGCAGCGGCAGGCCGTCGGGGGTCGTGACCGCGTGATCGCTGGACTGTCCCTCGACTTCGGTGCGCGCGGTGATGGCGACATCGAAGCCGGCGCGCGCGAAGGCGAGCGCGGTGGCCTTGCCGATACCCCGGCTGGCGCCGGTGACCATGACGACTTTGCGCATCGCTAGCTCCTGAGCATGAGGTTCTTGTCGACTCTAGGCGGCGCGACTGCGCTTGGGCATCGTCGCATTGGACGATGCACCCGCCATGCGGCGACGCGCGGCGATCATGGCATCTGCAAAAACTCGATCAGCAAGGGGTCGCCGGTCCGTTCGAGGTAGGCGAACGTGATCTCCGGGCTGAACCGCTTGTACCAGATCGGTCGATAGCCGATGGCGCCGGCCTTGGCGATCCAGGCGTCTACATCCTCGACGCGGAAGCGCAGATGGTGCATGCCTTCGCGGCCCTGGCGGGTGAATTCGGCGTGGGGGCTGTCGCCGCCACGCCACTGGATGAACTCGATTTCGAGCGTGCCGCTGCGGCCGAAGGCGATGTCGAGTTCGACGTCGGCGGTGCGTCCGCGGAAGTCACAGCCTTGCACCGATCCGTCGATCCGGTGAAAGGGTCCGAACAAGGGGCCGTATCGGGCGATGGCGGCGTCGAGGTCGTGAACGACGAAACCCACCTGGTCGATGGGCGGAAGGCCGAGACTGGCCAGTTCCTGGGGCGGGGCGGACATGGACATGGTTTTGCGGGCAGGGGGTGGGTTCAGGCGGAAGGCGGCGAGATGGAGAACACCGGCATGCTTTCGGGCATGCCGCCGAGACTGACGGCGCAGCGCGACATGGCGTGGAAAGTGGCGAGCGCAATCGCCATGTCGCCTATCTGACGAGAACTGAACTCCTCGCGAAGCCTGGCCATCAGGTCCGGGCTGGCCCGATCCGGATCCCGCAGATAGGCATCGGCGAATTCAAGGGCGAGTTTTTCCCGGCGATCGAGATTGCTGTCCTGGTACCCGTCGTCGACCAGCGCGAGCTTTTCCTCGGTCGCGCCATCCTGGCGGGCGTTGTCATAGCGCGTCGACTTGCATATGACGCAGTTCACCGTCCTGGCGTTGCGCAGTCTCAGCATCTCGAGCAATCCGGGATTGATGCTGCTCGCCGTCCAGTGGAGATGCGCGAGGCGCACCACCGGTTCGATCAGGTCGGTCGCCAGGCCAAAGGCGCTGTCCCGGATGAGATGGCCGGTTTTCGGCGATGAAGGCACGGTGACGCGTGGTTTCGTTGTCATGGTGGGCTTTCAGTCGTTGGCCTGGAGACGGTTGAACAGCAGTGCGAGCCTGATTCTGGCATCGATGAAGCCCAATGCCTCGATCAGGCAGACCAGGCCGGCGTTACCGAAATGATCCTTGATGTCGTCCGCCAAGGAATCCGTGATGAATTCCGCGCCCTGCGCATATATCTCGGTGAATGCCAACACGGCTTTTTCGGCCGCGTCGAAATCCTTGTCCCGATGCCAGTTTCCGGCCAGGGTGCTGGCGGACTTTTGTTCGGACAGGCCGCTTGCCCACGGGGAGCGCAGCGCCATTTCGTGTTCGGCGCGATGCATGGCGGCCAGTCTCAGCCTGGCCAGTTCCAGAATGCGAGTGGGCAGATGCCGCTGTTCGCCAAGCGCCGACCAAACGGCGCGGTGGGCATCCTCGATATCGGGGCTGGCCCCGAGCGTGACGGTCGTGCTGTTGTATGTCATATCGTCCTTCTAGGCGCCGATGTCGACCATGACCTTCACCGCCGTCTTGATGTCGCGAGCCTGCCCGAAGGCGGCCAAGACCTCGGAAAACGGAAAGCGATGCGTGATCAACGGCGTGACATCGATTTTCCCTTCGGTCAGCATGTCGATCACTTCCTGAAACTCGTTGCCGGGATAGGCGATCGATCCCGTCAATTCTATTTCCTTGGCCATGACCATCAACAGGTCCAGCGCGATGGGCTGGTGATGGACGGCGACGACGACGATGCGCGCGCCGTGGGCGCATATCTCGATCGAGCGTTGCAGCAGGCTGCCCGCGCCGGCGGCGTCGATGAAGACTTCGGTGTTCACGGTCGAGAAGCCGTATTTCGTGCTTTCGCCATGGAGCGCGGCCAGGGTGGCGCGCAAGTCCTGTTGGTCCGGGTTGATCGTCGCTGCCGCGCCCATGCGGCGGGCGAGTTCGAGACGATGATCCTGGCGGTCCACCACGACGATGTCGCGCACGCCGCGCCTGCGCAGGTTGATGACGACGCCCAGTCCGATCATTCCGGCACCATGGACGACGACCTTGCTGCCGGGTTCGACGCGGGCGCGATTGACGCCGTGCAGCGCCACGGACAATGGTTCGACCAAGGCCGCCAGCTCGAAGGAAAGTTGATCCGGGATGACGTATACATTGCCGCCCGGCCGGGCCTCGCGGACCAGGACGGTCTCGCAGAAGCCGCCCTCCGGTCCCCCGTTGCCGATGGCATCGTCGTCGGGATTGATCACCACCCGCATGCCGGGGCTCAGCCCTTCGACCCGTTCGCCGGCGTATTCGATGATTCCGGCGAGCTCATGCCCCAAGGGCATCGGCTGTTCGCCGGGGCCGCGCACACCGCCACGGGCAAGGTAACCGAGGTCGGTGCCGCAGATGCCGCAGGCGGCGACGCGCACGAGCACGTCGCCTGGTCCGGGCGACGGTCCCGATACCTCATCCAGGCCGAGAACGTCCGGGCGGTGGATGCGCAGTTGTCGTCTGATCTGGTTCATGGGGGATTCCAAAGCTGATTGGTCGATCCGGCGGTGTTCATGGCGAAGCTAACAAGCATGGCGAAGCCAATACCAATGTGGTTACGATCGACTGGAGAATTTCGTCAAAACGCAGTTATAATAACGTAACATTAAATCTTTTCCGGATCAAGTGCGCGAGGGCGAGGGGGGAGGTCATGGATATAGTCAGTCAACTTGTTTCAGAACGGCCGGACTTTTTTGCGAATCGCTCTGCCGATGGGGCACAGACGGTCGCGATCAACGATTTCATCCATATGTCCCCGGGGTTGTCGAACGCCTACATGGTGCTCACTTCGGCAGGTAGGGTCGTCATTAATACGGGAATGGGATTCGAGTCGCCCGAGCACAAGAAGGCGTTCGACGCGGTCTGCCCGGGGCCGACGCCCTATATCCTGCTGACGCAGGGGCATGTGGACCATGTGGGGGGCGTCGGTCTTTTCCGCGAACCGCAAACCAAGCTGGTCGCGCAGCGTAATCTGGACGCCTGCCAGGAGGACGACCGGCGCATCAAGGCGGTTCGTCAAGCCCAGTCATCGATCTGGTTCAAGAGCGCTCTGACCCGGGCCGCCCAGGGCGAGACGGAAGCCAAGCCCGCATTCGTCCAGGACGTGCCGGTTGCCGACATCGTTTTCGATGATCATCATCGGCTGGACGTCGGCGATATGTCGTTCGAGTTGTATTCGACCCCGGGTGGCGAAACCATCGATAGCTGTGTCGTCTGGCTGCCCCGGCACCGCATCCTCTTCTCGGGCAATGTCTTCGGCCCCTTGTTCCCTCATTTTCCCAATTTCAACACCATTCGCGGCGACAAGTATCGGTGGGCGGAGCCCTATCTGGCGTCGCTCAGACGAATTCGCGCCCTGGCGCCGGAAATGCTGATCACGGGCCATTTCAAGCCGATCGTGGGCGCGGACCTGATCAAGGCCTGCCTGGACCGGCTGGAAGCCGCGGTGGATTTCGTGCACCGGGAGACGCTCAAGGGCATGAACAGCGGCAAGGACATCTGGACGCTGATGAGGGAAGTGCGTTTGCCCCCCGAGCTTCATGTCGGCGAGGGCTACGGCAAGGTCAGTTGGGCCGTCCGGACGTTCTGGGAAAGCTACATGGGGTGGTTCAAGGCCGATGACACCAGCGAGCTGTACCCCAGCCGTCCGCGCGACATTTATCCCGACCTCGTCGAGCTGGCCGGCATCGGGGCGGTCGTGGCGCGTGGTCGCGGGAAGTTGGCGGCGGGCGATCCGGAGGCGGCCCTGCTGCTGGCCGAGGCCGCGCTGGCGGCGGACTCCGGCCATCGAGCGTCGCTGCAACTGGCGCGGGATTGCCACCAGAGCTTGCTGGATCGCTCGGGCGCGGCGAATTTCTGGGAAACCGGCTGGCTACGCCATCGTATCGACCAGCTTGATACCGCGCTTCGGGCGGGATGAGGAGAAACGGGATGAATGAAACCTGGCCCAACGTCAGCCACTATTATCGTGGCGCGCATGTGCTGGTGACGGGCGGCAGCCACGGCATCGGCGCCGGCATCGCAGCGGCCTATCGAGCCGCCGGCGCCGAGGTGACGATCACCGGCACCCGGCCGAACGCCGCCGACTACGGCAGCGAGGTGGAAGGGTATCGCTACCTGCAACTCGAGTTGACCGATCATCGGCGGATCGAGGCGGTGGCCGCCGCGCTGCCCCGGCTCGATATCCTCGTGAACAACGCGGGCTGCAATTTCGCCGCCAGCAACGAGTACGAGCCGGAGGTCTTCGCGCAGTCGGTGCAGGTCAATCTCGTCGGCGCCTACCGCATGGCCCATGCCTGCCAGCCCAAGCTCGCCGCCAGCACGCTGCCCGGCGGTGGCAGCGTCATCGGCTTGGCTTCCATGACATCGTATTTCGGTGTCACGGCGGTGCCGGGTTATGGCGCCGCCAAGGCCGGCATCGTGCAACTGACCAAGACGCTGGCGATGGCCTGGGTCGACCAGGGCATACGCGTCAATGCCGTGGCGGCCGGCTTCATCCGCAGCAACATGATGAAGTACTTCGAGTCGGATCCCGCCATGTTCGAGCCGGTGCTGGCGCGCACGCCCATGAAGCGCATGGGCGATCCGTCGGACGTTGCCGGCGCCGTGCTGTTTCTGACCAGCGCGGCGGCGAGTTTCATCACGGGCCAGACCCTGCCGGTGGACGGCGGTTACTCGGTGGTGGGCTAGCGAACATGACCGCCCCAATGGCTGGGGCCGGGGCCGGGGAAGTTTTCCGGGGCCGGCTGACGCCGCGCAGCGCGGCGACGCGAGCCAAGCTGATCTCCGTCGCCGAGCAATTGTTCGCCACGCGCGGAGTGGATGGCGTGACGCTCGTCGAGATCGGCAAGCTGGCCGGGCAGCGCAACGCCGCCGTGTGCCAGTATCACTTCGGCGGACGGGACAGCCTGCTTCAGGCCATCATCGACAAGCACGTGCCGGGCATTGTCGCCCGCCGGCACATGATGCTCGACGAAATCGAGCATGCCGGTCGCTTCGGGCTGCGCGATGTCGTCGGCGCCTTCCTCCGGCCGGTGGCCGAGAAGCTGAATGATCCGGACGGCGGCCGCGATTTCATCCGCATCAATGCGCAGTTGGTGGCGCTGCACACGGTGCACGTCCACAATGTCGGCCCGTCGCCGCTGAAATTGCCGGCCAACGATCGTCTCATGGTGTTTTTGGGGCGCGCCCTGGCCGGGCAGGCCGTGCCCGCCGCGGTGCTCAGGCAAAGGAGCATGCTGGCCGCCATGCTGTTGTTTCACGGACTGGCCGACCACCTGCGCATGCTCGAACTGGCCAGCGCCAAGGATGATTCGATGAATACGGATTCGTTTCTACACACGCTCGAAGAGGCGATCGTTGCCATTCTGCAGGGGCCGGCTCGACCGGACGGCATGGAAAAGCCGAAGAGCGACATGGGAGAACTTCATGGCCGGTAACGTGATCGATATCGATGACCTGGCGAATCCGCGACTTTCCGAAACCCAGCGCCAGGCCCTTGCCTGGGCCGAGACGGTACCCGTGGATTTCAGCGAGCACGCCATTCTCGACGCCGCGCGCCAGCGCACGGGACTTTCCGATTTCGGGCCGGACGACTTCCGGCTTCGCCTGCGCGTGCTGCGCGAAGGCTGGGATAACGATCCCGAAATCAGCGCCCTGTTACGGCTGACTTTGCACGGCTACCTGGTCCGCTACGCCAGCAACCGTCTGTTGATCCAGGAAACGCTGAAACGCCATCCCGAGATCCACGCGGAAAGGATCGACCGTCCGCTCATCGTCGCCGGCCTGCCGCGCTCCGGCACCACGCATCTCGTCAACCTGCTGGCCGAGGACACCCGCTTCCATTCCCTGCCGCTCTGGGAGTCCTACGAGCCGGTTCCCTTGCCCGGCGAGCCGCCGCTGCCGGACGGCACCGATCCCCGCTATCGCCGCTGCCTGGAAGCCTGGGAGGGCATGCAGCGCACCACGCCATTCATCGCCGCCATGCATCCGATGGCGCCGGATCACATCCACGAGGAACTGGAGTTGATGGGGCCCGATTTCGCCTCGTACAACTTCGAATGGCTGACCCCTTCGCCATTCTGGCGCGACCATTACTACGCGCATGATCAGGCGCCGCACTACGAGTACATGAAGACCGTGCTCAAGCTGCTGCAATGGCAGCGGCGCCAACGTGGCGACACGAGGGCGCGCTGGGTGCTGAAGTGCCCCCAGCACGTCGAGCAATTGCCGGTGCTGAACCAAGTGTTTCCCGACGCCACCGTGATCTTCACCCACCCTGATCCGATCGCGGTCAACCAGTCGACGGCCACCA
>ERZ1645187.2015-NODE-2015-length-18278-cov-6.555397_pt1 | contig 18278 bp, 16 predicted proteins | sample MGYA00575352_ERZ1645187 | MGnify/ENA primary metagenome ERZ1645187 (study PRJEB40837, sample SAMN11349314) | freshwater sediment metagenome | isolation source: river sediment | host: Sediment | place: India: Wazaribad , New Delhi | collected 2017-02-21 ... | reverse complement strand
GCGCGATCCACCAGGGCGCGGATGGCCTGCAAGGTGCCGTGGTAATCGCCGGAGCGTGTCGGCACACGCTCGCGCCAGAGAATGTCGCTATCGCCAGCAATCACAGCAGCCTCGATCTTGGTACCACCGAGATCGACACCAATACGGCATTGGCCATCACTGGTCATCAGCGTCAGCGCTCAATGCAATAGCAGGATGGCGAGCGCCAGTCCCACGAGACCGATGATTTCGGTGCGGACGAGCAGGTCCTGCAGGGCGGGGTGACGCTGCAAGGTGAGCTGCAAGGCGGGATCCGTTTCCGCACAATCCACGGCCGCACCATTTTCACTGACCAGCGCGGCTTCAAGGCAGCGTGCGAGATAACGATCCGGCGCGAGCCGCGTGTCGAGCAGCAAGCCGCGCCACACATGGAAAGCCGTGGCGAAATTGCCCGCCAGGCAAGCACAGAGCCCCATGTAGCGCGCCGGCAACCACGCCAGCGCATCCAGCCAGCCGCGCTGCGCCTGCAACTGGCCAGCACGGACAGCCGGCAGTGTGTTGTAAAGGCTCACGAGGCGATAGAACACGGCGCCGGCAGGCCCGAGCAGGAAAAACCAGAGAAACACGGCAAACAGCCGGTCCAGGTAAACCGCCGCCACGTGGCGGCAAATGGCCGTCCAGAAACTGTCGTCGCCATCAGCGACTGACGTGTCGGCACTGCCATCCTCCTGTAGCGCGAGCCACACCGACTCCGCCTTGCCATCGGCAATCCTGCCCGGCAATGCCGCCAGGTCAGCGCGCCAGTCACCGCGACCGACACTGAACAGCAGCAGCAACAGTCCAGCAAAAAATGCCGGCCAGAAAGCGAGCTGCCACCACACGACAGCCAGCAGCAGGGACAGGCCGACCGGCACTAGCAGGAATGCCCGGGAACCCGCAGGTCTTGCGCCGGCTGCCATTTTGACCAGGGCGGCAAACCAGCCATCGCCGTGCAGGACCTTGCACATGCCGGTAAAACGCGACAAGCAGTACGCTAGCAGTACACTGATGAATGACATACGCGGTGCACTCTCTGGCACAATCTCCCTGACCGAAGAGTAGCACAAAGGCCAGGCCCGCCATGAGCAGACAAGCGCAACGTGACGATGACAACACCAGCACTGCCGGTGTACACATCGCACCGTGGGAACAGGCGTTCGACCGCATCCTGTCACCGCTGGAAAACTTCATCCATAACCAGACCACCAGCAGCATGCTGCTGATGGCCTGCACCGTGATCGCGCTCGGCCTGGCCAACTCACCACCGGGCGAACACTACCTGCACAGCCTGCATACACCGGTCGCGATTGCCGTCGGCGGCTGGCGCTTCGAGCTGGGCATCCTGCACTGGATCAATGAAGCCATGATGGCGTTTTTCTTCCTGCTGGTGGGTCTTGAACTGAAACGGGAACTGCTGGTGGGCGAACTGGCCGACATGCGTCGCGCGGCCTTGCCGATCGTAGCCGCGATCGGCGGTATGGTGGTTCCCGCTGCCCTCTATCTGGCGTGGAACCCGGAAGGGGTTGCCCATGCCGGCTGGGGTATCCCGATGGCCACCGATATCGCCTTCGCTGTCGGCGCACTGAGCCTGCTGGGCAGGCGCATCCCGCCAGCACTGGTGACTTTTCTCATCGCGCTGGCCATTGTCGATGACCTCGGCGCCGTGCTGGTCATCGCGCTGTTCTACACCGAGCAGCTGCATACACATGCCCTGCTCGTGGCACTGGCACTGGCGATGGTGCTGGTGAGCATGAACCTCGGCGGCATTCGCCGCGTGCTGCCGTACATGCTGGTCGGCATCCTGCTGTGGTGTGCGATGCTGAGCAGTGGCGTGCATGCCACGCTCGCCGGTGTCATCCTCGCCTTTACGATCCCGATCCGGCCGAAGTACAACCCGCAACATTTCATCCGTGAGGTGCGCGAGCTGGCCGGCAAGATGGAAAACAGCCTGCGCTGGAACCTTGACATCGTGCACAACGAGCAGCTTCGCTCACAGGTGATCGCGCTGGAACATGGCGTCGAGCTGGTGCAGGCACCCGCACAGCGCCTCGAACACAACCTGCACATCCCGGTCGCTTTTATCGTCATCCCGCTGTTCGCGCTGGCCAATGCCGCCATCCCGGTGGATATCAGCACCGTCGGCGACACGCTGACCCACTCGGTCACACTGGGTGTAGCCAGCGGCCTCGTGCTCGGCAAATGGGTCGGGGTTGCCGGCGCGAGCTGGCTGGCCTTGCGCGCCGGGCTGGCCAGTATGCCGACAGGCCTCACCTTGCGGCACATCCACGGCATCGGCCTGCTGGCCGGCATCGGTTTCACGATGTCGATTTTCGTGGCCGACCTTGCCTTCACCAGTGAGCCCCATCTTCTGCTGATGGCCAAGACCGGCATCCTGCTCGCCTCACTCACCTCAGGATTGTGTGGTTATTGCTGGTTGCGGTTCGGCTGCCGTCATCGCTAGGATGTAAACAGTCACAAAAATTCTATCTTCCTCTGCCATAGTTGGGGGTTTTGCCTGTTGTCGCGCAAGCTGCTCAATCCGGCCCTGCTGGCCCTGGCCTTTGCCCTGGTACTGGTACCGGTATGCATCCGCCTGTTGTTGTGGGGTTTCAGCCTGAGCGGCTTTCTGTCCGACTTGCTGGTGGGCCTGACACTTTCCTTGCTGCTATACCGTCGCCACCCGCTGTGGGCAGCAGTGGGCTTTGCCGTCTGGGGCGGCGCGATGATCGGTGCCATCGAACTGGTCGATGCGGTTGGCCGGATGCCGGAGCCCTCCGACATCCAGTACCTGCTCGACCCTTCTTTCATCAGCCACTCTACCGGTGGCAGCGGCCTCACCCATCCGTTCATCGTCAGCGCGATACTGGTCACCTCATTGCTGTCGATCCTGGTGCTGCTGCGCCTGCATGGCAGGCACCTGCATCCTGCACTGCACCGGGTCACCTGGTTAATCCCGGTTCTGCTGTTGGCACTGCATGCGAGCGCGATGAAACATGACGAAAACGGCGAGCCATGGAAGCAGTACAGCGTCGTGCACAAGATTGCCGCCGAGAAGATCCTCAATACCCTGAACAGCCGCGAGAATCGCGCTGCCCAGCTGTGGGCGATCGGCCGCCGCGACCAGCAGTTCGGCAGCGCCGATATCAGTGGCCAGTCCCTGCTCACCGATGCGCGCGGCAAGGCACGCAATGTCCTGGTCATCACCCTCGAAGGGATACCCGGCGCCTATATCAACCAGGTCCGCGAGGCGCGCGGCTACCAGTGGGACCAGCAACCGATGCCGGCACTGAGTGCATACGCCCTGCAACAGCGCGCCATGCACACGGCGGATTTCGTCATCCACACGCACCAGACCATCCGCGGCCTCTATGCCATGTTGTGTGCCGACTACCCGAAACTCGACAGCAGCACCCCCAAGGCGATGGAAATGCTGTCAGCGGCCAACAGCCGGCAGCAGTACTGCCTGCCGGCACAGCTGGCCAGCCACGGATTCGCCACGCATTTCCTGCAAGCCACCGACCTGACCTTCATGTCGAAAGACCGTTTCATGCCGCTGATCGGTTTCCAGACCGTATGTGGCGACAGCTGCCTTGGCAAGAAGCACTCGTTCGCCTGGGGCCTTGATGACAAGGATTTCTTCGAAGGCTCGCTGACCTATATCAAGAAACTGCGCAGCGACAAATCCAGGCCGTGGATGCTGACCCTGCTGACCGTCGGCACACACCAGCCCTATGGCGCACCGGCCAGCTACCTGAAGCGACACCAGGATCCCAAAATGGCTGCCGTGGCCTACCTGGACGACGCCATTACCCAGTTCCTGCGCTCACTGCAGAAACAGGGAGTGCTGGATGACACGCTGGTCATTGTCACGTCAGACGAATCGCACGGCATTGACGATTTGCGCCTGTCGAGTGCCTGGGGCCTGAACCTCATCTTCGCGCCGGAACGCGAGCAGCTGCCGCTGTTCAAGCAGGGGGTCTACGGCCAGGTCGACCTGACAGCCTCGGTGCTGGACTATTTCGGCCTGCCACCAGAAGGCGTGATGGGACGCAGCCTGTTCCGCGATTATCCGCAGGGTCGCGACATGCTGTCCTACACCAACGGACTGCTGCGTTACCTGCCCGCGGAGGGCGGCCTGCTGGAGTGCCAGTTCCAGACCGGCTGTAAGCAGTACCCGCAGCAAGGCTTCATCGCCCCGCTGCCCGAGCAAACGATTGCCGCAGCAAAATCTGCGGCAAGCCGCGTACAGGCTCTGGCCGGCACGCTTGATGAATCGATGTCACTGTCGGCCGAGGAGCAGGAGTTCATTTTCGCCCAAGACGACAAACGCAAGCTGAAAAAGACCGTCGAGAACGACTGGACCGACAACCTGATCGGTGCGCAATACCTGCAATTTGCACCGGGTACCCGCACGCATGTCACCCTGCGGATCAAGGCGCTGAAAACCGACAGGAAAGGTGCACAACTGTTGCTGCGCCTGAAGGAATTCGACCAGGACAGTGACGCGACCGCGCCAGAGCTGCCACTGTTGCGCAAGGGGGAAACGATCGCCATCGATTTCAACATCGACAACCCGGCGGGCAGGAAAGCCTTTTCGTTCCATCTGCTCGGCACGGGCAACGGCGAAATCCAGATCGAGGAATTCCGCGTTTCCGTACGCAAACTGCCGACCGGTTCAGCGACCGATAACGCAGGGCAGGTTGCGGAAATCCTCTACGATGCCACGAGCGAAACCGCTGCGGATGCTTCCTGAATGCGCCTGCCTTGTTGCTATACTGGGATGCAATGACCAACCTCTCCGCCCGACAACTCTCGCTCAATGTGCATCTGAATGACGATGCGACATTCGACAACTATTTTGTTGCCGAAGAGTCGGCCAACTACCTCGCACTGCAAGCCGTGCGATCACTGGTCTGCGACCAGCAAAGCGAGCCTTTCGTCTACATCTGGGGGCCGGAAGGTGTCGGCGTCAGCCATTTGCTGCAGGCAGCCTGTCACGAAGCCGGCCTGCGCGGCTTGTGCAGCCAGTACCTGCCACTCGAGGAACTCGCCGGTTTTGCACCGGAACACCTGCTCGAAGGGCTTGAGCAACTGGATCTGCTCTGCCTCGATGGCGTGCACCATGTGATGGGGCAACCCGGCTGGGACCATGCCATGTTCCACCTCTACAACCGCTTGCGCGAGCAGCGACAGTGCCGTTTGCTGGTGGCTGCAGATTGCGCGCCGCGCGACCTGGGCAGCCACTTGCCAGACCTGGTGTCGCGCATGGGCTGGGGCGTCACCTACCACCTCCAACCACTGGCAGACAACGAGAAAATGATGGCGCTGAAACGCCGGGCCCAGGCACGCGGCATCGAACTGGGCGATGAAGTGCTCACCTACATCCTTAGCCGGGCGGCGCGGGACATGGTGGAACTGTTCGACTGTCTGCAACGGCTCGACGACCTCTCGCTCGCCGAGAAGCGCCGCATCACCATTCCCTTCGTCAAGGAAGCCCTGGGCTGGTAGGCCAGTGCCGGTCGAGCCAGGCCAGCAAGACCGCCATCACCAGCCCTGCCGCCAGCCCGCCGACATGCGCGGCATTGGCGATATTGCCCAGACCCACCAAAGTCACCACGCCGCTGAGGCATAGCAGCAGCCAGATGATGGCCACCACCAGCAGGCCCGGCGGCAAGCTGAAGGACAGCTGCGGACACAGGCGCTGGTACAGCCAGCAATAGCCGACGAGGGCATAGATCACCCCGGACATGCCGCCGAACAGGTATTGCGGCGCTGCCTCGAACTGCACCAGGTTGGACACCAGCCCGCAGCTGGCCACGAGGAACAACAGACGCTGACTGCCCTGCAGGATCTCGATGCGCCGCCCGATATCCAGCAGCAACAGACCATTGAACAGGATGTGGAACAGGCTGAAATGCAGGAACAGCGGCGACCAGTAGCGCCAGCCTTCCGCCAGCCCCGGCCACTGCGCCAGCACACGGATTTCGCCGCCGGCCACCGACAGTGTCTGCAAGGTCAGCAGCGCCAGCCATTGCAAACCACCGACCGGCGTAGACACGAGCAGGAACCCGGCTACGCTGGCGGCAAGGAGCAACAGGGTCAGCGGGAACTGGCGCCACTGGGCAAATATGGTCGGCTCTGGTCCGGCCGCAGCGGCAGGATCTGGTTCCGCCAGGTAGCGGTCGCGGTCGACATCGGGCGCATTCCAGCGCTCGACCAACACCTGCAGCCATGCCTGGTCAGTCGCAGCGGGCACGCACAGGCTCTGGCCACCGTCGCGCTCAAAGACATACGTCTCCAGACCCTGTTCCTGCAGGAAACGGCGGAACGGCCCCAGGTCCTGATCTACCGGTGCACGCAGGACTTCAACCCACTCGCTCATGCGAGCCGGCTACCCCAACCGAGCTTTGTGCGGCAGGTGTCGTAGTAATCATGGTCCAGCGGATGGATCAACTGCAACCTGTCGGGTTTCTTGCGGATATGCACCACATCGCCCACCTGCAAGGCGACATGCATCTGGCCATCGCAGGACAATTCCGGCTGGCCCACCCGCATGTCATCCAGCCCCATGCCGCCGAGTGCGATACGGATCCCGCTGTCACCCGCCACCACGATCGGCCGGCTGGTCAGTGTGTGGGGGAACATCGGCACCAGCGCAATGGCATCGAGTGCCGGGTGCAGTATCGGCCCGCCGCCGGACAACGCGTAGGCCGTTGAGCCGGTCGGGGTGGAAATGACCAGGCCGTCCGAGTGCTGGCTGTAGACGAAGCGGTTGTCGAGATACAACGCGAACTCGATCATGCGCAGCGAGGCACCGCGATGCAACACGACTTCGTTCAGCGCATCACCACGGGCAATGACCTCACCGGCCCGCACCAGTTCAGTCTCGAGCAGGAAACGTTCCTCGCGCGTGTAGCGGCCCGACAGCACCTCTGCCACGCGCGTCTCGATCTCGTCAGGTGAAATGTCGGTCAGGAAACCAAGGCTGCCGCGGTTGATACCGAGTACTGGCACGCCCTGGGTGCTGAGCGTCCTCGCGGCTCCCAGCATACTGCCATCACCGCCAACCACGACCACCAGGTCGCAGTGCTTGCCCAGCGCCTCGCGATGGCAGACCGGCAGATCAACCAGCGTCTCACCGGCGACGAGTGCCGCTGCCTCGCTTTCCAGCACCACCGTATTGCCGCGCGCCCTCAGGAAGCCGGCCAGAGCCACCAGCGTCTCGGCGACTTGCGGGCTGCCTTTGCGGCCGATGAGGCCTACGCGTCTGAACTGGTCCATGGCGGAATAGAGCCTGCCGTTATCAGGCATACTGCTGTGCCGGCATCGGCATCAGCGGCGGCACGACATCCAGCAACCGGTCGCGCTGGTCAGGGCCGAGCCCGTTCATGCCATTCAACAGGTAGCGCGCATTGACACCGGCCTGCTGCAACAGTGACACGGCTGCCCGGGAACGGCTGCCGGTATCACAGTAGACCACGCATTCGCGCTGCAATAACTCCCGTTGTTCCATCAACAGCCGCAAACCCGGCAGGGGTATATTTTGCGCGCGCAAGAGACGCGCAACATCGAATTCCTCCGGCAGGCGCACATCCAGCAGCACCGCACCGGCGGCCAGGCGGTTATCGAGGTCAGAAGCCTTGATATGCTCTACAACCGGTTCACGTAACAACAGCATGAAATCCGCCTTGTCCAGGCGCATTAGCAGGCCATCACTGCTCATCGCCACCGTCGCATTGCGCACGGTTTCATACACCAGCGCATCCTCACCAAAACAGCGGCCGTAACCGATATCGACAATATGACGGTCTGCACTCTCGCCCGGATGCCGGCGCGTCACCGCTGCCCGCCCGCGCCGGATGAAATAACAGCCATCGCCCACCTCGCCCTGGCGCAGGATTACCTCGCCGGCCTTGACCTGCATCGGCTTCAGGCGGGAAAAAATCTGGCCCACATTCAGCGGCGGCACTTTCTGGAACAGGTTCGACTTCAGCAGGGTCAGTCGCCAACTCGCTTCATCATCATGTTCCGACTGGTAGGACAGTTCCAACTCGATCGCCGAGGCCACCTGATCCCAACACAGTTGCCGGTTGAGCAAGGCTTTCGGCACCTGCAACACCACACAATCAGTACTGGCGGTGGCGAGAGGGACACCGGCCAGTCCATACCCCAACGGGTAGAGTGTTTCCGCCGTCTGGGTCACCACACCGTCCGGGTAGACCAGGCTGGCCTCACCCGACAGCAGGTACAACTGGTTCTGCTCCACATCCGCAGCAGAAAACAGGCGCTGCCCCCGACCCACCAGCTGCCAGTCGCACTGCTCCAGCAGTGTGTGCAGGGAATGTTCCTGCAGACCCTTGAGTGGCACGAAACGTCGTATCAGTGGGAGCGGGAGGCTGCGCATGGGTCAGTCAGCTGCAAGTGTCGCTTTTGATTAAACCGGAAGCGGCCAGGCAAGTAAACATTGCAACGGAAAAACAAAAGCCCCGTACACAGCGTGGACGGGGCTTTCATCAACTTCCTCAGGGCTGTGCCGGTCAGTTCGGCTGGCTAAGATCCTCAACAACACCGGTAATCTTGACCTTGACACTGAAGTTGCCGACGGAATCCGGCGCCTTCATATCGTTGACCTGCTTGCCTTTCATCATGTACATGCCAGTGCCGTTGTTGTTGGCGGCAACCTTGATGTAGTTCTTGCTGATAATGGCTGACGGCTCGATGATCTCCACCCCGGTCAGCGACAGGTACTTCGGCTTGCACTGGGCGGTCGCAGCGGCGTTGTAGGAGTCGAATACATTGCCAAGGGCCGATTCAGACACGGTCAGGTAGAAAACGCCACTGGCCAAGGCCCAGTTACCCCGCACCGGGGTACCATCCGCCAGGCTGTAGTAATAAGTACCATCGTCATACATCTCGACGTTGGTGCTTGCTGAACTGGTCAGGGTCTTGCAACCTGCCACTTTCAATTTCTGGACAAAGGAGGCCCCGGATATCCGGTAGACAACTTCACCATACGCACCCGTTTCGGCGTGCAAGGTACCTTTCCAGTCCGGCACCCCGACTGCAAACACTGCACTGGCTACTGCCACCAACATACCTGTACGTTTCATAGTTCTCCCCTCCAATATCTGTTAATTCTTAATCATTTCTATCACAGGTTGTGCGGGTAAACAATCAACCTGTCCGGATCCGGGCTGGCGCTAGGCACAAGTACCTAGCCACCAGCACGCTTGCCAGCATCGCTTACTCCTGCGGGGCCTGCTCGGCAACCGGCGCCGGTTCGGCGCCGCCTTCCTCGGCCATGGCTTCCTTGATCGACAGCTTGATACGGCCGCGGTTGTCCACATCCAGCACTTTTACCCGCACTTCCTGGCCTTCCTGCAGACGGTCGGAAACGGCGGCAATGCGCTCGTTGCAGATCTGCGAGATATGCACCAAACCGTCCTTGCCGGGCAGGAATTCGACAAAGGCACCGAAATCGACAATCCGCACCACCTTGCCGGTATAGATCGCCCCGATTTCCGCCTCGGCGGTGATCGCCTCGATACGGCGCAGCGTCTCCTGCTGGGCATCGAGGTTGGCAGCGTAGATACGCACCACACCCGTGTCCTCGATATCGACCTGGGCGCCAGTCGCCTCGGTGATCGAACGGATGGTGGCACCACCCTTGCCGATGATGTCACGGATCTTCTCCGGATCGATCTTGATCTGGGTGAAGCGCGGGGCAGTTTCGGCAATTGTGCTGCGACCTGCACTGATGACCTTGTTCATCTCGGCCAGGATCTGCAGGCGTGCCTGCAGCGCCTGCTCCAGTGCGCGCTCCATGATCTCTTCGTTGATGCCTTCGATCTTGATGTCCATCTGCAGCGCGGTAACGCCGTTGGCGGTACCGGCCACCTTGAAATCCATGTCGCCCAGATGGTCTTCATCGCCCAGGATATCGGTCAACACGGCGAAGCGGTTGCCTTCCTTGATGAGACCCATCGCGATACCGGCTACCGGTGCTTTCAGCGGCACACCGGCGTCCATCAATGCCAGGCTGCTGCCGCACACTGAGGCCATCGAGCTGGAGCCGTTCGACTCGGTGATCTCCGAGACAACGCGGATGCTGTAAGGGAACTGTTCCTGCGGTGGCAACATGGCCGCAACACCGCGACGCGCCAGGCGGCCGTGGCCGATTTCGCGACGACCGGTACCACCCATGCGGCCACACTCACCCACCGAGTACGGGGGGAAGTTGTAGTGCAGCATGAAGGGATCCTTGCGCTCACCTTCCAGGGCATCGATGACCTGGGCATCACGCAGCGAACCGAGGGTAGCCACGACAATGGCCTGCGTCTCGCCGCGAGTGAACAGCGCCGAACCGTGAACCTTGGGCAACACACCGACTTCAATCGCCAGTGCGCGCACGGTCTTGTTGTCACGACCATCAATGCGCGGCTCGCCATTGAGCACGCGATTGCGCACAACTTTTTTCTCCAGCTTGCCAAACATCTCGGCAACTTCCTTGGCAGAGAAACCGTTTTCCTCGGTAGCGACTTTCTCGATAGCGACATCGCGCAGCTCGTCGAGGCGGGCATAGCGCTGCTGTTTCTCGGTAATACGGTAGGCTTCGCCGATTTGCGGGCCTACTGCAGCAACCACCTTGTCCTGCAATGCGCGGTTTTCCGCCGGCGGCTGCCATTCCCAACGCGGCTTGCCGGCATCAGCGGCCAATGCATTGATGGCAGCAATCACCACCTGCATCTCGGTATGGGCAAACAGCACAGCACCAAGCATGATGTCTTCCGGCAGCTCTTTCGCCTCGGATTCCACCATCAGCACTGCATCCTTCGTGCCAGCCACCACCATGTCCAGCTCTGACTTGGCCAGCGCTGCGTAGCCGGGATTGAGGATATAACCGGCATCATCGGTATAACCGACGCGGGCCGCGCCGATCGGGCCATTGAACGGGATGCCGGAAATGGCCAGCGCGGCCGAGGTGCCGATCATCGCGATGATGTCCGGATCCTGGTCTTTCTCCGCCGACATGACAGTACAGATCACCTGCACTTCATTGTTGAAGCCGTCAGGGAACAGCGGGCGGATCGGGCGATCGATCAGTCGTGAGGTCAGGGTCTCTTTTTCACTCGGGCGCCCCTCACGCTTGAAGAAGCCGCCGGGGATCTTGCCGGCCGCGTAGGCCTTTTCCTGGTAATGGACAGACAGCGGGAAGAAATCCTGCCCTTCTTTTGCCGATTTGGCACCTACCACGGTGCAGAGCACGGTGGTGTTGCCCATGGTGGCCAGCACCGCGCCGGTGGCCTGGCGTGCGACACGCCCGGTTTCCAGCGTAACGGTCTGGTCACCGTACTGGAATTTCTTGATGATAGCTTTCACTGTATTTTCCTTCTCTCTTCTCTTTCACTTTGAAACAGTAGCCGTGCGCAGAAAAAAATGCCGCGCACATGGCGCGGCATCTTGATCAGCGGCGCAGGCCGAGTTTGCCAATCAGCTGGGTATAGCGACTGGCATCTTTCCGCTTCAGGTAATCCAGCAGCTTGCGACGCTGGTTGACCATGCGGATCAGGCCACGACGTGAGTGGTGATCCTGTTTGTGGCTGCCGAAATGTGACTGCAGCTTGTCGATGTTGGCAGACAGCAATGCGATCTGGACTTCCGGAGAACCGGTGTCTTTCTCACCTTGGCCATACGCCTTGACGATTGCGGATTTTTCTTCAACTGACAATGCCATGATATTTACCTCATCGAAATATGCATTAATGAAAATTCACGCACGACCGTGCATATTTACAGTCGGCGTTACAGACTGTTGCGAGCGTTGCTGCAACAGCTTCCTTGGGGCTATACGGCCATCCGGCTGGATTTCCGCTACCCCGAGAAATTCCCCGCTTTCCAGCACCACCCGCACCATGTCACCCACGGCAGCGGCATGCAGCGCCTTCACTTCCAGGACAGGCTGGCCCTGGCGCAGATAAAAACCTGATGCTTCCGGCACCGTGACCGTCGGCAAATGATCAATCGCTTTCTCCACCGGGAGCAGGAAATGATCCAGCAGCTCCGCGCGACCTTCGCCGCGCTCGGCCTCAAGCCGCTCCAGGCTGATGCAGCTGTCCTCATGGAACGGCCCGGCCTGGCAACGGTGCAGGCGACTGATATGGGCGCCGCATTCGAGCAGCGCGCCTACATCCTCCGCCAGGGTACGAATGTAGGTACCCTTGCTGACATGCGCCTCGACATCGGCTTCCGGGTACTCGCCACCACGGAAATCTGTAATTACCAGGCGATACACCGTAACCTTCCTGGCGGCGCGCTCGACCTCGATTCCCTCACGGGCAAGCTTGTACAGGGGTTGGCCCTGGTGCTTGATCGCCGAGAACATCGACGGCACCTGCTCAATCTCGCCAACAAACCGCACAAGTGCTGATTCTACAGCATCCCGGGTCAGGGCGGGGGCCGGTTTATTGACCAAGACCTCACCATCGGCATCACCAGTGTTGGTGGTAATACCAAACCGCATGGTGCAACGATAGGTCTTGTCGGCATCCAGCAGGTACTGGGAAAACTTGGTGGCCTCGCCAAAACACAGCGGCAGCACACCGGTCGCCATCGGGTCAAGGCTGCCAGTGTGGCCAGCCTTGGCAGCAGCGAACAGCCACTTGGCACGCTGCAGCGCGGCATTGGAGGTCATGCCACCCGGCTTGTCGAGCAGCAGGATGCCATCGAGCTGGCGTCCCCTGGGTTTGCGTGGTTTACCCATAACTCGCTGCAATGACCTTATCGTGTTTTGGACGGGGTTTCGGCGGCATGCAAGCCGGCATCCGCCGCGACGGCCCGGTCAATCAACGCAGTCAGCGCGGCGCCGCGCATGACGCTTTCATCAAAGACAAAGAACAGCCGCGGCGTGGTGCGCATATGGTTGGAGGAAGCAATCTGGCTGCGCAAGAAACCGCTGGCCTTGTTAAGCACCTTCAGGGCTTCGGCACGCTCGGCATCCGGGCGCCCATCGACAAATGTCACATACACCTTGGCATGGGCGAGGTCACGGCTGACCTCGACATCATTGATGTTGACCATGCCGATACGCGGGTCACGCACTTCCTGCTGGATCAACTGCGCCAGCTCGCGGCGGAGGTAATCCGCCACACGCTGGGTACGACTGTATTCCTGTGCCATTGAAACGACTCTACAGGCTGCGGGTGATCGTGTTCACCTGGTATACCTCGATCTGGTCGCCCGGTTTGACGTCATTGTAGTCTTTCACGCCGATACCACATTCCATACCGGCACGCACCTCGGCGGCATCATCCTTGAAGCGGCGCAGCGACTCGAGCTGGCCCTGGAAGATAACAACGTTGTCCCGCAGCACGCGGATCGGCTTGTTGCGATAGACGATACCCTCGACCACCATACAACCGGCAATCTGGCCAAACTTCGGCGAGTTGAACACTTCGCGCACCTGGGCAATACCGAGGATTTCTTCCTTGGTTTCCGGGGCCAGCATGCCACCGAGCGCCTGCTTCATTTCATCCAGCAGGTTATAGATGATGCTGTAGTAGCGGATCTCCACGCCTTCCTGTTCCGCGCGCTTGCGCGCGGCACCTTCAGCACGAACATTGAAGCCGAGGATAATGGCACCGGTGGTCAAGGCGAGGTTGACGTCGGTCTCGGCGATACCGCCGACACCACCACTGACGACACGCACTTCGACTTCCTCGTTGCCGAGGCCAGCGAGTGCCGACTGGATAGCTTCCAGCGAACCGCGCACATCGGCTTTCAGCACGACATTGAGAATTTTCTTCTCGTCGGCACCGATGTTGCTGAAAATATTCTCGAGGTTGACAGCTTGCTGGCGACCCTGGCGCGAGAGGCGTTCTTTTTGCTCACGGAACTGGGCCACTTCACGCGCACGGCGCTCATCCGGCACCACAAGGAAGCTGTCGCCGGCATTGGGCACACCATCGAGGCCGAGCAATTCGACAGGCACAGAAGGACCCGCTTCATCAATCGGCTGGCCGGTGTGATCAAACATGGCCCGCACGCGACCGTAATTCTGACCTGCCAGCACAACATCACCGCGACGCAGCGTACCGCGTTGCACCAGCAAGCTGGCCACGGCACCACGTCCCTTGTCGAGACGCGACTCGATAACCACACCCTGGGCAGCAACATCGGCCGGCGCCTTGAGCTCCAGCATCTCGGCTTGCAGCAGCACGGATTCCAGCAACTTGTCGATGCCTTCACCGGTATGCGCGGACACCGGCACGAATTGCGTGTCGCCACCCCAGTCATCCGGTATCACATCGCGCTGCACGAGTTCGTTTTTCACGCGATCGGGATCTGCTGACGGTTTGTCGATCTTGTTGATCGCCACCACTATAGGCACGCCGGCTGCCTTCGCATGTTGGATCGCCTCCACAGTCTGCGGCATCACCCCGTCATCCGCTGCCACAACGAGGATGACAACGTCGGTGGACTGCGCACCGCGGGCACGCATGGCCGTAAAGGCAGCATGGCCCGGGGTATCCAGGAACGTGATCTCGCCGCGGTCTGTATGCACTCGATAGGCACCGATATGCTGGGTAATACCACCAGCCTCACCTGCGGCAACTTTCGCCTTGCGGATGTAATCGAGCAATGAGGTCTTGCCGTGGTCGACATGGCCCATGACGGTGACCACCGGCGCACGCGGCTTCGGTGTTCCTTCGTCGCTGGCCAGCAATGCCTCCAGGTCTTCCTCAACGGCATTCTCGGACACATTGACCGCGGTATGGCCAAACTCATCGACAATCAGTGTGGCGGTATCACGATCAATGTTCTGGTTCACGGTAGCCATCACGCCCAGTTTCATCAGCGCCTTGACGACCTCAACACCCTTCACATTCATTTTCTGGGCCAGTTCACCAACCTGGATCTGCTCTGGCAATGCTATCTCGAGCACCTGTTTCTCCGTTGGCCGCTGGAATGTGTGTTTGTTGCTGACTTTGACCTTGTGCTTGCCAGTGCCGCGCGAGAACGGACGGAAATCCATATCTTCGCTGTGGCGCTCAACATCTTCCTCATCGATGATCTCGAACACGTCATTGCGGTTCGGCTTCGCCCGGGCGGCTTTTTCACGAACCTTGACAGCACCTTTCTTCTTGGCCTTGTCTTCTTCCTCATCCGCACGTGTGCGACGCTTCAGCACGTCCGTACGCGCTGCCGCTTCAGCGGTGTCAGCAGCAGCTACGGCAGGCGCAGCAGTGGCCTTGAGCTTATCGGCTTCCAGTTGTTGTTTGCGGAGCGCGAGTTCCTCGCGTTCCTTTTCCTCTGCCGCACGACGCGCGAGCATGGCCGCCTGACGGCGCTGCTCGGCATCATCCAGTGCGGAGCGACCGAGGATCTTGCCTGACAATTTCGAGACTGGCTTGGCCTCGGCAACCGGCTCTGATTCAACGGCCGGCGGCTGTTCTGCCGGCGCTGGCTCTGCCAACACAGGCGCTTCAACCTCTACGGCTTCCGGCGTTTCCACCACCGGCTCCATCACGGCTTCCGCCGGCGGCGGCACTTCCACCACCGCCGCTTCTGCGGCCACCACATCAGCAACAGCCTCTTCTGCCGCAGCAGCAGGAACCTCGGCAACATCCACAGCATCACGCTTGACGTAGGTGCGCTTTTTCCTCACCTCGACGCTGACGGTCTTCTTGGCCGTACCGCTGCCTGTCTTGATCGTGCTGAGCGTTTTCCTTTTCAGCGTGATCTTGCGCGGACCGCCATCACTTTCAGCTGCGCCACCCTGCGACTCACGCAGGAACAGCAACAGGGCTTCCTTCTGTTCATCCGTCACGGTATCGACTGCCTGCCGCTGCGGCAGGCCAGCATCCATCATCTGCTTGAGCAGGTGATCGGCGGTGATACCAATACTTTCGGCCAGTTGGTTGACAGTAACATCACTCATGCTGTGCTCCTCGCTGTGACCCTGACATGTGCGGATCCAGCATCAGGCAAACCACGGCGCACGCGCCGTCATAATCAGGCTGGCGGCAGTTTCCTGCCCCAGGTCCGGCGCAATGACAAGGACATCATCCACGGCCTGCTCGGCAAGGTCTTCCATGGTGCAGATACCATGGCTGGCCAGCTTGCGGGCCAGGGCTTCATTCATCCCGTCCATACCCAACAGGTCTGCGGCAGGCTGCCCGCCACGCTTCTCGCTCGCCAGCGCACGGGTGAGCAAGGCATCCTTCGCGCGCGAACGCAATTCCGTGGCAATTTCCTCGTCAAACCCTTCAATGGACATCATTTCATCGAGAGGCACATAAGCCACTTCCTCGAGCGAGGTAAAACCTTCCTCGACCAGCACACTGGCGACATCCTCATCCACTTCCAGCGCTTCCATAAAGAGTTCGAGAATCGAGCCGGCTTCCTGCTGCTGGCGCGCCTCGGCTTCCTCAACACTCATCACATTGATTGTCCAGCCCGTCAGCTGGCTGGCCAACTTGACATTCTGGCCGCCGCGACCGATCGCCATCGCCAGGTTTTCCTCGGCCACTGCGACATCCATCGTGCGTGTATCTTCATCCATCACAATGGACTCCACCTCAGCCGGCGCCATTGCATTGATAACCAGCTGTGCCGGGTTGTCATTCCACAGCACGATATCGATCCTTTCATTATCCAGCTCACCGGATACCGCCTGCACACGCGATCCGCGCATGCCGACACAGGCTCCGACCGGATCAATGCGGCCGTCGTTGGTCTTCACGGCGATTTTCGCGCGCGAACCGGGGTCGCGCGCCGCAGCACGGATCTCGATGACCTGCTCGGCAATTTCCGGCACTTCGATCTTGAACAGTTCGACCAGCATCTGCGGGCAGCTGCGCGACAGGATCAGCTGCGGGCCACGCTGGTCCTGGCGGATTTCCAGCAACACCGCGCGCAAGCGGTCATTGATGCGGAACAGTTCGCGGCCGACCAGGTGCTCGCGCGGCAATACGGCTTCAGCATTGCCACCGAGATCGACAATGATGTTGTCGCGCGTGACTTTCTTCACGGTGCCACCGACGAGCTCGCCAACGCGATGCCGGTACATCTCGACCACCTGGGCACGCTCTGCCTCGCGCACTTTCTGCACGATGACCTGCTTGGCGGTCTGTGCGGCAATGCGGCCAAAACCGATGTTCTCGACGGTTTCCTCATAGACATCGCCAGCCTTGAGGGAAGGGTCTTTCTCGTGGGCCTCCTGCAAGGTGAACTGGGTACCCAGCTCCGCCAGCACATCATCGGGCATGACCTGCCAGCGACGCACCGTGGTGTAGTCACCCGTCTTGCGGTCGATGTTCACGACGATATCGGCATCCTCGTCGTAGCGCTTCTTGGTGGCAGTCGCCAGCGCCTGTTCGAGTGCCTGGAAAATCATTTCCTTGTCGACTCCCTTCTCATGGGAGACAGCATCAGCAACCAGCAGGATTTCTTTGTTCATTGCGAGCCCCTTGTACCCTTATTCCACTATTTTCCCGTTACCGGGATCATTCATGTTCCGGCTCACCCGGACCTGTCGGCGACAGGTTGAGATCCGCCTCGTCAATGCCGGCGCCTTCGCGCAAACCGGCACCCTTGTCCCCGCCATCCGGCAGGGAGTCATCAAAAACCGGCACCACATTGGCCTTGTCGATGCTTTCCAGTGGCAGCAGGTATTCGGTATCTTCCACCTGCAACACCACATCACCCTCTTCCAGGCCATTCAATACACCCTGGAAACGGCGCCGGCCTTCATATGGCGCCCGCAAGCGCACGGCAATCCGCTGGCCGACATAGCGTGCAAACTGCGCCGGCGTGTACAGAGGCCGGTCCATGCCCGGCGAAGACACTTCGAGGGTATAGGCACTGGCGATCGGATCCTCGACATCGAGCACAGCGCTGACCTGCCGGCTGACGCGCTCACAGTCTTCCAGCGTCACGCCGTGCGGCGTGTCGATATACAGGCGCAGCAGTCCTCGGCGGCCCTGCATGGAAAACTCCAGCCCCCACAACTCACAACCCTGCGCGGCCACCACCGGTGCCAGCAGTTGTTCCAGATCAGTCGCCCTGCTCATAGGCCAGCGCCAGTCACTCCAGGAAATCCACCATAAAAAAATGGGCCCTAGGCCCATTCATCGCATAACAAAAAGCCCCTAAAAGGGGCCCTCGTTACCGGCACAGGGAAAACCTGTACCCCAATGATTTGGTAGCGGGGGCTGGATTTGAACCAACGACCTTCGGGTTATGAGCCCGACGAGCTACCA
>ERZ1645187.2014-NODE-2014-length-18283-cov-43.093757_pt1 | contig 18283 bp, 15 predicted proteins | sample MGYA00575352_ERZ1645187 | MGnify/ENA primary metagenome ERZ1645187 (study PRJEB40837, sample SAMN11349314) | freshwater sediment metagenome | isolation source: river sediment | host: Sediment | place: India: Wazaribad , New Delhi | collected 2017-02-21 ... | reverse complement strand
CCGCTCCCGGCGCCGGACGGCATCACCGACGACTCGTCGGCGACCGCCGCGGCGCGCGCGTTCGTGACCCAGCACGCGGCCGAGTTCGGGCTGCCGGCGAACGCCACGCTGCGCGAGCTCGACACCACCACCCAGGCCACCGGCCGGACCGCCGTGCGGCTGCAGCAGGTCGCCGGCGGCCTCGAGGTGATGGGCGCCCAGTTCGTGGTCCAGCTCGACGACGCCAACCGCATCGTCTCCACCGCGGGTGAGGCGCTCAACCGGGTCAGCGTCAGCGAATCCAGTATCACCGCCGCCGAGGCCGCCCGGATCGCCGCCGCCTCCGTGGCGCGGGCCGAGCGGATCAAGCCGAACCAGGTCGCCACCAGCGTCTTGGGCCGCAAGATCTTCGACTCCCGGATCATGGGCGGCCCCGGGCTTGAGCGGCCCACCACGGTGTGGTCGGTCGAGGCCTCGGTGGGGGACCTGGTGCGCCGCGAGGTGCTGGTCGACGTCCAGCTGGGTGCCGTGGTCGCCGCGCTGGACGAGATCCACACCGCGAAGGACCGCCGGGTCTGCGACGCCGGCAACGCCAACGCCCAGCTCCCGTGCGTGAGCCCGGTGCTGGTCGAGGGCGGCACCTACTCCGGCTCGGTGCCCGACGTGATGCCCGCTTACGAGCTGTCGGGGGAGACGTACGACTTCTTCTTCACCAAGTTCGGTCGCGACAGCATCGACGGGGCCGGGATGCCGCTGCTCTCCACGGTGCGCTACTGCGACCCGAGGTACGCCTGCCCGTACGCCAACGCGTTCTGGAACGGCAGCCAGATGACCTACGGCCAGGGGTACGCCGCGGCCGACGACGTGGTCGGCCACGAGCTCGCGCACGGGGTCACCGACTTCACCTCCGGGCTCGTCTACTACTACCAGTCCGGGGCGATCAACGAGTCGATGTCGGACGTCTTCGGTGAGCTCATCGACCTGCAGCACGCGACGGGCAGCGACCCGGCGGTCGACCGCTGGAAGATGGGCGAGGACCTGGCGATTGGCGAGCTCCGCGACATGGAGGAGCCGGGCCTGTTCGGCGACCCGGCCCGGATGCTGGACCCGCTCTACTACGCCGGCGATGACGACTTCGGCGGGGTGCACAGCAACAGCGGGGTGAACAACAAGGCCGCCTCGCTGATGGTCGACGGCGGCTTCTTCAACGGACGGACCGTGACCGGCCTCGGGCCCGACAAGGTCGCCGCGCTCTACTACGAGGTCGACACGGGCCTGCTCACCTCGGCCTCGGACTACGCCGACCTGGCCAGCGCGCTGGCCCAGGGCTGCACCAACCTGATCGACACCTCGGTGGGGATGACCAGCGCGGACTGCGTCGAGGTCGCGGACGCCGTCGCGGCCACCCAGATGGCCACCCCCCGACCCGAGGCGACCGACGAGGTCGAGTGCACCGCGGCCACCCCGCAGTACGCGTTCTTCGACAACCTCGAGGGCGCGAACAACTGGACGGCCACGCAGCCGTGGTTCTACCCGCAGAACACCCACTCGTTCGCCTACGACGCCACCTACGCCACCAGCGGGGACACCAACATGTGGGGCTACGACCAGCCCGCAGGCGAGTTCGGGGGCGGCGCCTACGACTACTCCATCACCCTCAACACCCCGGTGACGGTGCCCAACGGCGGCTTCCTGCGATTCTCGCACGCGTACCTCTTCGACCGCGACGGCGCTATCAACTACGACGGCGGCCGGGTCGAGTACACGCTCAACGGCACCGACTGGCTCGACGCGATGGACTCCTATCCGGCGACGGTGTCCGCCAGCTCGGACGCCTCGCTGAAGGGGCAGGCGGCGTTCGCCGGCGTGAGCAAGGGCTACCGCACCTCGGTGGCGTCGCTGGCGCACCTGGCGGGCAAGCAGATCCGGCTCCGGTTCCGAATCTCCACCGACGCCTGGACCGAGACCTGGGACTACGGCTGGTACGTCGACGACATCGGGATCGGCGCCTGCGGCGCCCTCACCTACCCGACCCCGCCGACTCCGCCGGCGCCGCCGGCCACGCCCACGCCCCCCAGCACCCCGGCGCCCACGCTGGCCAAGGCGAAGGTGAAGGTCACCAAGAAGCAGGTCCAGCTGACGTACGCCGTCACCTCGCCCGGCACCCTGTCGGTCGCGGCGACCGCCAAGGGCCTGAAGAAGGCGATCAAGGCCAAGCCGACCACGGCCTCGGGCTCCACCACGGTCAAGCTCAAGATCAGCAAGGCGCTGGCCACGCTGCTGAAGGACAAGTCGGTCAAGCTCCAGGTGACCGCGGCCCTGGCCAACGCCGGGGGTCAGGCCACGGCGAAGCAGAAGGTGAAGCTCAAGAAGCGCTGACGGGGCCGGGAGCGGCGCCCGGCGCGGCGGCCTCGGTCGCCGCCCGGCTCCACTCCACGGCCAGCGGCAGCGTGACCGTCACCGTGGTCCCGAGCCCGGCGGAGGAGTTCACCACGACCTCACCGTCGTGGGCGGCCACGATGGCCCGCACGATGGCCAGCCCGAGCCCCGAGCCCGGGATGGCCAGCTCGTTGGCCTTGGCGGTGCGGAAGAACCTGACGAACAGCTGCGGCTGCTCCTCGGGCGTGATGCCGATCCCGGTGTCGGAGATGCGCAGGATGGCGTCTCGGGAGTCGGTGGTGACCCGCAGCGCGACGGTGCCCCGGCCCGGGGTGAACTTCACCGCGTTGCTGATCAGGTTCAGCGCGACCCGCTCCAGGGCGGCCCGGTCGCCCTCGATCACCACCGGGTGGGAGGGCAGGGCGACGTTGAACTTCAGGTCGCGTCCCCGCACCATCTCCGCGACCATGTCCTCGGTGCCCCGGATGACCTCGCACAGGTCGGTGCGCACCCGGTCCAGGGGCAGCGGAGTGGTCTCCACCCGCTCCAGCACGAGCAGGTCCTCGACGATCTCCTCCAGCCGGTGGGTGTTGCGCAGCACCCGGTCCAGGGCGTGCACCTGCTGGTCGCTCAGGGCGCCGTACGAGCCGTCGTGCAGCAGTTCGGTGTAGCCGCTGATGCTGGCGATCGGCGTACGCAGCTCGTGGCTGACCGTGGAGACCAGCTCGTTCTTGACCCGGTCGGCCTCCTGGAGCCGGACCAGGGCGTCGTGCTCGCGGGTCAGCGCGGTCATCATCGCGGTCTCGGCCCGCAGCCGGCTGGTGACGTCCTCGCCGGCCGCCACGTGACCGATCACCTGGCCGTCGACCAGCACCTCGGTCAGGCTCAGTGAGACCATCCGACGCGGCCCGCGGCGGGTGACGAACTCCCAGTCCCGCCGGGCCCGGCTCTGCAGCTGCGCCTCGACGACCCCGCGGTAGTCCGCCGTGGTGCCCAGGGCCGCGGCCTGCCGGGCGATCTCCTCGTCGGTGTGCAGCATCCGCAGCGGGTGACCGATCACCTCGGCGCGGGTGTAGCCGAGCAGGTTCTGCGCGCCGGTGTTGAAGTGGGTGATCCGCAGGTCGCGGTCCAACGCGATCAGGATGCTGTTCGTCGCCGAGTCCAGGATCCGGTCCACGGTCGCGGTGGCCCGCCCGACGTCGGCGGTGGAGGTGACGATCCGGTCCTGCTGCTCGCGCAGCATCAGCTGCTGGTGGTCCAGCTCGGCGAGCAGGTCGTCGCGAGACAGGCTGAGCAGGTGACGCACCTGCAGCGGCCTCGACTCGTACATGGTCAGGGTGCGGCGGAAGAAGCCGACGAAGACCAGCAGCGGCACCACGAACGCCAGGGCCAGCACCAGCTTGCCCTGGATCCCGTCGACGATCATCTCGCCGAGCCCGGCTTCGGGCCGCAGCACCACCGTGGGGTACAGCACCCCGTCCAGCATCAGGATCACCACGTACGTCACGGGGTAGACCACCGCCATGCCCAGCGAGCCCAGGTGCCCCTTGGCCAGCTCCAGGATGCTGATCAGGAGCACCAGCTCGATCACGATCAGCAGGCCACCGAGCAGCACCGCGTCCAGCGACTGCTCGAAGACCTCCATCGGGAGCTCCAGCGGGTTGGGGATCTGGGCGCTCCCCAGGGCGTGGCGGCTCAGCGTGAGGACGGCGTACAGCATCACGTTGACCACGAAGGTCAGCACGATGACGTTGCGCAGCACCTGCAGGTCACGCCCCAGCACCAGCGTGATGAAGGTGGCGAACATGAAGCCGGCGTAGCAGACCTGGCCGGCCTGCAGCGTGACGTGACCGACCGGCAGCAGGTACACCCCACCGAGCAGGCTGCCGAGGGTGAGCAGGCTGGCCAGGTGCGAGTAGAGCAGCAGGAACTGGAAGCTGGTGCGCTTGATCGCGTACAGCAGGGGCAGGACGGAGTAGATCCCCACGGTCCATGCGAAGAGCTCCGGGCCCTGCATCGATGTCCCTTCCGAGATCAACCGAAACAACCCGCGCCTCCACACGGGCCCCCCATGGGCTCAGAGCCTGCCACACGACGCGGGGCAGTGCCCCGAATTGCCGGCAACTTCCGTGTGTTCGTCAGAGGCGCCTCAGGGCTGTTGCGTACGCAGCCGCTCCGGGGCCGCGGGGTAGACCCCGAGCACCTTGATGTCGGTGGTGAAGAACGTCAGCTCCTCCAGGGCCCGGGCCAGCGGCGGGTCGTCGGGGTGCCCGTCGACCTCGGCGAGGAACTGGGTGGCGGCGAACTGGCCGCCGACCATGTAGCTCTCCAGCTTGGTCATGTTCACGCCGTTGGTGGCGAAGCCACCCAGCGCCTTGTACAGCGCGGCCGGCAGGTTGCGCACGTTGAAGATGAAGCTGGTCACCACCGGCCCGTTGCCGCTGGGCGCCTTGACGAAGTCCCGGGACAGGACGACGAACCGGGTGGTGTTGTGCTCCTCGTCCTCGACGTCCTCACGCAGGGTGGCCAGCCCGTAGATCTGGGCGGCCAGGGGTGCGGCGAGGGCGGCCTGGGTGAGATCGCCCGAGGCCGCGACCTCCCGGGCCGCGCCCGCGGTGTCGCCCGAGATCACCGGGGTCAGCCCGAGCTCGCGGATCACCTTGCGGCACTGGCCCAGGGCGTGCACGTGGCTGTGCACGGTGCGGATCGAGTCGAGCGTGGCGCCCGGTACGGCGACCAGGTCGAAGGTGATCCGCAGGAAGTGCTCGCCGATGATGTGCAGGCTGGAGCCGGGCAGGAAGTGGTGGATGTCGGAGACCCGGCCGGCCAGGGAGTTGTCGATCGGGATCATCCCCAGGTCGGCGTCCCCGCCCTCGACCGCGGCGAAGACGTCCTCGAACGACGCGCAGGCCCAGGCCTCCCAGTCCGGGTAGTGCTGGCGGCACACGATGTGGGAGTTGGCGCCGGGCTCGCCCTGGTAGGCGATCCGGCGCGGGGTGGGGTCGGTCTGCCCGGCGGCGCTGGTCACGGGCGAATCGTCCCACGCCGCCCGCGCCGCGCCGCCGCCAGCCACATCGCGGCCACCTTCGGTGCGTAGGCTGCCGGGCGTGCTGATCCTCGCCATCGCTGCCGTGGTCCTGGCGCTCGTCGCCCTGGTGTTCGGGGTGGTGGCGCTGCGGCGTACCGCTGCGCTGCGTCCGACCGCCGGCGCCGCCCCGCTGCCCGAGGACGTGGTCGGCCTGCGCCGGGAGGTGGCCGCGCTGCAGGCGGTGGCCGAGGGCGCGCTGCGGCACCTGGCGGTGGTCCGGTACGACGCCTTCGGCGACGTCGGCGGCCACCTGTCCTGGTCGGTGGCGGTGCTGGACGACGCCGGCGACGGTGTGGTCCTCACCTCGATCCACGGCCGCAGCGAGGCCCGCACCTACGCCAAGTCGATCAGCTCATGGGCCAGCGAGCAGCAGCTGTCGCCCGAGGAGGAGGAGGCGGTCGCGCACGCCCGCGGCTGATCTCTACCCCGGCAGCCCAGCGCGGCGCCTAGCGCGGCACCCGCACCAGCAGCCGACCCGGCAGGCACTCCATCCGCAGCTCGCGGCCCAGCCCGACCGAGTCCCCGTCCAACTGTCGCGGGGTGTCGTGGGCGGCCCGGAGCACCACCGTCGACCCCGTGAACCGGTCGATGGTCGAGTCCACCCGCTGGGACTTGGTGATGACCCGCAGCGCCAGCGGCACCCAGGACAGGAACCGCTTGGGATGCAGGATCACCACGTCCAGCAGCCCGTCGTCGATGGCGGCGTCGGGCAGCAGCGGCATCCCGGCCTGCAGGTAGCCGACGTTGCCGACCACGACGGTGCGGGCCCGGTGGAGGGTGAACTCCCCGCCGTCGATCGAGAGCTCGACCCTGACCGCGGGGAACATCAGCGACTTCAACCCCGAGATCACGTACGCGACCCAGCCGATCCGCTTCTTGATCTCGTCGTTGACCCCCTCCATGATCGCGGCGTCGAAGCCCATGCCCGCCATCACCATGAAGTGGGTGTCCGCCAGCCCGTCCCCGCTGACCCCGACCAGGTCGATGGCGCGGTCCTGGCCGTGCAGCCCCACGTCGATCGCCGAGCGCAGGTAGAGCGGGATGTCCAGGTTGCGGGCCAGCAGGTTCCCGGTGCCGGCGGGGATGATGCCCACCGGGATCCCGGTCCCGGCCAGCTCGGCGCAGACCTCACGCACCGTGCCGTCGCCGCCGCAGACCAGCACCAGGTCGGCGCCCGCCTCCGCGGCCCGCGCCGCCATCCCGGTGCCCGGGTCCTCGACCGTGGTGTAGTGCCAGCTCGGCTCGTTCCACCCGGCCTCCTGAGCCATCGAGGTGACCAGCGCCCGGAACTGCCCGACGTCCTCGACCTTGATCGGGTTGAGGACCACGGCCAGCTGCTTGGCGGAGGCGTACACCTCCGGCAGCGGCTCGTTGGTCTCGGCCAGGCTGCGCGGTCGCGGGTCGACCATCGCGAGGCCGAGGTAGACCACCGCCGCGGCCAGCAGCGACCCCGCAATGACGTCGGTGGGGTAGTGCCGGCCCAGCAGCACCCGGTCCAGGCAGACCAGCAGCCACAGGGCCACGAGCCCGGCTGCCGCGAGCTGCCGCATCCGGGCGCGCCGCAGCAGCATCCCGACCACGATCCACAGCAGCAGGGTGAAGGCGGTGATCGAGGAGGCGTGGCCGGAGGGGAACGAGTGGCTGTCCAGCACCCCGACCGCCTCCTGCCAGCCCGGGCGGTCCCGGCTCAGCAGCAGCTTGAGCGCGGTCGTGAGCAGCGAGGTGCTCACCATCGCCACCACCACGAACCCGGCCGCCCGGGAGAAGCGCTTCATCAGCAGGAACCCGGCCAGCACCGCGGTGAGCACCGACATGCCGATGGTGTTGAAGCAGTCCTCGACCAGCAGGAGCACCCAGGTCAGCCACTCGTGGCCCTCGACCCAGTCGGCGGCGTGCTCACCGAAGGTGTCCAACCCGTCCAGCGGGGCCCGGTCCACGCTCACCGCCACGGCGAGCACGGTGAACGCCACCAGGCACAGACCGGCCAGGGTCAGGTTCCTACGTCGGGATCGGTCCAGCACGCAGGTGAGTATGCCCCCCGGCTAGCCTGACGCCATGATCGATCCCCGTCTGTTGCGTGAGACCCCCGACCTGGTTCGTGCCTCGCAGGCCAAGCGCGGCCTGTCCGCCGACGCGGTGGACCGGGCGCTGGCGGCGGACTCCGCACGGCGGGCGGCGATCGCCGAGTTCGAGGCCAAGCGGGCCGAGCAGAAGCAGCTGGGCAAGGTGATCTCGCGGGCCCAGGGCGAGGAGCGGGCCGAGCTGCTGGTGAGGACCAAGACCCTGGCCGCGCAGGTGAAGGCCGCCGAGAGCGCCCAGACCGAGGCGGAGGCCGAGTGGGTCGAGGCGCAGAAGGCGATCCCGAACGTGGCCGCCCCCGACGCCCCCGCGGGTGGCGAGGACGACTTCGTGGTCCTGGAGCGGGTCGGTACGCCGCGCGACTTCGCCGCCGAGGGCTTCGAGCCGCGCGACCACATCGAGCTGGGCCGGATGCTGGGCGCCATCGACCTCGAGCGCGGCGCCAAGGTCAGCGGCGCCCGGTTCTACTTCCTCACCGGCGTCGGCGCCGAGCTGGAGCTGGCGCTGGTGAACCTGGCGATGGCCCAGGCCCGGGAGTCCGGCTTCACCCAGGTGATCGCGCCCGCCCTGGTCAAGCCGCGGGCGATGGACGGCACCGGCTTCCTGGGCCAGGCCGCCGACGACGTCTACCGGATCGAGGGCGAGGAGCTCTACCTGGTCGGCACCTCGGAGGTCGCGATGGCGGCGTACCACAGCGAGGAGATCCTCGACGGCTCAAGTTTGCCCCTGCGCTACGCCGCGTTCAGCCCGTGCTTCCGCAAGGAGGCAGGCTCGCATGGCAAGGACACCAAGGGCATCATCCGGGTGCACTGGTTCGACAAGGTGGAGATGTTCGTTTACACCACGCTCGAGGACGCCGAGGCCGAGCACCAGCGGCTGCTGGGCTGGGAGCGGGCGTTCCTGGACAAGCTGGAGCTGGCCTACCAGGTGATCGACGTGGCCGCCGGCGACCTGGGCCTGAGCGCGATCCGCAAGTACGACTGCGAGGCGTGGATCCCGACCCAGGGGAAGTACCGCGAGCTCACCTCCACCTCCAACTGCACCGACTTCCAGTCCCGACGCCTGGACACCCGGGGACGGTTCTCGACCGACGACGGCGGCTCGGCGATCCGTCCGGTCGCCACCCTCAACGGCACCCTGACCGCGATCACCCGCGCCATCGTGGCGGTGCTGGAGACCCACCAGCAGCCCGACGGTTCGGTCCGGGTGCCGGCGGCCCTGCGGCCGTGGCTGGGTCGCGACGTACTGGAGCCGATCGCGTGAGCGATGTCGACGCCGGGTGGCGCCCGCAGCTGGTCGCCCTGGACATCGACGGCACCCTGCTGGCCTGGGTGGAGGGCGCCGGCGTCAACTACGAGACGATCCGCCCCGAGCTGTACGACGCGGTCCACCGCGCGCGGGCCGCGGGCGCGCACATCGTGCTGGCCAGCGGCCGCTCGCCGCACGGCATGACCCGGATCGCCGACCTGCTGGACCTGCCCGCCGAGGGCCACGGGCGGCTGTGGATCGTCGCCTCCAACGGGGCGGTGGTCTTCCGCTACCCGCCGCAGGAGGTGGTGCACGAGGAGACCTTCGACGCCGGTCCGGCGGTCGCGGCGGTGCTGGAGCACCACCCCGAGGCGCTGGTGGCGGTCGAGGAGCGCGAGGTGGGCGGCTACCGGGTCAACCGGGTCTTCCCGGACGGCGAGCTGACCGGCGATCAGCTGGTCACCGACCTGCACGAGATCATCGGCGAGCCGGTGAGCCGCGTGATCATCCGCGACCCCGACGCCACGGCCGAGGACTTCGTCGAGCTGGCCGCCAAGCTCGGCCTGCACGGCACCGACTACGTGGTCGGGTGGACCGCCTGGCTGGACCTGGCCCCGGTGGGGGTCTCCAAGGCTTCGGGGCTGCAGTACGTCTGCGACGAGCTCGGGGTGGACCCGGTCGACGTCCTGGCCATCGGCGACGGTCGCAACGACATCGAGATGCTGTCGTGGGCCGGCCGCGGGGTGGCGATGGGCCAGGCGATCGAGGAGGTCCGCGCGGCGGCCGACGCGGTCACCTCGACGGTCCACGAGAACGGGGCCGCGGTCGAGCTGGACCGGTGGTTCCCGCCCTCCGGGCTGCCCGACGTTGCCCGGCTGCCACGTCCCGATCGACCGGCCGGTCAGCGGCGGGCCTCCGGGTGACACCGGCTCCGGGTACCCCCTGGCCCCGCCTGATCGCCACCGACCTCGACGGCAGCCTGCTCGGCACCGAGGGGCTGGTCAGCGACCGGACCCGCCAGGTGCTCACCGCGGTGGAGGAGCTGGGGGTGCCGGTGGTCTTCGTGACCGGCCGACCGATCCGCTGGATGGAGAAGCTGTGGGACGCCGTGGGCGGCCACGGCCTGGCCATCTGCAGCAACGGCGGGGTGGTGTACGACGTCGCCACGCACCGGGTCCGCTCGGCCCATACCATCGACCGCAGGGTGCTGCTGGAGGTCGGCCAGACCCTGCGCCGGGTGGTGCCGGGCACGTCGTTCGCCCTGGAGAAGACGACCGGGTTCGCCCTGGAGCCGGAGTTCTTCCCGGACGCCGACGACCGGCACTTCCGGGAGATCCCGCGGGGGCCCTTGGAGGAGATCGTCGAGGGGCGCGTGGTCAAGCTGCTGGCGCGGCACGACGAGCTGGCGCCCGCGCAGTTCTGGTCCGTGGTCGAGGAGACGGTCGGCACGCGGGTGACCACCACCTGGTCCTCGGTGGGGTCGCTGGTGGAGATGAGCGCGCTCGGGGTGACCAAGGCCAGCGCGCTGGCCGACCTGTGCGCCGAGCTGCGGATCGAGCCCAGCGAGGTGGTGGCGTTCGGGGACATGCCCAACGACCTGCCGATGCTGGAGTGGGCCGGGACGTCGTACGCGATGGCCAACGCGCACCCCACCGTGCTCGAGCTGGCCGACCACACGGCCGGGTTGAACACCGAGGACGGCGTCGCCGAGGCGCTCGTCGCGATCTTCGGGCTGTGATCAGCGGGCTGTGTCTTCAGCCTGGGGTCATCGGGGTGGGTGGCGCGCCCGGCTAGTCTCGTCGGCATGATCGTGGGTCTGGTGCGGGCGAGCTCGCGGCTGAGTGCGCGAGCCGTGCCGCTGGCACTGGCTCTACTGCTGGCGTTCGTGGCGGCGCTGTTCGCCGTGGTGAGCGTGCAGGCGCCGGCGTACGCCTGCTCGTGCGCCGCCCAGACCATGAAGCAGCAGATCGACCGCGCGGACGTGGTGTTCGTCGGTGAGGTGGTCGGCTCCACGGTGGTGGACCAGACGATGACCTACGACGTGCTCGCCGAGCGGGTCTTCAAGGGCGAGCTGGAGTCGGCCCAGACCCAGGTCAGCACCTCTTCGTCGACCGCCTCCTGCGGGCTCGGGGAGATCGCCGACGGTGAGCGCTACCTCTTCCTGACCCAGGCCGGTCAGACCAACCTGTGCTCCGGCTCCGCGCCGGCCAGCACGGACGCGCTCGAGCGGGTGCAGCGACAGCTCGGCGTCGGCACCAGGGTGGAGCCGCCGGCACCCGAGGCCGCCACCCGCACCAAGGTCGAGGACTCCGACCCGCAGCAGTTCACCCGGCTCGCCGCGCCGGGGGCCGCGCTGGTACTGCTCGGCCTGCTCGGCCTGGCCGTCGTACGTCGGATGGGCCGCGCGGACTGACGCTGAGCCCGCGGGCTGGCGGGCGGTCCGTCAGAGGTACATGCCGCCGGACTCGCCCGCGTGACCCGGTCCGGCCGCGTGCCGCCCGCCGGGGGACTGATCCCCGTCCTGGGCCCCATCGTGCCCGCCGGGGTGCAGGCCCGGGAGCGCGCGCCGCATCTGCTCCAGCTGGGCGCGGCTGGCCATCTGCTGGGCGTAGATCGCGGTCTGGATGCCGTGGAAGAGGCCCTCGAGCCAGCCGACCAGCTGGGCCTGGGCGATCCGCAGCTCGCCCTCCGAAGGGGTGGCGTCGTCGCTGAAGGGCAGCGCGATCCGCTCCAGCTCCTCGATCAGCTCGGGCGCCAGGCCGGTCTCCAGCTCCTTGATGGAGGCCTGGTGGATGTCGCGCAGCCGCACCCGGCTGGCCTCGTCCAGGGGCGCGGCCTTCACCTCGTCCAGCAGCTGCCGGATCATGCTGCCGATCCGCATCACCTTGGCCGGCTGCTCGACCAGATCGGTCAGGGCGCGCTCCTCCTCGCCCGACTCCTCGTTCGCGTCCGAGGACTGCTCGACCATCTCCGCGGGCACGGTGCCGAGCGGCTCGCCCCCGGGACCGATCACCAGCACGTGGCCCTCGGGCACCTCCAGCGGGGCCTGGTCGGGGGCCTCGTTGCGCTCAGTCATGGGGCCCACCCTAGTTGGGGGCCCGTGACCCGGGCCGAACTACTCTCTCGACCATGACTCGGGGGGCGGGGCTCGCGCTGGCGGCCGCCGCTGCCGTGCTCTGGTACCCGTGGCTGCCGCGCACCGCCTCTCCCGACGAGGCCGGGTTCTTGCTGGTGGCCGCGCAGTGGCAGCCCGGCTCGTCCCTGTACGGCGACTTCTGGGTCGACCGGCCACCGGGGCTGATCGCGATCTTCGCGGGGGCCGACGCGCTGGGTGCGATGTTCGACGGGGTGCCCGGCGGAGGTCCCAGCCCGACCGCGGCGCTGACCGCGTTGCGGCTGATCGCCGCGCTGTGCGTGGCGGTCTCCGTGCTGCTGGCCGCGCTGATCGGTCGCCTCGCTGCACCGCACCCCATAGCGCCGGAGCGCGGCCGGTCGACCGGCTCGTCGCTGGGGTGGGGTGCGGTGGTGGCGGCCGTGCTGCTGCCGTCGCCGTTGGTGGGTGCGCCGCTGGTGGCCGGCGAGGTGCTGGCGGTGCCGTTCGTGCTGGCGGGGGTCGCCACCCTGCTGCTCGGCGTACGGCGGGTGCTGGACGCGGACAGTCCGTCCGGCACGAGCGAACGCAGCGGCAGGGGCGTTAGCCCGGGCTTGCTGTGGGGGGCCGCGACCGGTGCGCTCGGGGTGCTGGCCTTCGGGGTGAAGCAGAACTTCATCGACGTCGTGGTGGTCACGGCCGTCGTCCTGGCCGGCGCCGCGTGGCGCCACCGGGACCGGGCGACGTGGCTCCGGCTGGCGGCCTTCGGCGGCGTCGCACTGCTCGGGGCGCTGGCCTCGGCGGCCGTACTGGTGTGGGTCGCGTGGGCCCGGGGCACCGATCCCGCCGCGCTGTGGGACGCGATGTACACGTTCCGGGTGGAGGCCGGGCAGGTGATTCGCGAGCACGCTGCCGAGCCGACCCAGCGCCGCCTGATCTCGCTCACGCGGGCGATCATCTTCAGCGGCATGCCGCTGCTGGTCAGCGTCCTGCTCGTGACTGCGCGTCGCGGCCGGGCACCGAGGACCGAGGTCGACCTGCTGTGGCCCGCGCTGGCCCTGCTGGCGTGGGAGGTCGCCGTCCTGCCGGCCGGCGGCAGCTACTGGTACCACTACCTGACCGGCATGGTGCCCGGGCTGGTGCTGCTGGCGGTGGCGGCCCAGCAGCGGCACCGTCCCGACGACGGGCTCTCCCGCTGGCGCACCGCGACCGTGGCGTTCATGGTGGCCTCCACGGTGATCGGGGCCGTGACCTGGCCCCTGATCCGTGACCCCGGCGAGCGTGGGGTGCCCGAGGTCGTGGAGTACCTGCAGCAGCACGGTCGGCCCGGTGACTCGTTGCTGGTCGCCTACGGCACCGCCGACATCGTCTTCAACGCCGGCATGGCGGCGCCGTACGAACACCTGTGGAGCCTGCCGGTGCGGGTGCGGGACCCGGAGCTCCAGCAGCTCACCCGGGTCCTGAGCGGCCCCGATCGACCGACGTGGGTGGTCACCGAGGGCACGTCGCTGGCCACGTGGGGGGTGGACGCGAGCGCGGCGATGCGGGTGTTGCGCTCCGACTATCGAGCGGTGTCCACCATCGAGGCACCAGAGGAGACCTGGACGGTCTTCCGGCACCGCGACGTCGCCCAGCGCGGTGATTGAGTGGCCGGTGAGCAGCGACCTATGGGTCGCGTTGGCCTGGTGCCTGGTCATCCTGGTCGTGGGGTACGCCGTCTCGATGGCGATCTTCCGTCGCAAGGTCAGGTGATCGGGTTCGCCGGCCAGCTCGGCCAGCCCGCTTGGTGAAGCGGATGTCGCCGTCGGCCAGTCGGGTGTGGTGGTAGCGGGGGTCGTGGATCAGGTGGTGGTGGAACGCGCAGAGCAGCACCCCGGCGTCCACACTCGTGACGCCGCCCTCTGACCACGGGGTCAGATGGTGTGCCTCACACCAGGTCGCGGGGATCTGGCAGCCCTCGGCCCGGCACCGTTTGTCCCTGATGCCCATGGCTCTGCGTTGGGGGCCGTTGTGGAGCCGGAAGGTCCGACCGAGGTCGAGGACGTGGGAGCCGGTGCCGAGGACGGCGGGGATGATCCCGGCGGTGCAGGCCAGGCGGCGTACGTCCGCCACGGACATGCGGGTGCCGTCGGCCAGGGTGCCGGCCCCGACCCCGGAGGTGAGCTGATCGACCGGGATGGTCACGACGATCCGGGTCGCGTCGCCGCCATGCAGCGGGAGCCGCTTGGGGTCCAGGGACTCCAGCAGGGAGCAGAACGCGTACCCCAGCCGCATCGGGTAGGGGAGTCTCTCCCCGTCCGCCCCGTACCCGTCGGCCGCGGCGTAGCCACCGCAGTCAGCATCCTCGGCGAGGTGAGCCCGGCGGGGGTTGGTGAAGGCCTCCAGGTGGGTGACCAACCGGACCGCGACCGGGTCGGGGACCCGGGCCTTGATCAACGTGGTGCCGTCACCCAGGACCTGGGTGGTGAGGGTGGTGTGCCGCCGGGCGTGCGCCTCCTGCTTCTCCAGGGTGCGGCCCTCGACCTGGTCGGCATACTCGGGTGCAACGACGTCGAGGATCCGTGCCCCGAGCTTCTTGAGCTCCTTCGGTCCGTAGTCCGCGGCCTGCTCGATCAGGTGCACCTCGGCCTTGGCGAGGATGTCGGCCCGCTGGTCAGCGTCCACCCCGGGCTCCTCGGCCAACGCCCTGGACACATCCCCCAACGCACGGGCGATCACGTGGGCCTGGTCCAGGTTCACGCGCCCCTCGCCGTGGTCCTGGACCGCGGCAGCGAGCAGGTGCCACCGGGTCTCCAGCTCCACCGCGAGGAGTTGGGCGCGGCGGTTCGACCCTTGGTGGGCCCGCGTCCGATGCGTCAACCACGACGCCACATCCCGGTGCCCCTCGGCGGCCGCGACGTCCTCGGCAGCCGCGATCATCCGCATCCGCAACGCCTCAACCCGACACGCCAGGCCAGCCAGCGCGACCAACGCCACCCGCTTGTCGGCCAAGGACATGAACCCCGGGTCCACCCCGGCCGCCTCCTTCAGCGCCGCGTCCATCACCTCGGTGCAGACCAGCACCGGATGCCGTGGGGTCGGTTCGTGTGCCACAGGTGCCTCCCGAGAGGATCCGAGATGGGTGCCCTCATTGATTGACACCATCGTACAGACGTTCGGATAGACGCGGGAAGGCCTGTGGATAGCCCGCGGCAGACGAATCTCGGTGGTTTCGCCGAGGCTCAGATCGTCAGCACGATCTTCCCGACGTGGCCGCTCGCGTCGATCAGCCGGTGCGCCTCGGCGACCTCGTCAAGCGGCAGCACGGTGTCCACGACCGGCCGGACCCGGCCCTCGGCGACGAGCGGCCACACGTGCTGGACCACCTCGGCGCAGATCGCGGCCTTCTGCTCCGTCGGCCGCGCCCGCAGCGAGGTCGCGATCACCGAGCCCCGCTTGCGCAGCAGCTTGCTGATGTCGAGCTCGGCCTTGATGCCGCCCTGCATCCCGATGATCACCAGCCGGCCGTCGTCGGCCAACGCATCGAGGTTGCGGTCCAGGTACTTGGCGCCCATGTTGTCCAGCACCACGTCGGCGCCGTGACCGTCGGTGGCCTCGCGGACCCGCGCCACGAAGTCCTCGTCGCGGTAGTTGATGCCCACGTCGGCGCCCAGCTCGCGGCAGACGGCCAGCTTCTCCGCCGACCCTGCGGTCGTGATGACCCGGGCAGCGAGCGCCGAGGCGAACTGGATCGCCATGGTGCCGATGCCGCCGCCGCCACCGTGCACCAGCAGGGTCTCGTCGGGCCGCAGCCCGGCCGTCATGAACACGTTGGCCCACACCGTGCAGGCGACCTCGGGCAGCGAGGCCGCGGTGACCAGGTCCACCCCGGCGGGGACCGGCATCAGCTGCCCGGCCGGTACGGCGACCTGGGCGGCGTACCCACCGCCGGCCAGCAGCGCGCACACCTCGTCGCCGACCGACCAGCCGGTCACGCCTTCGCCCAGGGCGGCGATCCGACCGCTGCACTCCAGCCCCAGGATCGGCGAGGCGCCGGGCGGGGGCGGGTAGAAGCCGAGCCGCTGCAGGGTGTCGGCCTTGTTGACCGCGGTCGCGACGACATCGACCAGCACCTCACCCGAGCCCAGGGTGGGCGCCGGGACATCGGCGATGCTCAGGACCTCGGGCCCTCCGGCCTCGGAGACGTGGACCGCGCGCATGCCCGCGGTGTGCTCAGTCCTCGAGCCGGTCGCCGCTGTGGTCGACCTCGCTGTCGTCGCCCACCTCGACATCGACGTCGTCGGGGTCGGGTGCGTTCGCCGGCCTGTCCCAGCCGAGCGCGAGCTGCTGGGCCTTCCCCGCCAGCTGCTCGACCTTCTCGGGGTTCGCGTCCGCGGCCCCCGCGGCGTACCCGAGCAGGTACGTCGAGATCGGAGCCGCGCGCCGTTCGACGTTGTGAGCCGCGTCCCTGGCCAGGTCGAGGATCAACCCCTCGTCCACCTCGGTGTCGAGGTCCAGCACGTCCATGAGCTCGTCGATCCAGTCGTGGAGGTTCACGATCACAGCGTCGCCAATCAGGACAACTCCCGCAAGTCCCGCCAGGTATCCACGTCCGCAGCCTCGGGGCCGTCCGCGTCCACCTCGGCCAGGTCGAGGCGAGCCAGGAGCCGATGCACGGCCTGTCCGTGGCCGGTTCCGGCCGGACCGAGCACCTGCGCGAGTACGACGTCCAGGCGGGCCAGGTCCAGTAGCGCGCAGAGCTGTCGGCGCCCCGAGGCGTCGACCAGGATCGCCCCGTGGTTCGCCGGGCCCATGGCCTCCCGAAGCCGCCGAAACGTGGCCGATGTCACCCGCGGCATGTCGACGGCGAGCAGCGCCAGCAGCGGCGCGGTGATCGTGACCGCCGCCCGGCCCGCGACCAGGCCGGCCACTGGTCCCCCCAGGGGCGGATCCTCGCGCGTGAAGGTGACCGGCCGCGTCGTGGGTGCCATCGGCCCGACGACCACCACCTCGGCCGCCTCGGCGAGCGCGTCCAGCGCGTGCGCCAGCAGGGGGCGGCCGTCCAGCTCGACCGCGGCCTTGTCCACGCGGTCCATGCGCGCCGCGGTGCCGCCGGTCAACAGCACGGCGACGAAGCGCGCGCTGGAGGCGGATGCGGACGTTGGTGAGCCCGCGGGACCGGTCGACACCGCTCCAGTGTCGGGCACCCGTGCCACTCTTGTCCCATGCTGCGCGTCACTCTGATCCAGGAGGCCTCCGGTCTGGACCCGGCCGAGAACCGGGCGCTGCTGGCGCGGCTGGTGGCGGCGGCGGTCCCACCCGCGGGGACGGACCTGGTGGTGCTGCCCGAGGCCTTCGCCCGGGACTTCGGCGTCCCCGGCTCCGATGTCGGGCCGTTCGCCGAGGACCTCGACGGGCCGTTCGCGCAAGCGCTGGCCGAGGCCGCTGGGCGACACGACACTGCCGTCCTGGCCGGCATGTTCCGCCTCGGCGAGGACCCGGCCCGCCCGTTCAACACCCTGGTGCTGCGTGACGCGCGCGGCGGCCTCACCTCCTACGACAAGGTCCACCTGTACGACTCGTTCGGGTACCGCGAGTCCGACCGGCTCACGCCCGGGCGGTGGCAGCCGGTGGTGGCCGACGTCGCCGGGTTCGCCGTCGGGCTGATGACCTGTTACGACCTGCGCTTCCCCGAGTTCGCGCGCGAACTGGTCACCATGGGGGCCGAGGTCCTGGTCGTGCCCGCCGCCTGGGTGGCGGGCGAGCGCAAGGTCGACCACTGGCGCACCCTGCTCCGTGCCCGGGCCATCGAGAACACCGTGTACGTCGTGGGCGCGGGCCAGCCCGCGCCGCGCTACACCGGCCACTCGACGGTGATCTCGCCGCTGGGCGACGTACTGGTCGAGGCCGGGCCGGAGCCGCAGGTCCTGCAGGCGGTGCTCGAACGCGGTGAGATTGATCGCGCCCGCAGCATCAACCCGTCCCTGGCCAACCGCCGCCGGTAGCCTCGACGCCGTGTCAGCCTCACGTTCCGGTCGCCGCGCCGCGCCCAAGTCGCGCAGCCTGGGCTTCCGGCTGAGCCGCACGGGGAGTTCGGGGGCGAGCAAGCCGCCGGCGGGCGGGAAGCGTGCGGCCCGAGGCGGTACGCCGGCCAGCCAGCCGCCGCCCGCGCCGGAAGCGCCGACCGCCCCACCATCACTGCCGCCCGCACCGCCACCCGCGCCACCCCCGCCGACGAGGCCGATACCGACACCGGCCGCCACCCCGACGCCCGCCCAGGTGCCCGTCCCGGCAGCCCCGGCGGCCGTGCAGGAGCCCGTGACCGCGCCGGAGCCGGTGGTCGCCCACCCCTGGGACAACTCGCGGCTGCGCCTGCGCGCGTGGGGCGGGCTGCTCGCCGCCGGCATCGTGGCGCTGGCCCTGGCCGCGCTGCACCTCGG
>ERZ1645187.2013-NODE-2013-length-18285-cov-164.215469_pt1 | contig 18285 bp, 13 predicted proteins | sample MGYA00575352_ERZ1645187 | MGnify/ENA primary metagenome ERZ1645187 (study PRJEB40837, sample SAMN11349314) | freshwater sediment metagenome | isolation source: river sediment | host: Sediment | place: India: Wazaribad , New Delhi | collected 2017-02-21 ... | reverse complement strand
TCTCATCGCCTTCGACACCACCAGCCGCAATTCCAACCTGCCGCTGATCGAATGGATGGAGGACCTCTTCGACCGCCAAGGCGTCGCCTACGAGCGTGTGCTCGACCCGACCGGCACCAAGGCCTGCCTGTGGGCGACGGTCGGTCCACGCGACCTACCCGGTTACGTCCTCTCCGGCCACACCGACACCGTGCCGGTCGAAGATCAGGACTGGGCGACGAACCCCTTCGAGCTCACCGAGGTCGGCTCGCGCCTCTACGGTCGCGGCACCTCCGACATGAAGGGCTTCGCTGCGGTCTGCCTGTCGAAGCTCGGCCGCATGCTCGAGGCGCCCCTGAAGAAGCCGATCCACTTCTGCTTCTCGCACGACGAGGAGATCGGCTGTGTCGGCGTGCGCAACGCCCTGGAGCGCATCGACGAGCTGGTGCCGGTGACGCCGCTCGCCGCCTTCGTCGGCGAGCCGACCAACATGGCGGTGGTGGTCGCCCACAAGGCGAAGTGGAGCTACCGCGTCACGGTCCACGGCCGCTCCTGCCACTCTTCGCTCGCCCCGCAGGGCGTCAACGCCATCGATGCGGCCTGCGAGGTGATCGCCAAGATCCGCGAGATCGGCCGCCGCTTCGAGAGCGAGGGCGCCCGCGACCCGCTCTACGACGTCCCCTTCTCCACCGCCCATGTCGGCGTCATCCAAGGCGGCACCGCCCTCAACATCGTGCCCGAGCGCTGCACCTTCGAGTTCGAATTCCGGATGCTCGCCGGTATCGATCACCAGCCGTTCGAGGACGAGCTGCGCGCCTTCGTCCGCGACGCCGTCGAACCCTGGATGAAGGCCCGCGACCCGTCGACCGGCGTGGAGATCGAACTCGTCAACGGCTTCCCCGGCTTCGACACCCCACCGGAGGCCGACGCCACCGTGCTGGCCAAGCGGCTGGCCGGTCGCAACGACCACACCAAGGTCGCCTACGGTACCGAGGCCGGCCTGTTCGTCGCCATGGGGCGGATGCCGACCGTCGTCGTCGGCCCCGGTTCGATCGGTCAGGCCCATGTACCGAACGAGTTCATCGAGAAGGCCGAACTGGAGAAGTGCGCCGTCTTCCTCGACCGGCTGATCGACCACTGCCGCACCTGACGCGCCCGCTCCCGGTGTCCGCGCCCCTCACCGCTTCCCCGCCGAACGCAGCACGAAGGCGATGACTTCGGCCACCGCCTTGTAGAGCTGCTCGGGGATCTCGGTGTCGAGCTCGATCTGGGCGAGCGCCGCGGCGAGAATCGGATTCTCCTCCACCGCGACGCCGTGGCTCTCGGCCGTGGCGACGATCGCCTCGGCGACCGCGCCGCGTCCCTTGGCGACCACCACCGGCGCGCCGGTCTGGTCCCATTTCAGCGCCACCGCCAGTCGTCGGGCCTCGTCGTCCCTGTCCTCGGCCACCGTCCACCCTCCCCCGGAACGATTTCGCCCCTGCCGATCCGGCCTCGCTCTAGAGCTTTAAGTCGACCAGACGCCCGGCGGTCGTCGGAGCCCCGCCCGACGCCGGTCGGCCGGTGGCGAGATGGATGCTCTCCACCGGGATCGCCGCCGCCTCCAGCGCCCCCTGGAGCCGGCCGACATCACCACCGAGCTGCGCAGCCGCATCCGGCCGCTCCGCCCACAGGCCGATGGCGAGCTTGTCGCCGGCGAGGCCGATCTGGACGTGGACCGGCCCGAGCGGTTCGACGTCGAGCGAGAAACGCACCCGCCATGCCGGCGCAGCCGCCGCTCCCTCGCCGCGCGCCCGGCCGCCGTCGCGCTCCACCGTCATCTGCACCACGCCGGTCCCGCCCGAGGTGGCGAGCGGCATCTCCACCGTCCACGACCGTTGCAACCCGTTCTCCGCCGGCCGCGCCGGATCGTCCGGCCGCCGGTCGAGCGCGGCGAACTGTTCGAGCAGGATGCGCGACAGCGCCCCTTCGGTCCGTTCCAGCGCCCGGCGGGCGAGGTCCTCGACCCCACCCGATCCGACCGCCTCGGCAGGCAGGGCCGCCTGCCCGCGCGGTGCCTGCCCGCGTCGCGGCGGTGGCGGCTTCAACTCGCGCTCCGCGCCGATCCCGGCGAGCGCCGCTGCCGCCTCGCCCGCCTCCGACGCCCGCGTCGCGGTGAGGCTGCCGGCGATCTCCAATCCCCGCACCACCACCTTCAACAATGCCGACACGGCATCGTCCTCGGCCACGCCGGCGGACGGAGCGGACGGTGACGGCACCGCATCCGCCGTCGCCGCGGCGACCGCCGGCATCGCGTCCGATGAGCGGGCCGTTTCGTCCGCCGCCGGAGACGACGGCACCGCCCCCGCCGACGGCGACCAGGACGCGGCCGGTCCGGACGGCGATGGCGGCTCCGCCGCATCGGGTGTCGGCCGTCCGGCGCTCGGAGATGCCGACACCGGTCCGGCCGACGGCACGGGACCGAGGTTCCCGGAGGGACCGGGCCTCGCCGCCGTCGAAGGGCCGCCGAACGGCGGGCTCGACCGCGGAGGCGGGATCGTCCCGGCGGGCGACGCCCCCGTGGTCGGCGACGCCGGCACCCCGGGACCCGGCGGTGAAGTCGCGATCTCCCGCGGCGCCCTGCCGGTCACCGCGCCGCCACGCATCGACGGGTCCTCCACCGCCGCTTCGGCGTTGACGGTCGCGCTCGGCGTGACGCCGCGCGGCGGTGGCGGCGGCACCGAGGACGGCACCGATGGACCCGAAGGTCCCGTCGGTCGGTCGGCCGAAGCCGGCGACGTCGACAGCGCCGCCCCCACCGCCGCGGTCGGAGACCGAGACGCGAAGGTCGACGTCGTCGTCGGATCGACGGCGGCCCCCGCGATCGAGGGCTTCGCTGCCGCGATCGTCGTCGGTGTCGGTGTCGGGGCGGTCGACGCCGGCGGCGGTGCTTGGGGAGACCCGCTCGAACCCGCAGCGGACACGGAACCCGTCGTGGCCACCGACCCGCGCGCCGCCGGCGTCTGTGGCGCAACGGCTCCGTAGGCGGCGCCCGCCAACCGGCCGAGAGCTCCCCGGACCACGGCGTCACCGCTCGACGGGAGAGGACCGCTCGTCCCCGGTCGGACCACGTCGCCGCGGGCCACGTCGTCACCGCCCGCCCCAGGCCCGGTCGATGCGGCCGATCGGTTCGCCGGTTCGCGCGGAACCGATGTTGCGACGGGTGGTTCACCACCGCCGGTCGCGACCGCGGTCGTCCCCGGCGGGGTCGATGCCCCCCCGACCCAGCTCTGCAGCGCCGCCCGCAGGGAATGGAGTGCCCCCTTGAGATCATCGGCCGCCGTCGCACGCTCCGGCGCCGCGGTCAGGCGCGACTCCAGGAACACCCCCGACCCGAGGAAGGCGCGACGCACCGCTTCGGCGGTCGGCGATGTCGCGTCGGCGAGCCGGTTTCCCATCAATTGCGCCACCAACGCACGCACCGGCACCGGTACTTGGCCTTCGGGCGCCGCCGCCAGGCCGGCGAGGGTCGCGTAGAGCGGTGCCAAGCCGGTCTGCGTCGCCGCCGCGGCACGCACCGCCCGCGCCAACACCAGCACCGGGTCTTCGCCGCTCGTCACCGCCGGCTTCGCCACCTCCCCGACGGCGGGCGTGTGTTCGACCACGGTGACCGCCGGCCGACCTCCGCCGTCCACCGCCTGAACCTGAAGGCGCACCGTATCCCCGACCGCCGGAAGACGGTCACCGAAGGCAGCGCGATCGATCTGCAGCGTGCCGTGGCGCGAGGCGACCAGAACGATGCCTTCGACCAAGGAGGCGACGCGCGCTTCGACGACGCGGCCCGACGCGATCTTGGCGAGGTCGAGCCCACTCGTCGGCACCGCCGTCGCGGGAGTGACCGAAAAGCCCTCGTCGACCGCCACGACCGCACCCCGCTGCTCGCCTCGACGCTTCGTCGACGAATGCTACGCCGCTGCCCGAGCCGTCGCAAACACCCTCCGACGTCGCCCCCTCGCCGCCGCCGCCCTCTGTGACGGCACCGCGCGCCCCTCGACCCGCGAAAGCTCGACGCGTCGTCCGACAATTCTTTGAATTTGTTCGAGAACATCCACTTCTCGAGCAGTCCTGTTCATATTAACGTCACGTCCCGCGCGTAAGGGTCTCCCACGAGCCCGGCGCTCGACATCTCCTCTTCGTTGCGGGTCACGACCGTGCAGGCGTTCAAGCGTATCGTCGGGCATCTGGGGGCGCCCAGTGCCTTCGAACTCGGCCTCGTGCTCATGCTGGCGGCCTTGACCGCCATCGGCCTCTTGCGATGACACCGTTGCCTTCCCCGTCGGACGTCCGCACCATGGTGCCGTCCGACGAGAAGGCGAGGTGACCCATGACCGACCACGAGCTTCCGCGCTCGCAGCTCCCCGCGGGGAGTGATCCGAATGCGCGGCGGTATGGCGTGTCTCCGGCTCGCCTTTCGGCGTTGATGATGCGCGAACGCGCCGCCTTCGCCGCCCGGCGACCGCGTTCGGCCGAGCTGGCGAGCCAGGCCGCCGCCCATTGGCACGACGGCGTGCCGCTCCATTGGATGAGCGACTGGGGCCTGCCCTTCCCGATGTTCCTCGAGCGGGCGAAAGGCTCGATCCTCACCGACGCCGACGGTCACGAGCACGTCGACTTCTGCCTCGGCGATACCGGCTCGATGTTCGGCCATGCCCCCGAACCGATCGTCCGCGCCGTCGCCGAACAGGCGGCACTCGGCATCACCGGCATGTTGCCCTCGGTCCACGTGCCCGAGGTCGGACGCCTCCTCGCCGCCCGTTTCGGCCTGCCGTGGTGGCAGATCACCATGACCGCCTCGGATGCCAACCGCGCCGTCATCCGCTGGGCCCGCGCCGTCACCGGCCGCCGCGACATCCTGGTCTTCGACGGCTGCTATCACGGGGCCGTCGACGACACCCATGTGCGGCTGCGCGACGGCCGCCCCATCCTCCGCCCCGGCCTGATGGGTCAGGTGTGGAGCCTCCCCGAACACACCCGCGTCGTCCCCTTCAACGACCTCGCCACGCTCGAGGCGGAACTGACCGACGGCGACGTCGCGCTGGTGCTGACCGAGCCGGTGATGACCAACATCGGCATGGTGCTGCCCGAGCCCGGCTTCCACGAAGCCGTGCGCGACCTGACGCACCGGGCGGGAACGCTGCTCGCCATCGACGAGACCCACACCATCTCCTCCGGCCCCGGCGGCTACACCCGCGCCCACGGCCTCGATCCCGATTTCTTCGTTCTCGGCAAACCGATCGCCGGCGGCGTCCCTGCCGCCGTCTACGGTTTCACCGATGCGGTCGCCGCCGGCATGAAACGCGCCCGCGCCGCCACCCCCGGCTATTCCGGCATGGGCACCACGCTGACCGCCAATGCCCTCGCCGTCGCCGCCATGCGCGCCTGCCTGCGCGAGGTGATGACCGCCGGCGCCTACGACCACATGATCGCCCTCGCCGATCTGCTCGCCGGCGAACTCGAGCGGACCATCACCCGCCACCGCCTGCCCTGGGTGGTGACCAGGGTCGGCGCCCGGGTCGAGTTCATGCTCTCGCCCACCCGCCCGCGCGACGGTGGCGAGGCGGGCCGGATCGGCGATGTCGAGATCGAAGGGGCGCTCCGCCTCTACCTGATCGAGCGCGGCGTGATCATCACGCCGTTCCACAACATGATGCTGATCGCCCCGACCACCACACGTGGCGACGTCGAGCGGCTGGTCGTCGCCTTCGACGCGGCGATGGCGGAACTGACCGGTTGATCGGCGGCCCACCGCGCCTGCGCCCGCGAACCGGGACCCGCGAACCGGGAAAAGCAGAACGCCGCCCGAGGGGCGGCGTTTCGGTATCGTCGACCGTGGAAACGGCCTTCGATCAGATGAAGCGGCCGAGATAGAGCACCGCGTCGAGGGTCGCCAATGCCACCATGATGCCGAGTGCGGTGCGCACCATGCGACGGTCGCGCCGCGAAACCCGCACCTTGTGGACCTGCCCACCCGCGGCCTCGGCGACCGCCTGCCCCATTCCCGTATCAACCACCGCAACCGTCTCCGCAATCGACGTCATGGCCCCACTCCCGACATGAGAAGCACGGGAGGAAGGATCGAATCCCCACCCTTACCGATTGGTGAATGCGACGCCTAGAAATCGGAATTTCACGCCGGCCTCAAGTCGCCGAACGCGGTTCGCAGACATCGACGATGCGCAGTTGCACTCTTGCATCACCCTGCCAGTGGTCCAGCCCGAGCGCCCCGACCACGTGCAGCACCCGCCCCCGTGACGCGAGGAGCGTCCGGCCGATCGGCTCGCTCGCCGCGCGGAAGGCGATCGCCTTGAGCGACGCCCCGTCGCCGCTCGTCAGCGACACCCTGACGTGCCCGGTTCCGACCTCGTCGGCGAAGGCGACGCGGTGTGCCGGGAAGGCGAACAGCGGTTCCGGCTGGCCGGAACCGTAAGGCCCCGCCTTCTCCAGCATCTCGACCAGATCCACCGTGGCGGCGCCCGCGGTCATCGCCCCGTCGACCTTCAGATCACGTCGCTCCGTCGCGGCGGCGACCGTCGCCTCGAGCCGCGCCGCGAGGAAATCGCGCACGGCATCGAGCCGGTTCTCCTCGACGGTGAGCCCGGCCGCCATCCTGTGCCCGCCGCCCTTCGGTGCCAGCCCCGCTTCGACCACGGCTCGCACCGCCGCGCCGAGATCGACGCCGGCGATCGACCGCGCCGACCCGGTGCCGAGCGGCCCGCGATCGAAGGCGACGGCCAGTGCCGGCCGGTTCCACTTCTCCTTCAGCCGTGCCGCGATCAGACCGACGACGCCGGGATGCCAGTCGGCCGAGGAGGCGACGACGATCGGCCCGGGATCGGCACCGAAGCGGGCGAAGACCTGGGCGTCGGCCTCCTCCACCATCGCCGCCTCCATCACCTGGCGCTCCTTGTTGAGCCGGTCGAGGTCGGCGGCGATGCGTTCGGCCTCCACCGGATCGTCGGTGGCGAGCAGTCGCGAGCCGAGTGCCGCGTCGCCGATGCGCCCACCGGCGTTGATCCGCGGTCCGATCAGGAAGCCGAGGTGCCAGGGCGACATCGGCCCATTGAGCCGCGCCACCGCCGACAGCGCCGCCAGCCCGGCGTTGCGTCGCCGGCGCGCCACGGCGAGCCCCTTGACCACGAAGGCGCGGTTGAGCCCGGTCAGCGGCACCACGTCGGCGACCGTGCCGAGCGCCACCAGATCGAGCAGGCCGAGGAGATCGGGCTCCGACCGCGCCCGGAAGAAGCCGCGCCGCCTGAGTTCGCGCGCCAGCCCGACCAGGGTCAAGAAGGCGACGCCGCAGGCGCAGAGATGGCCGAGGCCGGAGAGATCGTCCTGGCGGTTGGGGTTGATCACCGCCGCGGCCTTCGGCAACTCGACACCGCACTGGTGGTGATCGATCACCACCACGTCGAGCCCGGCGGTGCGCGCCGCCTCGAGCGCCTCGAACGAGGTCGAGCCGCAGTCGAGGGTGACGAGCAGTCCGGCGCCGGCCGCCGCGAGGCCGCGGATCGCCTCGACGTTGGGGCCGTAACCCTCGATCAGTCGGTCCGGTACGTAGACGATCGGATCGAGCCCGACCTGGACGAGCCAGCGCCGCATCACCGCGGCGGAGGTGGCGCCGTCGACGTCGTAGTCGGCGAAGAGCGCGATCCTCTCGGCTCGCACCACCGCGTCGGCGAGGCGGGTGACGCCCGCGTCGAGGTCGGTGACCGTCGAAGGATCCGGCATCAGCTCCTTGATCGTCGGATCGAGGAAAGCGAGTGCCGCGTCGAGCCCGACGCCGCGCCCGGCCATCACCCGCGCCACGATCTCCGGCAGGCCGAGCCGCTGGGTCATGGCCGTGGCGAGCGAGGCGGAGGACGAGTCGAGCCGATCCACCCACGTCCGCCCGGAGGCGGAGCGCGTCACCCCGAGCACGGTGCGGGGGCCTTCGTCCTCGGCGAAGCCGAACGGCGGCATGGCTGTCCTTCCGGCGATCGAATCGAAAGGTCGATCATCGCCGACACGAGCGCGGGAAAGAAGGCGGAGGACCGCAGGGACCTCACCCGCTCAGCACGGTCCCTTTTCGCCGAGCATGTGGCGGGCGCGGATCCAGCGCACCGTGCCGGTCGAGGAACGCATCACCACCGTGTGGGTGGTGATGCAGTTGCGGCCGAACTTCACCCCTTGCAGGAAATTGCCGTCGGTGACGCCGGTCGCCGCGAACAGCACGTCGCCGCGCGCCATGTCCTCGAGCGCGTATTTCCGGCGCGGGTCGGTGATGCCCATGAGCCGCGCCCGCTCGATCCGTTCGGGCCGATCGAGCATCAGTCGGCCCTGCATCTGGCCGCCGATGCACCTGAGCGCCGCCGCCGCCAGCACGCCCTCGGGCGCACCGCCCGAGCCCATGTAGATGTCGATGCCGGTCTCGTCCGGCTCGGCCGTGTGGATGACGCCGGTGACGTCGCCGTCGCCGATCAGGCGGATCGAGGCACCGGCCGCCCGCACCTCCTCGATCAGCCGGGTGTGGCGCGGCCGGTCGAGGATACAGGCGGTGATCTCGCCGACCGGAACCCCCTTGGCCGCGGCCAGCGCCTTCAGGTTCTCCGCCGGCGACCGGTCGAGATCGACGAGGCCGGCGGGGTAACCCGGACCGATGGCGATCTTGTCCATGTAGACGTCGGGGGCGTGCAGCAGCGATCCGGCCTCGGCGAAAGCCATCACCGTGATCGAATTCGGCAGGTTCTTGGCGCAGATGGTGGTACCCTCGAGCGGCACAAGCGCCACGTCGACCATCGGGCCCTTGCCGGTCCCGACCTTCTCGCCGATGAACAGCATCGGCGCCGCGTCGCGTTCTCCCTCGCCGATCACCACCGTGCCGTCGATCGGCAGCCGGTTCAGCTCGTCGCGCATCGCATCGACGGCGTCGCGGTCGGCGGCGATCTCGTCACCGCGCCCACGCAACCGCGCCGCCGCGATCGCGGTGCGCTCGGTGACCCGTGCCAGTTCCAGCGTCAGGATGCGATCGAGTGCCCCGTTCTCCTCCGCCCGCTTGGGCGTCGGTGCGATCGTGGTCATGGGTCGGTCTCCCTCGGTCTCGGCCTCTTCTGTCCGCTTTCCGCTCAGAAGCTCTCGATGCGGATGAAACGCGGGGGGCTCGAGACGTGCCCGTCGGCCTCGACGAGCGCCAGTGCATCCCTTATCGCTCGTTCGGTCGTCTGGTAAGTCAGCATGATCACGGGTTGCGCCTCATAGGGCGCCGCTTCGCCGGGCGCATCCGCCGACGGGCGCCGTGCCCGCTGCACGATCGATTCCAGGCTGATCCCCTTCTCCGCCATGCGGCTCGCGATCGCCGCGAAGGCGCCCGGCCGGTCGTGGACGGAGAGGCGGACGTAATAGCCGCCGGAATGGCCGGAGACGTTGGAGGCGACGTAGGGGCTCATGTGCTCGGCCGGCTTGCCCATGGTCGAGAGCGCCGTGCCGCGGGCGATGTCGGCGATGTCGGAGACCACCGACGAAGCGGTGGCGTCGCCGCCCGCTCCGGGGCCGACCAGCATCAGCTTGCCGACGTAGTCGGCCTCGACCGCCACGGCGTTGAGCACGCCGTCGATGCGGGCGATCGCCGAGGACTTCGGCACCATGGTCGGGTGCACGCGCTGCTCGATGCCGCCGCCGGCACCGCGCTCGGCGATGCCGAGCAGTTTGATCCGGTAGCCGAGTTCGTCGGCCTTCTCGATGTCGTCGAGGGTGATCTCGGTGATGCCCTCGATCGAGATCGACCCCGCGTCGATCTCGGTGCCGAAGGCGAGCGAGGTGAGCAGCGCCAACTTGTGCGCGGTGTCGAAGCCGCCGACGTCGAAGGTCGGGTCGGCCTCGGCGTAGCCGAGCCGCTGCGCCTCCTTCAGACAGATGTCGAACGACAACCGCTCCGCCTGCATCCGGGTCAGGATGTAGTTGCAGGTGCCGTTGAGAATGCCGAAGACGCGGGAGACGCGATTGCCGGCGAGGCTCTCGCGCAGCGTCTTGATGATCGGGATGCCGCCCGCCACCGCCGCCTCGAAGTTGAGGCTGACGCCGCGCTTCTCGGCGAGGCGGGCGAGTTCGACACCGTGCTCGGCGAGCAACGCCTTGTTGGCGGTGACCACGTGCTTGCCCGAAGACAACGCCGCCCGGACCGACGCTTCCGCCGCACCGCCGGCGCCGCCCATCAGCTCGACGAAGACGTCGATGTCGGGGCTCTCGGCGAGCTTCACCGGGTCCTGAAACCAGTTGATACCGGTGAGATCGACGCCGCGATCGCGGGTGCGGTCGCGGGCGCAGACGGCGCGCACCGTGACCTTGCGGCCACAGCGTTGGGTGAGATCGTCGGCGTGTTTCTGCAACACCTTGACGACGGAGGCACCGACGACGCCGAGACCGGCGATGCCGAGACGGAGAGAGGACTGCATGGGGGTGTTTCCCGTGAGGGGGACGGGAGGAGGCGGCGAGGTCCCGACGTCGCGTCCGGACCGATCTCGCACCTCCGGCCCGTCCCGTGAGACGACGGACGCGGGCGCTCGGCCTCAGGCCGAAAGCGGAATGACGTTGTGCAACGTCTTGTCGGCCGTCTCGAAGAAGCGGCGGATGTTGCGCGCCGCCTGACGCAGGCGCTGCTCGTTCTCGACCAGCGCCAGACGCACGTATTCGTCGCCCTGCTCGCCGAAGCCGATGCCCGGCGCCACCGCCACCTCGGCCTTCTCGATCAGCAGCTTGGAGAACTCCACCGAGCCGAGATGGCGGAACTTCTCCGGGATCGGCGCCCAGGCGAACATCGACGCCTTCGGCGACGGGATCGGGAAGCCAGCCTTCTCGAAGGCGTCGACCATCACGTCGCGGCGCTTCTTGTAGACCTCGCGAATCTCGGCGATGCAGGCGTCCCCCGAGTTGAGCGCATGGGAGGCCGCCACCTGGATCGGCGTGTAGGCGCCGTAGTCGAGGTAGGACTTGACCCGGGTCAGCGCCCCGATCAGCCGCTCGTTGCCCACCGCGAAGCCCATGCGCCAGCCGGGCATCGAGAACGACTTCGACATCGAGGTGAACTCGACCGCCACGTCCATGGCGCCCGGCACCTGGAGGACGGAGGGCGGCGGCACGTCGTCGAAATAGATCTCGGAATAGGCGAGGTCCGACAGCACGAAGAGCTCGTGCTTCTTGGCGAAGGCGATCACGTCCCGGTAGAAGTCGAGATCGGCGGTCACCGCCGTCGGGTTCGACGGGTAGCACAGGATGACCGCGATCGGCTTCGGGATCGAATGCGCCACGGCGCGTTCCATCGCCCGGAAGAACTCCGGCCCCGGCTCGATCGGGATCGAGCGGATGACGCCGCCGACCATCAGGAAGCCGAAGGCGTGGATCGGGTAGCTCGGATTCGGGCACATCACCACGTCGCCCGGCGCGGTGATCGCCTGCGCCATGTTGGCGAAGCCCTCCTTGGACCCCAGCGTCGCGACGATCTGGGTGTCGGGATTGAGCTTCACGCCGAACCGGCGCTCGTAATAGTTCGCCTGGGCCCGACGCAGACCCCGGATGCCCTTCGACGAGGAATAGCGGTTGGTGCGCGGCTTGCCGATCGTCTCGATCAGCTTCTCCTCGATGAAGCGCGGGGTCGGCAGATCGGGATTGCCCATGCCGAGATCGATGATGTCGGCGCCGGCGGCTCGTGCCTGAGCCTTGAGACGGTTGACCTGTTCGAAGACGTAAACCGGCAGACGCCGGATCTTGTGGAACTCGTCCATGGGTCCAGACCTTCTCGTGGCCTCACCGGGCGCCGGCCCGGCGGCATCTTCTCTCCCGCATCCGTCGCCGGACGCCCGCCGAGGAGTGTTCGAACTCCCCTGCTCTCTCGATCGCTCCACGATGTGGCCGAACCACGGCGGCCCGCGTCGCGAAGGGATCGCCTTTTAACAGATGTCGCAGAATTTGGCATCCATCGAACGACGGGCCGGTGACGTGAGGCGGCGGCGCACGCCGGCCTCACGGCTGGTTCGGCGGTCTGCCCGATTCGATCTGCTTCAGCGCCTCCGCCTTGGAGCGGCGGCCGAGCTCCTGCAGTTCCTGGACGACCGACTGCGGTGACCCGCCGGCACCGGATCGCTGACGCTCGCCGAGCGCCATCAGCTCCGCCTCGAGCCGATCCCGCTCCTCCACCGTCCGGACCGGCGCGGCCGTCGGCGAGGCGGTGTCGACGTTGATGTTGGGATAACCGTCGGCCCCGGTATGGGCAGCCGGCGGCGGCAGATCGGAGCGCATCACCGTCGGCGCCCGCTCGGCCGCCGGTGCGACGGCCACCGGCTGCGATGCCGGAGCACCTCCCGAGGCACCGATGTCGCTGCTGGAGCATCCCGCGAGAAGAAGGCCGAGCACCACGATCGCCAACCGTGGATCGACCCTCCACCGAAATGCTATGGAATTCTGCGTTGCCGGTTTCACCGCGACCTGCGAGCATTCTATCATCGAAGACGGGAAGCGATGATAACGGTTCCGGGCGTTTTGTCACGGATCGTGCATCCTTGTCCCTCGGGCGAAGCGTCACGGGTCCGGTGCCCTCTTCGCCGCGAAGAACGAGAATCACCGGTAGGGGAAAGTGACGTTCATGGCCGACACCGACGGGATGCCGTTCCTGCGCTACATGATCGATGATCCGGAAGCCTTCGCGCAGAACTTCGCCAAAGCGATCGAACAGGCCGGCAAGGCCGCCGCGGCCTATCTCAAGCCGCGCGAGACCGGCGAGACCTCGATGGACATGAGCGCCGACATCGCCAATGTCACCAAGACGTTGGCGCAGGTCGGCGAATACTGGCTCGCCGACCCGCAACGTGCCATCGCCGCCCAGAACCGGCTGATGCACGGCTGGATGGACCTGTGGTCGGCGACGCTGAAGCGCATGGGCGGCGAGGTCGCCACCCCGGTCGCCGAGCCCGATCCCAAGGACAAGCGATTCCAGGACCCGGAGTGGAAGGACAACGCCTTCTTCGACTTCCTCAAGCAGTTCTACCTGATCACCTCGCGCTGGGCCGAGGATCTCGTCGACGAGGCCGGCACGCTCGACGAACACACCCGGGCCAAAGCCGATTTCTACGTCAAGCAGATCACCGCGGCGCTGGCGCCTTCGAACTTCCTGATGACCAATCCGGAACTGCTGCGCGAGACCATGTCGACCAACGGCGAGAATCTCGCCCGCGGCCTGAAGATGCTCGCCGAAGACATCGCTGCCGGCGGTGGCGACCTCAAGATCCGCCAGTCCGACGCCAGCCGTTTCGAGGTCGGCCGGAACCTGGCGATGACGCCCGGCAAGGTGATCTTCCAGAACGATGTCTGTCAGTTGATCCAGTACGAGCCGACCACCGAGAAGGTGCGCAAGCGTCCTCTGCTGATCGTGCCGCCGTGGATCAACAAGTTCTACATTCTCGATCTCAACCCGGAGAAGAGCTTCATCCGCTGGGCGGTGGAGCAGGGCAACACCGTCTTCGTCATCTCCTGGGTCAACCCCGACGCCCGTCAGGCGCAGAAGGGCTTCGAGCACTACATGAAGGAGGGCATCCTCACCGCCCTCGACGTGGTCGAGAAGGCGACCGGCGAACGCGAAGTCGACACCATCGGCTACTGCGTCGGCGGCACGCTGCTGTCGGTGACCATGGCGTGGTGCGCCGCCAACGGCGACGACCGCATCCGCTCGGCGACCCTCTTCACCACCCAGGTCGATTTCAAATACGCCGGCGACCTCAAGATCTTCGCCGACGAGGAGCAGATCTCCCAGCTCGAGGAACGCATGCGCGCCAAGGGCTACCTCGAAGGCCGATCGATGGCGACCGCCTTCAACATGCTGCGCTCGAACGACCTGATCTGGCCCTACTTCATCAACAACTACCTGAAGGGCAAGGAGCCCTTCCCCTTCGATCTGCTCTACTGGAACTCCGATTCGACCCGCATGCCGGCGGCGAACCACAGCTACTACCTGCGCAACTGCTACCTCGACAACAACCTGTCGCAGGGCCGCATGGAGCTCGACGGGGTCAAGCTCGATCTCTCCAAGGTGAAGATCCCGATCTACAACCTCGCCGCCCGCGAGGATCACATCGCCCCGGCGAAGTCGGTGTTCGAGGGCTGCAAGTACTTCGGCGGCGACGTCCAATATGTGATGGCCGGATCCGGCCACATCGCCGGCGTGGTCAATCCGGCGGGCAAACCGAAGTACCAGTTCTGGACCAACGGCAAGCCGAACGGAAAACTCGAGGACTGGATCGCCGGCGCGAAGGAGACGCCCGGCTCGTGGTGGCCGCACTGGCAGGCGTGGCTCACCGCGCTCGCCCCCGAGACGGTCCCCGCCCGCAAGCCCGGCGGCAAGAAGCTGAAGCCGCTCGAGGACGCCCCCGGCTCCTACGTTCGCATCAAGGCGTGAGACCGAGTTCACGAAGTTTCGACCCGTTCGAAACTTCGTGAACGAAGGCGAGCCCGAACGGGCGTCGGCCGGTCGGACCGTAACGCTCATGAAATTCGGACGAGTCCGGATTTCATGAGCCCGGTATGACGACCGGCGGCGAGCCGCAACGAAACGAGAAGGGCGCCCGCGGGCGCCCTTCGTGTTTGCGGCGATCGCCTTCCGCGGTCCTGTCCGCGGCGGCGGTTCCGCAGGGAACCGCGTGATCCCTCGTCATCGTCAGTACTTGTAGTTCTTGGTCGCTTTACAACCAGCCGCCTTCCGGGCGTTACGGTTCTCCATATTCTTCTGGAAGCACGACTGATCCTTCCCACATTGGGCCTGGATCGGATATTTCTTGTACACTGCGTTGCACTTGTCTTGAGCCCGAGCCACGGAAATTCCGCCGAAGAGGAAGCCCGAAACGATGGCGGCCACGACCAATCCCGAAATCTTCATGATGATCTCCCAAACTTCCTGAAATCGCGCGGACGAAAGGCGTGACGGAATGAAATTTCGCGTCGAACGGCATTCGGACGCACACGCTGTGATACACGATCGCGAAGGTGGTGCCAGAAATATGGACATCCATTCATCGAAAAGGCCACACATCATCGCGGCATCGAAGCCGACTTCTCGTGACACACCGATGCCGGCCGGCTCTGCACTCGGACTTCGAGCCGAGGTATCGCGAAAGACGAGACCCGCCGAGCAGGCTCCGCGGGTCTCCCATCGCGACCGCTCCGTCGGGCGGATCAGTCGGCGTGGCTGGCGGCGATCTGTTCTGCCGGGATCGGGATGTGCGACGGGATCGGCGGGTGCAGAGCCCCGTAGAGCCGGTCCTTGTCGAGCTCGCCCTCCCACTTGGCGACCACCACCGTGGCGACGCCGTTGCCGATGATGTTGGTCAGCGCCCGGCATTCCGACATGAACTTGTCGATGCCGAGGACGATCGCCATGCCCGGAACCAGCCGCGGATCGACCACGGCCAGCGTCGCGGCGAGCGTCACGAAGCCGGCACCGGTGATGCCCGAGGCCCCCTTCGAGGTCAGCATGGCGACGATCAGGATGGTGATCTGCTGCTGAACGGAGAGGTCGACGCCCAGCGCCTGGGCGATGAACAGCGTCGCCAGCGTCATGTAGATGTTGGTGCCGTCGAGATTGAACGAATACCCCGTCGGCACGACCAGACCGACCACCGGCTTCGAACAGCCCATCGCCTGTAGCTTGGCCATCAGCTGCGGCAGCGCCGATTCCGACGACGAGGTGCCGAGCACCACCAGCAGTTCGTCCTTGATGTAGGCGAGGAAGCGGAAGATCGAGAAGCCGGCGATCCAGGCGATGGTGCCGAGCACCACGAAGACGAACAGCGCGGCGGTGACGTAGAAGGTGGCGATCAGACCGGCGAGATTGCCGAGCGCCGCCGGGCCGTACTTGCCGATGGTGAAGGCCATGGCGCCGAAGGCACCGATCGGCGCCGCCTTCATGACGATGCCGATGACGCCGAAGACGCCCAGCGCGATGTCGTCGATCAGGGTGCGCACCGGCTTGCCCTTGTCGCCGAGCATCATCAGCGCGAAGCCGAAGAGGATGGAGAACAGCAGCACCTGCAGCACGTCACCCTTGGCGAAGGCGCCGACGACGCTGTCGGGGATGATGTTGAGGACGAAGTCGACCGACTTCTGCTGCTTCTCCGGCGCGGTGTACTGCGCCACCGCCGCGGCGTCCGCCTTGCCCTGGAAGCCGTGGCCGGGGCCGACGACGTTGCCGACGAGAAGACCGATGGCGAGCGCGAAGGTCGAGACGATCTCGAAGTAGATCAGTGCCTTGACGCCGACCCGGCCGACCTTCTTGGCGTCGTCGATGTGAGCGATGCCGGAGACGACGGTGCAGAAGATGATCGGCGCGATCACCATCTTGATCAGCTTGATGAAGCCGTCGCCCATCGCCTTGATCCAGTCGTTGGTGGCGAAGGCCGGGAACAGCCAGCCGACCACCGCGCCCAGCACGATGGCGATCAACACCTGGACATAGAGGATCTGGTACCAGCTCTTCCTCACCTCCTGCGGCATTTCCGGCAGGACGTGGTCGGGCATGTGGATCTGCATGAACGTGTTCCTCCCTTCGCTCGAGCCGAAGCCCGAGCGCCGCGAATGTTCGGTTCGTGAATTCCGCCTCACCCGCTTCGACCCCGCGGCGAGTGGCGACGTCGATAGGTGAGTACCCGGACGCGAACAATTGCGGTTTTCCGCATCACGTCACCGCGATCACCATGTCGATGAAGAAAATCAATGAGTTAGGACGCAACCCAGCGGAAATGTGGTTTTCCGAATCCCGATCCTTCGGCCGCGCCCGTGACGCGGGTGGCGGCGTGGGCGTTTCGATTTCGTCGGGGAGTGGCGTCGGGAGAACGGGGTCGGCGGATCCGTCGGTCAACTGCGGTCGAGGCGTGCCGCCTTCAGGCCCGAGACCAGAACCGCCAGTTCGCTCTGCCGCCTCAGACCGAGCTTGCCGAACACGGTCTTCAGAACATGGCGCACCGTGGCTTCGGTGAGGCCGAGGTCGGCCGCCGCTTCGCGCGGAGAGTTGCCCGATCCGATCGCCTCCGCCACCCGAGCCTCGCCCACCGTGAGCCCACCGCGAAACAGAAGATCCCGCACCGAGGCCGAACGCAGCGACCCGAGATCGTAGATCGAGATCAACGCCGATGCCGCTCCGATCGACGTCCCCCCACCCGGATCGATGGGAGCGGCCGGCAACATCTGGAGCAGAATGCGCTTTCCCTCTCCCCGATCGATCACGGCGGGCTCCACCGGCCGGCCGCCGAGGAGCCTGCTCCGCACCGTCTCGACGAATGTCTCGAACGCCGGATCACCCAGCGGCCGGAGTCGACCGTGACCGATACGTCGATCTCGACCGAAGCACCGGAGCATCAGTTGCTCCGCCGACCCGTTCAGCGGTTCGATCCGCCCCTGGCGGTCGACCGTCATCAGGCCGTGGCCGAGCGCGTCGAAGCCGGTGACCAGGGATCCGGTATGGGCCACGGCGGAGGCCACACGCGGCGCCAGATCGAGCGCCCGCACCAGATGGCGTCCCAGTCGCGCGATGTTCGTCCGGTCCACCTCTTCGAACTCGCCACGCCCGAATTCGCGCTGCGCCGAGATCGAGTACATCTGCCCGTCGACGCCCTGGTAGAGGTAGGCCGCGAAACATTCCATGTCGAGCGGGCGCAGAAACTCCTGATAGAAGGCGTCGCGGGTGCGATCCGCCGCGGTGATTCCGATTTCCCTTTCGGTCACGATCCGGCCGGCGATCACCGCTCCGTTCTGCAGACCGACACGAATTCGCCGATCGCGATGTCGCCAGTCGCGCTCGTAATCCCCGATGGCCGATCCGAGGTTCTCCGAAAAGAGCAGCATTCCCGGACGGTCGAGACGGACCGGATTGACGATCAGACCGTTCGCGCCGACCGCCCCGCACAGGCTGTCGATCGCGCCGCCCCACGGCCCACCGCCGAAGGCCGCCGAGTAGATGGCTTCGATCGCTTCGTCGAACCCGTCCATCGTTCACTTTCCCAATCCCATGGAGATCTCCGAAAGAGTGTGGCCGACCCGGGACAACCGGTGCAACCGAAATTCCTCTCCGGCCGGGAACGCATCGACCTCGTCGGGCCGCGGTCGGCGCCAGGGGCCCCGCCTTCGTTCCGCGGCGAAGGATTTCGCGAGACCGGAACGGCCGACCTCCGACGTGATACCGGGCTCATGAAATTCGGACTCGTCCGAATTTCATGAGCGTTACGGCCCGACCGGCCGACGCCCGTTCGGGCTCGCCTT